>Ga0302200_10002602_pt1 | contig 15811 bp, 8 predicted proteins | sample II_Bog_N3_1_FD_194585 | JGI IMG/M metagenome (GOLD analysis project Ga0302200, IMG submission 194585) | Peat permafrost microbial communities from Stordalen Mire near Abisko, Sweden - II_Bog_N3_1 | ecosystem: Environmental > Terrestrial > Soil > Wetlands > Peat | place: Sweden: Abisko, Stordalen... | reverse complement strand
AGGAATTTAACTACAATTTTGAGCCACGCTTAATTGATGATAAATCTGATTATCCTTTCCAAAAATCTGGTGGACCAGGTATGACAACACAAACAAGACAAGGAGTTCGAGCACTATGATACAGACGTATGACTCGTGGTAATATATGATACTGATGATGAGAACCACCATACTATAAATCAACAGGTCGCTTCTTTTGAAATACACAATTTAGGCGAAATCGTCCAGAATTACATACTAACCAATACCCACGAGTATATAATAATAATTTATATGAAAATACAACTGATGTTACAGTTAATTTAACTAATTTTTTTAAAAATTGATTAGGGTTTTGAAAAATGTTTGATGCTATTTAATATTTAATAGCAGGATAACGCATTAAAAAAACCTTAAATAAATTTATTATTATTTTTAATATTAAATATTTATATTTTACTAAAAGGAATATAGTTTTTTAATTAATTTTATATACCGAGTTTTCTATTTACAAAATAGTGCATAAATTAAACTATTAACAAAAAAATTTATAAAAATATAAGCATTAATCTAAAAAATTAATTTACAATATTATTTTATAACCAAAAAGATATGTATGGCTATATATAAAATTTAAACAAAGTAGTATGGACGCTATAATCAGTTAATACTATGCAATAATTATTATAAACAAAGATTATGTATAAATATAAAAATAGGAAATTTGAATACAAGGCTTATGTTTAAATAGTATAATATTTTTATTTTCATTTTATAGTAGTACATTGACTTTTAACTAAATAGAAATACATTAATAATAATTGAAGTTTATAAAAATAGAATAATGCCTCAAGTTGATTTTGTCACTTTCTTTCCTATTACATTCTGATTTTGCTTTGTGTTTTTTGTCGGGTTTATTATTTTTGGTACAGAATTACTTTATATAAATATTCTGGATCACAAACAGAGCTATGTTATAGCTGAATACGCAGCAATTTTTTTTACGTTTATTAAATTAAGAATTAAATACCATTTTAAAAAGCATATTTTATATTACTCAATTTTATTAAATTTTAAGTATATTAGTAGATTTATAACTATGAAAAAACCTTTATATGAAACTACGAAAAATATTAGTCTACTTTTTTTATCCACGATATTTATTATCTATATTTTAATACAAAATCAAATAATTATTAATAATGATAGTATATTACTGAACATTTTCATAATTAATAATTTACGCAGTATAAAAAATAAATATTTTATTTTCATATTTAAAATACTAAACAAAAGTATAAACAGCGTAATTCTATACTGAAATAAACATTTTTTAATTATATATTTTGATAATCTGCTAAACAACATTAATTCAAAACTATTAAATTATTTAGCTCTAGAATATATTACAGTTTTTTGAACAATCAGTCAACTCATAATTCGAGGAATTCTTCTTTCAATAATAATTTGAAGTTTTTCTACTATCCCATTGGCTTTAATTATAAGTAAACGTTTTATCATTCTCGTATTCTCAATTAGTATTTTACTAATAACTGCGACGTTATTAAATCGAGGTTATTTAAAAAATAAAATAATTGAAAATCAATTTTTATTAAATTGAGATAATATACGGCTATTTATCATTATTCATAGAATTTTTCCATTAACAATCATTTTATGAGTAACATTAGATTCATTATTATTGGCATGATTTTCGATTGTATTAAATATTCTTTACTTTAGATTATGATCAGAATATATTCAAATTTGCTTACAATGAAGTGAGCATATAAATCCAACAGTTTTTAATAATTTATCAGACATTCCTAAAATTCCGACAGCATATAAAGGAATATTTACAAGTGAAATGCACCCATCATGACGATTTACAAAACCACCAAGTATTAAGTTTGACCCAAGATTTAATTCTGTTGTCTGAACAATTGGCGGTGCAAATTATATCGTAGCAGAATATACTGGAATAAGCCCTGTTGCCCAATTAGGTATATGAATGGGGCATAATAAAGAAGATAAAAAAATTAAATAATATTGGCATAAACGCCTTAATTAAAAAAAAAATTTATTAAAATATATAGTTTATTCTATATATTTATATAGGTAATTTATATGACTAGTTTTGTATATATAATGAAAATTTATAACAACGTATAAACAAATTTTAAACATATTACAATAACTATTATCTTACGCATAGTAAATCATATAGTATTTAATTAAAATATCATTATGTTTACCTTTTTAAATTTAAATTGAAATTTTTTACTTCTTGAAATTATATTATCTACACTATTTGTTTGTTATATATTCCTTTTTCCGTTCAAAATTGGTATATCTAACCTCCGTACTGCTGTTATAGTTTATAGTGCAATTATGCAAGTCCTAAGTTTTTATAGTTATTATTTTTTTGATTGTTTTATAATTACAAATACAACAAATTACGGCTTTCAATACTTTATACAATTGATAAATTTTCCGATGACCGGAATTCAACTAGCATTTGGTCTTGATGGATTTTCTATAGTATTTATTATTTTAACAATCTTTATTTTTAATATATGTTTTTTTAGTTTAGACGTTAATGCAAAAGAATTTTCTATATTTATTCAATTATTAATTATTTTAGAATTATTAATTATTCTAATTTTTAGTGTCTTAGATTTATTTTTTTTTTATTTTTTTTTTGAAGCCAGTTTAATTCCAATGTTTTTTTTAGTAGGTTTTTGAGGTTCACGCGCGAGACGTATAAAAGCAACATTTTACTTATTTTTTTACACAATGATAAGCTCACTATTAACCTTATTTATTATAATATACATATTACTTCAAGTTGGATCGACATTTTATCCAATACTATTAATATATAATTTTTCCGAACAAGAACAATTTCTTTTAGGATTTTTTGTTTTTATAACATTTGCTACTAAAATACCAATTATGCCATTTCATATATGATTACCGGAAGCTCATGTTGAAGCGCCAACTATAGGTTCAATCATATTGGCTAGTATTTTATTAAAAATAGGAGGTTATGGATTTTTACGATACCTATTACCAATTTTTCCAAAATTTTGCTTATATTTTTTACCGTTGATTTTTACATTATGTATTACAAGTGTAATATATGCCTCATTAACAACACTGCGACAGGTTGATTTAAAACGAATTATTGCGTATTCTTCAATTGCGCATATGAATTTTGTTGTATTAGGAATTTTTTCAAATTCAATTTATGGTATAGAAGGTGGATTTTATTTAATGATAGGCCATGGTATTGTTTCTACAGCTTTGTTTTTTTTAGTTGGATTACTATACGGTAGATTTCATACACGCTTACTTAGCTATTTTGGAGGACTTATTCAAGTTATGCCACTTTGTGGGGGATTTTTTTTTTTATTTACTCTAGGTAATATTGGATTTCCTGGAACATCAAATTTTATAGGAGAAATTTTAATATTAATAAGCTTATACGAACGTAATACATTTATTACGCTATTAGCAGGACTTGGTATTATACTAAGTGCGGTTTACTCGTTTCTACTATTTACTAAACTGTTTTTTGGTACATTACAAGTTAATTATTTTATTAATTTTTATGATATTAATATTACAGAATTTATTATTTTAACAACACTTGGAATTTGCTTAATTCTGTTTGGTATAAATAGTAATCTTATTTTAGATATCTCACTACTTTCTTGCTATACTTTACTACTTTATGCAAATTAATTAAAAAGATACGCATGTTATTATTAGTATTTAAAAACATTTACGCTGGGTTCATATTTAATATACAAGTTGGATCATTATTTTTTAATTTTTTTGAAATCGGAAATTTATTATTAGTAATATCATTATTTATTTATTGCTACGGAATTTTATGTGTTATTCTGAATTGAAATAATATTCTTATACTCATGATATTTATTGAAGTTATGTTTGTTGGCATATTTTTTTTATTTATTAGTATTTCAACAATATTAACACTCGAACTAGGGCAAATATATGCATTATTTATATTAATTGGAGCAGCCTGTGAATCAGCAGTTGGCTTAGGTATTTTACTAATTTTATTTCGATTTGACACAAAAATACAATTAGGTGCATTTACAAAATTAAAAGGTTAAGTTTATATGTTTTTTTTTAATAATTATACACATTTTAAATCAATGTTAAATACTATTATTTTTGAACCGTTAGATATTTTTGATATTTATTTTTTTTTTCAGGTATTTCAATTAATAATTTAGCAATTGGAGCAATTTTTACACTAACAATTTTTACACTTATATTTTTTACAAATTATCGTTTTTTAGCAATTTCAAATATTAATTATTTATACCTATTCAGGTTACAACTTTTTGGCTTTATTTGTAATGTTTTTCGTACAAATATAAGTTTAAGTAAACCAGTATCATTTATTTTATTTAGTTATATTTTTTTATTTATTTTATTTTCAAATATTGTTGGTATTATTCCGTTTGGATTTACAATAACATGCTCATTTATTATAGCATTTTTTTGTTCATTTATTATATTTTTTTCAATTAACTGCATTGCAATATATAAAACAGGATTTTTACCATTTTTAGGAATTTTTAAACCAAGTGGTGCACCATTAGTAATTGCACCATTATTAATTTTGATAGAACTCGTTTCATATTTTGCTAGATTATTAAGTCTAGCTATACGGTTATTCGCTAATATGATGTCAGGTCATGCGCTATTAAAAATTTTAGGTAGTTTTAGTTTTGTAATTCTAACATCAACGGGTAGTTTATTTTTTTTTAGTTGTATTCCTTGACTTGTTGTATCAATAATCTACATATTAGAAATTTTAGTTAGCTGCTTACAAGCATATGTATTTTTTGTATTAAGCTGTATTTACCTTGAAGATATTTTATATTCGCATTAAATTTAAAAATTAAACTATAATACGTTTATATAAAAAAAACTAATTCTATATATATATAGTAAAATTTTATTAACTAGAAATTATAGATTTATAGATACTACACAATATATAAAATTAAAAATGCTTTTTAAAAATAAAAAAACATTAAATCATATTAAATTTGTTTCATATAATTTAAATTTTGGTCCACAGCATCCATCGGCACACGGCGTTTCACGGTTAGTTTTGCAGGTTTTTGGTGAACAAATTATTCGAGCGGTCGCACATATTGGTTTATTACATAGAGGAACCGAGAAATTAATTGAATCTAAAACATATATACAAGCATTACCTTATGTCGATAGATTAGACTATGTATCGATGATGGCACAAGAACATGCTTATTGCCTTGGTATAGAAGCATTACTAGATATTCAAGTTCCAATACGCGCACAATTTATACGCGTATTATTTCTAGAAATAACAAGATTACTTAATCATTTAATGGCATTAACAACGCATGCTATGGATGTTGGGGCATTAACACCGTTTTTATGGGCATTTGAAGAACGAGAAAAATTAATGGAATTTTATGAACGCGTATCTGGTGCACGTATGCATGCGGCATACTTTAGACCTGGCGGTGTATTTGAAGATTTACCTATTGGCATTTTAAATGATATTTTTAAATTTATTAATAATTTCGGTTCACGAATAGATGAACTCGAGGAACTTTTAACAGCCAACCGCATATGAAAAACAAGATTAATAGATGTTGGAATTGTTAAATATACACAAGCGCTTAGTTTTGGCTTTAGCGGCGTACTAGCTAGGGGTTCTGGTATACCAATTGATTTACGGAAGTATAATAGCTATGAAATATATAATATGATAAATTTTAGTGTACCAATTGGGCATAATGGTGATTGTTATGATAGGTTTTTAATCCGTGTACAAGAAATGAGAACTTCTTTAAATATTATAATGTTTTGTATAAATAACATACCAGAAGGCCTACATAAGAATATATTAAGTAAATACGCTTTTCCGTATCGTAAAATTTTGAAAAAAAATATGGAAAACGTTATTCATCATTTCAAATATTTTAGTGAAGGATTTTCAATTAATAAATCTGAAAATTATGTACCAATTGAAGCACCAAAAGGTGAATTTGGTGTTTTTTTTATTTGTCTTGATACAAATAAACCGTACCGGTGCAAATTTAAATCACCTGGGTTTTTACATTTACAAGGTATAGATTTTATGGCCCAAACACATTTTCTTGCTGATGTAGTTACAATTATAGGAACACAAGATATTGTATCTGGTGAAGTTGACCGGTAAAAATAAACTAAGTCGATTATTAATTTTAAAATTCTGACTTATATTAGTACCTTCCGGTAGTTTATTAAAACGAAACGAAACAGGAGCTTTCATATTCATGACAGTTTTTAATAACATTTTTTTAAAGTGAAATTGATTAGCTTTCTATTTATACTACCAATTAATTGTTTTAAAAAATAGCATTCAATCAGGTGGAAAAATCCTTTTAGTAACCGATAGATTACAAGTCACAAATGGTGTTAAACTTATAGCATATTGGACAAATAATTATTTTAGTATCGGACCATGGAATGTTGGTTATTTAACTAATATACGGCTATATAAAAACATACCAGATTTTGTTATAAATTTTGGATTAAATTTTTCTAATAATTTTTATGCAGAACTAAAAATTACAGGAATTCCTGTTTCAAACTTTTCAGTTAATATTAATTATAAAAAATACATTGCAACAACCTATTCTTTACCAAATTTTAATAATACAAATATGTTATCGCGCATTATTCTAATCAGTTTTTTAATTTTTATACAACCGTTCTCAAAAAAAAAACATATGAATATTTATTTTTTTTTTGAATTTTATGAACTTTTTGTTTTAAATTACTTTAAATTAATTTTTTTTAAATGAGAATATATTAGAGCATCTGTAAATATTTATAAAATACATTTAACACAATCAACTACACACCTATATAAAAATAATATAATAAATAATACTGCATTATTTGAATTTTTTCAACATATATTTATCAATACACAAACATTTATAAAATATTTTTGCCCAATAATTTTTTCATATAATATGAAAAAATATTTTATAGCTACGACGTATAAAAAAGAAATAATATATAAAATTGCGCATACATTACAAAAAAGACGTTTTCTATTATTAGAATTTATTAATAAATTACTTTTTATTAAACTACTTTCTAATATTATTTTTCAATCAAAAATATTTGATACGCAAAAATATTTAATCGATGATATTTAAAATTAATAAAATATTAACAGATTCAGACATAAAAAATACTTATGAAAGCATAATATGAGCCATATGTAGGAAAAGTAAACATATTGTGGTAGTAAACAATAAAAATAGATTTTCAGCTAATTTAAAAGATTGAAAAAATCTTAATAATATAGAAATTTTTTTATTTTTTCGTGCAAAACAAATCATGCTTAATAAATACTATAAGCTAACAAATCAAAACAGCAAAATAAGCCGGATTTCATGAAATACAATAATAGGACCGGAGCTACATAACAATAAGAGTAAACCTATTAATAACCTCATATTTAAAAAAAATTTTTATTTATATAAAACTAATTTACCAGCTTATAAACGCGTTTATCAAGAAAATATTATAAATTATTTCCAACAAATAATAGCTGATACTTACTTAAATAAATGGCGACAATATAATATAATACTTAAATATGCTAATATGCGAACAAACACTATTAAATATTATAAAAATTATTATATTAATTTTAATATATTAAAATTAATATTCCAATATAGTTTTTTAATAACAACTAAAATTTTTGCAAAAAAAATATTTATACTATTTTTTTTTAATACATTGGAATTAGCGAACAATACTTCAAATATTTTTTACAAATTAATAAAAAATACACAGAATAATCAAGCAACTTGAAAACAAAAATATTTTTTAAACCAATACGTAATAAATAACGATAAGCATAGCACAAAATTAACAAAGAAAAAAATTGAGAACATAAACTACAAATGATTATTACTTTCATTTGGAAATATATTTATTACTTATAGAAAACAACAGCATTTAAAACATATACGTAATAGAAAAAATAATAACATACATAAAAATATACTATGAGATAGGATTGAATTTATAAGATTTTCAAAAAACTATCAATTAAGTTTTATCAAAAGTTTTAAGTACATTATTTTAAAGCATTATTACGTGCACCATAACTACTACATATTTTATTATAAACATAAAAATAAATATACAACTGGTTACATTAATATAAATAACAAATTAATGCATCAATTTGGGCAATTAATACTACAAGTAAAAATAATATTTAAAGAAAGTTGCTACAATACTAGCAGCATTACAGCAATTCATATTGTTATTAATAAATATAAAAACAATATAAAAAGAATCTCAAAAACAGAGCAATTAGGTAGATATTGTCTATTTAATATGTTAACACCGATCACAAATATAACAAGTTTATTACGTTTAAATTCAAAACAAGATAAAATAAGTAAACAAACTGACTTTTTTTTTTACAAAAATTTTGTATTAGCACGTACACTACAATATTGAATTTATTTATATAATTATCAACAAAATCGACAAAATGTAACATTAGAACAATACACAAATAAAAAAACATTATATACACAAAAAACAACCATAAATTATTCAATACAATTTAATTATACTTTAAATAATATACTAAAAACAATACCATTTATACAAAACAGTCAATATTTGAATAGCTATACAACATACAATACAAAAATATATTTTATATATTTTTATACTCATTATAAAAGTATAATATATACTAAAAATTCAAATACTTGATCAATTATAAATAAAGAAAACAAATATAATAAAAATATACTAAACAAACGATGCTATAAATTTAAAATGTGTCAATTAAGCTATAATAAATACTTAATTTTTATTAATATACTTTTTAAACAACCAAGAATATTCCTGATGGCGGTATTAACTTCATTTAAATATTTTCAAAATCAATACATCAATATAAACACAAAAAAAATTATTGGTTATTATTGACAAATAATAAAACTAAATGAATTTCAAAAAAAAATAATTAACCTAACAACGGCAGAACAAAACCAACTTAGCTTTACAATAATGTTAAGTATTCAAAATAAAACGTCAACAAATAAAACAATTTTATGTTTTTATAATAAACTACCAGATATAAACGTAACATCAAAAAAATTAATAGAAATACTTTATCTATTTACAAGAATAAATCATACTACTAACTTAAATGAAGATCGTTTTATATTACATAAAACATGGCAACAAAATAATAATAATCAAATAAATGTATTTGATAGCTATTATTTAAACAAGAATCAATTAAAAGTAACGACAACTACAGAATTTAAATATAATAACAAAATTAAGGATTTAACCTACGGTAATAGTATTAAATACTTAATTTACAAAATGTATTACTTTTCATTTTTTAATTTTCCACACGAGAAAAATTTATATTTTAGGTTTATTATTATGTATATCCACAATTTGAAATTAGCAATAAGTAATAAACCTATTATAACTGGAGTATCGAAAATGAAGCTGTGATTTAAAATATTTTTTTATAATAAATCGCATTTAATACATAAGTTTAAATTAATTAACAAACCTATACACGCTCAAGTATTTATCAAACAATGACGTGCCATAAAACAAAGCAGTAAAATGTTTTATTACAAATTATATTATAATTTTATATATTTTAATAAGTACAAACAAATTACTTATATATCTAAAATATGCCTACATAATACAAATTTTAAACTATTAGTACCGTTTTTTAAAACGTTAATCGTAAAAAATGCTATTAAAAACTTTGATAATGCCAATATTACAATAAACCATAATAATATACATATATCAATAATATTTATAAAACGTTTAATACAACAACCACAACTAACTAAAAAATCAAACACATACATATGGATAAAACTAACGTATACGAAAATAATTTTAATTACATATTTAATGTTTATTTTTAATTATATTATAAACCCTATTACAAGCAATTATAAAGGAATTAATTATTTAACATGTTTTAGAAAAATAATACACCAAGTTATGTTTCGTTTAAAACAAAAAATAAATAATTCTAAAATAATTCACACCCAACAAACTAATTCGACAGGCGTTACAGATATAAAACATTTAAAACAACAACGTATTAAAATAGCAATAATGGCAATTTCATTGAAAATAATATTACCACTTATTTCATATACTAAAAATAAACATACTTGATGGAAAAATATAGTTAAACCATTTAAAATGCCACAAACAATAATTGAATTATCAAAGTTATGGTCTGATATAGTATGTTTTCACAATGTCTTAAACCAATTAGCATGTACGGTTTATTATATTAAACATAAAACAATATGCGGATTGTTATATAGTAGCGTTTTTTCAAAAAATAATAAGACAAAATTATCTAAAATTTCACAATATACTATAGTTACAAATAAATGATTTAACACGCTATATAATTTAGTTTTTTTGAAATTTATGTTTATATGTTATAAACAACATAACAAACATAATAATTTAAATAAACAATACATAACACTAATAAAAATAATTAGCGAAATAACACATAATAATAAAAAACGTTTTGCTGCTACTAATTGTATAACTGCGTTATATAAATATATGAATATTTATATTGTTTTGTTTGCTATACATAAAAAGAAGCATTATAATAATATACCCGCAATTAAAGCATATTATCAAGTTTTTAAAAAATATTACAATAATAACACTAAATTAAATTTACAACAACAATACATTAGCTTTATCTTAATTATTGATATAATTTTATTTAGAATAAAATTATTATGAGTACTACATCATAAGTATATCAGTACATGGTCGGCATATTTAGATTTAACAAAATGAATATTTGTAAAACATCAAAAAAAAAATATTAAACAATTAATATACAAATTTTCTATAATTTCGAAAAATATATTAAACCAATATAAAAATGTAGTCTATAAAAGTAAATATTTAAATTTTAATTATACCATTAAATTATACTTATTTCTTTTTATTAAATTTTTTACTAAATTTTTATTAAATATAAAAATACATATGATAAATGCACCAAAACAACCTATAAAAACAACTTTACTACATTTATTTAATACAATAAATTATATAAATAATAACACAGTGCACTTGGCGTGACAAGTTAAAAAAACATGAAAAATATTTAATTTTTATTTAATTAATATAATTAAAATAATACAACAAAATAAAATACAAAACAATACACAACAAATTACATGGCTATTATTATTACAATATACAGTATGTTTTGACAAACTAATAAACGGATTAACAAAAATATTTTTTAATTTTAAAAAAAAAATAATAAACGATAAATTAATACTTTATATTAAAATGTTTAAACTTAGTTTGCCAGGTAAAATAAAACATCAACCACTACTTCAGGCAGTTGTTATATCCAAATTATGTATTTTAAATAATGCATTAATAAAAGTAATTAATACTATACAGTTAACTTGAGTAATTATAATTTATAAGCTAAATTTAATAGTACAAACACCTAAAAACGCTCTAAAATATAATTATAAAAAATTATTCATAAATTACACGACAAAAAAAAATTTACATTTAATACAATACAATTTAAAATTAGTTCAATTAAAAATAAAATTATATTATAATACTAAGAACGTTGCTTTAATAATGTTTCGAATACTTAGTATAATATTTTTAAAATATAACAACGATAAAAAAAAAATAAGTAATATACAAATGAATCAAATAATAAATTACTTTAATCATAGTTTATATAGAAATACAAAAAAATATTTATTTATAAAAATAAAAATAAAATTTTGATCAACATATAGTATTTTTGTAAAAGTACATAAAAATACAAAATATTTAATTCAGCTAAAACAGACAAAATACTATACAATAATATATACAAACTGCTCAAAGCTATTGAAAAAAGCAGTTAATCTAAATTATTTTTATGAAAATAGAACAATAAAAAATAAACTAGTTAATAATCACAAAAAAACAATTAAATACAGCTATAAAACATATTTAATTAGCAAAATATTAAAACGTGATCGATTATTTTTTTTTATTAATATGCATAAGCGAGGAATAAATTGAAATTTTAAATATGCAACGAAACTTACTATCTTATACAGCCTAAGTAAAATTACAAATATACTAATTAAAACGAACAAAGCTAAAAAATTTAAAATAAAAACATATAAAATAGTAAAAAAAATTAAAAATTTTGATAAAAAAAAATGTATAACTTATAAAACTAGTAAATTAACATTAATAGCAAAAAACAATAGTAATCAAATAAATCGTGCTTTTTTTAATACAAATAACATAGCAGTACTACGAAATACGCAAGCATTTCGTATGATTTATACTTTTTATGATAAAAAAAATAAAAGCTTAAAACTACACTGAGACCGTAAAATATATAAATTAACAAAAATACACCACGCACGTAAATCTAAAAGTATGCCGAATATGTTTTTAATCTTTAAACCAATATTTAAATATTTTTTAATTTCAAATATACTTGGAAATTTAAAAAGCTTTACTAAATTTACATTTTTTTTTAAAGTTATAAAAAACAAAATAACGAACCATCAAAAAACACAAAAAATTTTAAGTCTTAAACGCGTATTTAGAAGAGGTATTTATAGCGCACCTATTACAGGAATAAAATATTTTATCTTTCAACGACGAAATAGCAAAGAAGGATTTTCAATATGAAAAAAAATTGTTTTTAGATGATTACGACTTAGTTTATTTAATCGTAAATATAAACGTTTCTATTTTACACCGTTACGTACTAAAGTTTGAATTTTTACTAAAAAATTAAAATTAATACAAACATATCAACGATTATTTTTATTATATCCACAACCAGGACCATGAAAAACAATAGGATTAGTTGGTAATCGATTGGGACGCAATACTACCTACCTGAAAAAACGGATTTTACTTGGTGTTTTTAAAACATTTTATGGGATTAACAACCAAGAAACATTTAAAAAAGAAGTAAAAACTAATTTACGAATTTATTCAAAATACCATGGGTTTTTATCAAACATCTTAAGCTATTTCGAACATCGACTAGATGTTATTATATTTAGAGCCGGATTTATTTTTTCAATTTTTTTAGCGCGTATAGTTATATTACGAGGATTTTTAAGAATTAATTTTTATACAACAAACAATCCACACTACAGAACCTGTGTTGGCGATTTTATTTTTTTCAATAATTTAAAATTCCGAGCAAGCATTTTTGATATTAGATATGAAAGATATAGTAGTTATAAAAAAATGATTTTAGGACGGTTTTATAAACCTTATCATTTTGAATTATTATCTGGTTATTTATATTCATTATTATCATCACTTTTTCAAATGACAACGCTAAAAGTATGATTAATGGATCAAAGTTTTATGCATACATTCTTTAATGAATATTTAATCACATTTCCTTCCGCTACGAAAAAAGAATTATATAGTTTACGGTTAAACGAAGCAATTACGACGTTAAATCAATTTGAAGAAGAAATAGATCTTAATTTAAAAAAACCTATATATTGGGGCTGGTGCCGTAAAGAAAACATATTAATATCAAATTTTTATAAAAAGGGTATAATGGCATGCTCATTTTTTAAGTTAGAAACATTCAAAAATACATACACTTTGAGCTTAATTACATTATTAAAAAAACGTAATCAGCTCAAAATAGCACACAGTAAAAATAATAAAAACAAATTTAATTTTATAATTTGAATTGGAATTATAAAAGATTTACTACGACATACATGGGAAAAATATTCAAAAAATATTTTTGTAAATAACCGGTATCCGTTTTTATTTGTATTTGGTAAAATACAAATAGATACAATTAAACGCACAGATTACCAATTCCAAACTGGGCAAGTTACTATTAGGTATTTTAATTGGTTAATTAAAACTATAAAAAGATAATTAAATGCGTGCAAAAGCAAGTCCAGATTTATTACGCCAAACAAAAACACGTTTTTGACAATTTAATTTATATATTCAAAAACCTTTAGATATTAGTTATTGTTTTATCAGTTTTTTTAAAGTTTGTTTTTTATTGGAAATTTTTTTCTCAGCTCTACGTAGCTTTCCATTTAACACTAGAAGTACCAGAATTTTTTCATTATTTCGAAAAAAAATACATCGACTAATGCATAGCTCTTCATATAAATTTATTAATATGCGAATTATTAAAAAATCAAAAATACTTGTATTATTATGTAATTTTGGATCGCGAAGTTTAATGTTTCCGAATTTTTCAATTAAATTTAAATATAAATCACTAATATTTTTTTTTTCAAAAAAATTAAGGTATTTAAACTCTATGTATTACTTTATTAATCGTATGGTTTACACTAATAGTTTTTTTGAATATATTAAAAAATTTAAAACTAATAATAAAAACAAACAATATAACTTACAGTACTTTTTTTTAAAAATGTCAACAAGATATTTTATACAATTAAAATATAACACAAAATTTTATAGTTTTAATTTTTTTAAACAATGAAACACATTACATACATTTCAACCTATTGGCATTAATAAACGTTTATATAAAGAAGAAAAAAGATGGTTGAGTAATACGCATACCATATACAAACAAACTTTAAAAGGACTAAAAAATAAAAAAAACTTTATATCTATTACCACGTACTATAATATAAATAAAATTAAAACTGTAAATATAAGAGGACATTTTACTTCACAAAATAAAATAAAATACCGTAGTTTAGTATTTTATTGTTTAAATATGTTTATTATACGAAATAATCATCTAAAAAATAATATTTTAAATTACATATATAATTTTAGATATTTAAGCTATATACGCGTTTTTATAAAACAATTGCGCATATTTAAATTAATTTTTTTAATTTTTAATTTAAAAAAAATTAATTTATTAACGTTATATAATAATAATAGTATTAAAATACAGCATAAAACACATAAACAAAAACAAGATCAATCAAAAAATAGATTACAAAATTTTACATGTGTACGTTCGATAATAAGCGGAGAGCTTTCATTTTGTTTTTGGTATTTTCAATTATTTAATAAGTTATTTGAACACAAGCTAGCTTATTTTTTAGAGACGTTTTGTAATTTAAATTATTTTTTCTGTATTTTACAGTATGAATACACATACCCAAATGCGACGTTTCTAGTAAACTTATTTCAACGGCGAATTCAACTAACAACCAAATTTTTAAAATTTAGTAAATTTTATACAAATTTTTTAAATTTACTACCATTAGTACAAACTTTCCAAAGTTTTAACATATTATCCGATCAAGTCGCACTAGAATTAACTAGAACACATAAACACTGAAAAGTAATACGTGGTTTAGAATCTTTACTAATGCAAGCTTTTATTCAAGTTAAACATGAACCGTTTGTTAATAGATCAGAGTTAGTAGGATTAAGGTTTAGTATAACAGGAAGACCACAAAAAAGTAGTCGATCACAGTATTTTAGTTTTCAATTTGGTCAAATTAAAAAATCTAGTTTTTATAAATATAATGTTTTTAAATCATTTTCATCATCAAATGCAAAAATAGGTGCATTTGGTATTACATTTATAGCAGCAACATAATTAAAAGATAAATAACACATTAAAAGCGTATAGTACTAAAACGAGTATAAATAATGTTTAAAATCACTTAAATATACAACAAGATAGTACTATTAG
>Ga0302200_10002594_pt1 | contig 15880 bp, 6 predicted proteins | sample II_Bog_N3_1_FD_194585 | JGI IMG/M metagenome (GOLD analysis project Ga0302200, IMG submission 194585) | Peat permafrost microbial communities from Stordalen Mire near Abisko, Sweden - II_Bog_N3_1 | ecosystem: Environmental > Terrestrial > Soil > Wetlands > Peat | place: Sweden: Abisko, Stordalen... | reverse complement strand
GAACATGAAATTAAAAATAGTTATAGCGGGGCTAATGCTGTTAACAATAGCATCCTGCAAAAAAAACTTCATCGAATTGTCGCCCAAAACTTATATTTCTGAAGACCAGTTTTTTCAAACTGCTTCTGATTATAACCAGGCTGTAGTAGCGGCATATAGCCCTTTACAGGGTTTATATGGCGATGCCTATGTTATGGGTGAGATGCGGTCCGACAATGCCACCTATTTTAATAGCCCGGGTTTATCGGGAGGACAATTTACCGATAAGTACAATATTTCCGGTTTTAATGATGCTTCGGTTAATGGAGACAATTCAAATAAATACGTTTCCTGTTACAATGGCATTGCCCGAACCAACGCTATTTTAGACAGGGTTGATAATGCTAATATTGACGCTGCTACAAAGAGTAACGTAAAAGGCCAGGCGCAGTTTTTACGGGCATTCTATTATTTCGAGCTGGTACAATATTATGGTGGCGTTCCATTGCATTTAAAAGAAGTTACATCAGTTGCTCAAGCAGGCTTGGCCCGCTCTTCTGCAGATCAGGTTTATACCCAAATTATAGCTGATGCAACCAGCGCTGCCAGTTTGTTGCCCCAAACCCAAACAACACCTGGCATGGTAACCAAAGGCTCCGCTGAAACGCTATTAGGATACGTTTATATGACTCAGAAGGATTATCCCGATGCCGAAACCGCTCTTACCAAAGTAACTACATTGGGATATTCCTTAATGCCCAGTTATGCCGCTATTTTTAATCCGGCAAATAAAAACAACGCGGAATCTATTTTCGAAGTTCAATATCTAGCCGGGCCGCAAGGCCTTAGCAGCAGCTTTGCTTTCCAGTTTGCGCCTAATATCAATCAAATAGTTAATATTTTGGGTGTATCCGGTAATAACCAAACTACCGGGGGATGGGATAAGCCCACCCCTGATTTGATTGCCTCATACGAGCCAGGCGACAAACGGGAAGCTGCTACAATAGCTTTTACTTATGTTGATGGCAGCGGAAAAACAGATAGCGGCGCTTATGTGATAAAGTACACTCATCCCCCTTACGCTAATTTTGGTAATTGCGGAGATGACTGGATTGTTTATCGTTATGGTGATGTATTATTGTTGCTTGCAGAATGCCTGAACGATGAGGGTAAGAGTAGTGACGCCATTCCGTATCTAAATCAAGTAAGGGCTAGAGCTGGGTTGCCGGCAACTACTGCCAGTTCTCAAACAGACCTTACAACCGCAATAGCCCATGAAAGACGTGTTGAACTGGCATTCGAAAATCATCGTTGGCTCGACTTGGTTCGTACAGGACAGGCTATAAGTGTAATGACTGCTTTTGGAGCGAAAATAAAGCAGCAAGAGCCGTATATACAAGCTAATGCTTACACCAGCATAACCACTGATAAATTGATATTTCCGATACCGCAATCTGAACTTGATATTAATCCGCTTTTAAAGCAAAATCCGGGTTATTAACTATTGAATTGGGGCATAACTGGCAATTGTGTCCCAATTTATTTTGCCATATTAAAAGGTTTTTATTCAAACTGGTTATTCATATTTAATAATGTATATATGGACCAAGTAATTAAATAATATTAAATGTATAAAGCTCTCATTCTTAGTTTTTTTGTTTTTATAAGCAGTCCGTTATTTGCGGGCATAAAAATTCAGAAAACCTTGTGCGACTATCGGGTTGATCCGCTTGGTATCGACAGTAGAAACCCGGGTCTAAGCTGGATCAGTACATCCAACAAACGAAATGTTAAACAAACGGGTTATCGCGTTTTAGTTGCCGACGATTCTTTATTGCTTAAATTAAACAAAGGCAATATATGGGATTCAAAAAAGGTATTATCCGATCAATCGTTACAAGTTGAATTTAAGGGCAAGCCGCTCTCATCTGCTAAAACCTATTATTGGAAAGTGATGGTTTGGGACAACTATGGCAACATGTCGGCTTGGAGTAAAATAGCTAAGTGGCAGATGGGCCTATTGACCACAGACGACTGGCATGGAGCTAAATGGATAGCTTATAAAAAATTACCTGATTCATCAGTAATTGTGCCCGCCCTTGATGATTGGAACGATAAAAGGTGGAACAAAGGCAGCGATATATTGCCTGTTTTGCGCAAGCCCTTTAGTTTGCTCAAACCTATTAAAAAGGCTACTATTTTTATAACTGGCTTAGGGCAATTTGAGTTAAGTATCAATGGTGAGAAAATCGGCGATGATTTTTTAGATCCGGGATGGACAAAATATGACCAACATGCACTTTATGTAACCTTTGATGTTACCCGCCAATTAAAACATGGCGCAAATGCGGTTGGCGTGATGCTGGGCAATGGATTTTATTATATCCCCGGCGAGCGCTACCACAAAATTAAGCAACAATTCGGTTATCCTAAAATGGTTTGCCGGATGCTAATACAATACCAGGATGGTTCGGTGGATAATATCGTCAGTGATGATTCATGGAAGGCTGCTCCGGGGCCCGTTACTTTCTCCAGTATATACGGAGGTGAAGACTACAATGCCAACCTTGAAATGAAAGGTTGTAAAAATGCGGGTTTCAATGATGAAGGATGGAATAACGCCATAATTGTTGATGGTCCCCCGGAATTAGATGCCCAGATCGAAAGTCCGGTAAAAATATTTGATGAATTTACTCCCCAAAATATATCCCAGCCCAAACCGGGAATATGGGTTTATGATATGGGGCAAAATTGCTCGGCTGTTCCGTTTATCAGTTTAAAAGGCAAAAAAGGGGCGGTAGTGAAAATAGTACCGGGCGAATTGATAGATAGTAAAGGCATGGTTACCCAAAAAGCTATCGGCAGCCCGGTTTACTTTAATTATACACTTAGCGGCGATAGTGTTGAGAATTGGCACCCACAGTTTATGTATTATGGGTTTAGGTATATACAGGTAGAAGGTGGTGTGCCTGCTGATCAGCCGGATTCATCCGGTTTGCCTGTGATTTTTACCGTGAAAAGTTTACATACTCGTAATGCCGCTGAAAAAACAGGGTCGTTTTATTGTTCAAATAAATTGTTCAATAAAACCTTTAACCTTATTGATTGGGCAGTACAAAGCAATATGGTAAGTGTTTTTACCGACTGCCCGCACCGTGAAAAGTTAGGCTGGCTGGAGGAAATAAACCTGATGGGAAATTCCATTCAATATAATTATGATCTGGCTACGCTTTTTCATAAAGTGGTTAGGGACATGATGCATTCTCAAACCAACGATGGATTGATACCTGATATAGCGCCTGAATATGTGAAATTTAGTGAAGGCTTTAGGGATTCGCCGGAATGGGGCAGCAGTGGAATTATATTGCCTTATGATATTTATAAATGGTATAACGACAAAAAACTACTTGCTGAAAGCTATACCATGATGAAAAATTACACCAAATACCTCAATAGCAAAGCAACAAGGTACATATTAAACTATGGTTTAGGTGATTGGTACGACATTGGACCCAAAGATCCGGGGTATTCGCAATTAACACCTGGGGGACTTACTGCAACGGCTACGTTTTATTACGATTTGAATATAATGACAGAAGTTGCCCATGTATTAGGGAAATATGATGATGAACACTGGTACAAAAGCTTGGCCGACAGTGTTAAAATAGCTTATAACCAAAAATTCTTCAATAAAAATACTTGCGAATACGGTAGTGGCAGCCAAACTGCTAATGCCATGTCAGTATTCATGGGTTTGGTTAGTGAGAAAGATAAGAAAAAGGTAGTAGATAATATTGTAAGCGACATCCGGCGCCATAATAACGGGGTAACGGCGGGTGATATTGGTTATCGTTATCTATTAAAAGTGTTGAATGACGAGGGAAGGTCTGACGTAATATTTGACATGAACAGTCGCTCCGATGTGCCCGGTTACGGTTACCAGTTAAAAAAGGGGGCTACCGCACTAACCGAATCCTGGCAAGGCAATAGCAATGCTTCCAATGATCATTTTATGCTTGGCCACCTCATGGAGTGGTTTTATAGTGGACTGGCAGGGATAAGCCAGGAAAAAAATTCTGTAGGGTATCATAATATAGTTATAAGACCCGAAGTAGTAGGAAATGTAAGCAATGCAAATGCCACTTATCTATCGTCGTATGGGGTGATAAAAAATGCCTGGAAAAAACATGGTAAAATTTTCCAAATGCACACTGAAATTCCGGTTAATAGTTCAGCTGTGATTTATTTGCCTTCCGGTAAAAAATCAATTATCACAGAGGGCGGAAAAGAATTGAAACAGGTGAGAGATATTAAGGTAGTTGAGTATCGTGAAGGGAAAACTTTGGTAAAAGTGGGATCCGGAAGCTATTCGTTTATGGTTAAATAAGTTTATTTTTTGAGTAGCATGAATCCAAAATTAAAAATAGGTCTGTTCGGAATAGGTCTCGATAAATACTGGTCGCAATTTCCCGGTCTGTACGAAAGGCTTGAGGGATACCTGAATTTAATAGCCGACAAATTGAACGCACACGATGCCGAGTTATTTAACATTGGTATTATTGATACACCGGAAAAGGCATTTGATGCCGGAGCTATGTTCAGAAAGATGGATGTAGATATTATATTTCTATACGTCGGCACTTATGCACTTTCGTCAACTGTATTGCCGGTAATAAGAAAAGCCAAGGTGCCCGTAATTATTTTAAATCTATCTCCCGGAAATGCCATCGATTACGATGAACTTGATAAACTGCCGGATCGTAATAGCCGAACCAAGGAATGGTTGGCTTACTGCTCGGCATGCCCTGTTCCAGAGATTGCCAACGTATTTAAACGCTCCGGGATCAGCTTTTTCCAGGTTACTGGTGTAATCCATAATGAAGAGGTATGGAATGAGATAGATGGGTGGCTAGATGCAGCTAATGTAGCCAACATTATGTATTATAACCGCCTTGGGGTAATGGGTAACTATTACGGCGGAATGTTGGATATATATAGCGACTTAACCTTGCAATGCGCTACATTTGGTGGGCATATTGAAGTTATTGAGGTTGATGAGCTTTCAGCACTTAAACAAGCTGTTAATGAATCGGAGATCGCGGCGAAGCTTATTGATTTTAAGCAGGTTTTTGAAATTGAAGAAGCATGTTCTGACTATGAATTGAAACGCGCGGCCCGGACATCGGTTGCGCTGGACAAGCTGGTTGATAAACATAAACTAGGGTCATTGGCCTATTATCACAAAGGATTGGGTAACCTTTTGAATGAGGATACCATGAGCTCGGTTATATTAGGTTGCTCGCTTTTGACAGCCACTGGAATCCCGGTTGCGGGAGAGTACGAAATAAAGAACGCACAAGCCATGAAAATAATGGATAGCTTTTGTGCTGGCGGATCTTTTTCAGAATATTATGCCATGGATTATAACGACGATGTGGTGCTTTTTGGACATGACGGACCGGGACACCTGGCTATTGCCGAAGGCAAAATAAGAGTGAGTCCATTAAAAATATACCACGGCAAAACTGGGGCAGGATTATCCGTAGAGATGTCAGTAAAAAATGGTCCGGTAACTTTACTTTCTGTAGTGGAAACTAACAATGGTAAAGTGATGTTCCTTATAGCTGAGGCGGAATCAGTTCCGGGGCCAATACTAAAAATAGGGAATACCAATAGCCGGTATAAATTTGCTATCGGTGCTAAAAAATTCGTCGAATCATGGAATTCATATGGCCCGGCACATCATTGTGCAATCGGAATAGGGCATATCGCATCCAAAATAATAAAGCTGGCTCAATTAATAAATATAGAAACGGTGCAGGTTTGTTAAGCAAACGGTAAATGGTTATTTATAAAAAGTATAAAATAATGGGTTATAATTTTATCAAAAGAGGGGCTGTTTTATTCTTTGCTCTCGTGCTGCAATTTGTCGCTTTTAAAACAAGCGCGCAAACAACTAAATTATGGTATAACAAACCGGCGGCTGTTTGGACCGAGGCGCTGCCTGTAGGAAACGGACGGTTAGGTGCAATGGTGTTTGGAAATACCAGTGACGAACTTATTCAATTAAACGAATCAACATTATGGTCGGGTGGGCCGGTGAAAAAGAATATTAATCCAAACGCGTTTCAATACCTTGCACAGGTAAGAGCAGCGCTTTTTAAGGGAGATTTTCAGAAAGCCGATCAGCTTGAAAAAAAGATGCAGGGAGCGTATTCTGAAAGCTATTTGCCATTGGCCGATTTACACATTAAACAAGAAATAAGCGGTATTGTAAAAGATTATCACCGCCAGCTTGATCTGCAAAATGCATTGAATACCACCAGTTATACTGTTGATGGTGTTAAGTATACTAGGGAGGTTTTCGTTTCCGCGCCGGATCAGGTTATCGCAGTCAGGATAACGAGCAGTAAAAAGGGCCAGTTGAATTTAAGCATTACAACCAATAGTCGCCTGCATTTTGCAACCAGTACGCTAAATAATAATATATTGGTTTTAAAAGGCAAGGCGCCTTCGCATGTGGAACCTGATTACGTTGGCTACAAAAAAGAACCCATAATTTATAATGATACTGATGAGTGCCACGGTATGCGTTATGAATTGTTGACCCGTGCCGTCTCCAATGATGGTCAAATCGTAACTAACAGTACAGGCATAAGCATTAAACATGCTACGGCAGTAACACTTTATTTATCAGCGGCTACCAGTTTTAGTGGTTTCGATCATTGTCCGGATAAGGATGAAAATGCGTTGGCGCTAAATTATCTGAGGGCAGCAACTCAAAAGCCTTACATGCAAATATTGAATGCTCATTTAGCTGATTTTCATAAATATTTTAACAGGGTTTCGTTGGTGTTAGATGATAACGATGGCAGCCGTGATGATCTTCCAACTAACGATAGGCTTGCCGCATATGCCAGGGGTGGTAGCGACCCTGGCCTTGAAGCGCTTTATTTTCAATTTGGCAGGTATTTACTCATCAGCAGTTCGCGCACCCCGAATGTGCCTGCAAACTTACAGGGGATATGGAACAAGGAGCTAAGGGCACCATGGAGCGCTAATTATACCAGTAATATTAACGTTCAGATGAATTACTGGCTGGCTGAGGATTGCAATTTATCAGAAATGGATGCGCCGTTGCTGGGCTTCATTGGTCAGCTCCAAAAAAATGGAACGGAAGTAGCAAAAGACTATTATCATGCAGATGGCTGGGTTACGCATCATAATACCGATATCTGGGCAATGGCCAACCCTGTCGGCGATTTCGGTCACGGTGACCCTAAATGGGCCAACTGGCCAATGGGGGGCAGTTGGCTAACCAGGCAATTGTGGGAGCATTATTTATTTACCGGTGATAAAAAATTTCTGAAAGAAAAAGCCTATCCATCGATGAAGGGGGCTGCTCATTTTATATTTAGCTGGTTAATTCCTGATAGTTCAGGGCATTTGGTTACGGCTCCTTCGATGTCGCCTGAAAATGACTTTATTTATGATTCAGGCAAAGTTGCTGATGTGTCCATTTCAACAACAATGGATTTGGGGATAATACGGGATCTTTTTGACAACCTGATACAAGCTAGCCGTATTTTAGGCGTAGATTCATCTTTTAGAGATTCACTTATCTTAAAGAAAAGCAGATTGTTGCCTTATCAAATAGGTAGTAAAGGACAATTGCAGGAATGGTTTCGGGATGTTGAATCACCCGATCCTCATCATCGCCATGTATCACATTTATATTCAGTTTACCCTGCTCATGAAATATCTGTTACCACAACCCCCGAATTGGCAAATGCGGCTAAACGATCGCTGGAACTGAGAGGTGATGCCGGCACAGGATGGAGCCTTGCCTGGAAAGTTAGCCTTTGGGCACGATTACGGGATGGTAATCATGCTTATAAATTGTATCGTAAGCTGCTTACGCTTTCTGATACCAGCGGCGGGAACGAGGCTGGGGGCATTTACCCCAATATGTTTGATGCCTGCCCGCCTTTCCAGATAGATGGTAATTTTGGGGGACCGGCCGGGGTGGCAGAAATGCTGTTGCAAAGTCAGGAAGGAATCCTCGACCTTTTGCCCGCAATACCTGATGCCTGGATGAGTGGCGAAGTGAAAGGCTTGGTAGGTAGAGGAGGGTATGTGATTAATATGGCTTGGAAAAATAAAAAACTTTACAACGCTTCCATATTTTCAAGGAATGGTGGTATTTGTAAGGTATTGACTGCTATACCAGTGGGGGTAAAAGATGTGAATGCGAGATCAGTTAAAACTAAAAATGGATATGAATTATCATTTGCTACGAAGCCTGGTGTACGCTATGAAATAAATACGGTAGAGTAAAGAGGTAATTATTGTAGTAGGAGGGGAATATCATTTGATATGCTGATTGATTTTTGTAGAAGCTAATTTCGATATGATCAATAATTTAAGCTAAATCAATGGATATTTTCGCCGTAATCAGCTAATCAATTCAGCGGATTTACCAAAATGCAACCATGCTCCTTTTTTGCGCTTCCATAGATTACTTATAATCAATAGTAATATGAATTTACTATAAACAATGCGCTTAGCTAAAAAAATGTTTACGCTCTTGCTGCAACATCAAAATTTTCTATCTTATATCTATTAGATAGATATAAGATAGAAAATCCTGTTCTTGTTATAAATTAACAGTTCTTGTATCCCTGCTGGCAATTATCTCTGGTTGTATTTCTACTTTATCGGGGTGATTACCATACTCATCATATATCACAATAGTGTTTTTTCCCTTTTTTAACCAGCATTCGGGAATATACAAACTGTTTATCGGAACCCTTTCCGGATAACCGCCGAGGTTATGTCCATTAACAAAAATGAAGCCATGGCTTAAGCCCTGAAAAGTAACACGCCACATTGGATGCCTTTGAGGTGAACTATTGTTAATAGTGAAGGTATTCCTGAAAAAATATGGTCGGTCGAACTGTTCTGTCGATTTTAGTGGCTCCCATCCATTGGGGGCATTTATATCTCCAGGGCCGCCTTTCATACTCCAACCCGTAAGCAACTGATCGTCATTGTAAATAATCTCCACAGGCCTGCTTATATCGCCAAAAATATTTCTGTTGCTGCCCGCGGGCTTGGTTTTAGCTAAAATAGAAATGGTAACCGGGCTGCTAGGGTTGCCGGAGCTATCATAAGCAACAATTAACGGCTTGCTTCTTTGCCCTTGCTTTGCCACTTGTTTGCTATTCACAAACACAATCGCGTTTTCAGCAAGCCCACTGAAATTAAAGAAAAGCGGCCTTCGCCCGTCATTCACCGGTACCTGGGCCTGAAACCAGATGTAACCGGTTTTTTGATGAGCAGCATCTAAGCCACCAACCTGATAAGGCACCGCATTTTCAAAGCCGGGTATAACAGGCGTTTCATTTTCTTTATAGTTTTCGGCGGAAACCATTTTCCAACCGGTTACATAGAATCCCTTTCCGTGATGAAGAATAACATCTCCCGCTATGCCTTTCACATCAACATCCTGCAGGTTGCCAATAAAATTGTATAGTTTATCCCGGCCATCATGCGCGGCATATATTGTCATTTGATGGCTTCCGGCTGTCATATCAAATTGCAGATCATTTATCATCCCATCTGCAACCCGTTTACTGTCAATAAATACAATAAATCGTCCACCGCCATTATTAATGCTTAGTTTGTACGTGCCTGCGGTTTTTACATTTACTGCTGTACGGTACCAGGCATTAGCGGTAACATCATCATCCGCTCCCATCTCGAGCGCTTTTTTACTTTTTTTCCAGCCACTGTCATTGAATTTTACATCTGCCGCCAATGATGCGTTGCTGGCCTGCCAGTATGATGTGAATTTACTATTGATAGGATTAGCATAACCTGCCACTGCTTTTTTGTTTACACTGCCTGCTAACCTGCAATAATTCTCGGCATATAGCCAGGTAGGATAAATATCTTTTTGTTTCCAGAAATGCTCTGTAACTATTTTAATTTCTCCCTTTGCAGCTGCATGAACTGCTGAAATGTATTCAGGCCCGGTAACAACATAGTTTTTGTTTTCATCATCTACAAACCATGTGCGGTCAGCAAGTACCGGATTTAACGCAATAACCCTGATCAACCGGCTGCCTGATTTGAAACTGTAAGCCAATGGTTGATTTTCGTCAAAATCCGCATGGATGGACAATTGATTCCCTTTAATGCTGATCGGTTTTGATCCTGCCGATTTTACCGGTTTGCTTTTCGCTGAAAATAACAGATCAGCCGGCGAACCTGATGGCCCATAAATTACAAGCGTAGTAGTTTTACCCTGCCGGCATATACCCAGTATGCGGGTAAAAGCCCAGTTAAGCGTAATTCCTTTAGCAATATTAAAGTTGTGTACGATAGGCAGTATCTCACCCGGCCCCAAGGTAAGCTTGGTTGGCACAGCGGCCCCATTAACAGCAAGTGGAAGGCCTATGTTTCCGCCTGAAGGGTTATCGAAAAAAACAATGTCGCCGCTTTCGCTATGTCTTGCACTTACAATAATTGCAGTGTCCGAAGTCATGCCTGTATATGCATTGCTGTTTGAGCTATTTTCCAGTATATCCTCAAAACTTCTGGCAAATAAAGCATTTCGCTTAAACTGGTAGTATATTGGCCTCAGATCGCCTGTTTGCCCTACAGCAGTGCCATAATCGTAAGATGCCGCGTCTTCATGGCTGTTGCTGTAATTAAAGTTGGTGCCCCCATGTGCCATATAATAATTATATCCGCTGCCGCCATGTGCTATGATTTTCCAGGTACGTCTTCCGTAAGTATCGGCGTCTTTTTGGGTAGAACCATAAAGGTTATACCATACGCTCCAAAATTCAGTCGTAAACCAGGGGTTAGGCCTATTGGCCTCATCTAATGTAGTGCGATTGCCTGCCGGATCGCTACCGTGGTTTAGGCCGCTGAAAAAGTAAGGCACCTGTATCCCCAACGCAAGGGCTTTTCGCTGTAAATGCTTAAAATAATCGTTCGGTATAGCTGTACCCCAGCCTGCAGGGTGCTCATTTTCTAGTTGTACGAGCACCACCGCACCACCTTTATTAATCTGATTGTCGCTAACTATCGGCAATAATTTATCAAAAAAACTGTCCATATATTGCTCAAATCCGGCATTTGGCGACCGCACAATTACATTATCCTTAAAGCGCAGCCATATCGGGTAACCGCCGCTATCCCATTCGGCGCAATAATATGGTCCGACACGCACAATTGCATACATGCCCAAGTGCTTAACTGTTTTTAAAAAAGCATCTAAGTTCTGGTCCCCGCTAAATTCAAACTGCCCCTCATGCGGCTCATGAAAATTCCAGAATGTATAGATCTCGACGCAATTAAACCCGCCACGTTTTAACCGCAGTAGCCTGTCATACCATAGTTGATGCGGTATGCGGGCATATTCTAATCCGGCAGACACCAGAAAGGTGCGCTTACCATTGATGATAAATCCTTTCGAATCGAAATCAATACTTTTTTTTGCTTCAGCAGCAGCCGGGAACATATAGTCGTTTGTTTGCGCCCAAAGTAATTGGGTGCTGGCGCAACATGCAATAGTAAACAGGGTATATATAAGTAAGTTTCTAATTCCTTTATTGGACATTTGTTTTTCGTTTAATTGTTTAATAAACTTCATAAGTGTATTGTGCGATTCTTGTTTAAGTATTTATTGTTTTGCTTTTTGAAAAACCCTCACATAGTCAATCTCATAGCGGCGGGGAAATGAAGTTGACAACAAATCTCCACCGTTATCCCCACCCAGTGCCAGGTTAAGCAATATATATTGCGGTTGCATGAAAGGATTGAAATTACTGCCGTCCTGGTTAACCAGTTTACTGAGCTCGACATGATTAAGCAACAGGTCATCAACATATAGGCTGATCGAATTTTCGTCCCAGTCCATACGCCAGATATGAAACTTTTTACTCCATTCAGGGTCATTGAATGTGTCTAATCCTTTGCGGTTACTGTACCATTTAGCTTTAAATGGTATATCCGTTCCACAGGCAATATTGGCAAGTAGCATATTTCGGTAATATTCCATTATATCAATCTCTCCATTTGACGGCCATGGCTTATTTACCCCCAGTGCCCAGAAAGCAGGCCACAATCCCGGATCAACATCTATCCGGGCGCGCATCACAAATCGGCCATATTGCCAACTGTGCAAGCCACGTGTATTAAGGCTGGCTGAAGTATAATCTATAAATTGGCGGTTAGTTTTCCAATCGGTACTTCCGGCTATATAATTGGGGTTAGGCACATGCTCCTTTCTAACTTCAATTATCAAAAGCCCATTATGGCACACCGCGTTTTTAGGCTGGTACCATTGCAACTCGTGGTTACGTGCAAAACCATGCTCATAATCCCAGTTGGCCGTATCAGGTGCGCCCTCTTTATTAAATTCATCGGCCCATATTAACTTATAATTACCTGCCGTGTCGCTTTGTATGTGCTGGCACCGTGCTGCAATAGGCAAGCAGATGCTTAACACAATGATATTGACTAATAACTTTTTCATAATTACCCGTTTAATTTATAATTGGCGCAAAAAAAGCATCTATTTTGCTTTGGGCTTCTGCTTTAAAAGCGAATAAAATAAACACCAATACTGTATATGTTATTTTACGCATTTACATCTTAGCTTTATCAAATACACTCATATTCCAGCTATCCATCCAGTTTATTGTAATGTCGTCGCCATTAAAAGTTATCGGCAGCCATATATAGCGGCCATCAATAGCGTTTTTTGGAACCCATTTATCAGCCATGAAAATAAAGGCGTCTTTTTTTCCTGCTACGGGCAAAACATAGGTACTCTGGCCACCAAATGTAATTTCTGCACCTTTACCTTGGCATGGGTTACCATGATAGGTCCATGGCCCCCATATAGATTTTGCCGAAAACCAGCGCGCCGCATTGGGTGCCCAGCCGGTTGTTCCTGAACCAACCATATAGTATATACCCTTATGTTTAAATATAGCCGGGGCCTCGGTTTGATGGCCTGCGTATACTCTCACAAATTTTCCGGTATGACCGGTGTAGTCACCATTTAATTCAGCTATATCTAATGTGAAATTCTCTTCAGCCGAAAATATATGGTAAGCTTTACCATCGCCATCTACAAATAAATTCATGTCACGCGCCATTTGGCCGCCAGACAGATCACGACAAAAGAATTTTTCACTTTTATTGTTCGGATGGTTACAATTTACCTTTTCGTTATCAGTGGTACCTGCTGGATAGTAAGGCATAAAGCCCGGGTTGGGGCGGTAGCTTCTGATAAAAGTATAGGGGCCATTTACTTTATCACTGGTAGCTACACCTGCGCGGGCTGCTTTATAACCCTGCCCCAGCAACTCCAGGTGAAACCACATTACATATTTTTTAGTCTTTTTGTTATATATTACTTTCGGTCTTTCAAGTATGCTGCCCTTAGCAATATCGTTTGCAGTATCCTGTGATACTGATAAGGCAATTCCCTCATCCCTCCAATTGTATAGATCTTTTGAAGCGTAACAATGCACGCCTACCATGGCCCGGTTACCGGCATCACCTGCAATTTTGTGTTCGCCGAACCAGTAATAGGTGCCATTCTGATAAAATAGCCCACCACCATGCGCATTAATGTGAACGCCTTTATTGTCTGGCCAAATTGCTCCGGGGGTAAACTGTGCCAGGCTTTTTTGCGCCCATCCCATACTGTTTATGAATAATAATATCAGCATCAATAGTTTTATGCGTTTCATTAATATCAATAGTTTTTTATTCTAAATGAATTCTATTAAATCTGTACGCGTTGCACATTTAAATACTCCATTCGGAAAGTATTCAAAATAGGGTTAGAGCGATAATCGGTGTTGAAAATTGACCGGATATATCTCAAATATCGCACATATTAAGGCAACGTTGGTTCATATTGTAATTGATGCTACTAATTACTGCCTTTTTTAGGTTAGGCATGGGGGACAAAACCATCATTTACAGGGGATGTTTTCACCAGAATAGTAATTGATACGATATGCCGGGCTATAGAATAAGATTTAGCAGCTAAAGCAACGCTAGTCGCCCATACTTAGCTGCTAATTTATAATTATCAATAAACCTGATCCGGGCTTTTATTTTGATGAAGACTGTATGATTTTTGAAAGGGTACGCGATGTCGCTTGATAAATTCAGAAGGGTTGAGGCCAAACTGTTTATTAAAATGCTCCCTGAAATATTTGACATCATTAAATCCTGCCCGGAATGCGGCTTCATTTACGTTACAGTTAGTGTTGATCATAAACTCTGCAGCCTTACGCAAACGGATAAAGCGTATAAAACCGGTCAGCGACTGGCCTGTCATTTGCTTGATTTTTTTATACAGGTTGGAATGACTCATACCCATTTTTTCGGCTATGGTACTTACTTCCAGTTCGGTATCCAAAAGTGATCTTTCAATAATGTCAATACACTTGTATAAAAAGTCCTTATGTTCTTCTGAAATATTCTGGTTATTGCTTTTCAGGGTAACCTCATTAAAAAAATAGCTCTGCAACTCACGCTTATTTCTAATAATCCCTTTTACCCTTGCTACTAAAAGGTCTTTATCAAAGGGTTTGCTTAAAAAATCAACAGCTCCTTCCTCGATACCCTGTAAATGAATATCAGGGCTAGATTCCCCGGTAAGAAGAATAATAGGTATATGGCTTAAGCCGGAATCATTCTTGATAATACGGCACAGCTCCAGGCCGCTTAAGCCAGGCATTACAATATCGCTAATGATAACATCCGGCACATATTTTTTGACAAGTTCCAAGCCGAGTTCTCCATCGCTGGCCTCAAAAACGGTGTAATCAGCCATAAATATTTTCTTAATATAATTTCTTATCTCCTTATTGTCATCAATAACAAGTATGGATTGATGATCAGAAATCAATAATTCGAGATTATCTGTTACCGGTTCGGCATCTGTTCTTTCTTCATAATCATAATAATCTTCAGCATAAGAGGATTTTTCATGTACCCTATCTATATGATGATAATCATTAAGGCCCTCACTGCCCTTTGGAATACCTAACACAAATGTAGTGCCCCCTCCTAATGTGCTCCTGTAAGTGATTGTGCCGTTATGGCTCTCAATAAATGTTTTTACCAGATATAATCCTATGCCAAAACCGGTTTTTAATGAATTTACATCTTTTACCTGATAGAATTTATCGAATAACTTTTCACCAACATCTGCATTAATGCCCACCCCGCTGTCAACAATTTCAAAATACAGTAAACTATTATCTTCTCTTATACAGATATGAATGCGGCCACCAACTGGAGTAAATTTTATAGCGTTTGATATTAAATTGAATAATGCGATTTCAATTTTCTCCCTGTCAACGGATACGTTTACATCAGTATGGCTTTCAAATAAATAATTTATGTTCTTAAGTTTAGCCTGGTGTGTAAAACAGGTATAAACATCTTTACACAGGTCGGTAAAATTTACTCTGGACATGTTCAAAGTTGTGTTTTCACTTTCCATCTTTCTGAAAAGTAATAGATGATCAACCAGGCCAAGTAAACGCTTTGCATTCCGGTATACTACATTCAGTTCTTCCTTATTATCCTTGCTTTGATTTAATAGATCCTTTATTGGATTAATAATTAAAGTTAACGGCGTACGAAATTCATGCGATACATTTGTAAAAAAAGATAATTTTTTTTCATTTATTTCCTTTTCCCGTTCCACTGTCAGATTCGCGATCTGTATTTCATACTTAAGCTTTGTTTGCCGGATACGATATAGCCAAAACCCATAAACCACCGTACCAATAGCTGATAAATAAATTAAATAAGCCCACCAGGTACGGTACCATGGTGGTAATACTGTTAA
>Ga0302200_10002592_pt1 | contig 15884 bp, 6 predicted proteins | sample II_Bog_N3_1_FD_194585 | JGI IMG/M metagenome (GOLD analysis project Ga0302200, IMG submission 194585) | Peat permafrost microbial communities from Stordalen Mire near Abisko, Sweden - II_Bog_N3_1 | ecosystem: Environmental > Terrestrial > Soil > Wetlands > Peat | place: Sweden: Abisko, Stordalen... | reverse complement strand
CGAAACAGACGCAGCCAATCCACGGACTCCAGTTCATCGCGGACGGATCGTGTTTCAGGCGTTCCTGAAAATTTTGCGTCATTTCCACCGCGATTTCCGTGGCGAGCAAACCGAAGAGCGTGGTGAACTTGATGATCGGATTCATCGCGACGGATGACGTGTCCTTGAACGGATCGCCGACGGTGTCGCCGACGACGGTGGCGGCATGGAGCGGCGTGCCTTTTTGTTTCAAGTCAACTTCGACAATTTTCTTGGCGTTGTCCCACGCGCCGCCGGCGTTGGCCATGAAAATCGCCTGGAACAATCCGAAGAACGCGATGCCGACGAGGTAGCCGATGAAGAAATAAGGATTAAAAAATGGCAGGCCGAGCGCGAAGGAAAAGACGACAATGAAAATGTTAACCATGCCCTTTTGCGCATAGACGGTGCAGATTTCGACGACCTTCTTGCTGTCGGCGAGCGACGCGGTGTGCTGGTCGAGGTTGAGATTTTTCTTGATGAACACAACCGCACGATAGGCACCGGTGACGACGGCCTGCGTGCTCGCACCGGTGAACCAATAAATCACCGCGCCGCCCATGAGCAATCCGAAGATGACCTGCGGCTGCACGAGGCTCAAGTGCGCGATGGCGTTGCCGAAAACTTTTTCGAGCAGCATGATGATGCCAAAAATCATCGTGGTCGCACCGACGACGGCGGTGCCGATCAAAACCGGCTTGGCGGTGGCTTTGAAAGTGTTTCCTGCGCCGTCGCCCTTTTCGAGTTCCAGTTTCGCGTCGGCGAAATTTGGTTTGAAGCCAAAGTCGCGTTCGATTTCCGCGCTGATGTCAGGCTGCGATTCAATGCGGCTCAATTCATAAACGGACTGCGCGTTGTCGGTCACGGGGCCGAAGCTGTCCACGGCAATCGTCACCGGTGCCATCGCGAGAAAACCGAACGCGACGAGGCCGAACGCGAAAATCGGCGCGGCGAAGGTGAATTGCGCCGGCATGAGCGCGAGCATCGCGAGATTTTGCGAGAACAAATATGCCACGAACATCAGCGCCAAAATCACGAGACCCATCCAGAACGCGGAAAAATTTCCGGCGACGAGGCCGGACAGGACGTTGAGCGACGCGCCGCCGTGGTCGGAGGCGTTGGTGACTTCGCGGACGTGGCGCGAGCTGGTGCTGACGAAAATCTTCGTGAACTCCATGATGAGCGCGCCCGCCAGCGTGCCGCAGGCGATGATGGCCGACAGCACCCACCAGAGATTCGGCTGCGCCGCGCCGGTTGCGTCCGTGAAATCGCCGAGCAGCAGCTTGCTCGCGATGAAGCAGACGATGATTGAAACGATGGACGTGATCCAGACGAGGTCGGTGAGCGGCGCTTCCCAGTTGAAATTCTTTTTGCCGCCGTAACGCACATTGGCGACAACCATGTTGAAATAAAACGAGCCGAGCGACGCGAGCACCATCAGACCCTGGATTGCGAACAGCCAGATGATGAGCTTGCCGCAGAGAATTGGGGATGCGACCAAGGCCAGCGCGAGAAACGCGATCAACGCCACGCTCGTCACGCCGTAGGTTTCAAAGCCGTCCGCCGTCGGGCCGACGGAATCGCCGGCGTTGTCGCCGGTGCAGTCGGCGATGACGCCGGGATTTTTCGGATCATCTTCGGGCAGGTTGAAAACAATTTTCATCAGGTCCGAACCGATGTCGGCAATCTTCGTGAAAATTCCGCCGCCGATGCGCAGCACGCTCGCGCCGAGCGATTCGCCGATGGCGAAACCGATGAAGCACGGCCCCGCAAGTTCCTTGGGTATGAACAGCAGGATGCAGATCATGCACGCCAGCTCCACGCAGACGAGCAGCAGGCCGATGCTCATGCCGGCTTGCAATGGGATGAACAGCGTTTTCAGCGAATTGCCTTTCAGCGAGGCGAACGCGGCGCGCGAATTTGCCGTCGTGTTGATCCGAATCCCGAACCACGCGACGCCGTAGCTGCCGAGGATGCCGACAATCGAACTCGCCAGGATCACCAGCACCTCGCCCAGCGGCTTGTCCTGCAATCCCTTGAAATAATAGACCATGCAGACGGCGATGAGTATCCAGAGGATGGCGAGAAACTTTCCCTGCTGCCACAGATACGTCTTGCACGTTTCCCAGATGATGTTGGAGACGTCGCCCATGCTTTTGTGGACGGGCAGCGCGCGGGTCTGCTTGTATTGCATCAGCCCGAACGCCGCGCCCACGGCGCAAATGATGAGACCCAGATACAATACGCCGTGGCTGCTCACCATGCCCTGATAAAATGAAACATCCTGCAACGAAGGCAGATTGATGTCCGCGTCACCCGCGAAGGCATTCGCCGCACAAAAAATTGCGGCGAACAGGATTGCACCACGGAAAATTGATTTGTTTCTTCCCATAAACGAACGCAGAGCGTGCCGGAGCCATGTTTGATTTTCCAGCCTTTTCTATGAAAAATATGAATCGCGCTTGCTGCGGTGCGGCGCATTTTCCATGCTGGAGGCAATGGCCGAACATACCGCTTCCACTTTGAACAAACCCGACGTGGCGCTCGAAATGACGCTGCGCCCGTCGCTCTTTTCCGATTTCACCGGCCAGCCCAAGGTGAAGGAGCGGCTGGAAATTTCCGTCGCCGCCGCCAAACAGCGCGGCGAATCGCTCGATCATATTTTGTTGAGCGGCCCGCCCGGCCTCGGCAAAACCACCATCGCCAACATTCTCGCCAAGGCGATGGGCGCGAACGTCAAGGCCACCAGCGGCCCGACGATTGAAAAAGCCAGCGACCTCGCCGGCCTGCTCACCAATCTCGAAGAAGGCGACGTGCTGTTCATTGACGAAATCCATCGCCTGCAAAAAACCATCGAGGAATATCTGTATCCGGCGATGGAGGATTTCAAGCTGGACATCATCATTGACCAGGGGCCGAACGCGCGCAGCGTGCGGCTGAACCTGCCGCGCTTCACGCTCATCGGCGCGACGACGCGCAGCGGTCTGCTCACGGCGCCGTTGCTCACGCGTTTCGGGATGCGCGAGCGGCTGGATTATTATGTCGGCGAAGATTTGCAGAAAATCGTCATCCGCTCGGCGCGTTTGCTGAACGTTGAGATCGAAGAATCCGGCGCGCACGAAATCGCCCGGCGCAGCCGAGGCACGCCGCGCATCGTGAACAATCTGCTCCGCCGCGTGCGCGACTACGCGCAGGTGCGTCACGACGGCCGCATCACCGCCGCCGTCGCGGACAAGGCGCTGGCCATGCTGGAGATTGACGAGAACGGCCTCGACGAAATGGACAAGCGCATCCTCGAAGCGGTCATCGTGAAATTCGGCGGCGGGCCGGTCGGCGTGAATTCGCTGGCCGTCGCCGTCGGCGAGGAACCGGACACAATCGAGGAAGTCTATGAACCGTATCTCATCATGGAAGGCTACCTGAACCGCACCTCGCAGGGCCGCGTCGCCACGGAGTTGAGCTACAAGAAGCTGGGATTGAAGCCGGCGACAGGCGGCAGCCAGTCAAAATTGTTTTAAACCCCGAACGATGCAAACCGATTTGAGTCGGGATGACGAACCGTTCGCATCGCTGATTACCATCGTAGATTTGCACTAGAATTTGAAACTGGAGCGGGCGATGTCCGTTTGCTCAACAATGTCAGGTGAGCTGCGGCTGGTCGGCGGTTCGGCTGACCCACTTGTAACATTTGACCGAATTCCGCCAGAAAAACTTCTCGGCTGATTGTCGTCCCCTGCCCATAAAATATTCTTGGACAATTTTGAATCCGGCCGGGACAGGCAGCCATTGATTGGCGTTAGGCCAATCACTCCCGTAAAGCACACGATCGATTCCAAAAACATCCAGAATTTCGTCCAGCCTTGGGCGGTAAAACTCCAAATTGGTTGGAATGCTGCCATTTATCCGGCGGAGCACCTCCGATACCTTCACGTAAATCTTTGGCCGGTTCCGGAATTTTTTCATGATGGCATCGTAGGACGCCCGCTCCGCAGGTTCGGTGGGCGGCACCATTTGCGGCAGATGATCAATGACCACCCGCAAATGGGGAAGCATGTCACTCACACGCACGACATCGGCTAGCAACGACAAGCTTGGATTCGCAGTGTCCAAAACCAGGTCGGCATCAGCCAGAGCTTTGAGGTCGGCAACAAACTCCGGCCGGTCGAATTCCATGCCTGCCTGTCTCCCCAACCCATAACGAATTCCACGGAAGAGCGGATTCTTGCCGAACCTGTCGAGATTAGTTCTGAAATCGGGAGTCCCTGGCACCAGATGTCCTACAGTTCCCACCATGATGTCATTCTTTGCCGCGACATCCAGCACCCATTGGTTATCCTCAAGCCAACTGCTGCATTCGATTTCGATCGCGCCCACAATTCCCAACGGCCGTGCTATGGGTAAATATTGATCTGGCAAAGATGTCTGATAAAGAATCTTGTTCTCCCGGCTCGGCCAAGGCACACCTTGTTGTCGAAAGGGATCGTAAAGGTGAATATGAGTATCAATGATTGGCATCGTGCCCGTCGTCGATTGCGTGTCAGCAGCCAGACCATGGTTTAAATTGCCATATAGCGCGGCTCCAGCCATGGCGGTAGTGCCGAGGAATTGACGACGCGAAATCTTATGACCCATAATATTTCTTATGATCGAATCAATGTGTAATGGCGGATGCAATAACAGCGAAGATTCATTTCATCAAAGGCATTGAATAATCTCCGTTCATTTTTGCAATGAAATTCACCTTGCTCAATAAATTTCGGCCGCAACACTGTTTGAGGCGATTTTAATGAATAATAAAATCAAACCCCTCGAACCACCGGACACCCATCATCTTTCTGCTGCTCAAGGGTGGCTGGGGTTTGGAAACCATGTCGACGCGAATGATGAACTGGACCAAATAACACCAGGATCAAGAACCCATCCTGATGTGTTGTCGGTCAGATATGATGTTTACGCGCAAGCCAAGAAGTGGGACGGGGCTTCTGAAATCGCGGAGACATTGGTTAAATCTATGCCCGAACAATCTTCTTTCTGGATTTGCTGGGCATACGCAACCCGTCGAAAAAGCAGCGGTGGAATCCCTGAAGCAAAAAAGATTCTGATTGAAGCAGAACCAAAATTTCCAAGCCAATATTTGATACGATATAATCTGGCCTGTTATGAATGCCAGCTCGGAAATTACAAAGAATCGATGGTCTGGTTGGAGACGGCGATCGATCTGGCCGGCAAAAAAGACATTCGGATGATGGCTCTGGAAGATCCCGACCTTGAGCCGTTGTGGAATCAGATATCGGAATTTTAGCGCTGCCAAACAATTCCAGCGCTGGTCAAAAATGATGGGGATCAAGCAGCTATTCGTGGTTGAAAACATCGGACTTTTGCCGGCAGACAAGGATTACCAGTTATGGGTGATTGATCCAAAATATCCCACACCAGTCAGCGCGGGCGTGTTCTAAGTGGATGCGCAGGACAATATGCGACTTCAATTCAAGACAGACAAGCTGATCGAATCGGTCAGCCGATTCGCCGTGACAGAAGAACCAAAAGGAGGACTGCCCACACCTACTCTAAAGAAATTGGTGTTGATCTGTGGATAAAGTCGGTTTCATTATTCTTGTTTTCGATTCAGACAAAAGCAGACAGACTTTCATTGGAAAGAGATCTGACGTCAACGCATACCAATGCTGAAGAAGTCTGTCAGTTCGCATTAAGATCCGCAGTAGTGTCCGGCTCTCTTTTTTGTGCTGATTATTCAAACTGGTTTTAAACTGGAAATCTGCAATAGAAAATTATCTCCTCAACATTCCGGGCAAACCGCCACCCATTTTGCCCATCATTTTAGAGAACTTGCCCATTTTTTTCATCATCTGCTGCATCTCGCCGAATTTGTTCAACATCGTGTTCAACTCCGTGACGGTTACGCCACTGCCCTTGGCGATGCGGATGCGGCGCTTGGCGTTGAGAATTTGCGGGCTGCGCCGCTCCTGCGTCGTCATGCCGCAAATCATCGCCTCCATGCGCCTGAATTCCTTTTCCTGTTTTGAGAGGTCGCCCTGCTGTTTCAACATCTCCGCCCCGCCGGGCAGCATTTTCATCACACTTTCAAGCGAGCCGAGTTTTTTCATCGCGCGCAATTGTTCCAGAAAATCCTCCAGCGTGAACTGGCCCTTGCGCATTTTTTCCTCCATGCGCTTGGCATCGTCTTCGCTGACAGCTTCGGCGGCGCGTTCAACGAGACTGACGACGTCACCCATGCCGAGAATTCGTGAGGCCATGCGTTCGGGATGAAACGGCTCGAACTCGTCAAGCTTCTCGCCGGTTCCCATGAACTTGATGGGTTTGCCAGTGACGGACTTCATGCTCAACGCCGCGCCCCCGCGAGCATCGCCGTCCAGCTTCGTGAGAATTGAGCCGGTGATCTGCAACGCTGAATCAAAATGCGTTGCGACATTGACGGCTTCCTGTCCGGTGGCGGCGTCGAGGACGAGCAGAATTTCCTGCGGCTTCACGAGATCGCGCAGGCGCACGAGTTCCTGCACGAGCGATTCGTCAATCTGCAAACGGCCGGCGGTGTCGAAAATCAAAATATTGCGATGGTTCGCCTCAGCAAAATCCATGGCTTCGCGTGCGATTTTCAGAACGTCCGTTTCGCCGCGCTTCAAAAAAACCGGGGTCTCGATTTGTTTGCCGAGCGTTTCCAATTGATCCATCGCCGCCGGACGATAAACGTCCGCCGCAACGAGCAACGGCTGGCGCCCTTGCTTTTTCAGCAAGCGCGCGAGCTTGCCACTGGAAGTGGTTTTGCCGGAGCCGTGAAGACCGACCATGAGAATTGAACTCGGGTTGCCGCTCAAATTCAGCGAGGCATTTTGCGAACCAAGCAAATCAACAAGTTCGTCGTGGATGATTTTCACGATTTGCTGCCCGGGTTGGACGCTGGCGACGACTTCCGCACCGAGGGATTTAACTTTGACGCGCTCGATAAAATCTCGCGCGACCTTGAAATTCACGTCGGCATCAAGAAGTGCCATGCGCACTTCGCGCAGGGAATCACTGACATTAGTTTCGGAAATTTTTCCAAGACCGCGCAAATTGCGGAAGGCGTTTTGTAGTTTGCCGCTTAACGAGTCGAACATATGTCCAAGCTAAAGAGAGTGTGGGACTTTTGCAACTGCGACCAAAGCAATCCTTCTCGTGCTGGATAATTGATATGTTGGCGACAAATAGTACAAAAAGGCATTGGACCGCGCATTGACAAGGCTGATGCAGTTTGGCTTAATCTGCACTCCTCAAGTGGTAGGTTACCCAAGTGGCCAACGGGGGCAGACTGTAAATCTGCTGGCTTACGCCTTCGATGGTTCGAATCCATCACCTACCACCACTCTTTTTCCACAGGGAAAAAACGGATTACGACAAGTTTTTTCAATAGTTTTTGCGACTGCCAAGTCGAAAGATAGTTGAAGCCGCAAACTGGCGGGCGTTTCACTTTTTATTGATCTGTAGCCGGATGAACAGGCTGTTGGTGATACCAGTCAAAGTGGCGAGATTGGGCTGGACGGAAAAGGCATCCTCCGTTCCATTTGTCAAGACGGAGGTAATTAGAAAATATTGCGGATATATATCGGCTCCGAACCAACTGGCCAGCAGGTTGGTTGTGGCCTGCGGGATGAAATTAAAGTAATTCAGTTGTGCAACCGGCACTTCATAGGCGAGCGTCAAAAGGCTGGAGGAATCGGGCCAGGCCAGATGTGGCAGCATTGGTGAGCCGCTGTTAGATACCAGTGGTGACAGACCAAAAGCGTTTTCAATCATCAACGGCTGCTGGTCCGGATCAGCGGTGGAATTGGGATTCTGTCCGAGCGTGTTAAAATATTGGAGTTCCCAGGCGTCAATCAAACCGTTTCCATCGCGGTCGGCACCGGAAGGCGGTGGCGAACCGAAGAAGAAGTCCACCTCGTTGGAGTAGAGGCCGGTAGCCGAGTTTAGTGCGGACGAGGGGGCATAGGTGCCCGGAGGTTGAGTTTTTGTTCCTATGGGTGCGACGCCGTCCAGAAAGGAAATGTTTCCCGACGGATAAACCGGGTTGACATTCGCCACATCCGCCGGCGGCGGTGTGAGCACGCAGAAAAATAGGTTGGACGAAGTTGTGACGAACGTCACGGGCTGCTCAGTGGTTTGCAAAGTGGCCCAGTTCAACTGGCTATGATAACCCTCAAATTCAGGATACACCCATGGGGTAGTGGTCGGGGCGATCAACGTGCCCTGGCCCGTCCAAGTGTAGTTGTAAGATTTTGTATGCACAAAAACCTCCTGACCATCCATCCGGTTTTTGTAGACCCGATACGGTCCGCGCCCCAGCCAGCTCATCGCTGTCACCTTGTTGGTCGGATAGTTGAAGGTGATGCCCATGAAATTTTGCGACCCGGTCAGCGTATAAACGTAAGTGAGCTTCAACCATCCGTCCGGGCGCAGGCTCCACTGAAAGGCGTTGGCCGAACTGCCGATATTGTTGGCCATGACAAAATAATTTGTGCCGTCGGAATAATTCGTGACGGTGACGCCGCCCCACGAGCCGGCCACCAGCACCGGGCCGTTCGTGAACGACACCGGCAGATTGGAAACCGTCAGGCTGCTAAGGTAGCCTGTCGTCTTGCTAAAGTGAAAAATGCGCGGGCCGTTGGTGACGATAATTTCCGCCGCGTTTGTGCCGGCGGAAATCGCCGGCGCGATTGCAGAAACATTTCCCATCAGCCGGTCATGGATTTGTGAGGGCGTGTGCAGCGGCCAGGTCCAAGTGTAAAGATTATTACCGAGCGGATCGGTCGCCGTCAGGCGCAGCGCGTCGTAATTCGTGCCGTTGGCGGGAAAGCCCGGCAACACGAGCGAACCGCTGGCACCGGGCGCGATGTTTGGGCCGGCAAAATTGCCGCTGTCCAAGGCGACAACCAAACCGCCGGTGAGCGCGTTGGTGCTGGTGTTAAATGTGTTGGTCGGATCGTTGGCGTCGGGATACCAGCCAAGCTGCCAGTCGAACGTGCATTGGTTCAAGCTGGTGAAATCCAAGCGGTTTGAAACGGCCAGCGCGCCGTTGAACGCGGCGGGATTGGGTGCCGCGACCCGCACCGGATTGTAGACGGATTTGTAACTGTAATAGCTCGCCTCCGGCTGGCGATACGGTCCGACGATGCCGTCCGGCGCCTTCATGTCATTGACATCAATCTGGCCGCCCTCATCGTCGCGCACCACGCCTTCGTCCAGAAATGCCCAGGTGAACATTCCGCCGCCGTTCGTGGCTGTGCGCATCAAGTCCCAATAATCCGACAGGCTCGCGCCGCCGCCGCCGTCGTAATTAGCGTGGAGAATTTCCGTCGGCAAACAGACGGGCAGACCAGCACCCAATTCGCCGGTGAAAGTGGTGTAGGACGGATAATGATCGTCCACCACGTTGTTAAACGTCCCGGTTCCGTAGCCGGGCCGGTTGACATGGCGGTTTTGCGGATCCCAGATGGCAAAGACATTTGTCGAACTGGAGCCGTTGTTGTCCACCGAGGTGTTCCAACCACCTTCATTGCCGTTGTCCCACGCGATGATGCAGGGATGGTTCACGTCGTGAATCACCATTTCTTTCACGAGTTCAGGCGCGATGGTGCTGTCGTAAGCATGCTGCCAGCCGCCCAGCTCGTCAAAAATATACAAGCCCAACCGGTCGCATTCCTGCAGGAAAACTTTGTTCGGCGGATAATGGCTCATGCGGACGGCATTGAAGTTCATGTCCTTGATCAACTTGATGTCCAAGTCGTCCTCGGCCTGACTGCTGGCGCGGCCATCGTTCGGCCAGAACTCGTGCCGGGTGACGCCGCGCAGGACAACTTTTTTTCCATTGATCAAATAGCCGACGTTGTTGCTGAAAGTGACGGTGCGAAAACCAATCTGGTTCGTCACCGTGTGAATCAGATTGCCGCTCGCGTCGAGCAACTGCACCGTCAAGGTGTAAAGATTTGGAAATTCCGTGGACCATAATTGCGGCGAAGGCAGCGTCGCGGAAAGCAGCACATTGGTCGCGCCGGCGGTCACGGTGTTGGAGAAAACATTTCCCAACTGCACACTGTTCGTGTCGGTCACGCTCGCCGTCACGATGCCGTTGTTTGTGATGCCGGCAAGAAAGACATTCACATTGATCAAGCCGCTGGCCTGCGCGTTCACCGCCAGCCGCTGAATATTGGCCGCCGGCATGGCCTCCAAATAAACCGGCCGGAAAATGCCGCTGAAATTCCAGTAATCCGCCTCGCGTTCGGCCGTGTTCACGGAATTGTTGGCCGACCATTCGCTCACCGTCGTGTTCAGGACATTCGTGCTCGCGCTAACCACGACGTTCGTCGTGACATCGTAGCTGAATTCATAAAATCCGCCCTGATGGGGATTGGTGGTGACGACGTAGTTGGTGATGCCGGTGCCATTCACGCCGGAAACGCCCAGGCCAACCGCACTGTAAAGATTGGTCAAAGCACCGCCGGAATTTTCCATGGCCAAAACGCCGCCGGCTCCCACATTGGGAACCGCATTGGTGCCGGGAGTGTTGGTGTTAAAATTCCACTGATACAATGGCGTGGGTGGCGTGACCGCATTATTGCTTACGGCGGAGGAGCAGACGGCTGCGATGGACGACTGGCTAAGCGCGCTGTTGAAAATCCGAAAATCGTCACCCCAACCCTGAAAGGCGCGGGTGAAATTATAGCGATTCAAGAGAAACGCATAGGCGCTGGTGCCAAAGGCGACCGGACCTTGCAACAACGTTTGTGTAGAAATAACTGTTGGAGCCGCATTCTTGCTGCCCACATAAAAATTGACGTTGTTGGCCGAGAGAGTGGAATCGTAAGTCACAGCCACAAAAACCCAATCGCTGCCGGTGAGCACCCCGGCGGCGGTGACGACATTGCCGGTGTTGACGGTAAATTGCAACTTGGCGGTATCCTCAATGAGAAACGCCGCCCCATTCGCTAGACTGGTGTCATAAGTTGGCGTAGCACCGACCGTGATGATGCGGGGATATTCGCCGCTCACCATCGTGCTGAAGTCCGCCGTGGGTTTGATCCAAGCCGTGAACGTCACTTGGTTCAACGTGCCCAGATTAAGATTGCCAGTGGGGCTTAAGGCAATGCCGCCAGTGCCGCCCGGGGAAGTCGCGGCGGAATTGTCCAAGGCGCGATCGAATGGAAGTGCATTGGTCACGGTGCCGGTAATGGTGGCATTGGTAATGACGCCGGCAACAACCTGACCGTTGATGCTGGTGGCCGTGTCGGTCAGGACGCCTTCATAGACCAGATAAATTCTTTGTCCGGCCCAGCCTGCGGGCACGGAAAACGTGGTGCTGTATTGGCCAACGGAAGTTGAAGTGGGACTGTTCTGATAACTATAATTGCCGAAGCCCTTCGTCTGCCAGCACGATGGCACAGGAATGGTGGTCGCGACATTATTGCTGCGCCCGCCGCCCGTCATGTAAAACTGCCACGGCACCGTGTGATCCTTGTCCGTGCCGGAAAGATACTGGACGGCGGTGTATTGCGCCTCGGCAAATGGGGCGAACACAAGTGCGGATATCAGCAGGCTCCAGCGATTTTTTGCGCGCATAAAAAACATTTTAATCAGGGGATTTGCAGCAGGTAAAATCCCTGCGGCCAGCCTGAGTTGACAGGATTGGTGAAATTGAAATTGCCGCCCGCATCAAATTGATTGGTCAATAGCCGCGTCCAGTTGGAAATCGGCGTGGAAAAATTCGTCGCGCCCAGCAGGTAAAAACTTGCGTAGCCCGCGCCAGTTCCGCCGTTGAAAACCAAGCCGCCACCCGAAAGTATTACCTGACCAATGACGGGATGCGGCGTGACAATGACAGTCAGGACGCCGGCACTGTTGAGCGCGCCCGTGTTCCAAGCCAGACCGGCCGGCAACGCCGGCAAAATCGCATTGGCAAAGGCCCCGCTATAACTGGCGGCGTTGAACAGCTTGAAGCTGTCACCGTTTGCCAGGGCCGTTGAGCCGATGTTCGTCACGACCAGGGTTCCGCCGTTTATTAGCGCGCCGGAAATGTTCACAACGTCGTTCGTCGTCGGCGATTTGCTGATTTCAAAAAAACTTGTGCTGCCCGCCGCGAGCGTAAGCGAACTCCCAAACGTCAGCGTGCTCAACGAACCGCCGGGTGACAGCGTGCCACCCGCCTGAATTGTCGCCGCGCCGTTGATGACGCCATTGCCGCCGAGTTGCCCGCCCGCACCGACGGTCACCGTGCTGCCAGACACCAATGAACCGTTGACCTGCAAAAATCCATTGGTCACGGTGGTCGCGCCGGTGTAAGTGTTCGCGGTGTTCAAAGTGAGTGCGCCACCGGCGACGTTGACAGCCAGTGTGCCGGCGCCATTGGCAATGGGATTATTCGTAACGAAGATATTGCCAGGGCCAACGAACGTCAACGTTTTCAAACCGCTGTTGCCGGCGGTGATGCCGCCGCTGAAGGTCAGTGCGTTTCCGCCCGTGTTCGCCACCTGCGAAATGGTCAGCGGCTGGTTGACCGTCACCAGATTTGTGAAAGCCGCATTGTTGTCCGTGCTGCCGCCGAGCGTGTATGTGCCAGAAGACGTGAGCTGATTCGCAATTGTAATTGGATGACCAACATTGTATGCGCCGCCAATCAGCAATGCCGGACTGGAATTATTGGCCGTGGTATTTGCATCGCCGAGCGTGACCGTCGTGCCGGGCTTGCCCAACGCGCCCGCAGAATTCGCTTGCGCGGTGGAGCCGTTAATCGCCGGTATGGTTTGGTTGTCCGCATTGCCGCCAATCAAAGTTCCGGCGCTGACCACCGTGCCGCCGTCGTAAAAATTCAAACCGGAAAGCGCCATTGTTCCCGAACCTGACTTGACCAACTGGCACGTGGTTTTTGTGCCGCCGTAATCGGCGTTCACATCGCCGATGGCGCATGCCACTGTCATATCCACATTACTGTCCCCAGTGACATCCGCCACATTAAAGGTGGTGGTGGCGTTGTTCAGGCTGATGCCGTCCCAAGCGGTCTGGCTGGCGATGATGGACGATGGGGCAGAACCGCCCACGGTTACATTGCCACCAAGCTGATAGGAAAGGTAAGAATAAAGATAACCTGCCGACGGCTTGTAGTTGAGATTGCTCGAAGGCACATTGGCGCTAATGGTGCCGCCATTCAAGGTTAATACTCCGATAAGATTTGAAACTTTCTCGCACTTCAATGTTCCGCCATTGATGACCAGCGGCGGCGGCGTGGTATTTTTCCCCGTGCCAAGCTGTCCGAACGTGTTGTTGATTTGCAAATCAAGCGTGCCGGGACTGTTGATTGTAACCGTCCGTGTGTTGATGCCGCAATTGCCCAACGGCCCGGCGGTTCCGCCAACGCCATTGACGGTGTTGGTGGCAGCGAGCGTTCCGTTGTTGACGATGATGTTGCCGCTGAAAGTATTTGCCGCCGTCAGCGTGAACGTGCCAGCACCAGATTTGGTCAGGCCGCCCGTTCCGGCAATGGCGCTGCCGCTGATGACAAAGTTTTTCGCTGTATTGTCCACAACAATGGCCGCCGGCGACCTGCTCGCGGAGGCGCTGACCGTCGTGTTGCCGAGCGCCGAGTCGTCAAACTGCACGGTGACTCCGTTCTGATAGGTCGTCGTCACGCCATTGGTCAGCCAGTTTGCCGTCGTGGTGTCCCATGTGCCGCTCGCCGCGCCGGACCAGATCGTGTTGGGCGTCGTCCCCGGAGTTTGAAAAAATTCCAGTTCGGCGACGTTGCCAAATCCGTTTGTGCCGGACACATAACGCACAAAGCGAAAGGCCGTGGTGTTGGTGACGCTCTGCAACGTAATCACACCTTGCGGTGGCGAGTTGGTGATGGTGAACAGTTTCACGGCGTCGCTGAAATCCGCCGCGTTCGCGCCCTGAAAAATTCCGCCCAGCATCCGGCCCGAAAAATTTGAGCCGCCGTTGTCGGGGCGTGGACAATAACCGATCATAACGATGCTCGTCTTCAGGCTGCTGCCGAAATCAAGCCCGACCCAATCACCATTCGCATCCGGCCCGTCGAAAAAAGTATTTGTATTCCAGTCCATCGCCGCTTCCTTCACGTTGGCGGCGACATTATTGGACGAGCCGTCGGTGCCGATGATGGTTCCGCTCAATCGTCCGGAGTTATAAGTCAGTCCGCTGCCGCCGCCCACAATAACTTCCGCCAAACCGGGCGTCAGACCGGCGGGAGTGTTGGTGAATTGCACGCGCAAGTATTGTATGCCGCTGCCAAAATTGCCAACGGCGGTGCGGCTTTGTTCAGAACTACTGTTCTGGCTTTGATCCACCACCGGCGTCCAGTTCACATTGTCGGCAGAAAGCTGGATTAAATAGTGAAAGTTTCCCGGCGTCGGAAAGACGAGCTGCACGCTGTCAATCTGATAAATGTTTTCCAGATTTATCTGCCACCAGGCATTGGTGTCCGTGCTGACGGATTGCCAGAAAGTATTGGTGTCGCCGTCATCCACATTCGCGGAAAGACCCGCACCAGTGCTGCTCACAAATGTAGGATGGTCCAAAGCGAGCAGATAACTGTGCACCGGCGGCAAAGTAACTGTGCCGTTGAACCTCGAGTAAGTCAAAGTTTGTGCCGGCGGCGTGACGCCTGGAACCCACGACGGACTGCCTTGTGAAGTAATGGTGATGTTAGTGCCAGTTAGTCCGGGAGAGCTGGCTTGAATAACTGACGTGCCGGAGTAGTAAGTGCGAAACTCAATCGCCGCCTTGCCTTCGAGGATGGCGATGTCCGATGCCTGACCATTGCCCTGCGGAGTGAACGTAATGTTTGTTCCCGTGGGAAACTGGCCCGGCCCGGAAATCACCGTCAGTGTGACCGGGACATTGTTGCTGGTCGCATTTCCGCTAGCATCCAGCACCGTCACGATCAACTGCGCGTCCTGCGTGCCGTCCACCGCCGTGAAATTGGTCGTGCTGGCCGTGAGTTGCAGCGCGGCGGGCGTGCCGTTGCCGGGCCATGTTGGCGGCGGAATTCCGGCATATTGGTTGCGATACCAATACCAGGCGCGCTTGGGAATCCGGAAAAAATCAACCATGCCCATCGTTCCCGAACCGCCGGGCAGGCAACCACCGGTCAGGAACGTTCCATAGTCAAAGCCGCACCAGGAACACTGGCCGCTGCGCCAGGCATATTCAATGGGAACATTGGGTGTAACTCCGGTATTAAGCGCCAAGCTGTTGCCCCAACCCGGATCGTAAGCGCCGGGACGGTAGGCTTTGACGCTGCCATATTCCGTGACCATGTTGGCCACGCCGGGGTTTTGAAAAATACCAATCGAAGCACCGTCGCCGTTATAGCCGGCCACGTCGCCGATCTTGTCGATGCGCGAGGAATTGTTCGGCCGCTGGCAGCCGCCGATGGCAGCCGGACGATTCGGATCCAGTTGATGCGTCCATGCGACTTCTTCGCCCAGCAGATTGGTCATCTGATTGAACACCGACGAATCCGAAAAATACGGTTCATTGCACATACTCCACACGATGATGCAAGGATGATTGCGCAGAATGCGGATTTCCTCAGTCAAACCCTGATGCACGTTTGCTTCAAATGGCGCTTGATCTGAGGCCACGGTCGGATAGGAACTAGAAGCCGGATACCAGCCTTTCTCGCCAGCGCCACCGCCCGCCGCCCAGACAGGAAACTCCGACCAAAGGCAGATGCCGTTCGTGTCGCAGGCATTCACGAACGCCGTCGAGTGCGGATAATGTGAACCGCGAATAAAATTAAGTCCCGCCTGTTTGATCAGTCCCACATCGCGCGCCGCACCGCT
>Ga0302200_10002582_pt1 | contig 15904 bp, 11 predicted proteins | sample II_Bog_N3_1_FD_194585 | JGI IMG/M metagenome (GOLD analysis project Ga0302200, IMG submission 194585) | Peat permafrost microbial communities from Stordalen Mire near Abisko, Sweden - II_Bog_N3_1 | ecosystem: Environmental > Terrestrial > Soil > Wetlands > Peat | place: Sweden: Abisko... | reverse complement strand
CTCTATCCTAATAACAAAAACTTTTTCTGTTGATGTTACCACGGCTGTTTTAGGCACAATAAACGCGCTGTCAGTTTGTGGTAATGGAACATTAACATCTGCATACATATTTGGCAACAATTTTTTGCTGGTGTTGTAAACGTCCATTTCCAAACGTTCAGATCTTAAAGTATTATCCAAAGCGCCCGCTAAACGAACAACTTTAGCTTTATATTTTTCGCCGGGTAATTCACGTATACTAAAACTAACTTCATCCTTGTTATTTAAACCACCTGTAAAGTTTTCAGGTACCGATATTACCAAACGCAACCTATTATGATCTTCTAACCTGAATAGGGCTTGGTTTGATGCCGCTCCACCCGGACCAACATAAGCACCAAGGTTTACGTTGCGTAAAGTTATAACACCATCAAAAGGCGCTCTTATTTGCAGATAAGCTAAGTTAGCCGCGAACGATTTGTAAGAAGATTTAGCGGCTTCTACACTTGCAGAATCTGATGATTTTTTCGCCTGTGCCTGCTCCAAGTCATTTTCCGAAACAGTACCCGGGGTTTTGCTGGTGCTGTATAATCTGTCGAAAGTTGCTTTGCTAGCAAAGTATACAGCTTTTGCTTCCTGAATTCTTGATTTTGCTTCTTCTAATTGTGAATTCAGCTCGGGTGCCTCAAGCGTAGCTAATAATTGCCCCTGGTGTACTTGCGAGCCTATATCAACCAAAAGCGTTTTTACATAACTATTAACTTTTGCATACAGATCAGTTTGTTGATAAGCCTGCAATTCACCCGGTACGGTAATATTCGAAGTTAATTTCCCTTTACTAACAGTAATCAGGTTTACAGTAGGGGTGTCTAATGCATTTTCCTGCTGCACTGTTAAATCCTGCTCGTCTTTGTCCTTTTTACTTTCGCCGCATGAGCTAAAAAGTGCTGTGCTAATAACTAAAGCAGTTACTACAATTATTAATTTATTTTTTTGGATGTTCATGATTGTGGTGCAATGGGATATAAAATTTACTTTCCTTATCTTCAGGGTCTAATGAAACAGAATCTGTTGTAGCGTTACCTTGTACCCAGGCAAATACCAATGGTAAAATAAATAACGCGGCAAATGTTGAGGCTATCAATCCGCCAATTACAGCGCGGCCTAACGGTGATGTTTGATCACCACCCTCGCCTAAGCCTGATGCCATCGGTATCATACCTACAATCATGGCCAAACTGGTCATTAATATAGGGCGTACACGCAAGGCAACCGCTTCACGTGCCGACCGCAGCGCATCGCCGTTATGCTTTCTTAATTCTTCTGCATTAGTTACGAGTAACACCGCATTGGAGATAGATACACCGACGGACATGATCATACCCATATAAGATTGCAGGTTAAGCGTAGCGCCTGTTATTTTCACCAGGAACAGCGAACCGAATAACACCGCGGGTACAGTTGATAACACTACAAGCGATACTTTAAACGATTGGAAGTTGGCCGCAAGCATTAAATATATTACTAAAATAGCCACTAGCAAACCGGTTTGCAAACTGTTTAACGTGTCGGTAAGCGTTTGGCTCATACCACGTAGTTCAACAGTTAAGCCATGTGGTAATTTACCTAACGATTCTATAGCTTTTTGCACATCATCAGTAGCTGTGCCCAAATCCTTTTTATTGATGTTGGCAGTAACTGATAGTGTTGGCACCGCGCCTATATCATCATCTTCGCCGTAAGTAGTGTCTACCTTAATATCAGCCACATCACTTAATACCGGCCTTGCCTGATTAGCCAATACAGGTATCTCGCGTAAATCATTCAGGCTTGACATTTGATATTCAGGAACTTCAACCTGTACCTGATAACTTAAACCTACTTTATTATCTATCCAAACGTTTTTCTCAGTTAAACGCGATGATGAAGTAGATGCCGTAAGCGTTCGCGATATATCGTTAATACTTACACCCAGTTCTGCAGCACGTACACGATCTATATTAATATCAATAGATGGGTAACGGTACGATTGCGCAATTTGCACATCGCGCAAATATTTGATACTATCCAATTTTCGCACCATCTTTAGCGCGTAGTCAACATTCTGTTTTTTGTTTTTACCGGTAAAGGCAATATCTATAGGGGTTGGCGATCCCTGGCTTAAGATTTTATCGGTAAGCTCTATCGGCTCAAAAGACATCTTCACATCAGGCAATACTTTTCTCATGGTATCTCTGAAACGTTCTTTCAAGTCATCAAGGTTGACTTTATACTTTTCTGCCAATTCAACTTGCATTACTGCTTCCTGGGGGCCGGCCATAAACAAGTAAATAGGATTGGTTGAGAATGTTGAAGGATGGGTACCTACCATCGTTGAAGTAATCTCTATATTTTGTTTGCCAACCAAACCTTCCAATACGTGTAAAGCTGTAATAGCTGTTGTTTCTGTACGTTCAAGCCTTGTACCATCTGCACCGCGTAAACGCACTTGAAATGTACCCGAATTAACCTTAGGCAATACATCGCGCCCAATTATAGCAAATAGTAAAAATGCTAACCCGAATGCAACTATTAAATATACCATTACAATAAGCTTACGTGCGCCCATCATACGGTCAATCACACTTAAAAACCAAACCCTGAACTTATCGAACTTAGTTTCACCTTTACCATGTTCTTCGGTAGCATGCTTGATCGCTTTCTCTTTCTGAACCCACTGATCACCTTCATCATCCATGGCGTAACCATCTTTATAGCTCTTATCTTCATGCTCATTCTTCATTAACCAGTTTGCCATAATTGGCACAAAGGTTTGTGCAAGCAAATAAGATATGATCATGGCGAAACCAATAGCCAATGATAATGGCAGGAATAATGCTCCCGGAATACCTGTCATGGTAAAGGCCGGTGCAAACACCGCCAGTATACAAAACAGGATTAGCAACTTAGGGAAAGCGATTTCTTTACAGGCATCCCATATAGCTAAGGCTTTAGGTTTACCCATATCAAAGTGCTGGTGAATATTTTCAATCGTCACTGTTGACTCATCCACCAGGATACCAATAGCCAGCGAGAGGCCGCTCAGCGTCATGATATTGATAGTTTGATGGAACAGGTACAAGAAAAATACGCTGGAAATAACGCAGGTTGGTATAGTCATGATTACGATCAACGCACCGCGCCTATCGCCCAAAAACAATAATACCATTAACCCTGTGAGTATTGCACCTATTGCGCCTTCTTCAGCTAAACTTTTTACCGCGTTAATTACATATACCGATTGGTCAAATACGAAGGACAATTTAACATCTTCAGGAACTAGTCCCTGGAATCGAGGGAGCGCTTTTTTCAGATTTTGTACTACATCCCAGGTTGATGCAGAAGCTGACTTAGTAATAGGTAAATAAACAGACCTTTTTCCGTTAATAAGCGCATAGCCTTGTGTAATATCCGCTCCATCTTCTATTGTAGCCACATCGCGCATAAAAACAGTTTGTACGCCGTTTTTGTACAATGGGATATCACCAAATTCACTAACCTTATCAATAGTTGCATTAGCCGGAGTAAGATAATTGTAATCACCTATACGCACGTTACCAGCTGGTGTATTTTGATTATTATCTCGTAAAGCAAGTACCAACTGATCAGGCGTTAAATTGTGCTGTCGAAGCAATTCCGGATCGGCCTTAATAACTATAGTACGCTGGTTACCACCAAACGGCGCCGGCGCAACCAGGCCAGGAACGGTAGTAAATGCCGCACGTATGTATACTAATGCAAAGTCAACCAACTCCTTATTTGTACGTGTGGGGCTGCTTAACACCAACTGACCTACAGGAAGTGTAGAGGCATCAAAGCGCAGAATAAATGGCGGTTGCGACCCCTGAGGGAAACCAGCTTGTGCCCTATTGGTGTACGCCGTGACCTCCGCCGCGGCCTGTGCCATATTTGTTCCTTCGTAAAATGTAATTTTGATCAGCGTTAAACCCTGAACATTTTGTGACTCGATGCTTTTTACACCAGATACAAATAGTAGTAAGTTAACGTATGATTTGGCAAAGTATGCCTCCATTTGGTTTGGTGTAAAACCACCATAAGGGTGCGATACATAAATAACCGGCAGATTAAGGTCGGGAAATATATCTATCTTAATGCTGCGTGTAGCATTAATACCAAAGAAAAACAATGCTGCTACTATAACCAGTATGGTGATTGGCCTTTGAAGTGCCCCTTTTATCATTCCCATTAGTGTATATTATGTATGTTAAAAGTTATTTATAAAAACCCCGAAATCGCCGGTCGCAGCCGCCTTGTACAGTAAAGCCTGCCAAACATTGTTCGATGTAATATCCTGGTCAACCTCGGCACGGTTTAGCGTATAAAGAGCATCCGTAAAGTCAACTATATTAGCAAGCCCATTTTTATACAGCGCGAATTTTTGAATGTAGGCACTGTTTGCCGCCTTCACTTCCACCGGTGCTTCTGAATAGTTTTTTAATGCGTTATTTATCTTAATAGTAGCTAACGCTTCCTGATCTCGGATCTCCTCATCTGCAAGATTATACTCATCCCTGTATTGTTCTGATGTATATCGTTGCGATTTTACCTGGTAATGCACACGGAACGGATTAGTAAGGTTCCAAACAAAAGCTACGCCTAACAAATAGTTGTATCGTGTTGGATCTGCACCTGCGCCGTAGCTGCTGTTATAGTCATTTTGGTTACTTGCGAAATCAGATTTAAATCCCGACCCCCGGCCCTGGTAAACGCCAAAAAGGCTAAATGTAGGATAGGCAAATGTTTTTAAATATTTAGCCTGCTCATCACTTACGCCTATACGGTTGCGGTAGTATTTTAAAACAGGATGCTCCTCTGTGCCACTAGTTGGCTCGGCATAAATATTTGTTGGTATTTTACTTACAAAAGCACTATCAAGCACAAATTCCTGTGGTGGTATACCCAGGTATTGAGCTAACTGATTAGCCTGATCAGATACTGTTTGTTGCGCGTTTGTTAGTGCTATCCTGGCGTTTGATACGTCAGCATTCGCCAATGATGAATCCACTCCCGGATTTAAGCCGTTTTTTACACGAGCGATAACAACCTTTTGCAAATCCAGACTGCGGTTAAGGTTATCCTGTTGTGCTTTTGTTAGTTGCTGGGCAACTAACAAATTAAGATAGGTGCTTGCTACCCTTACTTCATGTTCAAATTGCTCCTGGGCTAAATCGCTTTGATTAAGTGTTACTACGGAGTTTTGAACTTTAACTTTTTCCTTTGCCCTTCCGAAGGCAAAAAAGTTCCAGTTAATGTTGGCTACGTAAAGCGAGCCAAAAGCGGCATTCCAGTTTTGATTAGGTAGTGCAGGGCCGGAAGATGCGACAGCTAAACCACCGTATGAACCAATAGGGCCGTCAGTGCCATTTATGGTGCCATAAGCTTGCTGTGCTGATACATTAAGATCAGGTAAATATTCTGTTTTGGTTTCTGTTAACGAGGCTTTTGAAGCATTTAATTGATTTGCTTTGGCTTTAATAGTACCATAGTTTGAAAGCGCTAATTGTTCGGCTTCCTTTATACCAAGTACTTTTTGCTGGGCCTGTACATTTACTAAAATTAAAATACCTGATAAACTTAAGAATAGACGTTTAGAAATTGTAACTAACATATTCGGTATTTTGATGCCACAAAATTAAAACTATCTTTTATATGAAAAAAATGAATTATTTTTGTGTTAATCATTAATAAAAGTAATAATGAATATTGCGATACATCATTTTAGACTAATAGATACTATATCAAAAGACGGAACCCTTACTAAAGCAGCTGCAACATTGCGCTTAACACAGTCGGCATTAAGCCATCAATTAAAGGAGTTAGAAAAGGAATTAGGCATAGAAGTTTTTAACCGGAACGGTAAAAAATTACATTTATCTGAACAAGGCTACCGTTTTTTGCGTAGTTCTGAGAAGATTTTAGCCGAATTAAAGTCACTTGAAGAGGATATTAACAACTATAAAAACGGCCAAACCAGCAAACTATCTATAAGTATGCAGTGTTATACAGCTTACCACTGGCTGCCGGGCATTATAAAATACTACAAATCGCGCTGGCCTGATATTAATATCCAGATATTATCCGAAGCAACAAGCCGTCCATTAGAATATTTAATGAATGGTGACCTGGATATTGGCATCATCCGCACCCAAATGGTGAATACCAAAATACGTTATGAGCCTATTTTTAACGACAGGCTAACCGCGATAATTAGTAAAGACCACCCGCTTGCAAAAAAAGACATTATTGAAATAGCCGATTTTCAGGGGCAAGAATTGATCTTGCCTTTATATGATCCTTCATACCAGGATACACCGATGATTGAATCATTGATACAGGCGCAACAGGTTAAACCTAAAACCCTGCACCGTATACATTATACCGATGCTACCATTGAAATGGTAAATGCTAATTTGGGCATAAGTGTAATGGCCGACTGGATTGTTGAGCCATATTTAAAAAATAAAAACATAGTTTCAAAACCGATGCACCACAGCGTTGCAAGCCGATCATGGTTTGCCGCTACCTGCAAACAAACACCTGCTATACAGAATTTTTTAGAGTGCCTGAAGATGTACTTTTCGGGTGCTGACATGAGTATTAATGAAAATGAGAAGAAACAAATAGCTAAGGAACATACAGTAAGGATACGGCCTCTGTTACCGGCTATCCCGGCATCAGCTGTTTATACACGACCAGAGGTAGCGGCGCATATAGCTCAGGAATTTAAAAATTATCAATATTAATTTCTCTACTCCCCCTACATTTATATAATATAAGGGGAAGTAATAATTGCTTTTAGATGAAGCTATTTTGGCTGGTATGCTGTTTAGTGCCTTTTTATTTTGGAAGCAATGCTCAATCGGTTCACAATCCTTTCCCTCAACATATAAAATATGCTAAGGGAGGTATAAAGCCCAATCGGTTTGCGCAATTGCGATTAGACCAAGCAGCAGGAACCTTTTACAGTGAATGGAAAACCCATTACATAAAAACTATATCCAATAAACAGGAAAGCTACGTTTGGTTTGAGAATAAGAATGATAAACAATCCGTATCCGAAGGCCAAGGCTATGGGATGATCATCGTTGCGTTAATGGGGGGATATGATCCATTAGCCAAAAACACATTTGATAATTTATACCGATATTATCGCGCTCACCCCAGCAGCCGGGGTAGCCATTTAATGGCGTGGGCACAAAATACAGATAATAAAGACCTTGATAAAACATCTGCAAGCGATGGAGATATAGACATTGCTTATTCGTTATTATTAGCCAACACACAATGGGGAAGCAAAGGCATTATTAATTATTTGCAGGAAGCGAAAAGCATGATTGCTGATATTATGCAATATGACATCAACCATAAAACATGGTCGGTTTTACTGAGCAATGCGATTGAGGCTGACAGCAAAGATTATTTCGATACCCGGTCATCTGATTTTATGCCAGCTAACTTTAAAGCTTTTGAACAAGCAACCGGCGACACGCGTTGGAATAAGGTTATTGACAATGGTTATAAACTTTTCAGCTATATGCAAAAGGAGTACAGCCCGGATGCTGGATTAGTGCCTGACTTTATCATCCATCTAAACAAAAAACCAAAACCCGCCCCGGCACATTATCTGGAATCAGTTTATGATGGTGATTATAATTATAATGCCTGTCGCGTTCCCTGGCGTATAGCTACCGACTACTTATTATCCGGCGATGCGCGTTCAAAAGTATTTGTCCAAAAGATAAATCAGTGGATCAGGGAGACAACCGACAATAACACCTATAACCTATCAGCTGGCTACACCCTTGCTGGCAATGATATTAAAGGAAGATATTTTGAAGCTTTAAGTTTTATAACGCCATTTGCTGTATCGGCCATGGTTGATAAAAGCAACCAGCAATGGTTAAACAATACCTGGGATTATACCGTGCAGTTTAAATTGAAAGACTTTGATTATTATGACAACACCATCAAAATGCTAAATATGCTTATCATATCCGGCAATTACTGGAAGCCTTAAATTACTGGTTATTTAAAATTCCTTTCGCCACATTTTGGCCACTTGTTAATGCTGCCTCTACTGTACCCATTGCCGGGCCATCGTATAAATATTCACCTGCAAAAAAAATAGTATTATCTACACCTGTATCTAATACCATCCTGGCTTGGGGTGCGGCAACGGTATCATAACTATAAGAACCGCGTGTAAATGGCTCCGCTGTCCAGTTCATAATACTTGAGGCTATTAGTTTTGCCTTTAGTTCATCAACAGTTATCTTAAATATATTGCTTAATGATTGAAGTGCCTGTTGTAAAAGTTCTTCAGTGGTATTTCCTTTTTTTTCTTCAGCCCGTGGGCCGCCTAACCAACCGGTAAGCAATGTGGAATGTTTAGGGTATTGAGTCCACCAGGTAGGAATATTTTCATCCGATATTAAGAAGGCCATATCTTTCAAGCTTTTCCCTGTCAGCTTTTTCGTATCACTTTTTTCCCAAAAAGCATCCTTAAACTCCAGCAAAAACTTAATTATCGCGCCAAAACCTAAATCATTTATGGCATTTATCTGCTCCTTTATAGCAGGATGGAATGCCACTGTTCCCTTTTCGCCCCTGTTTGCCTGCAAAACACCTAGCGGCATAGCAATAATTACTTTTTTAGCACTATAAATTTCCCCCGAATCAGTTATTACCCTTACATCACCAGGTTTCCAGTCTATTTGCGTCACTACTGAATTTAAATAAACGTTACCCCCTTGCTCCTTACATTTGTCGGCCAGGTAATTAATCATGCTACAATAACCATCATCTAAACGATGCTGTGCATCATCATCTTCATTATTCCATTCATTTCGTAAAGCGAAGGAACTCGCTTTCTTAGGGTCAGCGGTATCATAACCCGCTACATATTTTGATACGCCATCCCGTAAACCCATGAATTCCTCGCCAGCAAAATGCGTTTGCAGGAAATCAGCAATATCAGTATCCTGCTCAAGCTCATTCAGTTTTTGCAATAGCAGATCCCAGTTCTCAATAAACCCTTCATGAGCAATAAACCGCCCTTTATCATACCCCACCATTTCGCCGCCGGCAGCACTGTATTTAATATTAGCCTCTTTTAGTAAATTTAGGGTCACCGGTAAATTACCGTGAATAAACTCAGCACCCAGTTCAGCATATCTAAAAAAAGACTCATGACTTATTGTATGTATACGGCCACCTGTACGGTTACGCGCCTCGAGTACTATTACCCTCTTGCCCGATGCCGAAAGCCTGTAAGCTGCCATTAAACCCGCGGCACCTGCGCCTACTATTAATATATCTGTCGTCTGCATGAATTACCCGTATTAGCAAAAATCATTTTCCACAAATAACCAGCCATATTTCATTAAAACGACCATTTTATTGAAATAACGTTACATTTTAACTGTTGAACAATTTGGCAAAATCGAACGGCATACCCATTACTGTAATGTTTGCGAGAAATTATACGAGGACAAATGATCATTAAATCCATTTTCCGGCAGGCGCTTAGCTGTAGCGTACCGCGGTGCAGATGAAACAATTGGCACATTTGATACACTTTTAGCCCGAAAAACGCCTTAAAAGTGATCAAAAAGCGTGTTTTTAATTGCTATTTGAAGGCATTTTCAACACAAAAAAAGCATATTTTACTTAAATTTTAGCTTAAAAACGAGTAATTTTCGCCGTTTTTACGCTATTTTCGATCAAAAAACAATAGTTTTTATACTTGTTAGTATTAATGTTGTACACGAAAACACTTAGCCTATGATTCGCTCAATGCTTCGGCAATCTCTATAAATCCTTTTTCTCGGGCTAGGTCGGCAGGTAATTTACCACCTTCCATACGGATATTGATATCGGCGTTATTCTCCAATAACAATATTAAAAGGTCAAGATTCCCATTTTGCGCTGCAGAGTGGATTGGCGTAACACCAGCCTGTTGCCTTACATTAATATTGGCCCCGCTTTCAATTAACAATGCGGCAATATCGGTATGATTACCCGCCGCGGCAGAATGTATTGGGTATACATTATACCCATTGTTTGATGACATGTTAACATCTGCGCCTTTTAAAATCAGGAAACGCGCGATTTCATATTGGCCGAAATAACAAGCCAAACCAAGCGGTGTAAAACCATCTTCGGCATAATAATTTATAGCATCCGGATAGGTGTTAACCAAGTTAGCAACCACATCAAATTTTCCGGCAGCAACAGCTTCAAACAAATTTACCTCGTCAATATACTTCATTAAAAATGCAGTAACCTCCGGCTTTTTATAGTAGCACGAAAGCATTATTGGCGACACATGGTGACTGGTCGAGGTTTTTGCAAGCGCGGGATTTTGCGTTAATAAAACATTCAAGCCCACTAAATCGCCTGTTGTAATGTATTTTTCAAGTTGATTCTGATTCATCCTTATTCCTATCGTTTTGTTACCAATACAATTTAATATTTATTGCACTTAGAATCTTTACCTGTTGTACGCAGAATAAGCATCTTAGTTCCAAATAAGTAAAAATTAAAAATTTAGCGCCAAATAAGTTTAATCTATTAACTTTATATTTGTAAGCTAAACGCTGTATACAGGGATGCCGGTAAAAGGAAATCAGTTCAAATCAAATAGTTTTAAAGAAGATAACGAGCCTCGCCAAAGCGCAAAAAGCGAAAAGGAAAAGTATGCAAAGCCTAAAGCGCCTAAAATGCCAACCTTTGACCTTAACAATGGGCGATTGGTAAAAATTGTGGGTTTGTTTTTTCTGATTCTTGCTATCTTTTTCCTGGTTGCCTTTACATCATATCTTTTCACCTGGCAACAAGATCAAAGCTATGTTTCGCCTGCCAATGGCGGATGGCATAATCTGCTTAAAACTACGCAGGAACTTCAGGACAATGGCATAAAAAGCCCTGTAGTCGAAAATTGGCTTGGTAAATTCGGGGCATTGTTATCTGATCAGTTTATTTATGAGTGGTTTGGCATCGCCTCCTTTATTTTTGTATTTGTATTTTTTGTGATAGGCTATCGTATGCTGTTTAAGGTAAAGCTTTTCTCTATCCCTAAAACACTGGCTTATTCATTTTTCTGCATTATTTTTCTTTCTATCTTCATTGGGTTTATCCATGCTTTTATCGGCGATTATCCCCACATGCTTGAAGGTGGCTTTGGCTACTGGACGAATATCTTGCTGGATGCGCAAATTGGACAAACAGGCACGGGCGGCGTTCTGATATTTGCCGCGCTAACTGTATTGATCATCGCTTACAATATTGATTTTAAATTCCCTGAAAGAAAAATAAAAGAAGACGCATTAATGGGCGGTAATGTTATTACAGATAACGGCCCTGAAATTCTTCCGGTTGATCCTATTGAATTATTAGAAGAAGAACCATCGTTACCAGTGGAATGGCCCCGGAATACAAACCGCGCCACCAATATAGCCAAGGCAGTTGAGCCCATGGTTCAAAACCCCATATTTCATGAACCGGTTGTGTTAACACCCGATCCGGCAAATGCACACGAGCCTGAATTTGAAAGCGAAATACCGTTAACCGTAGCGGTTGACAGGCCGATGCCAATACTCAACATCGAAAAAAGTGATGATGATATAGCAAAAGATCTGGTAGCACAGTTTGGTGCTTATGATCCAAAACTTGATCTGGCTAAATACAAATATCCAACGCTTGATCTGTTGGAGAATTACGGCTCCAACAAAATATCTGTAAACTCTGATGAACTGGAAGCCAACAAAAACAAAATTGTTGAAACGCTAAATCATTATAATATTGAAATTGATAAGATAAAAGCAACCATCGGCCCAACGGTTACTTTATATGAGATCATCCCCGCCCCCGGCGTGCGTATCTCCAAGATCAAAAACCTCGAAGATGATATCGCTTTGAGCCTTGCCGCTTTGGGTATCCGTATCATCGCCCCTATGCCGGGTAAAGGAACTATCGGTATTGAAGTACCTAACCAAAACCCGGAAATGGTTTCCATGCGCTCTGTTTTATCAACTGAAAAATGGCAGAATAACACTATGGACCTACCTATCGCTTTAGGTAAAACCATCTCCAACGAAGTATTTATTGCCGATTTGGCCAAGATGCCCCACTTACTGGTTGCGGGTGCTACAGGTCAGGGTAAGTCAGTAGGAATCAATGCTATTTTAGTTTCATTGCTTTATAAAAAGCATCCGGCTGAGTTAAAATTTGTTTTGGTCGACCCTAAAAAAGTGGAGCTAACACTGTTCCGCAAAATAGAAAGGCACTTTTTAGCGAAACTACCTGATGAGGCTGACGCGATTATCACCGATACCAAAAAAGTGGTAAATACGCTTAATTCACTTTGTATCGAGATGGATCAGCGTTACGACCTATTGAAAGATGCGCAGGTACGTAATTTAAAGGAATATAATGCCAAATATGTAAGCCGCAAAATAAGCGATCCTGAAAAGCATCGCTACCTGCCTTTCATCGTACTGATTATTGACGAGTTTGCCGATTTGATGATGACCGCAGGTAAGGAGGTAGAAATGCCAATAGCCCGTATAGCGCAGTTAGCCCGTGCGGTGGGTATTCACCTGGTTATTGCTACACAAAGGCCATCTGTAAACGTAATTACCGGTACTATTAAAGCCAATTTCCCGGCACGTTTAGCCTTCAGGGTATTATCAAAGATAGATTCACGTACTATATTGGATGCTGGCGGTGCAGATCAGCTGATCGGTCGTGGTGATATGCTCATGTCTACCGGCAGCGATTTGATACGACTGCAATGCGCGTTTGTAGATACACCAGAGGTGGAGCGGATCTCTGACTTTATAGGCAGTCAGCAAGGCTACCCAAGTGCCATGCACCTGCCGGAATACGTTGGTGAAGGCGAAGCCAGCAGCAGTTCCAAAGATTATGACCCGGACAACCGCGACCCGATGTTTGAAGATGCCGCCAGGTTGATCGTAATGCATCAGCAGGGCTCAACCTCGCTTATCCAACGCAAAATGAAATTAGGCTATAACCGTGCCGGCCGTATTATTGATCAATTAGAAGCCGCAGGCATAGTGGGCCCTTTTGAAGGCAGCAAAGCCCGTGAGGTATTGTATCCTGATGAGTATAGTTTGGAAAGATATTTGGAGACGTTGGACAAACCGAAGGGATAGTTCGTTTATGCCGATTGTCATTTTGAACGAGAAACGAAGAATCTGTCTAAAAATGATTGATTTTTTTATATCAAAATAAAGCGTCATTGCGAGGTACGAAGCAATCTCTACATAGGCAAGGCGATTAAAAAGCATTAAACCAGTTGAGCAGCTCTGTAAAGTATAGAGATTGCTTCGTACCTCGCAATGACGATAATTTTATCATTTTTAGGCAGATTCTCAGAATGACAAGTATAAGACAAAGAGAATTAAACCATACAAAAATCCAACCCTCTAAACTGATATTTAACAAATACATCTACCCAACGAAATGAAAAAAATCACTTTATATTTATTATTAATCTTAGGAACAAGCACTACTGCATTCGCCCAAAAAGACGCCGAAGCAAAAGTTATTTTAAACCAGGTAAGTGCTAAATACAAAGCCTACAACATTGTAAAAAGTGATTTTACTTTTGTGATAGATAACCCACAGTCGCAAACAACCATTACACAAGAAGGAACGATCATCGTTCAATCCAAAACAAATAAATACAAGCTAAGTCTTTACAGTCAGGATCCAACAGCCAAAAATCAGGTTGAACAGGAAATAATCACCGATGGCAAAAACCAATGGACTTATACCAAAAAAGACAAAGAAGTTCAATTGAACAAGGTTGATAATGCAGGCGAGAGCTTTAACCCGGCGCAGATCTTCACGATGTATGAGAAGGGCTATAAATATATGTATACCGGCAGCGAAACATTAAAAGGCCGCGTTTACCAGATCATCGATCTTACTCCTGAAGATATAGACAAGTCTTTTTTCAAGATCAGGCTGATGATCGACAAAACCAAGAAACAGATCTATAGCGCCCTTATTTTTGATAAATCAGGCAATAAATACAGTTATACCATCAAAACATTTGTACCTAATGTACAAGTACCTGAAAGTACATTCACTTTTGATACCAAAGCACATCCTGGTGTTGAGGTGGTGGATTTGAGGTAGGAGTTTTTTTCCGCCATGTCATTACGAGGAAATATGTGCGCAAAGGTCATATCCGCGACTATACAAAATGACATTTCCCTTCAATCAACCTAAATTAAATTTTTCGTAAATTTGGATAATGCTCACCCTCACTAACCACACCCTTGAAAAACTGGAAATGCTGTTAAAAACAGCAGGCTACAAGGTGAGGTATGAGAAAGGCAACTTTAAAACAAATGCCTGCCTGTTGCAAAACAGCAAAGTAATTGTGATCAATAAATTTTCAAACCTCGAAAGCCGTATCCAATCAATTGCTGAACTGGCGCGTGAACTGGAAATAGATTATAAACTTTTAGATGAAAAACAGGTTGCGTTTTTGCAGCAACTAAAACAAACCAACCTGCAACTGTGACCATTACTTTTTTAGGCACCGGCACTTCACAGGGCGTACCTGTTATCGCATGCGATTGCGAGGTTTGCACCTCAGCCGACCCGCATGATAAACGCCTGCGCTCTTCAATCTTAATCGAGACTGATGATAAAACGATAGTTATTGATTCCGGCCCTGATTTTCGTTACCAGATGCTGCGCGAAAACGTTAAGAAACTTGATGCCATTGTATTCACCCATGAACACAAAGATCATGTGGCTGGCATGGATGATATACGTGCTTTTAATTACCGCCAAAATACACCAATAGACGTTTATGCTACCCTGCGCGTGCAAGAAGCTTTAAAACGTGAATTCTCATACATTTTCGCTGAATTCAAATATCCCGGCATACCGCAGATAAATATGCATACCATTGATTTAACACCGTTTGATATTGGATCGCTGCACTTGATACCTATTGAGGTGATGCATTACAAGCTACCGGTACTTGGGTTTAGGATAGGTGACTTTACTTATATTACAGATGCTAAAACAGTAGCTGAAAGTGAAATAGAAAAAATAAAGGGTACAAAAACCCTGGTAATAAATGCGCTGCAAACGCAAAGCCATATTTCTCACTTTACGCTGGATGAAGCCATCACCTTTGCACAATTAATAGGTGCTGAAAAAACGTATCTGACACACATTAGCCACCGGCTTGGCTTGCATAAAACAATGTCCGAAGATTTACCTTATGGTATTGAGTTTGCTTATGATGGCTTAAGGCTTGATATTCACTAAAAGCCTATAACTTTCAGTTTAAAGGCTAACATAGCTAATATGCTCAATTGTGCCCTTATAAGCATTAAGATGCCCTTTATTTCGGCAATTTATTTTTCCCCGAATAGTTATAGTTTTATTATTAACAGGGGTAAGTTGCCCATTATTAGCATCATAATCAAAAAACCCGGTTCTTGTTGCTTTTAAAAATAAAGGGCAATCCTGACTAAAATCAACCAGAATCACTTTTTTATTTCCTTTACTTACCAGGCTATCATCAATTAGTACTGATATATCTTTTTCCTGTTCATACTTGCCTTCCACCTGCACATACTGATTATCGTAGTTTGCAAAACTATCAACCAAATTCTTAAAGCTGATCTGTTTAAATGTGCGGTCGTCATCGCAACTGCTTTCATAAACCTTTTTTGGATGGTTACAGGCTTGAAGTGTTAGTACCGTCGCCAAAAAAGCGAAAACTTTAACATTAAATATGGATTTTAGGGGTATCATGATATGAAGGTAAATATATTTATTATATACGCCACCCTTATGACTATCTGATTAA
>Ga0302200_10002576_pt1 | contig 15925 bp, 19 predicted proteins | sample II_Bog_N3_1_FD_194585 | JGI IMG/M metagenome (GOLD analysis project Ga0302200, IMG submission 194585) | Peat permafrost microbial communities from Stordalen Mire near Abisko, Sweden - II_Bog_N3_1 | ecosystem: Environmental > Terrestrial > Soil > Wetlands > Peat | place: Sweden: Abisko... | reverse complement strand
AACCCCTATCCGGCAGTTGACCAGTAGAAATCGCATCGAACGATGGGCAGGGAGCGGGTTTAATTGTCATGGGGGTGTCACCCGATGGGTGAATCGTCAGGGACAGAGATTTCCGTCTACAGTCCGGAGTTGGATTCGTTTTCCGTGGAGACGCCGGGTGGCCGCATCCATATCCGCTGGGATCACGAAGCCAGCGCGACGCCGAATGCGCAACTGGCTTTTTCGCAGAGTTTCTTGCTACCGCCGGTGTATACGAGTCCTGGGTGAGCAGTTGCCCGCTGACGTACAGCAGCGGCAACGCAGCGCACAAGCGGGACGTGCTGGGAACCTGGTTCCTGTCGATTCTCGCTGGGCACCATCGCTACGCGCATATTACGGCGCTGCGTAGTGACGGAGTCAGTCCGCAGATTCTGGGCATGAGCAAGATTATCAGCGAGGACGCACTACGCCGTGCTCTGGCGCGGATGAGCTCGGATGAGAGCCAGAACTGGCTTCGACCTCAACTTCTCTCCAGCGTGCAGGCAGCTCTGAACACGCCGTGGATACTGGGTATCGACACCACCATCAAGACGCTGTCCGGCAAGCAGAGCGGTGCGGATGTCAGTTACAACCCGCACAAACCGGGACGCCCCAGTCACGCCTTGCATACTTACTTTGTGAGCCATCTGCGCATGGTTCTAGATGTCGTGGTCTGCCCTGGCAAGCCTTTTGTTTGTGTTGGTTAGGCCGTTAATGGGGATCGGCCCTGTTGGCTAGGTGGTAACGGGGTTTGGGGCGGAAGTGGTTTGTTTTCTATGGCGTTTTTGAAATCACACAGTTTCACAGGATATAGGGGGGAGGGGGTAGGGCGGTAGGGCAGGAAAACTGGACTGAGGGACTGGGGACGTAGGGACTAGAAGAACTGCGCGGGCTGGGTACATGGGTTTGGATTGACATTTCCATGGTTTGATTGTGCGCTTATGGAGGGTAATTTTCGGCAACAATGGGAATGGAAAAGCATGCTGGTGGAGTGTCAATCTTCTTCAGGTGCGTAGCACCTTTGTGGTTCTGCCACGGATATAGAAGCAGGATCATGCTTTCGATCCTGCCGCAATTGCCATGGGATGAACCGCCGATTGAGACGCGCTTGCAGGCTTCTTCGCGGGCGGCTCAGTCGGATCTGTAGCTGGCGCTCGGCGAATACGAAGTGTCGATGAGGCCTGCTTCGCTTGCGGAGTCTTCAGAAAGTCTTGGAAGTCGCGGTCTTTGCTGAAGACGTAAGCGAGCGCCTGCTCTACGACATCGTCGGCTGATGCGTGGATGAAGGCGGCATACTGATCGACCTGCAAGGCGGTTGAATCGGTTAGCCGGATTGAGGCACTGACTTGGCGGGTTTGGATGACTTCAAGTAGTGGCATTGCATTTCTCCTTTGGTGGTTGATTCAGGCAATCTTTCTGCGGGTAATCATGCGCTGTGCGGTCATGACAATCTCCCGCGCACGAGCAGAGCAAAGTGCAGCGGAAATCTCGAAGCGACGACGGGATTCGAGCATGGTAATCACGTCGTCGATGCGGATGCCTTCGATAAGCCAGAGACGCGCTGATGCAACATCAACCGTGCGCTGCGCGTAGTAGAGAGGATTGGGCTTATCGGAGCGCCGCGAAGCCAGCTCCCGCGTGAGCTTCACGGCATCTTTTCCGTGAGCAAGTTCATGTGATACCCATGCCCAATCATTTTCCGAATTGCTGTGCTTTCCCGGCTGTTTTCTGGAAGCGATTGCGTGGTCGAAGAGCATGGTATTGGCTGCGCCCAAATCAAGCCGGAAGTCATCGGGATTCCGTACGGAATCGTCGGGATATTCGACCGTGACACGATAGGCTGGATCGTACTTGCGATTCAGAAAACCGGGGATACGAAGCACCCGGTTGCAATCAGTGCAAGCGGAATCGCCACCGAAGGCAATGGAGAGCAACTTCAGTGCGCTTTCTTGACGTGCAAAATCGAATCCATCGACGCGCCATAGAATCTGGTATTTGCCGAGAGATGTTGAGATGATCGCGGTCGGAGTGGGTACTGCCTCGGATGCCAGCAACGTAGCGAGCCGTGCATCGCCATCGATGTCGATGTCAATGTAGAGATGGCGGACTGAAGCGATGCTCTCCTTGGTACGCTTGCGGCTGCCAGCGCGAAGCGGATTGGCAGCCACATAGATGTTCGCTCCTATGCCATTCTCGTGACCAAGCCAGGCGAGGTAGCGAGGGGCAAGCGCAGACTCAAGCGAGACGATGCGCTGTTGCGTCGAAGCAGGACTCTCTCTGCGCAGCAGGAGAGAAATGGTATCGCCCGGAGCGAAGCAGTGGGCGAGGAAGTGTGCGGCAATCCGATTCATGCGAAACCTCCTGATCGGAGCGGAATAAGCGGGCGACCTACGGTGCCATACCAGTAGTAGAAGCCCGGTATAATCCGGGCTTCTATTGTGAAGAGGAAGGGCCTAAGCGGCCTCTTCCTCGGCGGACTCATCTTCGTCGTCCGCCGATGCCTTGGCAGCCCGATCCAGCTTGAGAATCGAGTTGACTCGGATCTCCCAGATGGTCTGCTCCGAGTTTGTCTTCTTGCTGCCATACTTCCGGCTGCGCAACTCGCCCTCGACCTCGATATGAGCGCCCTTCTTGAGCGTGGCAGCGAACTCTCCGAGCTTGCCGAAGACCACGCAACGGTGCCATTCGGTGTGCTCGATGTACTTGCCGTCCTTCTTGTAGGAAGACTTGGTTGCCAGCGAGAGAGTGGTCAGGCTGAGGTTGTTGTTGGTGCGGACTTCTGCGTCAGCGCCGGTGAAGCCGATAAGGGTGATGTTGTTTTTGTACATGGTGGTGATCTCCGTTTCGTTGAATTTCCCGTATCCTGCTCGGGTCACACTAGGCGAAGCCATGCGAGAGGCCCCGCCTCCCAAGGCCGAAGCTCTGCATTTGCGGAGGGTCCGTCGTAGATGGAAACCATAACCCGGAGGGTGGCGTAGCCAAAGCAGAAGAGCGAGCCTGCCGCTGGGCGACGGACAGGCCCGAAGCGTGACCCCGAGCAGAGGACGGAATACGAGGCGGAAGGCACCCCAATGGACATGCGGCACTCATTGCGTCACGGCGGCAGATGTTTGCCCAACCCGCAGCCATTTTCCGAGCGGCAATGTCTCCATCGATGGACGGCATCAAGCACCTACCGTTGTGCTCGCGGCAACGGGGGAACGCCGCGCTGGGCGCTTTTAGAGACGAGTTGGGCTGTGCAGCCAATTTGGCAGCATGACGGTACATCGGAGCGACCTCGGATTCGAGTTGATTTCTCTAGCTGGATGCCTGTTGCTCAGGCGGCGGTAGCACGGTAGATGTCCTCCGTCTGGAAGCTCTGGTCTGCGTGGGTGTATCCGGTCACGGTAATCAGCTCGCGTACCCGGCGTCGGCCTGTATGATCGCGCTCGCAGTACAGCACGAAGTCAATAGCTTCCGCAGTCTCGGAACGAATGAAAGCATGGTTCAGATTGGCCCGCGCACTCAGGGCCAGATCTGAAAGCCGATTCAGGGCATTCCATGCGGACTTTGCATGGATGGTGGAGAGCGTTCCGCCATGCCCGGTATTCATGGCTTGCAATAGGTCATAGCCGCACTCATCGCGTATCTCTCCCATGATGATGCGGTCCGGGCGATGGCGAAGAGCGGCAGCGAGAAGCTGGCTCGGAGTGATGGCAACCTGACCTGGAATTGCCTCGACTGCTTCCCACCGAACGGCGTTCGAATGGTCCACCTTCAATTCTGCTGGCTGCTCGATGACAACAAGACGTTCATGCTGTGGAACGTGGTCGAGTAGCGCTTTCATCAAAGTCGTCTTGCCGGAACTGGTTCCACCACTGATCATCCCGTTCTTTCGTTCGTTGATAAAGCCAACGACTTTGTCTCGAACACTCTTCGGTAAGCTGCCAGCAGCAATCAACTCGTCTGATGTATACCAGCGGTTGAATTTGCGAATGGTCAGTGTCGGGCCGTTAATCGAAGATGGAGCGCCCACCACCGCTACACGCGAGCCATCTGGCAAGCGTGTATTCAGGATTGGATTCTGCGTTGTGAGGTCTTGTCCAAGGATGCGAGCAACACGCTCAATCGCAGCCTGAAGCCGGTCATTTGTGTAGGGCATTGCCAGCGGAATATGCTCCACGACACCGTTGCGATCTGCGTAGACGCCAGTGGTGCCGTTAATCATCAAATCCGAAATTGACGGATCAAGCAGCAACGCACGCAGTTCTTCAGGAAAGAAGGGGAGAATCAGGTGGTAGCTCATCGCGTCCCTCCTGCGGCTGGCGTTGCCGGTACTGCCGGCGACGCCGCGATGGTTCCGGGGCCGATGGGCTCGACGGAGAGTCGGTTCTCGTGGAACTCTGTGATGGTCAACCCGAGTGGATTGATCGTCTCGAACTGTGGGAATATGCGTGCCTGGTCGCTGACCTGTTTCGGATTCAGGTAGTAGGTGACACTGAGCAGCCAATGCTCCGTGCGCGGCTCGCGGGAGTTCTGTGGGGAGTAGTACTTGTCGATGGCCACAAGGGCTGTTCCACGGGCGATACGCGCGCCCTGAACCATCTCCTCGGACATCGACGTAATGGTGACGTTTTTCACCTGCACGTCGCTGGTCTCAATCTGACCGGCAACCACCTGTGAGACAAGGTGATTCGCGTTGTCCGCCGTCATCAATTGCGAGGCGAGATTCTGCGAGAGGAAGTAGTAGTTGAGTGGGTACTTCTTCGCGATAGTGTCCCGGCCAATGGTGAAGCGATAATTGGCCCAATCCGTGAGATACGTTCGTACTTCGCCCTCGCGGGGGCTATAGTTGAGGTCGCTGTATTGGATCGCCTGAGCGCGTCCCATCTCGTCGATGCGAATGTAGCGATTCGCAATCGGACGATGGGCAAGCGAGAAGTTCAAACCCATCGATCCGAGCAGCAACACTGTTCCACAACTGATGATGAGGCGGTATGCTTTCCGCTCCGCGTAATGCGAGGCATAGACCTCATTTCCAATGTGGTCGGTGAGCAGCGATTGCTCCGGCGTTAGCGCGTCGTGCTCAATGACTGCTGTTCGTGTGGACATGGGGAGAATGACTCCTTTCCGATACCGCCTTGAATACGACAAAGGCATAGATCAATCCGGCTGCCAAAATGCCGGTCAGGAAGAGCAGCAACACTGGCCTATACCAACGAGGCCACTGCAAATTGCGTCTAGTCAGGATCGCCAACCAGAACCATTTCCTCACTATCCACCTCCAGTCTTCGCGAGCAGTACAGCTCCCCCGCCGACGGCGCTTGGGGCAGCCGATGTCAATCCAGCCGCTCCACCGAAGATGGCCTGGGTCATGCTCGGAATGAACAGCATATTAATGATGAAAGCAATGAATACCATGATGCAAGGGATTAGATTCGCAATCCACATATCCATCGAATAGTTGCCATTGAATGTCTGCTGGAGGAAGCCGTTCATGAATCCTGACCAGACGAAGATGAAGGCTGCGGCAACCGCTCGAATCATGGCGAAGCTAATAAGCACATCCAGGAAGTGAAAGAACTTGGCGCGAAAGCTCTGCGTCATCAGCAATGGAATGAAGATTGGACCAAACAGAGCTGTTACACCGTAGAGGATGAAGGCGCTGCAATTGATGACGAACAGAATTGCCGACGCCAGCCCGAGCATAATCTGCACGACCACGTAGCAGAGGATCTGGATCGGCGCGGTTAACGACGGCATTGCGGTGTTGTCGCCAGCGGTTTTCAGCAATTGAAGCAGGTTGTCGAGCGAGCTTTGATCGAAGGCCGCAACCATTGCCTGGGCGATGTAGGAAAAGAAGTGATTGATACCGAAACTTGCACCGGGGAACGGATTCACCCAGTAGTTCTCCAGCAGGCAGCAAAGAATCAGCCGAAGCAGGAAGTTGGTAAGGTCACCCGCCTGCACAGGATGGGTATGAAAGCGCAGCGTCATACCGGACGTATTCCAGTTGATAACCATACTGATGAGCGTGAAGAGAGAGATGCAGCTAAGCTCCGTCAATCCGAGCTGTGTCAGCGCCCCACCATTCTGCGTTGTAAGATTGGTGAGATTGTTGGTGAACTGATAGAGCCAATCGACGCCGGAACTCGCGGATGGTAGAGCTTGCGCTAAGACGACAGGGGAAACCATAGCTGCATCCTCCAGATTGGGTTAAGGGATGTACGACTTCCAGGTCTTGCCTTCATTGGCTGCGGCGGAATTGTGCCGCTTCTTGTCCGCTTCGACCTGCTTCCGAAGGGCCTCGTTTTCCTGCTTCAGGTACTCGTTGTCGTCCCTCTGTAGCTGAAGGATTGCGGCTGCTTTTGCTGCCGCCTCGGCAGCCTTCTCCGCCTCATGCCGTTGGTAGGTTACGGCGCTGCCGATGGCCGTCAGCGCCGCAAGAATTGCAAGCAGTATCTTGGTGTTGATCGCATTCAGCATCACTTCTCCTAATCAGGGAAGATAGGTCTGCCAAGTGTTACCTTCATTCGCGGCACTCGTGTCATTCACGGAACGCTGCTGCTGAACAAAGGCGGCGGTATTCAGGTCTTGCGCGGCGGCGTTCCTGCGCTCCATGTTGGCGACGGTCATCTGTGACGCGAGGCAGGCTTGCAGAACGCCCTGCGACTGCATCTCGGACATCTTCTGCGCTTCCGCCGCATTCAAGAGATTGAGTTGTTCCACTTCGGTATTGGTGGCATCGCTACTGTCCAGTTGTTGGGAGGCAAGGATACTGGTTGCAGTGACATTCTGCGTTCGCGCGCCTCTGTACTGGCCAACTGCCGTCAAGCAGTCGGGGGAGACTGAATCTGACGCCTCGATCATGGCAAGTTGTGAAAGCTGAGCGCTGCCGGGTGTCTGTCCTTGCAGGTAGGTGGTAGTGTTCCCGCTAACCTTGACGGTTCCAGCAGTCCATGCCGTGGATGATGCACTGGGTGAGTTGGTGTTGAGTGCGATGCTCATTCCGCTCGTCTCGCCAAACATATTCGCAACGTTGGCATTCTTCATGGCGTTGAGTGTGGTCTGCCATTGCTGTTTGAGAGAGAAGTGAGTGACGTTGTTTTTGAGCATCTTGTATTGCGTCTCCAGCGTGGTGAGCTGGGACACGAGGCTGGCATAGCTGGTTGGGTCGAAGACAGTATCCCCGATGCCAAAGAGAGCGAAGCTGGGTGTTGTGGTGAGGAGCAACGCTGCACTAGCGCCGATAAGCCACTTGCGACGGGTGTTCAGAGTGAATTTCATAACGCCTCCTGTGGTTGGTAAAATGGTTAAATGCACTGTGGGCAGGTTGGGTCTAACCTGTCCAGGGAAAAGCATCTACTTTGGTCCACGATCCAGCACGGAAGCCGTTCGACTTTCTCCGTGATCTCGGCGAAGTTCACCAATGCACTCACGGCTGCATTCCGTCCGGTAGGCGTGGCGGCAATGGCGAACGCGAGCCCGAGTACTGCGGACCCAACGATAAACCTGCGAAGAGTTGTGAAGCCGTTGACCATTTGCTAATCCTCATCCGCAAGCTGTCTCGCAACTTGCGGAATCATTTCAACCCATTCTCGTCCGGCCCTCTCAATGGCTTCCGCAATGGTGTACCCATGCTCCGCAAGCCAGTCGGAGCGATTCAGAACGAGGGCAACCGCTACTTTCTCGCCGGTAGACTGCACAGCCCAAGCATCGTGGCCGGCGCGCTTGGCATCTTCGGCTTTGCGGAGTAAGTGCTCGTATCCTGGGTGGTGCTCGTTCATCACAATGCCTCTTCATTACAGGGTTGGATCGACGCGATGTTCCGCGTAGGACGGGATGAGGATGTCGCGCCCGACGTACACGCGCGCTCGGGAACCTTCCTTGAGCGTGATGATCGGCAGTCGATTGAGGAAGTGATTCAGGATTTGTTCGCCCTCTTGAGCCGTTTGCTCTGAGATTCCATTGCGAATCTGCGTCGAAGGCGTGAAGACGCTGCCGTTGTTGCCAATCTGAGACAAGCCGCCAAGGCCACCCAGGGCAGCCGCTGCACCAAAGGCCATGAGGTAGCCATGGTCAACTTTGGTAGCGAGTCCGGTGGTGCCAATTGAGTCAAGGCCGATGTACTTGTCGAAGTCGAGCGAGAAACCATCCGGACACACGGCGCGATGGAAGGTGACGAACATCTTGCGCTGCTGGGCATTGCCGACACTCTGCACGGTTCCGATTAGCCGGGTACCTTGTGGCATGAGTAGCTGCTGATGATCATGCGAGTAATAATCGGTCGTGAGCATGACAAGGATTGGCCCACTCAAACCGCCGTCGATGTGATTGGTGACGACACCTTCAAGAACCGTGCCTTCGAAGATGCGATAGAGACGGCCCTGGTAGGTATCGAAGTCGTATCCGGCCATCGGATCAGCTTTGGCGGCGGCCTTGGATTGCTGGCCCGAACCTGCTGGCAGAACATCTGGCATGTTGCTCGTGCCGGTGGAAGACGTTCCACCGGGTATTTCCGTGACTCCCTGAGGGCGTGCCTCTTCACGCTCACCCAGAACAGCCGTAGCTGCTGGCGAAGGGACGGCGGGCGCTGGTGCGGCATTCGCATGGGCAAAGTCGATGGCTACGGTATCGCTGTTGACGGCGTCCTGCCGCTGCTTTTCCATTGCAAGCGCCTTCTGCTTGGCCTCGGCCTGCGCCTGCGACACATTTGAGGTCCGCGTCGGTGCATTCGGGCTGTTGCCGTAGATCGCGTCGCGCTGGGCTGCCGTCATTGGCTGTGTCCCTGCGATCTCTGGGCCTGGGACACTTTGTTCGGCCTGGAGTTGCTGTATCGCAGCAGCCAGCTCCTGCTGGTGCTGGCGCTCCTCGGCATCGCGTCGCGCCTGCATCTGCTGTTGTGTCTCGAAGCTCGAAACCTGCTGTGCGCTCGGCGCTGCCGGACGCATCGGCAACGCGCTTGTAGGTGCCGATTTCTTGTTGCCGCTCACGAGGCTCGATACGTTCGCAATGCCGATGAGCGCAATGATGGCGACCAGGGCGATGACCACCGGCATACCCTTCTTGAGCGGCGGCTTTGCCTCCGGCTGTGAGGGGACTGTTGCGGGGGGATTTTGATTGATCTCTGACATGGCTAATTCGCCCCTCCGACGCGGTGGAACTCAACCTTTTGTTTGCCGATGGCGAGATAGCCGTTCTCCAACTGCTTGGGCACGGTATAGAGGCCAGCATTGAAGTCGAAGTTGATAAGCGAGCCTTTCTTGTCCTTCACCTCGTAGAGCGCTGGCGTTTCCTGGAACTGGCCGCGCAGGTATGTGAATTTGTCGTCGCGCCAAATCTCCTCAAGGCCAAGGGCTTTTCCTTTTGACTTGTCCCAGGTGTAATCAAAGTGCAAGGAGCCAGGGTACTGGCTGCGGTACTGCTCAGCTTTGGTCTCCTCGGCTTTGAGTTCAGCCGCTTGAGCGGCCTTTGCTGCCGTGGCCTCCTGCTTGGCTTTGTCCAACTCGGCGACGGGCACGAAGACAGGAAGCTGCGCCAACCGGTCTTTTGCAGCTTGGTCACTGGGAGCGATGAATACCTTGGAATCAAAATGGGGATCTTGGTCGCTGGAAACTTCATGCAATTGCAAGGTGTACTCGTTGCCGTGATCGGAGACGATATGGACGTCCGTTGAGCTGTTGGCAACTTTTGGCTTCACGCTGATGAAGCGGCTGGCGACATGGCCGCCATCAAAGAGCCAATCTACGGTATCTCCAGCGAAGACATTGGCCACCTTCTCTTCGGCGGGGAGCACAATCAGAGTTGATTGCAGAAGACCCGCGCGAATCACAGGAGGCGTGTCCGCCTCGGAAACGGTGACGGTGCGAGGTGCATTCGGTTGAAGTGGGTGCGGTTCTGTCGCGTGGCTTGCGGCTGAGGCCAGCGCGAGTCCGGCGGATACGACGAGGGGAATGAGTGGTTTCATGGCACTGGCCCTTTCTCGGGTGGATTGGTTACACGGTCTCTCCCTGGGCAAAGCGTGTGATGCCCTCAGTGAGTCCATACTTTTCGATCAGCTTCGACCGGCGTACACGGTCCTTCGGCTTGGTGGAGAACGTGGCGTAGCTACGGCTGTCAAGATTGAGCGTGACGACCTTGGTGATGCCATCGCGCCGCATATACAGAGCCTCACGGTCTTGCAAGCTCTCAAAGAGAGCGATCTGCTGTTCATTCATCTTGAACAGCTCTGCATACCGCTTCCTGTTGAATGTCGCGTCTTTCAGGAACAGGAACGAAGTGCAGGAATTGACAATGCTGTCGGCGTTCGCTCCAAGGTCGTCGGCGGACTGGCCGATCATGGTCACGCCACCCAGATTCTTCCGAACCGTCTTGATGGAGGCGAGCGCGCCATCCAAAAGTTGTTTGTTCTTCATCGAAGAGAAGATCTCTTCAATGAGAATGTGCTTGGGAACGCCAAGATTGGCGGGGTTATAGAGCACGTCGTTTATGCGCCGTAGTAGCCACACCATCAATGGCTCAATCAGGTCGGCATATTGCTCGTTGTTCACGCCCTGAAAGTCGAAGCACTGGAGCCGTGAGAGCGAGAGACTGTCTTTGACGTTGTCGAAGACAGCGCTATAGATGCCTTTGCCAACCCACTTCGATAGATAGCGATCGAGCTTCTTGGGAAGAAACAGATTCGATAGACGACGATTCTCCGCGTCGAGCAGGTACATATCCTGCACGGCCTTGTGGATCACATCGTCGTCCTCCGGCTCAAGCTCCGCGCCGCCGTTGGCGAGCAGCAATTTGACGAAGGAGTACAGAAACTTGATGTTGCTCTCAGTCGGCTCCAGTGCGAACGGATTCACGCGTGGGCCATCTTTGCCTACCCGGTCAACGCGCCCTCCATACAATTCGACAACACTTTCATAGCTGCCACCAATGTCAAATATGTACGTGAAGCCTCCATACTTCTGCTCCAGCGCGACAGCCGCGTTTCCATGCACGGACTTACCTGAGCCTGTAGGCCCGATGATAAGCATGACGCGGACGCCGTCCACATATACGTCCTGAAAGAACGGCGTTCTGGTCCGCGTCTCGAAGATGTTGAGGTACTCATTATCGAGGTCTTCCGAGCGTGGATGGCCGATGTGCGGAGCGAACACAGAGGACAACCGTGCATGGTGGTCTTCCGCCAGCCACAGAGGGAAGACGTTGAACTTGTGATTGCCGGGGAACATCGCATAGAACGCCGACAGATTGCCAAGCGTCTCCTCCATCACCTGTGCGCGGGCATCGACAAAGATGCGGTGCACAGCGGGGACGGTGTTGCGAAGCTGTTCCTGACTGCGCGCTGCCAGCAGCAGTCGCAGGGAGTATTCGCCCTGGGCCTTTTTGTCGAGTGAACGGATGACTTCGCTCAGGTCATCGACGTTGATGTTGGCAGCCTTGGCACCGGCTCCGGTTTCGAGCGACGCGGTGTCGTGTCCGCTCATGACCCGTGTCAGCACACCGACTTTGAAGAATGAAATGAACTTCTCCTGCGCATCAATCTCGCTACGGGCAGCCGAAGTCGATTTCACGCGCCAAGTCGAGCACAGCACGCTATCGCAATCGAGCGTGAGTTGGCCGGAGAAGAGGCACGGCCTCGACGCTTCCGGCGTCATCTTCAACGAGAACATCTGGACGTGGCGTTTGCCCACTTGTAAATAATCGCTGTGCCACGCAACTGGACTCTTGACGATCTGCCGGTCTACGCCTGTATCACTGCGGAGTTGGTCACGCTCGGACCATTCCTCAAGGTTGAATAGGTAGCTGAAGAACTGGAACGCTTCGGCCTTGCCAAGCAGTTGCAAGCCAAGCGTGCTACCGAGATGGCTCTGGAGGATGGTCGCTGTCTTTTCAAGATCCGCGATCATACGCGAAGTGTCGGCTGCATTCTCCTGCGGTTTGCGCTCTAACGCACGGGCATTTGACGGCTCCAGCGTGAGGCACCAATGCAAATCGATTCGACGAAACGCCGCTGTCTTTTCCAGAAACGCAATGCGGTCGGTGACGAATACTTCTGTGGCCGGATTCGTGTACTTACTTTGTCGCGGGAGATCGAAGCCTGACATGACGCGGGTATATTGATAGAGGCATGATCCCTCCGGCAATCCACGCAACGCCCCTTCAATGGACCGCATCCGCGAGTCAAGCTCCAGGTCTGTCAAGCCTTCTTCGTCGATACCGGTGAGCGCGAACAGGCACCCATAGCCGCCGCCTTTGAGGGCGAAGATGTTTGGCCCGACAAAGCGCGCAATCGGAACGATACTGCACGCTGCCCCGGCCTTTGCGAACCACGGCGTATGTTTGTTCTGCTCACTGTTTACGCGGGTCATAGTAAGACCTCTGGCCAAGACTCAGGCCCCAGAGCTGAAACATCTTTGGGTGTTTGCGGACGATCAGCCATGCGCTGCCCGCCATCATGGGAAAACTGATAATTGCGATCAAACGCAACCCAACGAGGAAAACCGTTACCGTTACGAAAACGATCGCCATCCATGCTGAGAGGTCGAGGCCCAACTTGGCTCTCGGTCTGTTCATGGCCTGATTGATTGGTAACGGCTCTCCTCGCTTGGTCATGGCGCACCGTCACATCGACTGGCCGGTTAGCGAGCCGATCCAACCAGCGCCCCATCCCAGCACGCCTGCACCGAACAGCGCGCCAAATAGGCCTGGAATGGCATCCTGAAAGCGACCGCTCATCATTCGTATTCCAGCGAAGATCAAGCCGCCGAAACAGATGACAGCGCCCGCATAGATAGCGAAGGTTTTGAACGTCCCCATGAGCGTCTGCGCCCCGGAGAAGTCCATCGTTCCTTGTGCATGGGCAACGCCCGCGAAAGAGAGGGCGAGAAGGGTGGGAGCCATCACGCGGATGGCAGAGAGAAGAATTGGTTTGAGGGAGCGATCTGTCTGCCGATTGGCGGACAGAATGGACGACCGAGTGGCAGCCTTTTCCAGTCGGAAGAGAGGACGGAATCGATTCACATTGCACCTCCGCTGACCTGGCGTGTCAGCTATGGTGCAAAGCTAGGGCGAATCCGGCGGCGGCGTCCAATGAATTCCAGGGAGAGCGTTATGCGTTTTAGGAATAACGACTGGCCGGGCGCTGCTTAAAGCCTATATTTCGTAGTTTCGAATGGTTTCCGGGGTGCCGACGCCGCCTCTATATAGTGACGCCGTTACATCTGAACGAAGGCTGAGACAACAAGAAAAGCTGGTTCCGTCCGATAATTCAATTTGGAGACTCGTCCCATCTCCTGTATCTCTATGAATGCGGGCGGTCTGAATCGTTTTTCCCGAAAGTTCAGGACAATCGATGTAGTCATCCTGCATGAATCTTGACCTCTCAATTTCCCTAGAATCGCATATTTCACCGGAAGTTGCATGGCAATCGCACTGGAACTTTTCCACAAGGTCGGCGGGGGACCAGCGCGACCGTTTCGGTGGCCCGTCTGCGTCGGGGAGAATCTCGCTGATAAGGCATCACACTCATCGTGTGTAGACTCATAGTGGTCAGGGCTCAACAGCCTGTGGTGCAACTAGCCATTTTCCAACTCGGTGCACAACAGCGTTTGATGGAGCGACTTCGATCCTGATGAGCGTGCGTGGCACGGCAACTGTATCGAGCCGCACTCTCCGGCCAGCGTAGGCTGAGTAAGCAGTTAAGAAGGCGAAAAGCGAGGCTTGTCGCCCGGTTCTTCAGTTCTCGTGGCGTACCCGCTCCCAACATCTGACGCAGCACCAGGCTGATGTTGAACGCGCCGACGTGAATCAGCAGACGTTTGAGAATGTTCTGCCGTCCGTGCAAGGTACAGCGTCGCATTGCCCCGGTCTCGTAGCAATGAGCAAAGGTTCGTTCGACGAACTCGCCTCGCCGCCTCAGCAAACTCTTGCCATACTTGCCCCGCACCCGTTGACGATTTTGATAAACCGCCTGCTGTTGACCCTGCTTGCCTTTCCAGTGCCGCTTGCCCGCCTGCTTCTTTTCCGGAATGTATGTGCGAACTTCTAGATCCTTGACCTGCTCAAGAGCCGCGCCGCTATGATAGCCCTTGTCCGCGACTAACTCTTCAATCCCATCTACGTTGACCTTGGGCTCCTCTGCAGGATGTAACTCCGCTTCGCGATCAACTAAGTCCGCCACTGCTAGCCCCGCATCGGCCAGCGTCTCCTCGATGGTCGTCGTATCGCCCAAATCAGCGGCCTGCAAGGTGACGGCCACCACCGCGCCCGTGTCCAGATCGACCGCATGTTCGGCCTTGTGAGCCAGGTGCGTACTGCCGTCCTTCATCTTCGCAACCCGTGCATCCTGATCGGTAGGACTCTTCCACTCCTTGTTCGAGGTGCGCTTCTTGCGCTTGCGGTCCAACCGCGCCAGGTCTTCACGCGTCGGAGTCTCGATGCCCGACGCCTTGGCCAGACCGGTCAGAAACTCATCATAGCTTTCGCCCGTGTCGCGCCGCACGATCGAGCGCATCGCCGCGCTGGCCTCCAGCGTGGTCGCATCAATGCCGATGCGCTTGCCCTGTAACAATCCGCGATCGGCAAGCAAACCAAGCACCCAGGCAAACACTTCCTGGTGTGTCTCCACATCAATCAACCGACGCGTACGCGAAATCGTGGAGTGATCGGGTGTATCTTCATCGAGCGCGATACCCAAAAAGCGCCGCAGGCTCAACGAGTCCTTCAACCGCCAGGCGATGCCGCGCTCAGCCTCGATGCCCTCGAAGTATCCGATCATCAGCGACCGGAAATAGATCCCCGGCCCCAGGCCAGGTCGCCCCAACTTCTCGGCATAGAACCTTGCGCACAGCTTCTCGACGAATGCGTCGAATCCTTCGCTATCGAGCACTTCATTGAGACGAACATAGAACGGGTGGCCCGGCCCCACTGCCATATCCGCATATGCCACCCACAAATCCTCTTGTCGCTCCCGGTCCTTGCGTGTGCCCATCGCCATGACTTAATTCTACGAACATGTCCTGTGGATACCTCACAACCTTTACAGACAGGTATCGGGACTTTCACCACAGGCTGTTAAGGCGTGTTTGGGTTTACCGCGCTTCAGGAAGAACGGCGTATCATCCGAGCCTCCGCACGGGAGAACACTTGGCTTTCGCAAGCGCGAATATGCCGGACTCGCAGTGTGCATCCTCAATTCGTCATTGTTCTACTGGCTATATAGCGTCCTCAGTGATTGTGAGCATATCAATGATGACTTCGTGCGCCGTTTCCCGTTGCCTAGCAACTTTGATCAGAGTGGATGGTGGCAACAGGGAGATGAACTCACAAGAGCTATACAGTCCTCGTCCAAGAAGAAGTCGATCACGACGAAACAGGGGTATTTGATCGAGTACGACGAAATCAATGCCGCAAAGGAAAGGCATCTGATTGAAGCAGTGGATGGATTGTTGGCAAAGGGGTTTGGCCTGACAGACGAGGAACTCGATTTCATCGTCAACTATGACATCAAGTACCGCCTAGGAGCGGATGCGGACGAAGATGAGGAATAAGCGTGATCCTCAACGAGCAAGTCGCGACACTTCGCCTGGGAAGTCCAGCATACCCACAGGCTTTGCTTGAGGGGCTGGGCAGCGACGCGCCCAATGAGTTCTGGGCTGCTGGCCCATTGCAACTACTCGATCAACCAAAGACTGGCTTCTTCTGCTCCTCGCAATGCCCTGGCTCCATCATTCTGAAAACCTTTGATGCCATCACCCGGATGCGTGACGAGGGCCGGGTTCTCATTGGCGGCTTCCACGCTGTCACGGAGTGGGAGTGTCTGGGCATCCTGCTTCGCGGCCGACAGCCCGTCATCTGGGTTCCCGCCCGCTCCATTGCAGGAATGCACCTGAAGCCGGAGTTGGTTCCCGCCTTCGATGCCGGCCGTCTGCTC
>Ga0302200_10002573_pt1 | contig 15932 bp, 18 predicted proteins | sample II_Bog_N3_1_FD_194585 | JGI IMG/M metagenome (GOLD analysis project Ga0302200, IMG submission 194585) | Peat permafrost microbial communities from Stordalen Mire near Abisko, Sweden - II_Bog_N3_1 | ecosystem: Environmental > Terrestrial > Soil > Wetlands > Peat | place: Sweden: Abisko... | reverse complement strand
AACCCTGGCCCACTGGGCCGGGCGTGTTCCGACAGGGATTTGCGATTGATCGTGTGCGGACGGACATGTGGATGATTGATGTTCAATCCCCGGAAGCCTTGATGGCACGACAACTCGCCTCACAACGCACTGGCTTCGCCATCGCGGGTGACGGTCCGATGCAAAGCGATCTTTTCCCAGTGTTGGAATATGCTGCGCCACGGGCGTTCTATCTTGGCACCGGATCAAGAATGCTGGATCGTTTTGACGAACGCACCCGCCAGCAACTCCTTGCACCCGATGAAAAAATCACTGAATTAAAATCTTTGCCTGCAATCAATGCACAACTTATTTTCAGTGATTTCTCGACAGTCAATGGAGAATTATTCGGCTGCATGTTCGGCACAACTCCAAACGCTGGTGTGCCATGCGTCTTTCAAACACCGCAATCAGTGCCATCCCCAGCATCTGATGGAAGCATCGTATCAAATGCGGAACAGCTATTCCATGCCGGAGATTTTGAACAAGCTGAAGCAATGACCGAAATGGCCCTGAAACAAAATCCAAATGATGTTCAGGCGGGATACCTTCTGCGAGTCATTGAACGGGAGAAAAAATCACAAACAGCGGCACTTTCCAAAAACCAATGAATCCTTGGAGATTTACCACCAACACGTCAGGAATGCCAAGTATTACAAGGGTTTTATTCAGTCCACAGCCTCCAGACCGCAGTCCAAGGCCGAAAAAAAGGGGGTTTGACGCGGAAATGTAACATTCCAACGGCAATTCAACCGCCAAGACGCCAAGGACGCCAAGAAAATCAATAAACTCAAAGCCGGAATCGGGAACATCGAACGCCGGACTTTGAACATCCAATGGGCGCGGAACACGGGGTTAACCACGAATGGACACGAATAAACACGAATTTTTGGAAGCGAGGTTCTGCCACAGAGGCTCAGAGGGGGAACGGGTTATTCTGAAAACAGTTCGGGGAGGTTCATCATGCCGTGACGGATGCGCAGCAGTTCGATGACGTTATTTTCCAACCGGTAAAAAACAATGTAGCTGGGATATTTCCGCAGGTTCAGGGTGCGGATTCCAGCCATGGGCAGATCGTTACGGATGCGCCCAATCTCCGGCACCCGCCGGATGTGCTCCAAAGATTGTTTAAGGGCTTGATACCAGCCGGCGGCAACCTTGTCGCCCGCCTCGGTGCAAAGGTAATCAGCACATTCGGCAACATCGGAAAGATAGAGTGGACGATAAACGAGCTTCACTTGCCCTGTCTCCGGGCTTTGGCGCGGCTTGCGCCCTGTTCAAACGCGGCGTCCATGTCTGCCGCCTTGAACGGTTTTGCCGGGCCGGAGGCAAAGGCTTCCATCACCCATCTGGCGTGGAGGGCGGTCATGCGGGCGTCCTCGGCGTCAAACGAACGCAGCAGCCGGAAGATGATTTCCTGGTTAAGCGACCGCAAGCTGTTTTCCGCCGCCGATTGTGCGCGGCGATAGATTTCCTCGGGAATGTTCTTGAGCGTGTATTCGGCCATGCAGAAACCATAATGGAACCGTTTAGCGATGTCAAGATGCCTGAACAGCCGATTCGGAGAACGGAATGAAGACAAACAATCGGATAACCACAAAGGCACAAAGAAAATCCATAAACTCAAATTCTTGGTGGCTTTGTGTCTTGGTGGTGAATTGGAAGCAGGGGTTGCTTGACAGTCGAAATGGTGGTGTTATGGTTGGCGCATGAGCCATCAATTGCAGGTGAAGGGTGTGACGGACGAGATCAAGGAACGGCTGGCGGCGAGCGCGGAGCGGAATTTTCGCAGCGTGAACCAGGAGGCGCTGGCGCGCATCCAGTTCAGTTTTGAAATCGAGGATTCGCTCCGGTCGAAGACGCTTCAAAAGATGATTGACGAGGGGCTGGCGGGTGCGGCCCGTCCCGGCACGCTGGCGCGGCTGCGCGAAATCGCCGCCAAGGCGCGCGCCGCCGCAGGATGAAGACCACGTTCAGCTCGGTTTTTGAAGATGACTTCACGGAGGTGGTGACGCGCTATGCGGGTGAGGTGTCGCCGGCGTTGTCGGTGCGTTTTGAGAACCGGATTGCGGAGGCGCTTGAATTGATTGCCGGCCAGCCGGAGATCGGGCGACGGCGGAAGGATTTGCAACAGCCGGGCATCAGAAGCTTCCGGGTGAGGGGATTTGACAGCCATTTGATTTTCTACCAGTTGCGGAAGGAGGAGATTTTTTTCGTGCGCCTGCTGCATGGGGCGATGGATCTTCCGGCCATGTTCCCGGAAGCGTGAAACCGCAGAAGGGCGGAGTGGGGAAATTCGAGATATTGGCCACAGAGGCACAGAGGGGGAATCGGATGTGCGGGGTGCTGAATTCGGAGTTAACCACGGATGGACACGGTAAACACGGATTGAGGCAAGGTTTGCCACAGAGGCACGGAGGGCGCAGAGGGGGAACTTCTCAAGAGGATTTTCAGCGCCTGCCCCGGAGGTAATTTTTCACTTCGTCATGATCGCCGGCAAAATCAAACACCAGGCAGCCCTTGCGCGCCTCAAAAATGAGCCTCCACGCCAGACCAGTGCGGCATTCGTAAAGGTGGCCGCCCAGCTTGCGGATGGCCAGCCCGGAGTGTGCGTGCGGATTGCCAAAACCTTCCAGCAGCAGTTTCAACGCGGCGGAAACCTCGGCCTCGCGTCCGGCCTGCCGCACCATTTTTTTGAACCGGCGGGTCAGTTCAACGGAAATCATTTTTGCTCCCGGTGAAGGGCGTCAATTCACCGTGCGCCCGCGCCGACTTGATGTCCGCGCTGATGCGCTTTTCCGCTGCCGCCATTTCCCCGGGCGTCAAACCGTATTCCTGAAGCGCATAATCGGTGGAAACCAGAATTTTGAGCGAGTCGGGTGTTGGACGGGCTGCCAAGGCAATTGCGTCCGATGTTTGATCAAGCGGGAAGCGATGCGTGATCAATTTACGCACGTCCAGCCGGCGGGAAAAGACGAGGCGGGCGACTTCGTCTTGAAGCGTGAAGTCGGAGGAATAGCTGCCAATGAGGTCTTTTTCGTCGAGGCAGATGGAGGCCAAGTCAAGGCTGAAGGCTGAAGGCTGAAGGGCGAAGGGCGGATTTTTACTTCTGACTTCTGAATTCTGACTTCTGACTTCCGCCCGCTTGGTATGGGCGAACAACAGGACATGTCCGCCGCCGCGCACGAGCTGCAGGGCCTGCGTCACGGCGGCGTCGGAGGGGACGGCGATGATGGCGCAATCCAGTTGAGGGTTGAGGGTTGAAAGTTGAGAGGCAAGAACGGCACGTTCCGCGCCGAATTGTCCGGCGAGTTTCAAACGGGATTCGAGCAGGTCGGTGGCGAGGACGTTGATGCCGCGCAGCTGCAGGATTTTTGTGAACATGAGGCCGATCGGCCCCTGCCCTGCGACGAGAACACGGTCGCCGCGCAGCAGGTTGAGTCGTTTGACGGCCTTGAGGACGGTGTTGACGGGTTCGAGCATCGCGCCTTCCTCGAATGAATTGCGCGCGGGGATTTTGACGACACCGGGCAGCACGAAATCCATGACACGGACGTATTCGGCGTAGCCGCCGCCGGCGGGCTCGAACCCAGCGGTGATGCCGGTGCGCTTGTAGGTCTCGCATTGGGCAAACGAGCGGTGCCGGCAGAAATGGCATTTCATGCACGGAATGTGATGGTGCAAGGCGACGCGGTCGCCGACTTTCAGCGATGAGTGACGAGTGACGAGTGACGAGTTTCTAGAGCCGATTTTGACGATGGTTCCGGCGGTTTCGTGGCCGAAGATGCGCGGGGGCGGGACGGTGCCGTAATGGATTTTTTTGATGTCGGTGGGGCAGACGCCGCAGACGGCGACCTTGACCAGCAATTCATTCGGGCCGATGCGCGGGACGGGGACGGTTTCGAGGCGCAGGTGGTTGACGCCGCGATAAACAACGGCGCGCATGGTCTTGGGAATGGCGGACACGCGGAAGTTTTTAACGCAAAGTCGCCAAGTCGCAAAGGATTTGTTTTCTTTGCGTCCTAAAAACTTTGCGCCTTTGCGTTGAAAAACTCAGTGAACCACGGTTCGGGGTCGCAGGAAAATTCCACCGGCTGGCCGCGCCAGTGGAATTTGACAGAGCGGGCATGGAGCGCCTGGTTCTCAAAAATCAAGACGGCTCGCTGTTCCGGCGTCAGGCGGTTTTGGACGAGCGCCAAATACATATCCTCGTTGCCGCCGTAAAGTTTGTCGCCGACGATCGGATGGCCGATGTGCGCGAGATGGATGCGGATCTGGTGTTTGCGACCGGTATGCGGGACGATCCGCAAAAGAGAAAATGGAAGATTGAGGATTAAGGATGGATCGGCTCCTCCTCGTTCTCGTCCTTCGTCCTCGGAGTCTGGAAATCGAGGACGAGAATGAGGAGGAGGACGATTAAATCTCCGCTCGACCCAAAATTCCGTCCGCGACGACGCGCCATCGGGGCGGACGCAATCTTTGACGGCGACGATGCTGCCTACATCCCTGCCGAGCGGCGCGTCAATGATCCCCTGCTCCGCCGCGGCGTGGCCGTGAACAATGGCCAGATATTCTTTTTGAATGGCGCGGCTTTCGAGGATTTTTCCGAGCTCGCCGGCTGTTTCAGAATTTTTTGCAATCAGGATAACGCCGCTGGTTTCACGGTCGAGCCGGTTGACCAGATGCGGTTGAGGGTTGAGGGTTGAGGGTTGAAAGTTCAAATGCAGACGCGCGCGGCCGATGAGGCTGGACATCTCGCCGTTTTTCGTGGGATGACAGACGAGTCCTGCGGGCTTGTTGATGACGAGCAGGTCGTCGTCCTCAAAAATGATTTCAAAAAGTTTATCCAAGCGTGATGAATGCTGCCACAGAGGCACCGTGGGGCAGAGAAAATTATTTGTTTCCGCAAAGGCAGCAAGTCTCTTCTGGACATTGGCTTAAATCACTGGTTTGATTTGACTAATATGGGTTTTCGCAAGGGAAAAAAGTTTAAAAAGAATCTCTCGGCGCATCAAAAGCAAATCCGGTTTTTCACCAGATTGTGCCTAATCATCATCATCCTGGCGACCACCCTGATTTTCTGGCTGGTGAACCGTTAGTTTTTGGATCCGTCAAAATCAACCTCCGCCATTTTTCCGCCGGCTTGTCCGCACGGCGGTTTTGAATTATGCTGACCGCGTTGAAAGAAAAGTGGAACAACCTGCTGCCCGTCCTCTTCGTCGCGGCGTTCGCGCTATCGCGGATTCCGGGCCTGCTGCCGCAGAATTTCAGCGCGGCCTACGCGTTCGCGTTCTGCGCGGGTGTTTACTTTTCCAGAAAAATTTCGTGGTGGCTGCCGGTTCTGGTTTTGGCGGCAACCGACATCGGATTGAATTTTTATTATCAATTCAAGTATCCTGAAGACAATGTCTGGAGCGCGTCAAACCTCGCAAACCTCGCGTTCAATTATGCCGCCTACGCAGTCCTGATTTTTCTTGGCCGGCGGTTCAAACCACAATCTTCCTTCTTCTCGCTGCTAGGCGGCGGAATTTTGGGCGCGATTTTCTTTTACTTCATCACGAATACCGCCTCGTGGTTCTTCAATCCGTTTCAAAACCCCGAATACACCAAAACCTTCCCAAGCTGGCTGCTGGCGCTGACGAAGGGAATCAACGGCTGGCCGACGACGCTGGAATTTTTCCGCAACACGCTTTTGAGCGGCGGGATTTTCACCGCGTTGTTCGCCGGGGCGGCGAAGCTGACCGAGCCCGCCGAATCGCCCGTTGAAAAAAACGCCGGCGTGCACGAGGAAGAAACCGGCGCAACTGAGACGCCGGAGGAAGCGAACGTGTGAAAATCGGCGTCATCTCCGACACGCACAATTTCCTCGACCCGAAAGTTTCCAAGCTTTTCGCGGGTGTCGAACACATCCTGCACGCGGGCGACATCGGCTTTGCCGGAATCATTTCGGAGCTGGAATCAATCGCGCCCGTCACCGCTGTTTTGGGAAATAACGACGCCGGACTTCCCTTTCGCGAGACGGAAATTATCGAACTTGCGAAGAAAAAATTCCTGATTCATCACATCGTTTATCCGCAGTCGCCGTCGGACAAATTAAAGGCACGAATCACACGAGAAAAACCGGACGCGGTCATTTTCGGCCACACTCACAAGCGTTTTTGCGAGACGATTGGCGGAATTTTGTTTTTCAACCCAGGCTATTCGGGCAAGCCGAAATTCGGAGCGGAACGCAGCGTCGCCACCCTGCATTGCGACGACAAGGAAATCCGCGCGGAATACTTTCCACTTTGATTTCCCGCGCAAAGAATTCTGGACAAACTTTTCCAGCGCGCGCAAAGTCAGGCCGTGAAAAGACCGGATATTCGATGGCTGGACGAACCCGAAGAGCATGATTATCCCGCCGCGCTTTCCTACTTGAGCCTCATTCACGACAAGGAGCACGGCAAGCGTCTTGTGGCAGCGCTCCAGTCCGCGTTGGTCGTCCAATACAAGGCCAAGGATATTTTCAGGGCGACTGGCTTGTCGCTGCTCGGCATCAGCAATTCCCACGTAGAAAAGGATCGCGTCAAAATCCGAGCCGGCAAAAAATTGTCCCCGCTTCTGCTGGTGCGGGACGTGAGCAACGGAAAAGTTGTCATTGCCGACGGATATCACCGTCTTTGCGCCGTGTATTCTTTTGATGAAGACGCCTTGATTCCCTGCAAAATAGTTTGAACAATCCGCACGGAGCTTGTGCCTTATCCGTGTTTCATCTGAGTTTCAATTGTGGCTAAAAGACATTCCACAGCGGCTTGGATTTCCTCCGTTGTTGCGCCCGGCGGCAATGGATTTCCGAAGCGCACCGTGACTGGATAAAAAATATGGTGCGGCCATTTCCAGAAAAACCTCCCGCGCTCGAAACTGAAGATGCTGCCCCAGACACCGACAAGTGCAACCGGCACGACTGGCGCATCCACATTTTTCATGATACGTTCCGAGCCGCGCTGGAATTCGTTCATCTCGCCCGTGCGCGTGATCTGCCCCTCGGCAAAAATGCAGACGACCTCGCCAGCGCGGATCTCGTCGGAGGCTGTTTGCAAGGATTTCAGCAATTCACGCGGTCCGAAATTGGACGCAATCGGAATCAGGCCGAGCATTCCGGTGAACGGCTTGATCCACCACAGCTCGTAATAACTTTTATCCATGATGAAATGGATTTTACGGTCGGTCGCGGCCATGAGCAGCGGCGCGTCCACAAACGAAACGTGGTTGCAGACAAAAAGCGCGCCGCCTTTTTCTGGGATGTTGTCCCGGCCCTCGACGCAAATCCGGTAAATCGTCCGCGTCACAACCCAAAGAATAAACCTGACCAACGCGTCTGGCAAAAGCACCAGCGCGTAAATCGCGCAGACGAAGGTCAAAATGCCGCCAAAGAGAAAAATCTGCCGCGGCGAACATTGCATGACGTCCGCCAACAAATAATAAGTGCCTGAGGCGAGAAAAACGCCGACAAACGAAAGCAGGTTGGCCGTTGCGAGCATTTCTCCCTTTTTGGTCTTGTCGGGCCGGTGCTGCAACAGCGCGGCGACCGGAACGATGAAAAAGCCCCCGAAAAATCCAAGCAGCGCCAGCATAACCAGGTCGCCGTGAAGCGAGAATCGCGGCGACGCGAGCAGCGCGGAAAAAATGGAAAGTCCGAAAGCCCCCGGCGGCACAAGGCCGTATTCGATTTTGCCGCCGGACAAAATGCCCGCCGCGACGCTGCCCAGCCCGATGCCAAGCGCGAGCGCGACATTAAGGATTCCTATTTTGGTTTCGTCAACGTGCAGGACGTTTGCACCGAAGAAAAACAGGTTAAGCAAAAGCAATGCGCCGATAAAATTGAAATAGGTGTTGCCGAGAAATGCCAGCACGAGTGGACGGTCTTTTCGCATGGCGCGCAACTGCTCAAAAACCTGGCCGATAAGATCGTCGCGGAATTTTCGCGACGGGTCGGCGGCGGGCACGCGCGAAATGCCAAGGCTCGTCGTCAGGCCGGCCAGTGCAAGAGCGATGAGAATGACTCCCGACCAGAATTGTTCGCCATGAAATTGTTTGGCGAAGAACGCGGCCGCGACCGTTCCGAAAATGATCGCCGTGAACGTGCCGAGTTCAAGCAGGCCGTTGCCCCACGAGAGCTTCCGTTCGGGCAGCAACTCCGGCAACAAGCCGTATTTGGATGGGCCGAAAAACGCGCTGTGCGTGCCCATCAAGAAAACGGCGGCGAGCAGCATTGGCATTTGATTGAGAAAAAGTCCGGCGAGGACGAACAGCATGACAAAGACTTCAAAAAATTTCACGCCGATGGAAATGGTGCGCTTGCTGAAGCGGTCGGCGAGAACGCCACCTGCCATCGAAAACAAAATAAACGGCAGCGAGAAGAGCGCGCCGACAAGCTCGCCGATTTTGTGCTGCTGTGCGAGCGGGACGTTCAGGCCGAGGATCATGAAGACGACGAGATTTTTCAGGACGTTGTCGCTGAACGCGCCCTGAAATTGCGTGACGAAGAGGCACCAGAAGCCGCGGAGCCCGGGCGCAGCCGGCGATGCGTCAGTTTTTATTTCCGTCACGGCGGCAGGTTAAACATTTTTGCGGCAAAATTGAATTGAAAAACCTTTCCCCGTGGATTTGCCCTGATTTCCAAATTGACGATTAATTTAATTGTTTCTTGCAATTAGCAATTGGAACGGTATAACAGGCACCGCATGGATTTGCCGTTCCTACACAGTGCATCAAGGAAAAAGCGGAGTCAGGTAATGGCGGTTGATCTGGGCAGCCGCACGACCAAGGCCGTTCTGTTGGAACGGCGTGGCGAGCTGCTGGCGTTGTGCCGCTATGCGCTGCTGGACGCACCCATCTACGAAAAGAAATTTTCCGCCGACCTGCTTTCCGACCACTTGCGTTCTGTAGCGGAGGCACTGGGCAATCCAACCAAGCTTATTACTCTGGGCATCGGGCTGGATGACGCGGTGGTGAGACAGGTGGAGCTGCCGCAGATTCCGGTGAGTGAAATGCGGATGGTTTTAAAAAATAATTCCCGTGCATATTTGCAACAGGACCTGCCAAATTATGTTTTTGACTGCTATATTTTTCCGCCAAGACAGGAAAACGGCAAGTCCGCCGAAGCACCAAGAACCGGAACCGGTGCCATTCCAAAATTAAAAGTACTCGCGGCGGGAGCCAAGCAGACAGCGTTGAACGATTTTCAAACGGCCATAAAAAATGCTGGGCTTACGCCGGATTGCATTGTGCCAGGCTTAATCGGCCCGGCGAACGCCTTCGAACTGGCATCGCCTCAGGTGTTCGCCAACGAGACGGTGGCGCTGGTGGACATCGGCTTCAAACAGACCTCGATTTGCATTTTGGACCACGGCGAACTGGTTTTGAGCCGCGTTGTCAGCATCGGCGGCGATACACTCACAACGGGCCTGGCCGATGCGATGAAAGCCACATACGCCGAGGCCGAGGGTGCCAAGGTGGGAATGTCGCCGGACGCAAAATCGGCGATTGAAGCGCAAGTCGTGCCGCTGGGACGCGAATTGCGCGCGTCGTTGGATTTCTTCGAGCATCAACAAGATCGTCCGGTTTCCCAAATCTATATCAGCGGCGGAACATCGCGGTCAGAAATGATTCTACAAATGTTGCATAGCGAAATGATCGTTGAGTGCAAGACATGGAATCCAACTGGATTCCTGCAAATGGCGTTGCCGGGGCAAATGGCCGTGGAAATTGACCATGTCGGGCCGCAATTGACCGTGGCGGTTGGTGCTGCGCTCTCGGCATTTTAACTGAATCAGGATTATGCCAATACATATCAACCTGCTTGCAGAAGCCCAGGCGGCGGAAGAATTGCGCCGGCGCGACCCGGTAAAGCGCGGTATTTTTCTGGGTGCATCACTGGTGGTGCTCATGTTGGTTTGGAGCGGAATGATTCAAATCAATTCCGCGCTGGCAAACGCACGCCTGACCGGGGTGCAGGGGGCGATTATCGATCACAACAAGGAATATACCAACGTGCTGGCAAACCTGAACAAAATTGCCGTGGCCAAAAACAAACTGGATGCCCTCAACAAATTCGAGTCTGCCCGTTTCCTGCAGGGGAATTTGCTCAACGCGCTTCAACTAGCCACAGTGGACGGAGTGCAGCTGACCCGGGTGCGGGAGGAGCAGACCTATTTTCTAACCGACGGCACCGGTGCTACAACCAATTCAGACGGTCGCGTGATCCCAAGCCGTTCGGGCACCAGCAGAGAACGGATTGTCCTGACACTTGATGCACGTGATTCCAGTGCGAATCCTGGCGGCGACCAGATGAACAAATTCAGGCAGGTCATTGCCGACCAAACCTATTTTAAAAGCTTGCTGGACAAGACCAACAGCGTGCAACTGACCGCCCTTTCTCCGCTGCAAGTCGGTCCCGACGGCAGGCAGTTTGAACTTTTCACCGTCCAGTGCAATTTTCGAGAACAAAGCCGATGAACAAATTGCCAAAAGAAAAGCGTGATCAGCTCATCCTGGTGGTAATCACTACCGTGACGTTGCTGGCTGGAATTTATTTTGGCCTGGTACGACCGCAATATGCCACCATTGACAGGATACAAAACGACACAAAAACGGCCCAACAAAAACTTCTAGACATCGAGGACATCATCAAAAAATCCGAAACTACAACCACGGAATTGTTTGACATCAGCGACACACTTTCACATGCCGAGGAGGATATGGCATCGGGTGACACTTACGCTTGGACCTATGATACAATAAGAAATTTCAAAACTCCTTATAAGGTCGAAATTCCTCCGCCCGGCCAACCCGCGACAGGTGACGTAGATTTGCTTGCAAATTTCCCGTATAGACAGCTCAAATGCAGCATCACCGGCACGGCCTACTTCCATGACTTCGGGGATTTCATTGCTCATTTCGAAAATAATTTCCCGCACATCCGGATCGTCAACATCACCCTTGATCCCGGCGGTGGAAGTGGCGATGACGCCGAAAAACTTTCCTTCAGGATGGACATCATCGCCCTGATCAAACCCAACGGGCCTGCAAAATGAAACCGATCGCAAATACATTGCGGAATCTGGCGACAATGTTGTTGCCGATGGCAGTTGTCAGCTTGTCACCGCTGGCAGCCGCTCCGGTTGCCCAGTTCGCCGACACGAACGCACCTCCCATGTCGGCGTTCATCATCCCCGACAACCCGAAGGAAGGTCGGGATCCGTTTTTCCCAAATTCCATCCGAGTTTATAAAGATCGCCCCGCAGCCCCCGGCACAACGGATGTCTCTTCGCTCCATCTTCAAGGCATCAGCAAAAGTGGAAACCACGTATTTGTCGTCATCAACGGCGAAACTTTTGCTGAAGGAGATGAATCAACTGTTAAGACTGACACAGGAAAGATTGACGTTATCTGCAAGAAAATCAATGCTAACTCGGTGGTCATAGAAGCCGGCGGGCAAATCCTAACCTTGCATTACCTATCCAACCAGTGAAACCCATATTTTCAAACGAAATCATGCAAGAATTTGGCAGAAATGGTTTGGCATCATCAAAATTTTTGCCCATCCTCTTCATCGGGGAAAAGATTGGAGTAAAATCATGAACAAAACTAAATTATTTTTTACCACCCTGCTTGCCGGACTGGTCCTACAGCAGCCCGTTTTTACCCAACCCGCCGCCAGCATGGCAGAAACCAACAGTGCGCTCTACGGAGCCATGATCAGCAATGCGATGAGATTCTCGACCGGCAGCGATGAACCACCCAGGCCGGTCGTCACCACCGTTGTCACCAATGAAAGTGTCGCCACGACTGCCGTCAGTGCTAGCAATGAAACACCTTCCACCGCCACGTTCAGCAACGAACCTTCCGTGGACGCGGTGGTTTCGGATGATGAGAAGAAGATCGTCGCTGCAGCGGCGGCCATAAGCAACGCAACGGTTGCTCCCGCAGCGAGCAATCCGCCAGCGGTTTCAATCGTCACAACTAAAACTGTCGCCATTACAGCAAGCAATGAACCCACACCCGCCCCATCCGCCAGCAATGTGACTGTTGCCAGCAATCCACCCGTCAACACAAGCGCAACCACCACTGTCAGCAACGTGCCATACTCCGGCGCAGCCGTCAGCAATGTCACAGCTGCTCCCGCAGCGAGCAATCCACCGACCGTAGCAATCGTCGTGACAAAAACCATCACCACTACGGCAACTAATGTGACGGTTGTTAGCAAACAACCCGTCAACGCAAGCGCAACCACCACTGTCAGCAACGTGCCATACTCCGGCGCAACCGGCAGCAATGTCACAGCTGCTTCCTCTGGCAACAACGAAACTGCCGATGCCGACGCCGAGGCAACGAATTCGACACTATCCACCAATGCCGACAACAGCCCAACCGGCGCTTCGACCACCGACACCAACGTGGTGGTAGAAAACACCATCCGGTTCCAAGACATTCCCATCACCTCCGTCATTGAAAACCTTGCCCGTCAGGCTGGCATCAATTATTTGCTGGATCCAAAAATTGGCTATGGTCAGGTTGATCCGGCAACAGGTCAGACCAAGGCCGAACCCTCGCTTTCGATCCGCTGGGAAAACATCACGCCGGAACAGGCACTCATAGCTTTGCTGGATAATTACGGGCTTCAACTCGTGGTCGATCCAAAGACAAAAATCGCCAAGGTCACAATCAAGGACCCAGCCGCGCCGCCGCCGCTGGTCACACACGTGTATCAACTCGCGTATGCCAGCGTGACCAACATGGAGGGTAATGTATCGACCGCTTTGACGGATAAACGAAGCAAGGTGGTATCCGACAGCCGAACCAGCCAGTTGATCGTTGTGGCCACGGATCCTGAACAAACGGATGTGGATGCACTCATTAAAAAACTCGATAAGCCGACCCGGCAGGTTTTGATTGAAACGCGCTTCATTGAAATCTCGAGCAATCCTACCACGCAGAAGGGCGTTGACTGGACGGGCACACTTCAATCCCAGAATATCACATTTGGAAACGGCACTTTCTCTCAGGTGGCCAACCAAGCGGTGACAACGGCATACCAGAGTCCGGGGGCTTCTACAACCGTGACTCTACCCGGTGGACGTACCATTACCAGTGCACCCACAACCAGCCAGACGGTCAGCGGCAACAACACAGTGAACACCACGGCCACCAGCGGCAGCTCCGTAGCATATAATACCGCCGGTGGTTTTAATCCGGCCGCAGGGTTTCTTACCGCCAATGGCCTTAATGTTGTGTTATCATTCTTAAATTCATCCTCGGATGCGCAGGTCGTTTCCACACCGCGCATTGTGACGCTGGACAATGAACAGGCTACAATTGCCGTTACCCGCGCATTTCCCATCTTCCAGACCACCGCAGGCACACAGGGTTCGCCCGGCGGTTCTTCCATCACTTACAGCAACGTGGGAATTGTGTTGCAGGTAACACCGCACATCTCCGCCAACGATTACATCTGGATGAAAGTCAACCCCTCCATTTCAACTTTTTATGCCACCGTCACCAAGACAGTCGGCGGTTTCATCAACCAGGCTGACGAATTTGATTCCCGCAACATTGACACGCAGGTTCTCATCCCCAATGCCAACACGCTCGTCATGGGCGGCATGGTCAAGGACAACCCGAACGCGACTTACACCAAAGTGCCGCTCCTGGGTGATATTCCCGTTTTTGGCTGGGCCTTCCGCAGCGAAAACAAGTCCATTGACAAGCAAAATCTCCTTATCTTCATCACCCCGACGATTATCAAAGACACAGACTTTCAGCCCACAGTAACTCAATTCATGCAGTCCCGTCCGATCAAGGAACAAGAGCCATTGGATCCGAACAGCGCCTGGGACAGCGGCAAGCCGCATGACTGGAGCGATCCCAAGAACACGGATCCGACTCAAGTTATCATCAATCAAAAAACCACGGAGTAGCAATCCATGCCAATAGTGGTAGAATGGTCAATGACGATGACAAAAGCTGTTATGAAAATCCCAATTTTTGGTGCCGTTGTGATGTTCACAATGTTGCTGTGCGCCTCTCAGTTAGCCGCGCAAACAGTGGTAAAGACCCTGAGCGGCGGTCCTGTCAGCGATCCCTACATCTACTACGGCAATTCGGATGGCAGCACAGCCACCGAAGCACAGTTTCATACACCGTGCGGCATTGCCATGGATGCCAGTGGCGATATTTTGGTAATCGCCGACCGTGACAACAATGCGATTCGGCTCGTTTACTTGAACACCGGTCAGACATTTCACTTTTCAATTGTAAATACAAGTTTGATTAACGCTCCAATCGGCGTCGCTGTTGACATTGAAAACAACGTTTTTGTCCTTAATTATGGCAACGGCAGTAACGGAAGCATTTATGAATTTGACTTGTACGGCAATACGATAGCCACCAATGCCGTGAATTTAGCCAATGTTGGCGGCATCGCGCTCGATAGCGCGGATAATATTTATGTTACCGTCAATAATAACCAGTTGAAACGTATAACCGGCACCAATGTCACCACAATTGCCACCATCCCCATTGCCGGAACGTCGTTGCAGGGCATTGTTATGAAAAGGGCGGGGGCAACCGCAGGATTAATAGCCGCCTGCGACGCAGGTCGCAACGGAATTTATCTGATCAATCCCTCCAGCGGCCTTGTCACCACCAATGCCGGATTCCATGGTGCGGGCGACTTCACACCTGCCGGTGTTGACGCGGCTTCAAGTTCAACCGCTCAATTCAATCAACCCATGAGCGTGGCCGAGGCAGGCGATGGAAGTCTGATTGTCGCAGACTACGGCAACAACCGGGTCAAAGTTGTGAGCGCCAGCGATGGTTCTGTCAACAATATTTATGGTGTCGCCTCCAGTTATTGGGTTCAAGGATCACCGCCCTATGTTTATCCTGGCTGGTATGATGGGACCGTCGCAAGTCCTGATGAGGTTGGTGGCGTCGAAGCGCGGCAACCCTACGGCGTAACCTTCTCACCGGCCGGCACCCTCTATGTGACAGAAAATTATTATGACATCATCCGGATGGCTACGGGCACCGGCCTGCCCACATTGTCGGCGGCGGTTGCATCTTCCCCCACTGGATTAACTGCATCACTGACTAATAATCAGATCCTGCTGACTTGGGCACCCAGTTTTGGTGCAACAAGTTATAATGTTGAGCGTGCCACCACGAATGGTGGCCCTTACACCATCATAGCCAACACAACCGGCACCAATTACACAGACTCGTCCGTGCTCAACGGGACGACCTACTATTATGTTCTTTCGTCCGTAAGCCTCAGCGGCACGAGTGCCAATTCATTGCAAGTGAGCGCCACGGTTCCAGCCCTTGCCCCGCCGACAAACCTTTCTGCGGTGACGACAAACAGTCAGGTTGTTTTGACATGGACGGCCAGCTTTGGCGCGACCAGTTACAACGTGGAACGTTCCACCAACATCAGCGGACCTTACTCCATTATTGCCAGCACATCCGCAACCAATTACACGGACACCTCCATAGTTAGTGGTACAACTTACTATTATGAGGTATTGGCAGTAAGTCCCGGCGGAACGAGTACCAATTCCACGCAAGTCAGCAGCGCCCCGCCGATTCCTGCCGCCCCGGCAAACCTGGCCGCGACGACCACCAACAGCCAGGTTATACTGACGTGGACAGCCAGTTTTGGCGCCACAAGTTATAACGTCGAACGATCCACAACAAATGGCGGCACGTACACAATCATTGCCAGCACGTCCGCAACCAATTATACCGACATAAATGTATTTGATGGGGCGACCTACTACTATGTTGTTTCGGCTGTAAATGCCAGCGGCACTAGCACCAATTCCTTGCAAGCAAGCAGCGGCGTCATCCCGCCATTCTTCAGCAGCCCGGCCGGC
>Ga0302200_10002564_pt1 | contig 15957 bp, 10 predicted proteins | sample II_Bog_N3_1_FD_194585 | JGI IMG/M metagenome (GOLD analysis project Ga0302200, IMG submission 194585) | Peat permafrost microbial communities from Stordalen Mire near Abisko, Sweden - II_Bog_N3_1 | ecosystem: Environmental > Terrestrial > Soil > Wetlands > Peat | place: Sweden: Abisko... | reverse complement strand
ATTCTTGGAATCCTGCTTCAGCAACCTTAGCGCTTCTTCGACAGTTGTCATGAATTGCGCGGGGAAGATGATCGTCGAGTTCTTCTCGGTGGCGATTTCAGCCATCGTCTGCAGGGTGCGCAATTGGAGAGCAACAGGGTGTGCCGTGATCACATCGGCAGCCTGCCCTAGTTTCGTTGCGGCTTGAAACTCCCCTTCTGCTGCAACAATTTTGGCGCGGCGTTCGCGTTCTGCCTCCGCCTCTTTGGCCATGGCCCGCTGCATGTTGTCCGGCAGGATGATATCCTTGATTTCGACAGCGGTAACGGAGGTGCCCCATGGCTCAGTGTGAGCGTCGATCACCGTCTTGATCTGCTCGTTGATGTTCGCCGTCTCAGCAAGAAGTTGATCGAGAGAAAAACGCCCAACGACATTGCGAACGGTCGTCTGACTGATCTGGTTGATCGCATTGTAGACATTTTCGATCGCGATGACGGACTTTTCGGCATCGGAGATTTTGTAATAAGCAACAGCTGCGATATCGATTGAGACATTGTCTTTGGTGATGATTTTTTGTGACGGGATCTGCATCGTCACCGTGCGCAGCGAAATACTGGTCATCGTTTGGAACGGGGCAAAAATCATCGTGATACCCGCCTCACGGACTCCGGTAAACTTGCCAAGGCTGAAGACAACGCCCCGCTCATATTGCATCAGCACGCGGATCGAACTCAGCAAATAGACCACCACGAGCAACGCGGGAATGAGAATGATCATGGAGTAATCTTATAATCAGTATGACGTCTGTCGAGTGGCATCGACTCCGGTCACATGAAGTAAAAGAGCAATTTCTTCTAAGGAAACAAGGTTGATTTTGATCACCAGAAATCGGAAAACACGCTAGTTCCCTTCATCGTGATGAACACACCAAACACGATCCTCATCGGTGACATTCACAGTTGCAGTCTCGAATTCAGAAAGCTGATCGACCTTCTCTCCCCCTCAGTCGGGGACAATTTGGTACTGATGGGCGATCTCCTGAACAAGGGCCCTGACCCCGAAGGTACTCTGGAACTCTTCGAATCGCTGCAGTGCCTCTGCCTGCAGGGTAATCATGACCTCAATCATCTGGAGGCATCCCGAGGGAAAGCCAAGCTCAAGGAGGAGGGTAAAATGACCAAGGAGATGATGTCTGAAAAAAGTTATCATCGATATCTTGAGGCTGTTAAAAAAATGCCTCTCTTTTTGGAAGCGGACGATTTTATCGCCGTACACGGGGCGCTTCTTCCTGGCATTCCCTTGGATGAACAGCCGAAAGGCGTGCTCACAGGAAGTGTCTCATTGGATCGCAGTTGGAAGGATCACTTAGATCTCGATCGTCCTTTGGTCGTGGGTCACAAGCGCTACTCCACGACCGAGTCTGAGCCATCGATCATCAAGGGTAAATTTTATGGAATTGATACCGGCTGTGTCTACGGAGGGAGATTGACCGCGCTTCTCTTGCCGGAAGGAAAGATTGTTCAGGTGGATGCCGCGAAAAATTATTCTGCGGAGATTTAGAGTGTATTAGGGAATGAGCAGAATCGGCAAACTAGCTCTGCTGGCGTGAGTCCGTGATTTCTTGGCATAGCAAGTGCTCACTAAAACAGTGGGGACTCCAACCGTTCCCATTCAACTCATGAAAACTGTTCCTGAAGAATACTTGGCTTTATTGGCTTTGATCTTGATGAACTTGATGTTCTTTGGATTGGGGTTTCTGCCAGAAATCCATCACTGACACACAGCCTTCTCCCTTGGTACCGGAGTGCCTGAGCGGGCTTTTAGAGCGGTTTAATTAATTCTATAGCCATTCTTTGCGGTGGCATAGGGCGTTTGGCGGTGTCTCATCGCTCGGGCTGTAGCACAGCGACTACAGCCGCTTCGCTTGCTCCTTGCCAACCAACTCATGACACTCACAAATCGATGGCCACACTATTATTTAAAACGCTCTATTGTTATTATTGAGGCGATGAGAGAGTAGCCTTACTGATCTCACACCCCTCAACTTTCACATCAGCATTCTGAATCTCGTCGGGCTTCTCCACTCCTCCAAATTTCGAATTCAGGATCCTGATGCCGGTTGCCGTCGCTCCGGGAAACGAGCGTGCATTGACGACTTGTGGAGCCTTCCCGGCGGAGACATTCTCGACAACCACATTACGGATCACGGGCATGAACGCCCCCTTTGCCCCCTCTTCGTAGAGGAGATCAATCGTAAGAAAATTCTTCTTCACCGTGCCAACCCGCACATCCCGCATGAAGATATTCTCCATGGTGCCTCCTCTCATGGCGTTTGATTTTAATCTGAGCGCGCAAGCAAGTTCGGGACTGCTCATCTCGCAATGCTCGATAAAGACATTGGTGCACCCGCCTGAGATTTCACTCCCGATACTGACACCACCGTGTCCATCTTTCATCACACAGTCACGGATGATGAGATTGCTCGAAGGAACATTAATGCGTCGTCCGTCGTTGTTGCGGCCTGATTTGATGGCGATGCAATCATCCCCGGTATCAAAGAGACACTTCTCAATGAGGACATCCGTGCAGGACTCCGGATCACATCCATCATTATTCGCTCCATGACATTCAATATCGACGCCACGCACCGTAACATTGGTGCAAAGGATCGGATGAATCTCCCACATCGGCGAGCGCCGAATTTTGACCCCCTCGATCAAAACATTCCTGCACCCGACGAACTGGATAAAGTTAGGCCGCAGAAAGGAACCATCGCCGAAGACCCTTTTTTCTAGAGGAACTCCTTGATTGACCATCGCATTGAGACGCGCCCTATCAGATGCCTGTTTCTTTCCCTTCCATAATAACCAAGAGGAATCAGCCTGACCATCCAGCGTCCCCTCACCTGAAACCGCCACATTGGTCATGTCCTTGGCATAAATGAGGGGAGAGTAATTCATGCATTCCATTCCTTCGAATCGAGTCGGTACGAGTGGAAGGTAAAGGGATGGATCCGTGCTGAAGGAAAGCGTGGCATCCTTGGCAAGTTGCAAATCAACAGTGCTCTTCAGATGAATGGGACCGGTGAGGAATGTTCCAGCAGGAACCACGACATGACCGCCGCCGCTAGCAGCACAAGCATCAATCGCCTTGGTGATGGCCTGCGAACTGAGAGTTTTTCCATCGGGCACGGCACCATAGTCAGTGATTTTGAATTCCTTGTCAGGGAATGCCGGTGGAACAATCCTTTTGAGAATCTCCGGGACCTGCGTCCAACCGCTTTCAGCAGCATGAAGATTCCAAGCAACGAAAAATGTACTGAAGAGAATAAGGAAACGAAGAGGGGAGTAGAATTTCATGGGGAGGTTTTAATGGATAAAGCAGCTTTAGCAGGATCCCAAAACGAGGCTTTGGAGAAAACCTTTTTAGGATCGGAAAGTTCAACGACTTCTTCAGGAGTAAAAATTCTCGCTATCGGGTTCCTTCCGACGAGATCTAACGGCTTACCCGCAAGATCAGTTGTTCCAGATTCACCATACCGCAGGGAATTCGTGGAGCCCCCCTGAATGTTCCACCCAACTTTTGGAACATGAGGTCCCATGGCGCAGTTCAGGTAGGCAGCAGCGCTGTAGGGAAAACGGTCACATTCAATGCGGGCGAGCACATTGTTTGAAACGCCGGGTGCCGCAGTAAGTCTGCAGTTAAGAAAAACAAATCCGCCACCGTCATCACTTCGCGATTGGAGATAGTAGCCATCGTGCAGGGCACGCAGTTCGCAATCCTGAAAAAACGCAGTCCCTTCACCCCAGATGAAATCAACATCCCCGCTGACCAAGCAATCTTTCACATAGACACTTCCACTCAGTTGCAACGTGTCCTGAAAGCTGGAGAAATCGCATCCCAGGAGCAGCGCACGATCTGCCTGAATGCGGAGCGCCTCAGCCTGTGACCCTTTATAAAGTGTGCTGTTCCTGAGCGTAAGATTCTCCATCCTGAAGTCGTCGGCTTCGACATCACACACTGCCCGCAGGGAACTACTCAAGTTGAGCGTGTTATTATTAAAACCCTCGAGAACTGATTCCTGCCTCTCCTCACCCCGTATCGTGAGATGATTTTTCCCGGAGGGAATCACGATCAAACCATGGATAACCCCTTTTTTAACAACAATCACCGGATGCGTATCTGCAGCATTGGGAAATGCATCAACAGCGCCCTGCACGGTGGCAAAATCACAATCCGGCCCGGGGCCAACCGTACAGGTTCGCTTTCCCTTTGGAAGATTGGGTCTGACGGTGAAACTCCAACTATTGGTGCGTGCCGGCAGCGCTGATTTTCCATCGTCAAACAGGATCGCCTGCGGATCAAGAGACACCGTGTAGGTCGATCCTGGTGAAAGCACCCCCGAATGAAGCTGTATCAAGAGAGTATTCGTTTCTGAAATAACAGGAATATATCGGAGGCTCTTGCCTCCCACAGTGTTGGTCTGAATGGTGATACCCAGATCAAGAAAATCCACAATTTTCCCTTCCAAGTTAGAGACTGTGAGGGTTCCCGAACCTATGTGCAGCGCATGATCCGCATGAATCTCGATCAGAGTGTCCGGAGGGACATTCGTCGCACCGAATTCAGGCAGAAGAATCGGTTGCGCAGTCAGTACCGCCGCGTGAGCATAAGCCCCAACGAGCAAGAATAGAAGGGGTGCTTGGAAACGCCTCATCATTCTAAAATCAATATAGTTTGGTTGCGGTTTTCCGATGGCAATGCGGAGTCTGACAGATCCGGGGTACTATCGTCATCTCAAAGTCCACTGACATCGGCATTGGTAGTTGTGAGTTTTTTTCCCTTCTGCACAGCGATCGACGACTGATCGAAACGGATTCCCTTTGCATTGAGGATTGTTATTCCCGTCACAGCCTCAATCTCAACATTCTTGAAGGTGACATCCGTGATCGGAATTTTTGGGAGTCCCCAAAGGATCCCGGCATTTGTAGAATCAACGGCCTTCAGGTTACTGATGGTGATGTTTTTCCAAACAGGAGTGCGTGAACCGAGCGAAAGGGAATCTTCCTCGGCAGGGTTGGAAGGCGTTTTAGGATAGTAGCTGGTGATCTGTACAGGCGTGTTGACATTTTTCATGGTAATCCGGTCATAGCTGAGGTTTTGAACCACTCCACCCTTCTCGCGGTTGGACTTCATCCGAATGCCCGCCGTGGTGCCTTCAAAGCTGCAATCGCTTACCCTCATCCCGTCAAGCCCTCCATCCGTTTCACTTCCGATCGAGAGTCCGTGGCCGTGCAGAAAGGTACAGGATGTCACCGTGAAATTTCCGCAGGATGCAGCTTTCCCCTCTGGAGGAGTTCCTTTGCCAGCTTTCACGGCGATGTTGTCGTCGCCCACGTCGATGCGGCAACGGGTGATGAGAAAATTCCAGCCAGAGGGATCGATGGCATCCGTGTTCGGGGAATCCGCGGGAGCGGTGATCGTCACGCCGTCGATGGTGACATCCCTGCAATGCTGCGGGACAAGATGAAACGAGGGAGAATTCATCAACCGTACCCCCTTCACCAGGACGCGCGTGCAATCAGAAAGCACAATCATGAACGGCCTATGTGGAAATCCGCTCTTGTCCGCACGGAATGCATTCCACCACGGCGCTCCCTGCCCGTCGATTGTACCCTCACCGCTGATTTCAAGGTCATGAGCACTGTTGGCGGTGATCGAGTTGCTGAAGCCCCTGCCCCCCTTGGGATAGGAAGCGATGTCATTCAGAATCCTGATTGTCGCCCCCTTTGTGACATTGATTCGTAGATTGCTTCCAAGAGTCAGGGGACCGGTCAAATAGTCACCCGAAGGCACGGTGACAACACCACCTCCCGACTTGAGACAGGCGTCGATGGTTTGCTGAATCGAGGCTGTATTGGTCGTGACTGTATCTCCGCGCCCACCGTAATCAGTGACAGTGAATGATCGATTAGGAATGACAGGCAGCGCTGGAGTAACAAAACTCTCCCCGAGAAGAAGGGAGGGCTTTGAAAATGATAATGCCAACGTGATGACGAGAATTAAGGGGGGAGACATGACTTTTAAGGAAGGTCATCCTAGTCAGTGAACTAAGGACCGCTGGTTTTTAATTGAACCGTGAAAGGAGAGCCCGTATGGAGACGAGAAGAATATTGTCCTTGGTTGCATCAAAGGCATGACGTGCGGGATAGAGGGGATAAAAAATCGGGTAGGCAAACCGATAGCCCCAGGAATATTGATTTTCGGCTAGTTCCGTGATCCGTGACACGCGATCCTGGGATCCCATCTCCTCCACATAGGCAATCACCTCGCTGTATTCCTTGTTTCCGAAAGTCGTCGGCAGTTCGACGATGAGTGGCACCCTCTGCTTTGCGCGAAGCAGGTCGATCTCTTCGTGGTTGACCTTGAAATTCCAGGCGCGGATGACGATGAAATCAACTCCTTCCGGAATCAACGAAAGCGGGCCGTCGTAGCCGACCATCTGCCCTTCGGCATGCGCCGCGGCAATGCCCTCCTCAAAAACCTCAGGTGAAATGGCACTTGTTTCTGGTGACACGTAAAATGTCCAGGAGTCTGGATGAATCCTCACATTGAATTCCTTGATCCGCTGCACGAAGATTTCAGACGAATGCTCTTCTCCGGCATTGATGAGCACATCGAAACGGCAGTTTTTGCTGGAGGCGAGAACTGTGGCGCGGACTGAGGAATAAGCCTCCGCCTCGGCATCGGAAAGCTCGCCATGATCGGGAAGTCTCAGGAGACCCGAGATGAAAGTTGGTTGAAGTGATGCCAGCGTTCTCGCGGCGGTCATCGTCGTCTGCGAATTATCGGCAAGGGTCCAAGTCCCGGACTGAAAAAGACGCGCCTGAACAATGCGTTGGAAAATGGCTTTGGGAGATGCTTTTAGTGCGAAGGAGGAAAGCGGCTTATTGATCGATTCCTCACCTCTCTCCAGCGGAGAAGTTGACGGATTGCCATGTCCCCCACCCGCGGCATGGACAAATCCGGAGGTGACAATTGAGAGGAGAAGAAATCTAAAAAATCTCACCACTTGCTTCTGACAGATGGAAGAGCCTATGCCAATACCAGAGAAGCGACTGACCCCTCCCCATTAGTTTGAAAAATTGACGGGCTGGTTGGTATCGGTACGAAAGGGCGCGGCTGGAAGTCCCTCCTTGTTATAAAGATTTCCTTTGGGAAAACCTCCCCAGTCATACCGCACCTCCAAGGGAATAGGTACGGCATCACTGGAGAGCTGAACCGTATCCCCTTCAATCACGCCCTTGGCAGGAAACCATTTTCCCTCCTTTCCCAACAAGGCAAAGCCTGTGAGATGAGTGACGGCCACTGGAGAGGCATCCTCCGGTTGAAAGGGAGAAACGCCAAGTGTCAGGGTGCTCCCGATCACCTTGAACTTCACACGGATTTTCGCCCCTTCCCCATGCATCGACTCAAAAACCGGTCCGGAATCAACAACTTCCTCACCATAGACACGCCTGCGGGCGAGCAATGCCAGTCGACGCCCCACATCGAGCTTGTCCGGAGGATAGAGTTCATCTGGCAGCCCCAGATCAGTGGCGACGGCCATTCCTGTATTCGGGAGAGTGAGAGCACCGGCCACTGCCTCGCGAAGCCAGGGAATCGCCCTCGAAGGTTTTTGATTTTCCAACAAAAACTCCTCCACGCTCGACCCCTCTTCGTCACCGAATCCAGCCGGAGAGACAAAGTAAAAGGGGAGCGGTCCCGTGTTCCATTGCTTTCGCCAATCGCGAATCAAACGGGGAAAAAGTCTTCGGTATTCCAGAGCGTCCCGGCCTTCATTCGACTCGCCCTGATACCAGATCGTCCCGGTGATGGCATAGGGAATGAGAGGACTGATCATCCCATTGTAAAGGGCCGAGGGAGTTTTTTGATTCACGATCCCTGAGGGAGATTTTACGGGATCGTGTTGAAATGATGGTGCCGCAGCCAGCCCCTGATGACTGATCCAGGACTGAATGGGTGAGTTTTTCCATGTGCATTGAATCATCCCGATCGGGCGTTGCCGTGCATTTCGCAGATCCCTGGCAAAGAAATACCCGACTGCGGAGAAAGCCTCGGCGGAGTCCTCCGTGCAGACAACCCAGACTCCGCTCCCAAGGTGATCAGGTTTCTCGGAAGATGTTTTATCCGCCATGAAAAACCTCAGGTAGCGGTCTCCCTCATTGCCCGGATCCTCTTTTCCCCCAACTGCATCAGCAAGGGGATAATCCATGTTTCCCTCTCCCGCACAGAGCCAGACATCACCGATCAGCACGTCGCTGATCTCAATGCGGTTCTTTCCCTGCACCACAAGCTCCATCGAATCAGGAGAGGAGGAGAGCGGACGCAACATGACTCTCCATCTCCCATCAGCAGCAGCCACGGTCTCGGCAGACTGGTGTCCGAGTGTCACCAGAACGCTTTCACCGGGAACTGCCTTTCCCCAGATAGGAAGCGGACACCCTTGTTGGAGCACCATATGATCCCCAAAAATTGCCGGAAGCGTCACCTCGGCACGGAGCGAGCTGCAGGCAAGAAATGCCAGCAGTCCGATCTTAAGGACGCTCCGGGTGAAAAGAAGCATCACAAATTCCTCCACGGGAAATCTCCTTCAGGAACTAGTAACCGCTTTTGAAACCCTTCTTCACTCCCTTTTGAAACGCCGGTTTTCCAGCTCCCTTGACGGCACCCCGATCCGCAAAAGATTTCTTGGGTGCAAAACGGCGTGGTTGATCAAATCCGGCATCGCGTTCCCGCTCATAATTACGGTCTTCATCGCGGGGTAATTGTTTGGGAGGGGGCGGCAATTGTTGCTCGCCGCCTGTGGCATCCTGTCCCAAGAGGATTGAGAATAGCGCCGAGCAGACTTCAGTTGCCTGGAACCCCTCTTCCATCAGACGGTCGGTAAACTGCATCTGATCGCTGAAATTTCCGGAGGAAAGGAGCGCGCGCACCTTCTCTAGCATCAGTTCAGACCGTTTCCCCTCGACCTCACCGGGTGTCGGGATCGTTCCCTTGCGAATGCGGGAATGGGTGAATTTCTCCAAATACTGGATTTTGTAAATGTCGCGACCGCTCACGAAGGTCGCAGACATACCCTTCCGTCCAGCCCGCCCCGTGCGTCCGATGCGGTGGACATAATCCTCGGGGTCATGTGGGAGATCGTAGTTGATGACGATCTCCAGATCCTCGACATCGATTCCTCGGGCCGCGACATCCGTGGCGACGAGAAACTCGAATTCTGAATTCTTGAACTTGTTCATCACGCGCGTGCGCTGAGCCTGCGTAATCCCGCCATGCAGACGATCCGCGGAGAAGCCTTGCGCAAGCAACGCATCGGCAAGTTCGTCAACCATCCGCTGCGTGTTGCAGAAGATGATCCCAAGCTTGAATCCGTGAAAATCGACGAGACGAATGAGCGACTGGGTTTTCCCACGAGGCGGAATTTCGTAAAACCACTGATCAATGGCTGGTGCCTCAACATCCTTGCGCTCGATGGCCACTGTCTGCGGATTCTTCGAATAGCGGTTAATGAGCTGCCTGATCGGCCCGGAGAGCGTGGCGGAGAAAAAGACTGTCTGGCGCTCCTGCGGCGTGGCATCGAGGATCTTCTGGATGTCGTCTCGGAAGCCCATGTCGAGCATTCGGTCAGCCTCGTCCAGAATGGCCACCTTAAGTTGGTCTAGCTTCAGAGTTCCCCTCTCCAAATGATCGATAATCCGTCCCGGCGTACCGATGACAATCTGAACTCCTTTCTTGAGTTCAAAAAGCTGACGGTCATACGAGGCACCCCCGTAAATCGGCACGGAGTGAATCGCGCGTTTGAAGGCTGTCAGTTGATGCACCTCATTGGCCACCTGCTCCGCCAACTCGCGGGTCGGACACATGATGAGCACCTGAACAGCCTTGCTGTTAGGATCTACTTTTTCGATTGCGGGAATTGCGAAGGCCGCTGTCTTTCCAGAGCCTGTCTGGGACTGCCCTACCAGATCTGCCCCGGAGAGGAGCACGGGAATGGCCGCCGACTGAATCGGAGTTGCCTCCTCAAAACCGAGTTGGGCAACTGCTTTGAGAATTTCGGGAGAGAGAGACAGACTGTCGAATCGTTGTTTTTCCATGTAATAGGAAGAGACTACGCAGGGAAGTGGTCGCCGTCACCCATTAACCTGAAACAAAGAACCAATCAGAGAGAAGATTCCTCTCATTTTTTGAAGCGTCTCGGACAACTTTGTCTCTGTCTTTGTATGACTGCGGCAGTTAAAGTCCCAGCTCCACGACGTAATTCCAATGAATTCCCAAGCCACCACCCCGGAAAATTACGATGCCATCGTGATCGGTGGAGGTGCCGCCGGAATGTTCTGCGCCCTCACGGCAGGATATCGGGGCAAGCGCATCCTGCTTCTGGAGCAGAATGAAAGGGCGGGAAAGAAGATCGAAATCTCCGGGGGAGGGCGCTGTAACTTCACCAACATCCACGCCACAGCGGAGAATTACCTCTCTGGAAACCCTGATTTTTGCAAATCGGCCCTCGCCCGCTTCACACCTTGGGATTTTATCACATTAGTTGAAAAGCACGACATTGCCTACCACGAGAAGAAACTGGGCCAGCAATTCTGCGACGGGAGCTCGCGCCAGATCATCACCATGCTCACGGAGGAATGTGCCGAGGCCGGAGTCCGTATCCTCACGGGATGCCGTGTCCTCACCATTGAAAAGAATGATCGTTTTGAGATTCGAACGACACAGGGTGATTTCAGCAGCGATGCGCTTGTGATCGCGACTGGAGGACTCTCCTTTGCCAAACTCGGAGCCACCGGCTTCGGCTACCAGATTGCCGAGCAATTTTCCGTCAAGGTCACTCCCCTTCGCCCCGGGCTTGTTCCCCTCACCTTTGAGCCACCTCAGCGTCCTTTCTACGAACAACTCGCCGGGGTCGCCCTTCCGGTTCGTGCTACCCATGCCGGAACCTCCTTCGAGGAGGCGATGCTCTTCACCCATCGCGGCGTGAGCGGGCCTGCCATTCTTCAGATCTCCTCCTTCTGGCGCGATCATGAGAGCTTATCCCTCGATCTCCTGCCGGAGAAAACTCAGAGAGAAACCTTCAACGCAGCTCTACGCAGCGGGTCCACTCCGCTACAAGTCCTCGCGCGACTCTGGCCTCGCCGTTTCGCCGAGGCTTGGTGCGCCCGCCATGCACTCGAAAAACCACTGGCACAGCATTCCAGGACAGAGCTCAGCGTCCTTGCCGATGCTCTCCACTCCTGGCAGGAATCTTTCGCAGGAACCGAAGGATATCCGAAAGCCGAAGTGACTCTCGGCGGTGTTGAAACCGGGGAACTTTCCTCCAAGACCATGGAAGCCCGCAACATACCGGGGCTTTATTTCATCGGCGAAGTGGTTGATGTTACAGGATGGCTCGGCGGGTATAACTTTCAATGGGCCTGGGCCAGCGCCCATGCTGCCGGAAACGCTGTGTGATCAATCAGAAATTGTAAGTTACGCGAGCCCCATACCAGACAAGTCCATTGAGTTGCTGGGAAAAGACGGTTTCGACCTGAAAATTGAGTTCCCAATTTTTGGAAAGGGTGAAAGGCGTATTGATACCAAATCTCTCCACGCTACCAGTTGCTCCCACAGTAGTGCCGGTGCTGAATCCATAGGAATACCCCACGCCCACATAAGGAGAGAATAGGATCTTGTCTTTAATCACCGGGTATTTTGCAGTCGTGATCAACTCTGTAAATGTACCTACCGTCTGCGTGACATCAGCCTCTCCATTGAGAGCCACGGTATAATACTTTGCAAAAGGCAGAGAAATACCGCCGTAAAAATCATGGAGGCTTTTGTTCGGACTATTCACCATATAGGCATAGACATAGCCGAGAGAAATGTTTAGAGGCCCCAAGGGTCTTGTGTAGTCGAGGTAAACATCAGTCTCCTTGTAGGCGTTCTGAAGGGCAATGTGCTCGGCTAGACCAAGACTGAAGTAGAATGCCTCGAGTTCAAAGTTGCTGTTAAAAACGGGACTGGAGTAGGCACTCTCATTTCCAGCCTGTACATAGCGACTCACCATTTCCATGGAGGCGTCTCCGCTAAGCCAGGGATCGGTCTTATCCTGTGTTTGTATTTCTTTGTCGCCGCCATAGACGCTGCTTCCGACAAGAAATGGTGCAACAAACCAGAGGCAAAATAGAATACTTCTCTTTGCCGACATCATATCTTCAGAGCCCTTATTGCTTCCCTAAGACAGCGGCCTCAAACATACCAGCGTCCTCTTTTTCTAAGTCGCTCAATGAAGCAGGCGCCCTTCCTTGAATGTGGTGATGCGGCAACTCTCCGGCGTCTACAGAGGCGTGTCGGCGCAGTATCCCCCAACCAGGAGCAGCTCCTGTAAAAGCCCGGAACCAAGCCATCCATAAAGTCAGATAGATAATCTGACGGAAATAAAATCTCTGAGCGAGAAGTGACCTCAAAAGACGCGGATCCTCATTGTCCATGCGGATCGCAATGAATGATTGGATGAGTTCCACCGTGAAGAGGATCGAGAACCAAACGGCAATCTGCACGACTTGGCTATCCACGTTGGAAAAATGATGTTCTGCCCCCTCAATCGACATGACGAAAATCCACTCATAGAGAGCCAATGCGATCGTTGCCATTCCCTTGAGATAGAGCAGGGGAGCGACAGTGTAGAAAAAAAACTCCCAAATGCGCACCGGCATTCCAAGCCATCCGTAACCGCCATATTGAAACAGGCTCTGACGATTTTTCCAAAGCGTTTGCAAAGTGCCAAAACTCCAGCGTTTTCTCTGTTTAAGGAAGGCTGGAATATCCTCTGGAGCTTCGGTATAGGCAATCGCCTCCACTTCTGCCTTGATTGTCCACCCCGCTTGTCGAATGCGGCACGTAAGATCAAAATCCTCAGCAAGCGTATCCAGATGATAGCTACCAACTTCTTGAAGGGCGACTCGACGGAACGCACCGATAGCTCCCGGCACCAACGTGATGGCTCCCAAGAGAGAGTAAGCAAGACGGTCCAAATTTTGACTAGTAATGTACTCGGTGGCCTGCATCCTCGTAAGTAGAAGTTTCCGATTCCCCACCTTGATATTACCCGCCACTGCTCCTACTTCCGGATCTCTAAAACGTCTCACTAGCATCGCAATGGCATCAGGCTCAAAAAGGGTATCCGCATCCACGGTGACAATGATTTCCCCGGAAGCTTCGGCGATACCACGATTAAGCGCAGCGGCCTTTCCCCTATTCGCCTGACGGATGGTTCGCACCGTGTTAATGTGGGCAAACTCCTTTTCGACGACACTTGCTGTGTGGTCACTGGAGCCATCGTCGATGAGGAGAATTTCGAATTTAGTATAGGTGCTCTCGAGAAGGCTGCGGACACTGCGACAAATGACCGCACTCTCGTTGTAAGCAGGGATTAGCACGCTGACAGCCGGACAATAATCAACGGGCCATTTTCTGCGCTTATTGCGCCGATGGGCCACGATTGCCAAGGAGGTAATCCCGATGATGCGGAATACGCCAATAATCATTGCAATGAGCACCACTGTGTCCAGGAATCGCCCCATCCAATTCGCAACCAATAAATCGTAATGATACATCCTCAACAGAAGGCCTTCAGCTTTTCCAACGCGCGGCATGAGAGTCTCACGGGAAGCATCAGCAAGCTGTGAAACTCTCACAAAGCGATACCCATCCTGTTTGAGCTGCGGAATAATCAGTCGAAGCGCCGCCACTGTCTGACTGCGGTCTCCACCGCCATCATGAAAAAGGACCGTATTTCCTGCTCCGGAGCGGATCTGCGCAAGGACATGATCCGCAATAACCCGCGCACTGTTTCGAACATAATCGCCATTGGTGTTTTTGACATACGGATTCCAGTCATTGGGATCAATTCCGGCACCGACCGTGACATACCCGAGATCCGTCGCCGTGCTGATGAAGTCGAGGTCTTTCACCTGGGGCTCGGTCTCCACAAAGTAGGGTGCCCGGAAAAGCAACGTGGATCGCCCTAAAATAGATTGAATGACTCGTTGTGTAGCATTCAGTTCCACCTTTTCGCGGGCCTCTCCGACCTGACTGAGATTGGGATGGGTATAAGTATGATTTCCAATCTCATGCCCGGCATTCCAGAGTTGACGCACCAGATCGGGATTCTTTGCCGCGTTGTCTCCTATGAGAAAAAAGGTAGCCGTTATCCCCTCCTTTTGCAGTATATCGAGAATCTGGGGCGTAAATTTAGGGTTTGGTCCATCATCAAAGGTCAGTGCGACGACACCCGGATGCCGACCGTTTCTTTGCACAACGCTACCCCAGGGCACTTGCTGGTAATTTTCCTTCGTAATGAGAGCGCTGGCTGACTCGATGGAAACTTTTCTTTCTCCTGTGCGGGGCTGGGAGATCACCTGGATCAACTCACCGTCTCCATCGTACTGGACATCATTGGAAAGATCCACCTGCTCAAGTTCTTCGACTGAGCCATCCAAGACAGCTCCCTTATCTCCCAAAACAGTCCAAATGCCGGGATCTTCCCCTCCAATTTCCCACAAGGCAGACCCGCGCAGACCGGCATTTTTTGCAAGGAGACATTGATTGTAAACCGAAGCAGCATCCAGATACCAGACTTCGTGTTCATCGCCGGAAGCTTCATCCTGGTACTCGAAGTACGGATTCAGTGAATCCGGATCGAATCTCAGTAGTTTCTCAGCGCCTCCCGTGGGGGAGTGAGTACGGGCCGTGTGCATGGCCGAGGCATAGGTTAGCTCGGAGACAACCTTGTCCTTGGACCAATCGTATCCATAGTCACCCATGCCGAGGACGATCTTCGATGGAGGAACAGCCTTGACAGCATTTGCCACAGCCTTGGCGGTCCAGTCCATTGAGGCAATCGGGCCAGCGGCAGTTGCCTCAGAATCTTGATCATAAGCCATCAACACTATAAAATCAGCCGGGGCGACTAGAGCCGCAAGTTGAGTGGAAGCAGCCTCATCGAAGGAGACATCGAGACTCAGAACGAAGCCGGAATCGTGCAAAACCTTTGCCAAGCGTGCCACGAACAGGGGCAGCTTCTGCTGGTCCTCGGGCCGCAGATTTTCAAAATCGAGATTAAGACCTGAAAGGTCCTGCGCTTTCAGCCAATCCCGGATCTGAGTGATGAGAGCATCCTGGAGGGTGGTGGATTGCAGAAGTGTATGCACCCGTTCCGGGTCAAATTTGGATCCCACTGCATTGTTGAGCACGGGAAGAACCTGCATCTCGTTCTCCTTGGCGATTTTCAGAACCTCAATATTCTCAGTGTCCGTGGGATCCCATCCATCGAAATCAAGCTCACTTCCACTTCTGTTCAGATGCAACCAGACGGGCATGAGATGGGTGATTTTATCCGCATGATCACGCAGTGATTCCTCACGACCAGGTGCTGAGGAGTAAAAAGCAGCTGAAATCCATGGCTCCTTGGAGTCGGAACTCCTCTTCAGATGCGCCATGGATTGCACCATCTTCAACCGTTTGGCGGCCAGCTTAGTCGAGTCGAGTCGAGTCGAGTCGAGTCGAGTCGAGTCCTCAATCTGAGAGACTGTAGGTAGATCCTCGTTGAGAGCTTCTATCGATTCCGGCAAAGGAGGAAGAATCGGCGTCCTGACAATCGCAAAAACGAGCGCAAACAAACCGACCAGCACAATGAGAGAAACAGCACCGCACAATTGATAAACCAAGATCCTTCGACGCCCCGAAAGATCAAAAAAAACAGAGTTATTGCGCTGCATTAAAAAATATACGGTTTAAGGAGAATCAAACAAAAAGTTATGCAGAATAAATCTAGAATACCTTACTGTCAAATTGCCAAAAGGCAAACACACCTCACCTTGTTATTATCGCTTCCTTTCTCCAGAATGAGGGCATGCGTCGACGAAACCC
>Ga0302200_10002560_pt1 | contig 15968 bp, 13 predicted proteins | sample II_Bog_N3_1_FD_194585 | JGI IMG/M metagenome (GOLD analysis project Ga0302200, IMG submission 194585) | Peat permafrost microbial communities from Stordalen Mire near Abisko, Sweden - II_Bog_N3_1 | ecosystem: Environmental > Terrestrial > Soil > Wetlands > Peat | place: Sweden: Abisko... | reverse complement strand
TGGCTAGTGGTGAGTGGTTGGCTTGCAAATTACACGTCCAGGTCGTCATCCGCTTCTGCGACCACCGCCGTTCCGCGGCGCTTGGCCAGGAGATACCCGCGCAGAAATGGCTCCAGATAGCCATCCAGCACTTTGTCGACGTCTCCGACTTCGACCTTGGTGCGGTGGTCCTTGGCGATGCGGTACGGCTGCAAAACATACGATCGGATCTGTGAGCCGAAGTTGATTTCCAGCTTCGAGTCTTCCAGCTTCTTGCTCACCGCGCGCTTCTTTTCCAGCTCATATTCATAGAGGCGCGAGCGCAACATCTTCATTGCCTTCTCGCGGTTCTTGTGCTGCGAGCGCTCGTTCTGGCATTGCACCACGATCCCGGTGGGGAGATGCGTCATGCGCACTGCGGAGTCGGTGGTGTTAACGTGCTGGCCGCCCTTGCCGCCGGAGCGGTACGTATCGATGCGCAGGTCATCCACCTTCAAATCCACGTGGATGGTGTCGTCGATCTCCGGCGAAACATAGACGGAGGCGAACGACGTATGCCGCCGCTTGGCCGAGTCAAAGGGCGAGATGCGGACGAGGCGATGGACGCCGCTCTCGCCGGCCAGTTGCCCAAAAGCATACTCGCCGAAGATGGTGAAGGTGGCCGACTTGATGCCCGCCTCTTCGCCGTCCTGGTAGTCGTTCATCTCGGTCTTGAATCCCTGCTGCTCGGCCCAGCGCAGGTACATGCGCATCAGCATTTCGGCCCAGTCCTGGCTCTCGGTGCCGCCGGCTCCGGGGTGAACCGTAACGATGGCGTTGAGCGGATCGGCCTCGCCGTTGAGCATGGTCCGCGCCTCAAGCTCTTCGTTGAAAGTGGCCAGGGCCTTGATGTCGCGCTCAAGATCGGCGAGCACGTCTTCGCCTTCTTTGGCAAGTTCGAAGTAAGCTTCGATGTCGCCGGTGCGGCGGAGAAGCTGCTCATCGTCGGCCACCATGGTTTCCAGGCGCTTTTTGTCGCGCATGAGCGGTTTGGTGGCGTTTGGATTGGACCAGAGGGCCGAGTCGGCCAGCTTGGTTTCTATGTCTGCGAGTTCCCTGCGGATGCGAGCAGGGTCAAAGATACTCCCGCAGGTCGCGCGTTTGGTCGCGCACGGGAGCATATGCGAATTCGAGATCGTTCAACGACGACATATTTTGCTCTGGACCTGACTTGGTTTGGAAATGTGAATCTGTGCGTTCGTAACTGCATTTTAAGAATATCATCTGCACCGAATACAGCAGATTCAATCCCTTGCAGATTGAATTGCAAAGATTCAGCCGAATCTTCTCTGAAGTGCTTGACACTGGGCGAAAGGACCACGCTATCGTCGATTCAGGGAGAAAGAGATGTCAGAAGGAACTGAAGTGAGCGTAGCCAACCTGTGGAATCGCCTTAAGGCAATGGAAGAGGAGAAGCAGCTTAATGGTCAGGCGTATCCGACAGGAATGTCTTGCTTTCCGTTTCGACTCACAGGACAGGGTTTTTTCCCAGACGGAGATGGGTTATGGCGCGATGACGCGAAGGTCGCCCACAAATCTCATGGAATGACCAAAGCAAATGGGATCATGTTTCTCGGAAATGATTTCGGAACTTGCATGACATACGAAAAGCTACACAACGGCAATAGAATCAACGTGGGCTTCAGCCCCTGAGCGGATGTCTTTCGCCAATTTCATCCGAGACCCAGACCCTTTTCCGCAGCCTGTCTAACCCCTGTGCCGGACGCGCCGCAAATGCCCCGTGCCCCATCCATCGCTTTACCGGGGTCCCCGCGGACAGGTCTTCGTCCGTGGGGTGGTCAAGCGATGGGTGGGAGACCACGAATCTCGATTCGCCCCGTTCACAGGGAGCGAATAGAAAACCACGCGGTCGCCGTCGGCCGGCCCTGCGGTCCTTCGACTGCAAGATCGCCGGCCGGAAATCAGAAGCTGCTGGCAAACGCTGGAATACCGGACACATGGCGACCTGCGGGGACGGATCCGGCGATCCGGAGGTCTGTTATCGAAGGAAATCCAACAGCCTTTTCTCCAACTCATCCTGAGTTTTGACTTCGCACTCCCAGACAACCATCGACTCCCAGCCGTCACCATTTAGGCCTTCGATATTCTTCCGGTCTCTCGTCCGATTGCGTTCAAGCTTCGGCCCCCAGTATTCCAGATTCGACTTTGGCAAATGCGCAGCCTTGCAATGTTTGTGCGCGTGCCAGAAGCAACCATGCACGAAGATGACCTTGCGCCGCGACGGAAATACAAGGTCAGGCCTTCCCGGAAGGTCCTTCTTGTGCAACCTGTAACGGTAGCCCATCTTATGCACAAGGCTGCGCACTGCCAATTCTGGACGCATGCCCTTGCTGCGGATTGCGCGCATATTGGCGCTTCGGTCCATCATGGCTGATGCAAAGACGCCCTGATGGCGTTCTCGTAAACTTGCGGAGGCGGCAAGTTGCTCGGCGCAGTAAACGCGAGCGCCACTTGATCGATAGTCGTGTTGAATTTCCCAACCCTTGTAAGCTCACGCTGCTTTCCGGGTGGCACCTCAGGACCAATGTCGTACCACATGACAGTCAATGAGCCGGGCTGAATCGGATATGGACGCAGGCTGCCGCCTGACCTTTCGCCAATTTTGTGATAAACGGGCATCGGGCAGACGAAGAAAAGGCCCTTCTGGCGGAGGGAGCAGGGGCCTTTAGACCCCTGAATGCAGGCCTGAAATAGAGGTGGCTTTTGCAGCGGGCTTTTCGTTAATGCCACAGCGGATATCCGATGTGTTCCTACGGAGGGAGCAGGGGCCTTCAGGCCCCTGAACGAAGGCTTGCCGGGGCAGCATCTCAGACTAATAACTCCAACCCGCAGCCGGTCTACAGCTATACTGTCAGCAACTACGACAGCGCCGGCAACCTGGCTGGCTATGTTGACAGCTCTACGAATCCTGCAACAGGCGTGACGAATCCCATCATGGGCAACTGGAGCTTCACTTACGACCCGCTGAATCGCCTGGTCTCTGGCACTGCTTCCACAGGCACCTACACTGGGGAAAACATGTGCTGGACCTATGACACTTTCGGCAACCGGACGGCACAAAGCCAGCAAACCGGCGTGTGCTCGACCCTGTCCTCTTCCACCTTTGTCTATAGCGCCAGCAACCAGGTCTCGGGAGTCATCCCGCCGGGCTCAACGCAGCCTTCGCCCTCGCCTTACACCTACGATCAGGCGGGCGACGTGACCATTGATGTCGGGGCAGGCAACCAGTATCTGTACGACGGCGATGGCCGCATCTGCGCCGTCGCCTCGCCCAACCCGCTGGGCGGGACCACGTTGACCGGCTACCTTTACGACGCCGAAGGCACGCGCGTGGCCAAGGGTAACATCGCAGAGTGGAGCTGCGATCCGGCCACCAGCGGATTGACTGGATCAACCACAACCAACGACTACATCCTCGGCCTTTCGGGCGAGCAGTTTACCGAGATGGGCGTGGACGCGAACCACTCGCTGGTATGGCAGCACACCAACGTATGGGCCGGCGGCAAGCTGCTGGCCACCTACGATGGCGCCACCGTAAGTGGAAAAGACGAAACCGGCGGCCTGCACTTCTATTTCGACGATCCGCTTGGCTCACGGCGCGTTCAAACCGACTATGCGGGCAATATTGAGAAGACCTGTTCCAGCCTGCCGTATGGCGATGCAGAATCCTGCGCGCCAACACCGACGGAGAATCTGTTTACCGGCAAAGAACGAGATACAGAATCTGGGAACGACTACTTCGGCGCAAGGTACTATGCAAGTTCAATGGGGCGCTGGATGAGTCCCGACAAACCGTTCGCAGATCAACATGCGCGGAATCCTCAAAGCTGGAATCTCTACACATATTCCTTGAACAATCCGCTCAGATACATCGATAGCGACGGACGAAAGGTCGAGGAAACGCGCACGGTTTCCTATTATCCGGTTACAGGAGCCACGGCCAGTCAGGCATTAGCTAACGCGAATGGGCACTCTTTCGGCGGTTCCGGCGATCACGCGGGGCTGACGACGCCAACAATGACTTGGCACACAGATACGAGCTACTCATATCAAACTACCAACGGAAATGTGACCGTCACAACAACAGTGACATCCGACACCATCACGCTCAATCAGAATGTGCAACTTCCACAGTGGGATGGATACAGTAAGGCGAGTCCCGACGAGCAGAAGACGTGGGATGATGCAGTCTCTAAACTCCAAGGCCATGAAACGGATCATGAGGACATCAACCGGGCGGGCGCAGATGCACTAGACAAATCACTTCCCGGCACCACGTCTACGGCGACTGGAAAAGACCTCGATCCAACGGTTAAGGCTTCTCAAAATAACAACGATGCCGCTGCGCAGAACAAAGTAGACGCCAGTAACCAAGCCACCGACCAGAAAAATAAGCAGTTGGACACTTGCACGAACCACGGAACCCAAGCGTGCAGCAAATGAGAGGAGTCACGATGTTCCACTGGCGTTTTATGTGTCTCGTTCTGGTTGTGATGTCTGCCTCCCTCCCTGGATCGTCACAGGGAGGAACGCCCAAAGAAGCGCAGAAACAAGACATCGAAATCGTTGCGATTCTGAAGAGTCCATCGGCGTGCATCGGAACTGACAACCTTCATGTTCAAGTCCTCATTAGGAACAAAGGGGAATCCCCAGTTGACTTGGACATCAGCCGTTTTTCGACAACGGTTGGATTCATTGCGCTGATCGACATCACAGAGATGAAGTTCCGCCACGAATCATTTTCGTCAATCTATGATCCGATAGGCCAAGCCCCGCCGCCTCAGATTACCGTTTTGGCTGCGAAGGGGTTCTTTGAAAGGGACATGGAAATCCCGATCAATGGACCATTTTTCAGTCACGCAGGCTTCTACAAGCTGAACCTGTCAAGTTCGGTGCGCGTGAATAGGTTGTCGCAATCGAGCGACCTGTTTTCATCCGACAGCGCGATCTTCGAGTTGCGAGCGTGTGAGTCCAAGTAACCCGCAAGCCGTCCTCCGGGGCGGCTTGCTGCATCTGGGGCTTCGGTCGGCAGCATGGGCGGGGCGAGCGAAAAGCGCCATGCTTGCGCATGGGCAGGGGTAGGACACGACACCTCCGCCGCCCATCAAAGCGCATATCCCTGCGTGAATCAAAGCGCAATAGCCATCGCAATCAATAGCCAATCGGCGTGTGAGCGCAGGCGCAATGATTAGCCGAATCGGTGATGGTGCTTCGCACCGGGTTATTTACGACACTCCATCCCTTGCTGGGTCATGCAAGGAACCCTGGGGCCACCCTGAAGTTGCGTGAGCGGCGTCTATGAGTTAGGGCGTGTGGGGTTCCGAGGGGAAACCCAGGGAACCTTGCGGAAATCAGGCTCCAAAGGGGTGTGAAGCGTTGGCGATCCTTGACGAAGCGAACCTTGCGGCAGAGACGGCAAAGCGGGCGACGTACCGCGTGAATCACGTTGGGACGAAGCTGAACGAGAGCGAGCTGCGGGCGTTCGAGGCTCTGGCACTGAGGCGCAACCAGACGCAAGGCGAGCTGATTCGCGGGCTGATCCTGGATGAACAAGCGCGGGAAGCCGGAGGCGTTCAGCCGAGCGCGGAGCTGACGGAGATCACTGGCGTCCGGCTGCTGCTCATCAATCTGTTGAAGCCTGTGGCGATTGGCCAGCCGATGACAGAGAAGACCTTCGACGGCATCGTTGCGGAGGCGAAGAAGCGCAAGGCCCCGGCAGCGTTGGAGCTTGTCCATGAGTCGCATCCAGAGTCGCGGCGCGGGTAAAAATGCGCGGGGCTGGTTGGCCGTCTTGCTGGTGGAATGCCGTAGTGGAACATAAAGCGCAGACGCACAATGGCCGTTTTGCTCTTGTATCCCGTTGTTTTCGAGCGCGTTCTCTTGACGCACCTGTGTACCTTAACGGAGGCCATGTGCGTCACCATCCGGCGCGGGGAGCGAGGGCGGAAAACGGCTGATAAGATCACGCAGGGGGCTCAAAAAGCCTCATCGCGGCAAATCGTCTTTAGTCGTGGTTTTTCGTTGAAAGTCGTGGCGAGTCGGGCTTTTTCGCGCTCACGCGCCGTACCCTTCGCTGCGGTGGCCGTCAAGGTTCTGCGCTTCGCTCCGATGAACGGGCAAAGAACGCCCGCCCTTGACTGCCATCCTCGCTGCGGGTGTTTTTCAGCAATGAGAAAAATGTATTTTTCTCATGTTCCACATGACCAGGGCGACGGCTCCCGGCCATCGGCTGCGCGGTGAGGTCCGGCAGCGAAGCGCGCAGCGGCGGGGCGCTTTCGGGGTTCAGTGGCGCATCCGGCGGCGTGTTGGGAACCAGACACCATCCCTAAGCCCGACGGCTTAGCGAGGCCGTGAGCGGCCCTGAAATCGAACGCGGAACGAACGAAGGCCGGACGCTGTCCGGCCTTGTTCGTGTTCCGTTCGAGAGGTGTTCGAGGCTATCCGGCGACGCCTTTTAGGAAGCCGTCGATGGTCTTGAGGAGAGTATTTTGCTGATGCAGGGGCAGGCGCTCGATCCTCTCCAGGCGGCGCAGAACGCGCAGGCTGGGCTTGCGGCGCAAGGGCGTTTGCGTGTCCTTGGACTGGAGCAGTTCATCGGTCGTGATCTCCAGCGCGGTAGCGAACCGAACGACCATAGCGGGGTTCAGGCGCAGCCGGTCGCGCTCATAGTCGGAGATGAGCGACTGAATAATGCCGAGCCGTTCGGCCAGTTCAACCTGGGTCCAGCCGCGTTCCTTGCGCAGCCGCGCCAGCCGTTGGCCGACGGTCTCCGATGCCTCTGCTTGAGGTGAGCTGTGCGTGTTGGTCCGCGCCATGATGAAGTCAGTGTAAGGGCAGGTTTCCATCGACAGACAATCTCCTGTTGACCGAATAACGTATTTTACGTTATTTTTCAACTCAGTTGTTCTCCCGAATATTTTCCCTCGAAACCTCTTGACAAGGTTTTTGGAAAAGACGGGAAAACAGCGGAGAGGCGGCGAAGCCGATGCCCTACGTTCCCCCCGAGGTGAAAGAACGGCTCAAGCGCGAGGTGTCGATCCAGCGGCTGGCCGAGGCGCGGGGGATCAAACTGACGCGCAGCGGCAAGGAGCTTATCGGGCTGTGCCCGTTCCACGACGACCGGAACCCCAGCCTGAATATCGACCCGGCGAAGAACGTGTGGAGTTGCAAGGGCGCTTGCGGGGAGGGCGGCGACGTAATCCTGTGGGTGATGCGGGCCGAAGGGATCAGCTTCCATCATGCGTTGGAACTGCTGCGGAAGGACTACGCTCCATCGGCGGGGCCAGTGGTGAAGATCGGCACCGTGCCGAAGTTGCCGCCGCTGATCGACGCCACGGCGGACGACAAAAAGCTGTTGGGAACGGTGGTGAACTACTACCACCGGACGCTGCAAGACTCGCCAGAGGCGCAGCGGTATCTCGCCAAGCGCGGTCTTCAATCCTCTGAAATCATCGACCGGTTCAAGCTGGGTTACGCCAACCGGACGCTGAGCCTGCATCTGCCGGCGTCGAACCGCGCCGCCGGCGAGGCGCAGCGGACGCGGTTGAAAGAGCTTGGCATCCTGCGCAACCAGAAGCCGGGACACGAACACTTCAACGGCTCGCTGGTCATCCCGGTGTTCAATCTGGACGGCGAAGTGATGGAGATGTACGGGCGGAAGATCACGCCGAATCTGCGCGCGGGAACGCCCGACCACCTGTATCTTCCCGGCGAGCACCGGGGCGTGTGGAACGAAGAATCCTTCATCGCTTCCAAAGACATCATCCTGTGTGAAGCCCTGATCGACGCCTTGACGTTCTGGGTTGCGGGCTACCGGAATGTGACGGCCAGTTACGGGGTGAACGGCTTCACAGCCGACCATCGGGCCGCGTTCGAGAGGCACGGCACGGAGCGGGTTTACATCGCCTACGACCGGGACGAAGCGGGCGACAAAGCCGCCGCGAAACTGGCCGAGGAACTGATGGGAATGGGCATCGAGTGCTTCCGTGTGCAGTTCCCCAAGGGCCAGGACGCGAACGAGTATGCGCGTGTGACGCAGCCAGCGGCGAAGGCGCTGGGCGTCTTGCTTACCGGCGCGGCGTGGATGGGCAAAGGCCCACGGCCAGCGGGCCGCGCACCTGTTCCGGTGATCGTGGCCGAGCCAGTTGCAGCGGCGGCGCCAGCCATCGCGCCACTACCAGCAGAAACCAAAAGCACAGCTAAAGGAAAAAAGATCGAGGAGCCAGTGCCCGCCCCCAGCATCGAGCCGCAGCCAGCGGCAGTAAAAGCAGCAACTAAAGAAAAAATCATCGTGCCAGAAATCGCGGAACCCATGCCGAAGCCAGCGCCAGAGAAGCAATCGGAGAGAGCTTTTTCTTTAGCTGTAAATGCCGTGCCTTCCGAAGAGCCTCCCTCGCGGCCCATGCCGCTGGCCGTGCCCACCGAGCCGCAGGTGAAGGTAGAGGGCGGCGAAGTGGCGGTGACCATCGGGCCGCGCGAGTACCGCATACTCGGACTCGACAAATGCACGAGCCGGGGCCAGATGCGCGTGAATGTAAAAGTCTCGGGCCACAATGTGCGCGGGGAGTTCTGCTATCACGGCGACACGCTGGACATGGAGGCGTTCCGGCAGCGGGCGGCGTTCGTGAAACAGGCCGCGCACGAACTGGCCGCGCGGGAAGAGACGATCCATCGGGAAGTGGGCCAGTTGTGGACGGTGCTTGCGGAGTTGCAGCGGGAGCGCATCGCCAAGGTGCTTGCGCCGCCGGAGGAACAATCGCTGATGACGGCCGAGGAGCAGGCGGCCGCGCTGGAGTTGCTGCGCGATCCGCGCCTGTTGGACCGTGTGCTGGAGGACTTCGAGAAGTGCGGCGCGGTGGGCGAGGAAGCCAACAAGAAGGTAAGTTATCTGGCGGCAGTGTCGCGAATGCTGTCGAAGCCGCTGGCCATCGTGGTGCAGTCGTCTTCGTCTGCGGGCAAAAGCGCGTTGATGGAAGCGGTACTCGACTTCATGCCGGAAGAACACCGGGAGAGCTACACGGCCATGACCGGCCAAGCCCTGTTCTACATGGGGCAAAAGAATCTCAAGCACAAGATACTTGCCATCGCCGAGCAGCAGGGAGCGGAGGCGGCGAGCTACCCGCTCAAACTCTTGCAGTCCGAGGGCAAGCTGAATATCGCCAGCACGGGCAAAGACCCGGTGAGCGGCAAGCACGTTACGCATGAATACACGGTCGAGGGGCCGGTGATGCTGTTCTTGACCACGACGGCGCACGACGTGGACGAGGAGCTGATGAACCGTTGCCTTGTGCTCACCGTGAACGAAGACCGGGAGCAGACGCGGGCCATCCATCAGAAGCAGCGCGAGGCGCAGACGCTCGAAGGTCTGAAAGCGCGGATGCGTCAGAACAAAATCGTCCGCCTGCACCGCAACGCACAGCGCCTCTTGCGCCCGGTCCAGGTGGTGATCGAGCACTTGAAGGAGCGCGGCTTCCCGGACGCCATGACGCGGACCAGGCGCGACCACATGAAGTTCCTGACGCTGATCCAGGCGATAACGCTGCTCTATCAGCATCAGCGCGAGATCAAAACCAGCACGGAGGACGGCGAGACTCTGGAGTACATCGAGGCGACCGAGGCCGACGTAAAGCTGGCCTGGGAGCTTGCCAGTCATGTGCTGATGCGTTCGCTCGACGACGTGCCGCCACAGACGCGCCGCCTGTTGCTGCTGATCGACAAGATGGTGACGGAGGAGTGCGAGCGGCTTCAAATCGAACGGCTCGATTACCGCTTTACGCGGGCCACCGTGCGGCAGCGCACCGGCTGGAGCGACTCGCAACTGAAAACGCACTTGCACCGGCTGGAGGAGTTGGAATACCTGGCGCTGCATCGCGGCGTGTCCGGCCAGAGCTTCGTCTATGCGCTCAACTTCGAGATGGATGCCAACGGCAGGCCGGTACTGCCGGGGCTGAGCTACGGCGCAAAAGCTATCCGTATGGAGGCTGACCGGTCTGGGTCTGCGGAGGGGGTGTCTGGGCTGGAGGGTCAGCGGTCTGGGGCGAGTCTGGGCCAAGTCTGGGGGGTGTCTGGGGGAGGTCTGGGTAAGGAATCGCCAGCAATGACGCGGGAGGAAGGCGCTTTTTCCGGGAATAGCGGAAAACGCATAGATAAGGAGGCCGAGGCCAGCGGCGCTCCGCAGACTCCCGTCGTAGTCGTAGCTGCACAGAAGCCCAACGGCAGAACAGGGGGCAGCGCATGGCCCGCGTAACCAAAACCCGCAAGCCCCAGGCCGCGCCCAGGACGCCGATGGAACTGCTGATGTACGAGCATCTGGACGCGCTCAGGGTGCGCGGCTACTCCGAGTTCACGGTGAAAAACCGTCTCGTTCACATCGGCTTCTTCATCGAGTGGGCCTATGAGCACGGCTTGCGCGAACCCATCGAGGTCACGCGGCCAGTGCTCGAACGCTATCAGCGGTACTTGTTCTTCTACCGCAAAAAGAACGGTGAGCCGCTGACCTTCCGCAGCCAGCACGCGCGGCTTGTGCCGCTGCGCGTGTGGTTCCGTTGGATGACGCGGCAGAATCACATCCTGCATAACCCGGCGTCTGAGATCGACCTGCCCAGGCTGGGCCGCACTCTGCCCAAGACCATCCTCTCCGTCGAAGAGGTCGAGCGCATCATGACGCTGTGCGAGGTCGATGACCCAATCGGACTCCGGGACCGCGCCATCCTCGAAACGATCTATGCGACCGGCTTGCGGCGTCTGGAAGTGGTGCGCCTGAAACTCTTCGATCTCCAGCTTGACCGCGGCCTGATCCTGGTCAACCAGGGCAAGGGTAAGAAGGACCGATACGTGCCGATCGGAGAGCGGGCGGCGGCGTGGCTGCGCAAGTACATCGCCGAGGCGCGGCCCCAGCTTGCCATCGAGCCGGACGACTTCACGGCGTTCCTCACTGCGGACGGCGAGCCGTTCAGCCGCGACCATCTGACCTACGTGGTCAAGGAACGCATCGGCGCGGCGAAGTCTGGCAAGGGCGGAGCCTGCCATCTTCTCCGCCACTGCATGGCGACGCACATGCACGAGAACGGAGCCGACATCCGTTTTATCCAGCAGATCCTCGGACACGAGGACATCAAGACCACGCAGATTTACACGCAGGTTGCCTTGCGCGCTCTTCAACAGGTCTACGCGGCGACCCATCCAGCGGCGTTCATCGAGCCAGGATGTGCGCCGTCCTTGCCCGCTCCGAAGGGCTTCCAGCTATGCAATCCCGCCGCCGAAGCACTGGCGGCGGCGCTCGAAAAGGACTCGGCAGAGGACCACGAAGAGCCGGACGAATAGCCGCCGAATCCGCCCCTTCTGAGCCACGCAAACGGCCCGGTTCCAGCCAGGTCAAAGCCATGCGAAACAGCCGGAAATCTTTTTCCTTTAGCTGCTGTTTTTCAGCCGAATCGGTCCGGCATAGCTACACGAAACAACCAGAAATCTTCCCCCCTTTAGTTGTGTATTTACAGCTAAAGATGAATGGCCTATGCCCAAAAAACCCGCTGCCCTTCCCAGCCCCTCAAGCTCCGGGGTCCCCACAGACAGGTCTTCGTCTGTGGGGTGGAAGTCGTACAATCGGATGCAGATGCAACCTGCCTCCAGCCCCGCGATGCCGGAAACGCCTCTGGCCGTGTTGCGGCCTGGGGGCGAAAAACCGCATCAGGGGTTTTTGAGCCGAAATCCGGCCCTGTATCAGGGGCCGACTGTCTGCAACTCCACGACCGCATTAGGCTTGCGCGGACAGGCGAAATTAAACCGCGTCGGGTCACGCTGTACCGGCAAAGAACGTGACGCCGAATCGGGCAATGACTACTTCCTTGCGCGGTACTACTCCAGTGCGATGGGAAGGTTCATGTCGCCGGACTGGAGCGCGCAAGAACAGCCTGTTCCCTACGCCAATCTTGACGATCCGCAGAGCCTCAATCTGTATGCCTACGTCAGAAACAATCCCCTTTCGCGAACTGATGCCGATGGGCACTGTGGCGACGGGTGGCACTGGCTTTGCAACTTTGGTCAGGCCCTCAAGAATGGGTTCACGAGTCCGTACGGCTTCCACACGGATGCAACTGTGAAATCGAAAATGGAAGCCGAGCGCTCATGGATACTTCAAGGCGCAACGGACCAGGGTGCGATAAAGACCGTCAACGGTTGGGACCCGAGCAAGGTTCACGATGTTTACAAGTGCATGCACAGTGATGCGTGCATGCAAGCGTTAGCCAATGTTGTGGCTACGGCTACTCAATTTGGCTGGCCAGGCCAACAGTCCTACAATTCGGCAAAGAATCAGTTGAACAAGGTCAACACGCCCGAAGGAACGGTTGACAACCAGACACTGGGTGGGAAGGTCCCGACGCAAGAGGAGGCCGTCAAACTGATTGAAGAATCGGGTGGAAAGGTTGAAAGAATAGAAGAAGGGCATGGGCCAGATAGCGTGAGTCATCATGACTACCCGCACATCAACTACACGACAGCGGACGGCGCGAAGGGCACGATCCAAATTCAATCGGTTCAACAATGAGCGAATCATTACAAAACGCGGTGAGCGAGTTCGAAGCACAGCTGCCTCAGTTGGAGAGGCAGCGTGCATCGGATGCGTTCGTGAATGACCTTTACGAGGCCGCCGCCTATTGGTGCGATCTCGGTCGTTGGGTTCTCCAGAAGAATACGAAGGTGAATTATCCCGAACGCGTGCGGGGGGAACTTGAACTCCTGACCAAGCTGGAATCAATTCTGCGGGGAAAACCCTCAGAAGCGCAGTTGAAGTACGGCCCGCTGCTGAGCACTGGCGGAGAAATCCTTCGGATGGTGGAAGGCGTGCAGCCGCCCAAGGATGGGCATCTTGGCTTCTTGAGAATCGTTCGCGAGTGCTTCCAGTTTTTACAGACAGATTTTGGCTTCTCGGTCACAAAGGAACAACCTACAAGTCTGGAGTTCTCTTCGGGCGCAGTGTACCTGGAACTGGAATGCTCCCGTGACCCGTGGATGTCATGCCTGTTTGGACCTGAATCGGCAGAAAGGAAGCACTTTTCGATACAGGACCTTCTGTTCTTGCATGGCGATCAAAGATATCGAACCCTTCCAGAAAAGCTGACGATGAGTACCGAGAGTGAGGTTGAGGACTGGTTCCGGTTCGTTGCGGGTATCTTCAGACAGTACGGCAGTGAGGCTCTGAGCAACCAACCGGGCATCTTCGACAGCTTGGCCCAGGCACAGACTCAGCGCGATGCGGAGTTCGTTGCGTTCATGAACGAGAAGTACGGTACGCAGCAGTAGCCTTTTCGCTTGGACCGCAGGCCGCCTTCCGGGGCGGCCTTGCTGTCTGTGGCGGCACTGAAATCCTCGTCTCAGCCAGCATCCCGAAGAGCGCGCCGCCTACGGCATCGGGTTGAGGATGACACGTCACCCCTAAAAGGTTGCTGTAGAGCAACTTCAGGTTGCTATATAGCAACCTGAATGCCAGAAACCGCAAAATATAAGGCGTTTACAGGTTGCTATATGGCAACCGTTGAAAATAAAGCAGTTATGCGTGGTTCCGCCGATTCCGGTTGCTGCGGCGTTAACTTGTTGAAAACACAGGGGCGAGGCCGTGCGGGGTCTGTGGGCATGGTTTGCGTTGCCGGTGGCGTGGGCGGGCGGCGCTTTGCGCCGGAATGACTGCGATACTCCATCCCTGAAAGGAAACTGTTAAGTTCCCTGCGGGAGCTTATGAGTTCCTTGTCGAGTTGGCGGCGCTCCGGCGGGGCAGGTTGGCCGTCTTGCTGGAGGAATGCAGTAGTGGAACATAAAGCGCAGACGCACTTGAGGGGTTTTGCTCTTGTATCCCGTTATTTTCGAGCGGTTTATCTTGCCGCACGTGTGTACTTTAACGGAGGCAATGTGCGTCACAATGCAAACCGGCCCGCCAGGGCGGAAAAGGCTCACAGAGGCTCATTCCGTGGCGGCGCGGGGTCGATGAGGCTTTATCGGCCTTAGTCGTGGTTTTTCGTGGAAAGTCGTGGTGAGTCGGGCTTCTTCGCCGCTGGCGCGGCGTACCCTCCGCTCCGGCATCCGTAAAGGCTCTCCGCTTCGCTCCGCCCGCTTGCGAGCGGCTCCCTTCGGTCGGCCTTGACTGACACCTCCGCTGCGGGTGTTTTTCAGCTATGAGAAAAATGTATTTTTCTCATGTTCCACATGACCAGGGCGACGGCTCCCGGCCATCGGCGGCGCGGTGAGGTCCGGCAGCGAAGCACGCAGCGCCGGGGCGCTGGCGGGGTTCCGTGGCGCATCGGGCGGCGTGTTGGAGCGTAGACACCATCCCTAAGTCTGACGGCTTAGCGACGGCGTTTTCCGGCACGGCATCGAACGGGAATCGAACGCAACCCGAACCGTGTTCGAGCTTGTCCGAGCTTCGTTCGAGCCGTGTTCGGGGGGCAGGTTCAGGCGACGGCGGCGGCGCTGTAGGCGGGAGGTTGCCAGCCGATGAGGAGTGACCGGACCATGTGCTCGGCGGCCTGATCTCCGGTGAGCAGAGTCCCGTTTTCATCCATGAGCAATGACTGCTGGCGGCGGCGCACGATGAGCAATTCGTGGCCGCGCGTTTCGTCGTCGATGGCAAAGCGGACGGAGAGCAGATCGGGATCGAAGACCACGTTCATCAGGCAATCGCGCCCGGCGGTGCGATAAGAAATCATCTGCCGCTCGAACCAGGGCTGGGCCAAGCTGATTACGTCGTCAGGGTGCAACTGCGGCAACGAACACTCGTACAGTTCGGTCGGGGCTTCGAGCCACGCGCACAGGTGGTGTACCTCGGCCTGTAGAGCCGTCCAGAGCCACCACGCATCTTTACGCGTCTGCGGCAGCGTTTTCCACTCGCGCATGTTCATCGTTAGCTAGACCGCGACGCCGACGCCTTTTATAAAGCCGTCGATGGTTCGAAGCAGATAGTTCTGCTTGTGTGGGGGCAGCTTCTCAATCTCTTCCAGACGGCGCAGAACCTTCCTGCTCGGCACTCTGTCGGATGACTTTTTCGTCTTAGGGTGCAGCAACTCATCGAGGCTCACATCGAGGGCCATGGCAAAGCGGATCGCCATCTCGACAGAGAACTGATTCCGGTCCGTCTCGTAGACCGAAACCAAAACCTGCGTGATGCCGACCTTTTCCGCAAAGTCGATCTGGGTAAAGCCGCGCTGTTTTCTGAGGCGGGCCAGCCGCTCGCCCAGAGACTCGCTGCCAAAATCCAGAGGCGGTTTCCTGATGGTTGCTCTTCTTGCCATAGGCGCAGTTTAAGGCATACTCCAAAAACGCCTTGACAGAATACTATATGAACTAATAATTTCTGAAACAGATAAAAACTGCAAAAAGCACTTGACAGGTTTTTTGCAGGAAGCCGGAAAACGAGGACAAGGAGGGTTTACCCGATGCCGTATGTTCCCCCGGAAGAAAAGGAGCGGATCAAGCGCGAGGTGTCGATTCAACGTCTGGCCGAGGCGCGGGGGATCAAGCTGCACCGTTCGGGCAAGGAGTTGATCGGCCTCTGTCCGTTCCACGACGACCACAGTCCCAGCCTGAATATCGACCCGGTGAAGAACGTGTGGAACTGCAAGGGGGCTTGCGGCGAGGGCGGCGACGTGGTTCTGTGGGTGATGCGTTCGGAGGGGATCAGCTTCCATCGTGCGCTGGAGTTGTTGCGGCGGGACTATGTTCCCTCTGCCGGTCCGGTGGTGAGGACGAGCACGATTCCGAAGCTGCCACCGTTGATCGACGCCACGGCGGACGACAAAAAGCTGTTGGGAACGGTGGTGAGCTACTACCACCGGACTCTGAAAGAGTCGCCGGAGGCGCTGCGCTACTTGGAAAAGCGCGGTCTGCGTTCGGGGGAGTTGGTAGACCGCTTTCGTCTTGGCTACGCCAACCGGACGTTGAGC
>Ga0302200_10002559_pt1 | contig 15970 bp, 13 predicted proteins | sample II_Bog_N3_1_FD_194585 | JGI IMG/M metagenome (GOLD analysis project Ga0302200, IMG submission 194585) | Peat permafrost microbial communities from Stordalen Mire near Abisko, Sweden - II_Bog_N3_1 | ecosystem: Environmental > Terrestrial > Soil > Wetlands > Peat | place: Sweden: Abisko... | reverse complement strand
CGCGCCTTTGAAGACCGCCACGAGAACACCAAGGCTTACATTGACTACATGCGCCCGCGCTGCGTGCAACTCGCCCGCGTCCTCAAAAAGACCGGCAGCTTTTATTACCACTGCGACGACCACGCGAGCCATTACGTCAAAGTCATGCTCGACCAGATTTTGGGAGAAAATAATTTTCTAAATGAAGTTGTTTGGAAGCGGACTGGCGCTCGCTCTGATGCGAAAGGGTGGAATCAACTTCACGATACAATCCTTGTTTATTCCGGCGGCGGTGAACCGGCTTGGAATCCGCAGTTCGATGAATACAGCGCTCACTACATTGAAACCAAATACACGCACGACGACGGCGATGGCCGACTGTATCAACTCGACAACATGACGAGTCCGAACCCTCGTCCAAATATGATGTATGAGTGGAAAGGATTTGAGAGTCCACCAAAAGGCTGGCGTTACTCAAAAGATACGATGGCGCAGCTCGATGAGGAAAAACGCATTTGGTATCCCGATGACAAGACAAGCAGACCACGGCTAAAGCGTTACTTGGATGAGATGCACGGAATTCCGATGGGTTCAGTTTGGACAGACATTAACCCAATCAATTCACAAGCCGCCGAACGTCTTGGTTATCCAACACAAAAGCCTTTGGCTTTGTTGGAAAGAATTATTGCAGCCAGCAGCAACGAGAACGACATCGTGCTGGATGCGTTCTGCGGTTGCGGCACGGCGCTCGTCGCGGCACAGAAACTAAAACGCCAGTGGATTGGCATTGATATTTCACCCACGGCCTGCCGCGTCATGGCCAAACGCCTGCGCGACGTTTGCGCGTTGCCGGAAAGCGAACCGCTCTGGCGCGCCGGACGCGGCTTCGTCGTCCGCGACCTGCCGTGGACGGTGGAGAAGTTGCGCGAAATCCCGCCATTTGAATTTGAGAACTGGGCCGTCATCGCCCTCGGCGGCATCCCGAACAAGGTGCAAGTCGGCGACATGGGCGTGGATGGCCGCATCTTCCCCGTCTCGTCCAGCGCCGCCCCGCGCAAGCAGCAGGAAGGCGAACTCGGCCTGAAAGAACGCTGGTATCCCATCCAGGTCAAACAAAAGGACAAGGCCGGTCGTCCCGACATTGACGCCTTTGAAGCCATGATGATGCGCGAGGATTGCGAGAAAGGCTTCTTCGTGTCATTCGATTATTCGTCGGACGCCTTGCAGGAGATCGAATCGTTCTTCAAGCGCAGCCACAAAGTCATCGTCGCCCTGACCGTGCAGGAAATCCTGGATGAGCACATTGCGAAGAAATTGGTGTGAACAAACCTCAGACCATTGAAGGTGTTTGGCATATCCACGGCGAAGACAAGCCGGCCAATATCGGGATTTTGAATTACGACCCCGAAAAGGGATTTGAATTGAGCATCCAGATTCCCCGGTCACGATCAACCGACGAAGCATTTATTGCCATGCTAACGGGCGCTGATGATGATGAAATTTCAAATGTTATCCACGGCACAAATAAAAATGCCAGCCCTGTCACACTTTTTGGATGCAGTCTCCGAGAATTTTCGAAAGGCGCTGGCATGGATAATTATCGTGTCCATGTTTCTGCCGCGATTCTAAACCACCATGTCGCAACATGGGAAAGCGCTCAATATCCCGCGGCTGGGGTGAAATTTAATCTCTTAACGAGATGGCTGAATCAGAAGTTCGAAATATACGACAAACAGCGAGTAACAGAAGCAATCAATCGAAAATCTTTTTTGTTTGAATTTCAGCTGCATGATGAACTGGAGTTTATCGTTTCACCAGAAGCGAGGATCAAAATTCAAAGTTTTCCTCATCCGTCACATACGCCTGCCGAGCTTACTATAAAGCAAGTCCATACCTTGTATTTTCTGTTCACGAAACCGATGCCTGCCCAAAAACTTTTTGAAGATTTTGTGATGGTTTTTCTTCGGCTGCTTCATCTGTTGACTGGCGAGCGCATATTTGCCGAACAAATCACCTTGCATGATCGTGACCCGTTTATACCCAATACGGCAGAACATCTAAAAAGCTATGAGTTGCTACTTACGAATACTGGGGTTAACGAAGCCAAAAACGATGTTCACGCTGGTCACATGGTTGTCAGCTATGAAGCAATAGCGTCAAACTTTCAGGACATTTTGAAGAAATGGTTTGAATGTCATGAGCGGCTTGAGCCGGTGTTGGATTTATATTATGCGGTTATCACCAATCTTGTTTTGACGGACAAAAGCCGATTTCTTTACATGGCTCAAGCGATGGAAGTTTATCATGCTAGGTCAGGTTTTAACGGCACCGTTCAGACAAAAGAATGTTTTCGGAAACGCAGAGATAACATTTTAGAAAACGTTTCAGATGTCGAAAAAGAATGGCTGAAAGAAAAACTTCATTATGCAAACCAGAAAACGCTTGCCGACAGGCTAACCGAAATTTTGGAACTGCATCGTGATGAGGTTCGTCAATTGACTTTCAACATCATTGATTTTGCCTCGAAAGTTCGTCACTCACGCAACTATTATACACATTACGATCAAGAGTTGTGGGATTCAGGCAAGGTGGCGGATGGCCTTGAATTAAGACGAATCGCCTATGCTTTAATTTTTCTCTTGGAGATTTGTCTGTTAAAAGAATTAGGAATCAAAGGCGAGCCAATCGCCGAAGTGTTGGATCGGTATTCTAAAATCGAATGGGCTGACTTGAAAAGTGAAACCATTCAGCCTGTTAAATAATATGCCCCTCATCCAATGCCACGAATGCAGCGGACAAGTCAGCGACCATGCGCGGACGTGTCCGCATTGCGGCGCGCCGGTTAGCGCCGTAGGCGCGGCATCATTGTAGAAACACACCCAAACAAAATTCAAGCCCCGTCGGGGCGGCATAGTCCGGTCCTTGCGGGCGGCCACCATGTCGCTCCTACGGAGCTTGCTTCATTTTTGAATCGCTAAACTACAAAGATGTCAGCCCTGCCGGGCTTTTCCGAAAATGGGAATCGTCCGTGTCCCCTTGAAAATCCGCGCGTGGGAATGGCATTGATATTTCACCCATTCCTGTGCGTCATGGCCAAACGCCTGCGCGACGTTTGCACCTGCCGGGGAAACCATTCACCACCAAGGCACAAAATGATTTTCGACACCTCACCTTGAATCCTCTCCCCGTTCGAGGCGGAGAGGAAAAACTTGGTGTCTTCGTGTCTTCCGGCTTCATCCGATTTCTGCGAGACAAGTGGTGGTTAATCTGCCAGTTCTGCCCATTTACACTTTTCCCATCCCAAAATCCCCTTTTCAGGCGGGGAAATCTCCTAGTCCCCTGACCAGTTTCCAAAGTCAGACGGGGACCAGCATTTGTCTCCTGCCGACATCCAAAACCACACAAGAGACGTCCCCAAGTCGGGCTTCCCTTGTGGTATGTCGTGCCGGGAAATACCAAAGTCGGGCTTGGAAATCCCCTTTTCCCGCCGCGAAATCCCCTTTTCCAGTCGGGAAATCTCCTTTTCCCGCCGTGACTTCCCTTTTTCTCGACGGGAAATCCCCTTTTCCCTCTTCGACTTCCCCTTTTCCCACCCGGAAAGGGGTTGTCCAGCCGCGAAATCCCCTTTCCCAGGAGGGAAATCCGCTTTTCCCGACGGGAAAACCACTTTTCCCATCGCGAAATCCGCTTTTCAAGACGAGAAATCCCCTTTTCCCGTCGTGACTTCCTCTTTTCCCGACTGGAAAAGGGGATTTCCAAAGGCGACTTTTGTTGATTGACAGTGGTTTATGCAGGTTAACCCCTTGATTTGGGTCAAGCCGTCTCGTCAGTGGTCATTTTAAGACACCACCAGACACCACAAGAGGTCGGTCGGCTCTTGTGGTGTTTTGGAATGAAAAAATATCCATCCGGTCAGATTGTGATGGATTGCTGCGGCGGGTTTTTACGGGAAAAAGACGCCGATGTTTCATGCCGACGCGGTGCAGTTCAACCGGGCTTCCGTGAGCAGCCTGTCATCAAAACTTTTCCTGTTACATTCTAGTGCCGACCGTCAATTATTGCGTCGCAATGTGGTCTTGAACCCACCGAAGGTCATCGTAGGGGCCGGAACTGAGGGTTGTGTTAATGGCGGTAAGTGCCGTGGTTGAAGCATCCACCCATTTTCTATATTCCACATGGCCGTCCGCGAAGGCAAAATTTGAACCGCGATGCTCCATTGCCGGGATATTTAACCAAATGTTAACTGCCGCAGCAGCCGGAAGTCCGCTAGGTGTAAAACCGAATTGCCCGTCATCAATCGAAAATTGAACTTCTTCCACAAAGACTATTGCCATCGCGGGCGCCGGGTGGTTGATGTCGCTGGTCTTCACGTTCAAATGATAAATCCCCGCTGCACCATATGGTGGGTTGTGCGCAGAATATATGTCTGAGGCATTCATATAACAATTGATGGAGTAACTTCGGACGCGAGTTGTAATTCCATTGTAAGGAAGAATGTCTGCCGGGCAATGGTACACACCCACATTTTTTACATAGGGATAAATCTCACCAACTTGAATCAAGCTTGTATTTGTATTATCCGGCGTGACAGACATGTCCCCGTTACACCAATTGGGAACTGTTGGCGAAGAAATAGCCGTTCGTTTCTTGTTGTCCGGCAGCTTGTCAGCATTGTCATCACAATATATTGTCCAACCGAGTTCCAACTGCTTCTCGTTGCTCAAGCACGAGGATCTTAGAGCCGCCTGCTTAGCCTTGGCCAGCGCCGGCAACAGCATCGCGGCCAGGATGGCGATGATGGCGATCACCACGAGAAGTTCAATCAATGTAAAGCCGCGCTGGACACGGGCCGGCGGATGAAGTCTGGTTGATGGTTTCATTTTTATTCAGTTTATCGATTCAGCCGGGTTGTCAAAACAACAAGCTCACTTGCCGACGAACACGATGTAGAAAAGTTGTATTTCCAGAGGCAGGCGATCCTGAATAATCGCGCCTGAACCTTTGAATGTTGAAAAAACTGTCGGCACATAAGCAGCCATCCTGGCTCCCGGCGAAACGAGCAGTAAAACGCCTGCTTTGTTTCGCAAGGGATGATAGAGCGTAACCGGAACTGCTGTCCGTTGCAATCAAATTCGGGTATTTGCGATGCATTACCCTGTCCACTGCGGATTGCGGGGAGTGCCGTCGAATCTGGATGACGTTTTGAACTGTTCATAGTTGCCCGCAGCCGCCGCATCGGCAGTGCGTGCGAGCATGGCGGAAACTTCCTCAGGCTTCATCGGCATGAATGTGTGCGCCGCTTTCACGGCCTGATCCAGAAGCTCCATGCTGTCAATGCCGGTGATCACCGTTGAGGTCGGCAGGTTCATGGCATAATGCAGGCATTCGATGGCGCTGACGGTCTGGCTGCTCAGGATTGCGCCAAAGCCCATGGACTTCATGCCCAGCACGCCCATGCCTTCCTGAATCAGCTTGGGAACGACCTGGTGTTCGAAGCTGCGGAAATGTGCGTCCATGACATTCAACGGCATTTGCACGGCGTCAAAACGGAATTTGTTTGTGCCGGCGACTTCGAGCATCCGCAGATGGATGGATGGATCTTTGTGGCCGGTGAAACCGATGAAGCGCAGCTTGCCCGCCTGCCTGGCTTCCAACACCGCCTCCATCGCGCCACCGGAGGCAAAAATCGGATCAGGATCCGTCATGCGGACGATTTCATGGAACTGCAACAGGTCCACATGGTCGGTCTGCAGGCGCTTGAGCGACTCATCAATCTGCTTCGCGGCAAGCGCCTTGTTGCGGCCGTCAATCTTGGTCATCAGAAAAACCTTCTTTCGATAGCCGTCGAGCAAGGCCTTTCCCATGCGCTCTTCACTCACTCCGCCGTTGTAATCCCAGCAATTGTCCATGAAAGTGATGCCACGATCAATGGCGCTCCGGACAATGCGGATGCTTAACTGCTCGTCGTCCTGCGTGCCAATGTGATAGCCACCCAGTCCTATTGCGGAAACTTTTTCCCCGGTGCGTCCCAGTGGCCGAACCGGAAAGTCATTTTGCGATTCCGCACTCCAGAGCTGTGGACCGGCGGCCATCACTGCACCGGCGGCCACCGCCATTTTTACAAACTCCCGCCGGCTGACATTCGGGAATGCAGGTTTGGAAATCCCGCTAGTGCTTTTCATGAATGAATGTTTATTTCCAATTTCGCATTTTAGCAACTGGAAAAAGCTTTTCAGATGAAACGAGCTTTTTGGATTGTCTTAAATGAAGCTGGATTTATGATGCGAACGAATCGCCATGGGTTTTATCTCCACCGTTTCGTAATTGTGGGGGAAATCGCCCAAGTTGACGTGATTAAAAACCATTTTGCGCAGCCATTGAAAGCATCCTGATGACAACCGCCGAAGCCGCCCAACTGCTGGAGCAATTCCGTGCCGGAAAAATTCCGCGCGAAAAAGTCCTGCACGCCTTCCAAGCCGCGCCTGTGGCCGACCTCGGCTTCGCGCAGGTGGACACACACCGCGCGCTCCGCAAAAATTTCCCCGAAGTCATTTTCGGCGCCGGCAAGACGCCAGAGCAGGTCGTCAAAATTGCCGCCAAACTTTTGGAACTCCGGCAGCCGGTGCTCGTCACCCGCATCATCGCCGAACACGCCCGAGCGCTTAAGAAAAAATTCAAGCTGGCGGTTCATCATGAACTCGCCCGCTGCGTGACCATCGAAAAAAGGTCGTTGCCGAAGCGCGCCGGCTTCATCGCCGTCGTCTGCGCCGGAACGAGCGATTTGCCGGTGGCCGAGGAAGCCGCCGTCACCGCCGAAATCATGGGCAACCGCGTCGAACGCATTCACGACATCGGCGTGGCCGGCCTGCACCGGATGCTGGCGCGGATGGACCGGCTGCAAAGCGCGAATGTCATCGTAGCCGTCGCCGGCATGGAAGGCGCGCTGCCAAGCGTGCTGGCCGGGCTGGTGGCCAAGCCCGTCATCGCCGTGCCCACGAGCATCGGCTACGGCGCAAGCTTCGGCGGAATCGCGGCGCTGCTAGCCATGTTGAACAGCTGCGCCAGCGGCGTGACGGTGGTGAACATTGACAACGGTTTTGGCGCGGGCTACGCCGCGAGCCAGATCAATGCGTTAGCCACAGATGGACACAGATGAAACACAGATTCTGTGAGCGGCTGCAATTTTTACCATCTGTGTTAATCTGTGTGCATCTGTGGCTGAAATAAATTCTCCATGAAAATTCTTTATCTCGACCTCTTCAGCGGCATCGCCGGCGACATGTTTATCGCCGCGCTGCTCGATCTCGGCGTGGACGCCGCCAAACTCGAACGTGAGCTGAAGAAGCTCAAGCTCGACGGCTATCATCTGCACATTTCGCACGGGCAAAAATCCGCCATCGCCGGCGTAAAGTTTGATGTCCACCTCGCGCATGACCACGAGCACGAACACGGCCATACACATGACCATGATCATGCGCACGGCCATCATCACCACGACCACGAGCATGCGCATGACCACCACGAGCACGGTCACGACGAGCAACGGAATTTTGCGGAAATAAAAAAATTGATTTCGCGCAGCCAGCTTTCAGCCTGGGTGAAGCAAAAAGCCATCGCCGTGTTTCAACGCATCGCCGTGGCGGAAGGGAAAATTCACGGCCTGCCGCCCGGCGAAGTGCATTTCCACGAAGTCGGCGCGGTGGATTCCATCGTGGACATCGTCGGCGCAGCCATCGCGTTGGAACTGCTTGGCAAGCCGCGCGTATTCGCCTCGCCCGTCACCGAGGGCACGGGCTGGATTCGCTGCGCGCACGGACGGTTTCCCGTGCCCGCGCCGGCCACGCTGGCGATTCTCGGCGCGCGCGGCATCGGCGTGACCCAATGCGACGAGCCGCACGAACTCGTCACGCCCACCGGCGCAGCCTTGTTGGCGGAATTTGCCGAAAGCTTCGGCGCGATGGAAAATCTCGTGGCGGAAAAAATCGGCTTCGGCCTCGGCACGCGCGACAATGAGACGCGGCCGAATGTTTTGCGCGCGGTGCTTGGCTCGCAGTCCAAAGTCCAAAGTCCAAAGTCCAAAGCTGGCGGCGCGAGAGAACCATCAACCATAAACTGTCAACCATCAACCCATTTGGATTGGGAGACCGACCGCGTCGCGGTGCTGGAAACCAACTTGGACGATTGCGCGGGGGAAATTCTCGGCAGCTTTGTGGAGACGGCTCTGGCCGCCGGTGCGCTGGATGTTTTTCACACGCCAATCCAGATGAAGAAAAACCGGCCCGGTGTGCTGCTCACCGTGTTGTGCGCGGAAGCGGAAGCGGATAAATTCAGCGAATTGCTTTTGCGCGAGACGACGGCGTTCGGCGTGCGCAAGACCATCGCCGAACGGCGCAAGCTGCGGCGCGAGTTTGTCGAGGTGACAACGGCGTTCGGAAAAGTCACCGTGAAAATCGGCAAAATTGGTGGTAAAGTGGTGCAGGCTGCGCCGGAATTTGAATCGGCCAAAAAACTGGCGGCCAAAGCCGGCGTGCCGGTGAAACAAATTTTTGCAGCCGCAGCGAAACGCGCGAAGGCCTAGTGGCAACAAATAAAATTGAAGCGATGAGCGAAGCGAATAACAAACTGGAAAAATTGCGGGCGTTGCTGCACGGCTACGGCTCCTGCCTCGTGGCCTATTCCGGCGGCGTGGATTCTGTGTTCCTCGCGCGCGTCGCACACGACGTTCTCGGTGCTCGCGCGCTCGCGGCCATTGCGGATTCGCCCAGCCTGCCGCGCCGCGAATTGCAGGAAGCGCTCGAAATCGCGGCGAAGTTTGCCTTCCCCGTCCGCGTCCTCCAGACGCAGGAATTTGCCAATGCCAATTACACGGCGAACCCCGCGAACCGCTGCTACTTCTGCAAGCACGAACTCTTCGAGCAATTGACGCCGCTCGCGAGGGCGGAGAATTTTGCGGTGATTGCCTACGGCGAAAACGCCAGCGACATCGGCGATTTCCGGCCGGGCGCACAGGCGGCGGCGGAGTTTCTAGTGCGCGCGCCGCTCAAGGAAGCCGGGTTAACGAAAACAGAAATCCGCGAGCTCTCCGCCCAGCTTGGCCTGCCGACGGCGGACAAGCCGCAGATGGCCTGCCTGAGTTCGCGCGTGCCGTATGGTGAAACGGTAACGCCGGAAAAACTGAACATGATCGAGCAGGCGGAATACGTTTTGCGCGACCTCGGCTTCCACGACGTGCGTGTGCGGCACCATCAATTTCCAATTTCCAATTTTCAATCTCCAATTGACAGCGGGGGAGCACAGGCGGCCGGCAAATTGGCAATTGGAAATTCCAAATTGGAAATGTCCCTCGCCCGCATCGAGGTCGGCCCGGGGGAACTGCAAAATTTTCTCGCCGATGGCGTGGCGGACAAAATCGCCGGGGCGCTGAAACAAATCGGCTACGCGTACGTCACGCTGGATTTGCAGGGCTATCGTCGCGGCAGCTTGAATCAAGCGTTGAAACCAGCAGCGTAAAGTCCATTTCGGATTTAGGAAGATGGCATCTGGCGGGCGCGGTGGAATTGGAATAGGCGCGATGTTCAATCGGCGGGACTGATGCGAACCTCAATTTCGTCGTAGCGATTCATTCGATAGATGACGATTGAAATTATCCAGCTTGCCGCGAAGACTCCGATAATGATAAAACCGATGACACCGAAGTTATTGTTCAGTGTGCCAATTATGTCCCAGATGGCACCCTGCATTTTAAGTTGTCCGCCAATCAGGCCCAGCACCTCGATCCCTCCGATCAGCAACGCCACAACAACCGAAACAAAGGTGACGGTCATGTTGTAATAAAGTTTGCGGATCGGTTTGACGAAGGCCCAGCCATACGCGCCGAGCATCAGGATGCTGTCGGTCGAGTCGACCAATGCCATGCCGGCCATGAACAGCGCAGGGAAAATGAGTATTGACCAGATCGGGAGTCCTTTGGTCGCTTCCGTCGCCGAAATTCCGAGCAACCCCACTTCCGTTGCCGTGTCAAAACCCAAGCCGAACAGAAATCCGACGGGATACATCTGCCAGCTATGCTCAATCAACTGGAACAAATTCCGGAAGATCCGTCCGAAGAATCCGCGCTGGGCAAGAACCAGATTGAGATCCTCATCAACAAAATCGCCCCCGCGCTTGACGTGTTGAAAGGTCCGATAGACTGAAATGAGGACGATGACATTGGCGAGAGCAATGGCCAGCAGGAAGAATGCGGAAACGGCGGTCCCGATCATTCCACCGATGGATTGAAAGAGGTTGAACCGGCCCTTGATCGCGACAGACGTCAGGGCGATCACAACCGACAGGCCAAATACGATGGTCGAATGGCCAAGCGAAAAAAAGAAACCGACGGCAACCGGCCGCTTTCCCTGCTGCATCAATTTGCGTGTCACGTTGTCAATTGCCGCGATGTGATCGGCATCCACCGCATGACGAAGGCCAAACGTGTAAGCCAGAAGCGCTGTTCCCAGCAGGACCGGATAATGATGAAACGCAACCAGCGCCCAGATCCATGCCCCGGCATTGATGCCAATGAGCAACGCATACATCGAAAAAACACGACTGCGCAATCTGTCCGGAACATCAGAAATCAGCGTTGGAACCGAATCTGGAGATGAAGTAATTGGTGCCATGTAAATTAACGCAGATGGCAATAATCGGGTTTCAGCAACTTATGCACCTTTAGCAAAGCAGTGCAGATAATCGCCGTCGTCTTGCCATCAGTAAAACCATCCGTTTTGTGCATGTTTCAATTTTCCGTCTTTGCCGTAGCCGCGCAATCAAAATCTTCACACGTTTCTTGCTTTTCGTAACACCAAAATTGCCATTCGCAGCCGGGTTGACGTGCGTATTTACTTTGTTAACGTCTTGCACGTTGCATGAAAAAAGAAATTGCCACGCGATTCACCGTTTCCCTGCCGCCCGCCCTGCTCGAGCAACTGGATGAAATGATGCATGAGAAGGGCTACGACAACCGCTCACTCGCGGTCGCAGACATGATCCGCGCCCAGATTGTCGAACATCGGCAGAAATCCGACTCCGGCGAGATCGCCGGCACCATCACGCTTGTCTATGACCATCACAAGCCGCATTTGCAGGCGAGCCTCACCGACATCCAGCATGATCATCACGACGCGATTCTTTCCACCGTCCACGTCCATCTCGATCACCACAATTGCCTGGAAGTATTGATTGTGCGCGGCAAGGCCAGCATCATCCGCAAGATCGCCGATGAACTCATAGCCGCCAAAGGTGTGAAGCACGGCAAGCTAACCGTTACCACAACGGGAAAAGATTTGCCGTAGTTAATTAATCAAGTTGGTGAATCCCGCGAAATAAATTGGGATCGCAAACTCCCCCTCTGTAAATTTGCAAGCCTACGCGGCACGCATCTGAATTTCAGACATTTAATTCAGGACAAATTCGGTTGTGCATTTGCCAATTTAAGCGTAGCTGGCAGCGACATTTGCAAGTAATTTTTATTAAGAAATAAAAATCCCTTTAAAGAAGAATTGGCATTCCGCCATTCTCAAAAAGGAAAGGCAAGATATGCCAATTCAAAAAGGTTCGTTACTCGTTTGTGGCAAGACCGGCCGGGTGATCGGGCTGAATCGCAACTGCCGCTGGGTCCGATGGTTTTTTCCAATCCTCGGGCTGGCCGCGCTCATCTGGTATCTCGTCCGGGTTATTCCCAAGCCGTCTCGTGCGGAATATCCATGCCAGCAGGTCGGCGCGCCCATCGCCTTTGGCGGAGCCGCCTATTTTTTGAGCTTCTTCGGCGTGGTTTCCGCCTTCCGCAATGCCCGAAAGTTTCTATATCAACACCGTTACTCGGCGGCGGCAGTTTGCCTGATGATCGGGCTGGTGTGCTCTGCGGTTATCACGAACATGAACGAAACCAAGGCATACGCCGAAAACACCGGGACATTCACCCCGTCCATGGGACCGAACCAGCCCGTCGGAAAAGCGCGCGGAATTTTCCCGGGCCGCGTGGCCTGGAGTTATGATTTGAGCGCCTGCAATTGGGATGGTTCTTCAAAGTATTGGTGGTCCAGCAATTTTAATGATCAGGCCAAGATCACAAAAATCCTGAATAATGTCATTTGTTCGGTCGCTGGACAGCCGTCCATCAGCAATGCCTGGGAAGTTTTGTTCCGATACAAAAACGGCGGAACGCCGTATGTGAAGGGTGAAAAAATCGCCATCAAGCTCAATTTGAACAACGGCGGCAAATCGAACGCCATTGACGCCTCGCCCCAGTCGGTCTATGCGTTGCTGGACGGACTGGTCAACGAATTTGGAGTGAATCAGGCGGACATCACCCTTTGCGATCCGGCCAGGGAAAACAAATGCTCGGCGATTTCAAATTACTGCCATGCGACATTTCCGAATGTGGATTATGACAGCAACCTCGGCGGCTTCACGCCAAACGCATTTTCATACTCCGCCTCCGGCCCGACCGAAACCTCCATGTCCACCACCATCGTTAACTCCAAATACCTAATCACGATGGCGCTATTGAAGCGGCATTGCACGCCGGCTGAAACTTATCAAGATGGGGTTGATAAAACGGATTATGGCAACGCCTCCGTCACCATGATTTTCAAAAGCAACTGGGGCATCATCGGCAACAAGCGCGCCTCCCAGCACAAACTGCTTCACGACTGGGATTATCCCATGGCCAGCTATAACCAGCTCGTTGACATGTATGGCAGCACGAACATCGACGGCAAAACCGTCCTGAACATCATTGACGGACTCTATTCCGGTGACCGCTGGAACAGCCCACCGCACAAATGGCAGCTCGCTCCGTTCAATGGCCACTGGCCATCCAGCTTCTTCGCCTCGCAGGATCCCGTCGCGCTCGAATCGGTCGGGCTGGATTTCCTGCGATCAGAAATGCCGCTGATCAAGAACGCCGACCGCCATCTTTACGAGGCGGCACAGGCTGACAATCCGCCGTCAGGCACGGTTTACAAACCGGACGGCGTCCGCCTGCAAAGCCTCGGCGTGCATGAATACTGGAACAACTCCATAGACAAAAAATACAGCCGCAACCTCGGAACCGGCAACGGCATTGAATTGGTCAAGCTTGCACCGGCAAGCGTCGCGAATCCCTAAACACCGCCGCGAAAATTTGAGAAGCCCTTATTAATGGGCTAATATTTCGGGAATGCTTCCACTTTGGGCACAACGCCTGCACGCTCGTCCGGCTGATATTCCGCCGTGAGCCAGTTCACGGTGTAGGTCGTCTTGCCCGCCAAGGCAACGCATTCGAGCATTTCCCATTGGGTCACGCCACAGGCTGCAAAGCTGTGCCGGTAAAAATGCCATGTTTCCAGCGCGGTCGGCCATGGTCGCAAACCAATGCTCAATTTTCTGTTCAACATCTCCCTCACTTTGCCCCAGTCCGCGTCGTTGAAAACGAGGCGGTCTGGCACAATCCGCTGCCGCAATTTTGCGGCGGTGGATTCGTGTTTGACGGTGACAAATCCGTCGAGCGCATCCTCCGTCGTATGCAGCACCAGCAGCGGCGGCTGGAACGTGGCCTGGATGTAAGTCTGGTTTGTCAACGCCGTCACTGCGTCGAGCAGCGATGGGTTTAAATTGGTGAGCGTCGCGTGCGCGCGCCGGAAAAAGTAAAATTCATCCGTCGCGCCCGGCATGAAGACAAGCGCCTTCACGACGCTGTTAGATTGAAATGCATTCAACATCAGCGACACGCAATTCGTCCGGTTCAATTCCGTGAACCCGCTTTGCGGGATGTCGAGCGGCATCGCGCTCAGGGCGCCTTGCCAGCTTTCGGCGGCGGATGCGGCCCTGGACAGCCATGCAAGCAGAATGAAGATGCGCACGATTTTCATAACGACAATTGGAAAGCCCGCTCCCGGAGCTGGTTGTTCCAGCGGTTAAAATAACCGAACAGCCGGTAAAGCTCCTCCATTTTTTTTAACAGTTCGCCGCGCGTGTCAAAATGATTCTCAATCCATTTTTCATCCAGCGTCTTTAATTCATTCGTCAATTTATCCCGAAGTCCGTCGAGTTTTCTTTGGAACAGGTTCAACTGCCCGATCCATTCCTGCGCGCGTTCAAACAACCTGACTTGCAGCAGCGGAGACGTCGCCCTGTTTTTTTCTGCAAGAAAATCATCGGCCTTGTGGCAGACCGACGCGATCCCGGCAAACAAATCCGCGAGCGCGGCGGGAATCTGGTGGATGTCCTTCGGCCTGGATCCGAGTTCAAGTTCGAGCAGATGTAGCAGGCGCAGCTTGGGATCAAGCAGGCAGTTGTAGGCGGCGTTCAACTCCGAAAACTGTTTTGCGGCGGCGGATTTGTCGGCTTCGCTGGCGGAATGAATCTTGTCGGGATGTGCATTTGCGGAAAGCGCGCGGAATTTTTCCTTGAGCAGTTCAGGCTCGATCCACGGGCGGCGCGGCTCGTTCAGCAGTGCAAAATTATCCGTCATGGAAAGACCATCAACAATCTGCTTTCAACCGATCATGCGCTGAAACTCTCGCCGCAGGAACAGCTCGTGGCCGCGTTCGGATTTTTCACCTTGAACCCGCCGTCCTGCAACGCCTCGATGTAATCCAGCTCGCTGCCGGTGACGTAAAGCGCGCTCTTGGGATCCACGACCACGCGAACGCCGCCCGATTCAACCAGAATGTCGCGGTTGGCCGGCGAGTCCTGCAAATCCATCTTGTATTGCAGGCCGGAGCAGCCGCCGCCGACCACCGCCACGCGTAGCACGCCGCCGGGGCGTCCCTGCTTGGTCAGCAGTGACGAAACTTTTTTGGCCGCGTTTGGCGTGAGTTTCACCAGCCGCTCGTCACCGGTGCGGAACGCCGGCGCGGTCGTTGGTTTGCTAGCAAGGTTGGCAATCATTTTTAACTGGCAACAAGGTAGCCGTCTTCGCAGCCAGCGTCAATGTGCCTAAATCCTAATCATCCTCTTCATCATGCTCATTCTCGCAATGGGCAATTGAGGATGAGCATAATTTCTAAACATCCGTGTTTATCAGTGTCCATCCGTGGTTTATTCTTTGCGCATGAAACTGATTTCGTGGAACGTCAACGGCCTCCGCGCCGTGCTTAAGAAAAACTTTCTGGAATTTCTCGACGCCGAGCAGCCCGATGTGCTGTGTTTGCAGGAAACGAAATGCACGCCCGACCAGGTTGAACATCTTTGGGCCGCCAGCTACGCCACGTTCTGGAATTGCGCGGAAAAGAAAGGCTATTCCGGCACGGCCATTTTCACGAAGGAACGCCCGCTCAATGTCACGCCTCACGTTGGCATCGTCGAACATGACCGCGAAGGCCGCGTGCTCGCCGCCGAATACAAGGACTTTTTTCTCGTGAACGTTTACACGCCCAACTCCAAGCGCGAACTGGAGCGGCTGCCTTACCGTCAGGTTTGGGACAAGGATTTCCTGCGTTACCTGAAAAAGCTGGAGAAGAAAAAACCCGTGATCTTTTGCGGCGACCTCAACGTGGCGCACACTGAAATTGACCTCGCCAATCCCAAGGCCAACGTCCGCAACCATGGATTCACCATCGAGGAGCGCAACGGTTTCACCGCGTTTGTGGACGCCGGCTTTGTGGACACGTTCCGCGAATTTGTAAAAGGGGGCGGGCATTACACATGGTGGAGCGTCTTCAGCGGCGCTCGCTCGCGCAACATCGGATGGCGGCTGGATTATTTTCTGATCTCCAAGGCACTGCGCCCGCGATTGAAAAGCGCCTGCATCCTGCCGAAAGTTTTGGGCAGCGACCATTGCCCGGTGGGGATTGAAATGTCCTGAACTTACCCGTTCCGCCAGTTTTCTTGAGTGACCTTAGGAGACGCTGAATAAAGCGAGGTTTTCAAATTTCAGTTATTACTGACGTGAAGGTGATCCTCAAGCGGTGGAGATTTGTGTCTAGTGGCTTGGGTTGGTGCGTCGGTTCTGGTTCGGTTACTAACC
>Ga0302200_10002555_pt1 | contig 15981 bp, 11 predicted proteins | sample II_Bog_N3_1_FD_194585 | JGI IMG/M metagenome (GOLD analysis project Ga0302200, IMG submission 194585) | Peat permafrost microbial communities from Stordalen Mire near Abisko, Sweden - II_Bog_N3_1 | ecosystem: Environmental > Terrestrial > Soil > Wetlands > Peat | place: Sweden: Abisko... | reverse complement strand
GTCCATCTCCCGCGAGTCAGAGAAAAAGCCCGGAGCGAAGCGCACCAGCAAGATCGTCCCCGCCGCCGCAAAGAGCATCAGCAGCACCGTCCGCCCAACCCGCCTCGCCATGGTCGTCGCCAGGCTCATGAGGCCTCCGCGAAGTTACCGGGTGCTGCACTTGCTTCTGCTTTGGCGTTCCGGCAAAAACAGCGCTCTCCTCCTGAAACTGGCGCGCCTGAAGCCCATGCGCCGGCAACAGCGGAACCCATGAGGATGATCGAGATTGATCCACTCGCTCGAATTGGCATCCGCTTTCCTCTTCTGCCGAGCAACGTTCTGGCGCACCTGGGTCAACTGCGCGCACCAGCAGACTGCGTTCCGACTCAAACTCGGCTCGCACCGACGCTATTCATTTCGTCAAATATGCTTCGTTTCTAAACGCTGTACAAAAACGAGACACTGGAGCCCGGCCGGACATTCCATCTGCGGAAGTAGAAGGTTCGCGTCAGGTTAGGCCTTTGGCGGCTTTCCAATTCGAGGTTCCGCCCTCTGACTCAACAGGTTGCGTCGAAGATTGGCGGGGCATGCGCATCGGCCCCAGTTCACCGTCAGGCGTAAAATTCTCTTATGGCATCATTGCTGCGCGTTTTGTGTCTGGTTCTGCTTGTCGTTGTGCCTGGCTTGGGATTCGCCGATCCGGCCCAGTTTGATTTGGCCGGTCCCAAGCTTGAAGTCAAGGTCACCCATGCCGGCAAAACCCTGCCGATTTCCGCGGTGCCCAACCTCTCGGTCGGCGACCAATTGTGGATCAAGGCCGATCTTCCTCCGGCCCAGTCCGTGCATTATCTTCTGGTCGCGGTCTTTCTGCGCGGGGCCACCAATCCTCCCCCGGAAGACTGGTTTCATCAGTCGGAGACCTGGAGCCAGAAGGGAAGCCGCGGGCTCACCATCACCGTTCCTCAAGACGCTCAGCAGGTACTCGTCTTTCTCGCTCCAGAGACCCTCGGAGACTTCAAAACGATTGTGAGTGCGGTTCGCGGCCGTCCCGGCGCCTTTGTGCGCGCCTCCCAGGATCTCAATCAGGCCACGCTCGACCGTTCCCGGCTCGATGCTTATGTGACAGCCATCCGCAAGGTCAATCAGACCGATCCCGAGCATCTGAAGACAGCGTCTCCGCTGCTTGCCCGCAGCCTTACCATCAAGCTCGATTCCGAATGCCTGCAGAAGATGCCGGAGTTGCAGGCGCCCTGCCTGATGCAAGGCCAGGACTCCCTGGTGCTGAATGACGGCCACAGCACATCCATTGTTCAGGCGCTCACCTCGGGTCCCACCGGCGATCTGGCCCTTGCGCTCAGCAGCACTCCGCAGGCCGGCTTCGGTTATTCCAGCCCCTATATCGCCTCGGCGATTGACATTGCGCGCATTATGGACTCCTTCCATACCGCGCAGTACCAGTACATTCCTGCGCTGGCCGCCGAGCATGGCGATCAGATGGCCCTCCAGCTCAACACCCCTCCCTCTTTCCACAATCCCAAGTCGGTGTTGGTTGTCGCGTTGCCGGCCGTCGAGGCGCCGCAGATGCCGCCGCTCCATCCCGTCAATCCCAAGGAGGTTTATTGCGCGGAGAAGACGGAACTGGTCCTTCCCGCCGACGGCGCCCCGCTGGCCTATTCAACCGGCTATGCGTACGACATGGTTCTTCGCTTGAAAGGGAAGGATGGCAAGCTCGTCGAACTGCCGGTCAAGGCCGATGCCGAGAAGGGCGGCTTTGTGGCCAACACCGCAGGTCTCAGTCCCGCCAACTTCGGCGATGTGCTGGACGGCTCCCTTCATGGCTACTGGGGCTTCGAGCCCTACAACGGTCCCGAATTCCGCCTGCAGAATGCGCATCCCCAGCACTGGCAGCTCGCGGACGACGATCAGGAGGCGCTGATCGTGGGCCACGACGGCACCGTGCATCTGCAGGCGCAGGAGGCCGCGTGCATTGACAGCATCCTGCTCCGCCAGCCCTCGGGAAAAACCGAGAAGGCGGACTGGAAGTCGCCCTTGCCCAACGAAGTGACCGTTACTGTGCCGCTCAAAAAAGCCCATCCCGGCGCACTGGCGCTGTTGATCAAGCAATACGGCAGCAAAGAGGCCGATGTCGTCCCGCTTGAGACCTTCGCTCCAGCCAGCCACCTGGAGGGCTTTTCGCTCCATGCCGGCGATCTCTCCGGCATCCTCAAAGGCAGCAGCCTGGACGATGTGGTGGAACTCACCCTCGCCGGTGCCGCCTTCAAGCCTGCGCCGCAGGCTTCAACCGGCGCCAGCGATGAGCTGTCGCTGGTCACTGCCAACGCCTTGGCCGCCGGCAAGCTGAAGGCCGGAGAATCTGAAACCGCGAAGGTCACTCTCAAAGACGGCCGGACCCTGAGCCTGGCCACCACCATCGAGTCGCCCCGTCCCCGTGTCACGTTGATCGGCAAGAGCGTTCAACCAACGGCCACAAGCGCTTCCAGTGACATTCAGCTCGCCGATCCGGATGAGCTGCCGCAGAATGCGCAGTTGACCTTCTCCATCCATGCCCAGGTTCCGGCCATGTTCACGGGCAACGAGAAGATCGAGGTGGCAACCACCCAGGGCACCTTCCTGACCACCCTCACGCTCACCAGCGGCCTGACCCTTGAGGATTCCCATGTGGCGCTGGCTACGCTGGATACTGCCAAGGCCTTTGGCGCGTCTGCCGCCGGCCCGCTGCGCTTCCGCATCCTCGAAGATGGGGTGGCCGGCGACTGGCAGCCGCTGGCCATCCTGGTTCGCCTGCCTGTCTTTCACGATTTGAAGTGCGCCGGCGGTCCGGGTCAGCCGTGCAAGCTCACGGGCTCGAATCTGTTCCTGGTCAATTCGGTTGCCAACGATGCCGCGTTCGATCACCCCGTCCAGGTTCCCGAGGGCTTTCCCGGATTTGTACTGACGGTTCCGCCTCCCATCGCGGGTCAGCTTTATCTCAAGCTCCACGACGATCCATCGGTCGTCAATACTGCGGCATTTCCTGCGGCAGAACTGCCGCCTCCGCCCAGCATCGCGCCGGCAACCGCCTCGAAATCGGCTGCACAGCCTGCGAATGCGGCCGAGCCCGGCGCCAAGTCAGGTTCTGCTCCCGCCGCTGCGGCAACGCCCGAGGCGCCGCGTCCGGTAACGCCAGAAAAGGGAGCGCCTGCCTCTCCCGCTGCCAAGCCCGTGTCTCCGGCCGTTCCTCCAGCGGCTGCTCCGGCGACCGGCGGTGCGTCTCCCGCTGCCGCTGCGCAGTCGAAGCCGCCCTCCGAGCCATAAAGGAGTGCCGCGAGGCCGCCATGGAATCCACGGCGGCTTCGCTACAGTTTCTCTATCCGTTCTGATCGGAATGGATGGTGCGATAACTCGAATTGCCCTTCGACCACACCAGCACCAGGATGTTCTTTCCGTCCTTGTCCTGGTGCACTTCGCTGGCGAACTGGCCGGCGGAGTCAGCGGGCTTGCGGTCCACTTCGAGGATGACATCTCCCGGCTGGATGCCTGCGTCTTCAGCGGGGCTGCCAGCGCGAACATTCTGCACCATCACGCCATGAACCTGGTCCGGCACGTTGTACTGCTGCCGGTTTTCAGGCGTCAGGTTGCTCACCGCCAACCCCAGCTTGCCGCTCTGCGGTCCATCGCCTTGGTCGTCGCTGGCCACTTCGCTGTTGCCGTGGAACTGGCCCACAGTGAGGTTCAGGTTCATCGGCTTGCCATTGCGGATCAGACCCATCGCGATCTTTGTTCCCGGAGTCATCTCGCTGACCGCAACCTGCAAGGCGCTCCCGTTGACGATCTTTGCTCCATTGAGCTGGACGATCACATCGCCGGTTTGCACGCCGCCGTTGCTGGCCGGCGAACCCGGCGTGACCTCGGAAACAATCGCTCCCGTCGCATCCTGCAAGCTGAAGAAGTGCGCGTTGTCCGGCGTTACGTCGTTCATGCCGATGCCAAGATAGCCGTGTTCGACCTTGCCGCTCTTGATCAACTGCTCCGCGGTGGCGCGCACCAGTTGCGAGGGAATCGCAAAGCCTGCGCCGGCAAACGAGCCGCTGTTGGAGATGATGAAGGTGTTGATGCCCACCAGTTCGCCATGAGCATTCACCAGCGGGCCGCCCGAGTTGCCCGGATTGATGGCGGCGTCGGTCTGGATGAAGTTACCCGGCTTGCGCGGATCGTCGGAGTAGGGGTTCGGACGGTTGACCGCGCTGACAATGCCGCGCGTCACTGAGAACTGGAAGTAGCCGAAGGGGCTGCCGAAGGCCAGTACCGTCTGTCCCGGCTCCAGCTTGGTCGAGTCTCCCCAGGGGATGCTGGGAAGATTGGTCGCATCCACTTTAAGCACGGCCAGGTCGGTCAGCTTGTCTACGCCGATCAGCTTGGCTTTCAGGATGCGGCGATCGTTCAGCGTCACCTTGATCTGGGTGGCGCCATCCACCACATGGTCGTTGGTCACAATGTAGCCGTCCGGCGAGATGATGATGCCGCTTCCCACGCCATGCTCGAATTGCGGCTGCGCGGGTTGCTGCAACATGGGCCCGAAGAACTGTTGCAGTCCCGGCGGAATGCCCTGCATCTGCCCGTCTGCGGCGGCTGCTTCGCCAGTGCCCCGCGAGGTGACGGCGACGTTGACCACGGCGGGAGTCACCCGCGACGCCACCGCCTCCATGGCGTGATCCAGCGAAGTAAGTGCGGACACGCTGTTTTCGTCGATTGCCGAGGCGGCGTGAACGTTGTCGTGGCCGACGAAGAGTGCGGCGCCCAGGACAAAGGCGCCAACCACCGCCGCCGGGGCGGATATCTTCTTCGCAAGTGCTACTAATTGATTAGTTGTTAGGAGCATGGAAATTCCTTTCCTGGTTGAAATTGCGGTTAGATTTGAACGATCAGCCAGCCGTTCTCAATGGCGACGGCGGCATACGAAGACCGATTGATCTGGGCGACGGCAATCACCACGTGCGCGGGTGTCTCAACTTCTTCCCACTCCGTCAGCACCACTAAATCCGGCTGGCTTTGGAGGCTCTGCCTGGCCTTGACGATGTTTCTCGCAGCGCTGGCGCCCCGCCGGTTCGAGAGACGCGAAGCCTGATAGGGCCTCTGCGGCATGACCGCCTTTACCAGCACGGGCGAGCCGCTGAATCCGCGCATGTTGATGCCGGCAGGATTTGGAGCCGGCAGGGAGCGAGCCTCCAACACCGGCTGCGCCAGCGTGGAGAAGCTCACCAACTGCGGGCTGCGGGCCAGAACCATGGCGCCCGCCGCCACGCCAAGGAGCAGGCTGCCGGTCAGAACCATGGCTTGTTTGCCGCTCATCGACTGTGTTGGCCGGCGCAGGATCCGGTGCACACGGCTCACCAACTCCGACTGCCGCTCCCAGGCGCCCAGCACCAGCGAAACGCTGCGGCGCAGCATGGAGTACTCTGCCAGGCGGGTCAGGCATACGGCATAGGCCTTGCGAGCGCCGGTTGCGTGCAGAACTCGGTCGTCACAGGCCAATTCCCGTTCCGCGCAAAGCTGGCGCTCCACCCACAGCAACGCCGGGTTCAGCGGAAAGAGCACCAGCCCGATCTTCTGCAGCAAGTTGGTCCAGTCGTCGCCGCGGCGCAGATGCTCCATCTCGTGCAGCACCACCTGCCGCAGCTCCTGGGCCGTGAGCCGCTCCAGCAGGGCAGGAGGAAGCAGAACGCGCGGTCCAAAGAACCCAAAGACGCTGGGACGTTCGACCTCGGCGGATGTGCAAAGCTCTGCCCGGCGTCCAGCCTTCCCGCTTTCATCCCGGTCCTCAAGCAGCGTCTGCAACGCCCCGTCAGCATGCACGGGAGTTGCCCGCCTCGCCAACCCGCGCAGACGGATTGCGCTCAAAGCCAGTTGCGCTCCTCTCCAGCAAGAAAGCATCGCCCAGACGCCGGCAATGGCCGCACTCCACACCAAGCTCAAATGAAGCGGTGGGTGAGGTACGGCGCTCCCAATGGCCCAACGTCCTCCCACAAAGGGAAGAACGTGCAGCAGCATCAGCAGGAGAAAGACGTTGGTCCACACCAGCGAGCGGGCAGCCGCGCTCAAACCGGGAAGCAGGCGCAGGCAGACAGCCACGCAGCCTGCCAGCACAACCCCTTCCCAGATTGCTGAAAACAATGCGCCGGCCACGGCCGCGCTGAGGGGTGAAACGCTGAGAAGGAGATGATCCATTCAGGACTCCTCCGGAGTTTCGTTGGGTAAACTCGCAATCGCCTCTTTCAGGCGCTTCAACTCGTCGGGCCGGATCTCGCCGTCGCCCAGCATGGAGAGCAGCAGCCGCTCCCGCGAGTTGCCAAAGAACCGTTGCAGCACATGCCGCACTTCAGACCGGCTGGCCTCGGCCTCGCCGATGCAGGAGCTGTACAGGAACGCCCGGCCCTCCTGGCGGTGGCGGACGTAGCCCTTGGTCTCAAGAATGCGGATGGTCGTCAGTACCGAGGTGTAGGCCAGCGCCGCTTCGGCTGAGGTCGCGGTCACCATCTCGGCAACCGTCGATTCTCCCCGCTCCCACAGCACTTTCATCAGCCGGAGCTCGGCTTGGGTCAGCGTGATGGATTTCTTTGGCGGCATAGGAACTGAGGATCGCTGAAGCTTCTGGAGCCCGCTCATCGACCTTCTCTGTTCTCTCAGACGCCAAACTAATCATTTAGTTGCTAACCTCCGTGAGATTTTTCGATCTTCTCCTCCTTCCGGGCCGGGTTGCCCCCGCAATCAGCCCTGCAAGTGGCTGCTTGTCAACAGGTTGCGGGGAACCATCTTGGCCCCCGGAGCCGTCCGGAATTCGCGCCGCTTCCTCGCGGGACTAGCCGGCGGCTATCTTCCCACGGGCGTTGAAACGCATCCGGCAGGCGCATCCGCGCTGCGCTGAAAGCGGCGGCGAACAGCGCCCCGCATTCCTCCGGGGTACGATGGAGGGGAACCGCGGAGCGCATTCAGCGCCCTGCGGTCGAGTCCATTGGTGCGGCGGCCTTGCGGTTGATGGCCCTGTGGACCTTTCGGATCAAGGACCCGTGACCCATGATGCCCTTCCAGAAAATCCTCTTCCCGGTCGATTTTTCCCAGGCAGTGATTGACTTGGCTCCCTCCGTCGCTGAAATGGCTGCGCGGTTCGGCGCGGCCGTCACGGTGCTCAATGCTTTCAACCTCGTCCGCAATTACAGTCTTGCGCCCAGCGCCGATGACCTCTGGGACGCCGAATTCGTCCCCATCCCCTATTCTGCCGCCCTCCAGAAACTTCGCGACCTGCGGGTGCGGCGCCTTGAAGAGTTTGCGCGCACGCACTTCTCGAATACCAGCCCTTCGACGCTTGTTGAAGACGGAGATCCTGCCATGGTCATCGAATGGGCGGCGCACCACGAAAATGCGGATCTGGTCATGATGCCGACCAAGGGCCTGGGAAGATTTCGCCGTCTGCTGCTGGGTTCGGTCACGGCAAAGGTGCTTCACGACGTCGCCTGCCCCGTGCTGACCAGCGCGCACGAGCCTGATCCTGGATCGCTTGCGCCCGCCGGTTGCCGTTCGGTTCTCTGCGCGGTGAACATGGACTCAGAAACCGCGGATGTCTTCAGAGCCGCGGCTTTCCTGGCCAAGTCATTTGGGGCAAGAGTGTGCCTGCTGCACATTGAGCCCTCGGCTGGGCAGAGCGGTCAGCCCTCTGACCCGCAAGAGATTCGCGACGCATTCGAGCGGGCTGTGGGCCCCGGCGGCGCAGCCATTGGAGCAAAGGCCCGCGTGCGCATCATGGACGCGGCAATCCCGGAGGGAATCCGGCGCATCGCCACGGAAGAAGAAGCGGACCTGGTCGTCGTGGGCCGCGGTCATGCAAGAGAGACGTTTTCTCAGGCATGGTCGCATTTGTACGCCATCATCCGCGAGTCTCCGTGCCCGGTTCTCAGTGTCTGAGGCGCGTCACGGCGCGGAGTCCGGGAACACGAGTGCTGTCCGCCACGCAGATGGTCGCTTATGTTTTGAAAGGGCACGGCTTTAGCCGTGCCGACAAAAGCCGCAAACCTCAAAGGGCTTTAGCGCGTTTTCAAGGAGAGTGTAAGGAACTGGGTGCCCCGTCCTTTTCGCGCTCTTTGCGCAAAGGGTGGGAAAGCAGTAGGCCGGCCTTACAGAAACGGTGAAAACGCTCTAGGTCTCTGACCGCTTGAAGTTGTACCAACTTGGGTGCCCCAGGTCCCGATTCTGGGACCTGGGAGAGGATGAATTCAAGGTACGAAATCATCCGGCCAGAGACCTAGCCCCTGAGGGAAGCCGCTCCCACGAATTCAATCCATTCGCGGGCCTCGGTAAATGACCCTGTTTGCGATGGCCTGCGCAAGCGACACGCAGGCAAGGCGTCACAGCACTTCAGCCCATTGCGGCGAGGCGGCAAAAGCGGCGTGAATGAGTCCCACGTGCGAGTAAGTCTGCGGAAAATTGCCCCACATGCGCGGCTCCGTAGGATCGAAATCTTCTGAAAGCAGCCCCAAAGGCGACAGCGCTCCGTGAATCCGGTCGAACAGTGCGCTCGCTTCTTTGCGTCGTCCCGCCGCGGCCAGGGCCTCGATCAACCAGAATGTGCAAATGACAAAAGCCACTGAGGGCTTGCCGAAGCCGTCGTTCAGGCTGTAGCGCTGCAGCCAGTCGCCCAGCGACAGGTCTTTTTGAATCGCTTCGATGGTGTTGATCAGCATCGGATCGCCGGCCGGCAAAAAGCGCAAACGGACCATCTGTAGCAGGGAAGCGTCAAGGTCTTCACCGCCGTAGTGGCCCACAAAGCTGCCTCTCTTTGCGCTCCACGATTGGGCGATGACCTCGGCATGAATCCGGCCTGCGGCGGAGTGAAACTCCGCGGCGTGTTCCGGTGCATGCAGGTCCGCGATGCGCGCCATGCGGTCCGCGGCGGCCCAGCACATGAGGCTTGAAAAGGTCTGCGGCTTCCACTCGGTGCGATATTCCCAGATGCCCGCGTCCGGCACTCCCGTCAGGGAGATGGCTTTTCGAGCCAGCCCCTCAATCAACTGCAACGCGGCCGGCGAGCGCTCCGCGCTCAGCCGCTCATCCAGAAAGATGGGCGTCAGCGCCAGAACCATCTCTCCGTAGATGTCGTTCTGAGAGTGCAGCGCCGCCCCATTGCCGATGCGCACCGGCTTTTCGCCGTTATAGCCGGGCCAGTTTGCAAGGCTCGATTCCTTCAGGTTCTGCGATCCGTCTACCCGGTAGAGCGGCGCCAGATCCAGCCCCGGCGCACCTCCGGCCACATTCAACAGGTACTGGACAAATTGCTCTTGTTCTTCAAATTGCCCCAAACGCCCCAGGGCATTCAGCACGTAATAGGAATCGCGCAGCCAGCAGTAGCGGTAGTCCCAGGTGCGGCCGCTGCCGGGGGACTCCGGAATCGACGTGGTCATGGCCGCGATGATCGCCCCGGTGTCCTCAAAGCAATGCAGCTTCAGCGTCAGCGCGGAGCGGATTACTTCCTGCTGGAACAGGGGAGGGGTGTCGCACTGTTTGACCCAGCGCTGCCAGTAGCGCGAGGTCTCGTTCAGAAATCGCTCGCACAGAGGCGCCAGAGGCTCTTCCACCGGTGCTCCCCAGGTCAGCACCAGGTGCTGGCGTCCGGTCAAGGTAAACGCCTGGCCGCCCAGGTAGGAGAGCGGAATGTCGGTAGTCAGCCTGACCTGGCTGGCGAATCCTTCAAAGCGGACGTGATGCGAACCTTGCAAGCGCGAGGGGGTGTCTTTGGACCAGCCCAGCCGCGGTTCGCACGCTACCGCGATGCGCGGGGTGCCCTCGATCGGCTCCACGATGCGTATCAGTTGCGTGGGACGGAACGCGCGCCCAAACTGCAGGAACCGGGGCACGAAATCGATCACCCTGAAGGAGCCTGTCGAGGTCTGAAAGGTCGTTTCAAGGATGTTCGTGTTGGGCGCGTAGCGCTGCGTTCCGGCCTCTCCTCCCGCCGGGCCAATGCGGAAGCTCCCGCCCTCCTGGCTGTCCAGAAGGGTTGAAAACAGCGGCTCGGAGTCGAAGCGCGGCAAGCAGCACCACACAATCTCCCCGCTGTTGTGCACCAGCGCTGAAAACTGGCAGTTCCCAATCAGACCAAGATCTTCAAGCCGCATTTTAGACACCATGGCTCAAGCCTCATATGTTCCAATCAAAAGTATGTCACGCGATCAGGACCGCGTGGCCGGACGCCTGGCCGAGCGAGCGAACCCGGGCCCGGCGGCTTGAAAATGAAGTATCTTCTTTCCCAGGCTTGTCTCTCCATCCCAGCCCGGTTGGCGCGGGAACGGACCTTGTGCGCCTTCGACTTCGATGGAACATTGTCGCCCATTGTCGCCCATCCCGATCAGGCGGCCATGCGCGTTCGGACGCGCAATCTGCTTCACCGCCTGGCGCCGCTCTATCCCTGCATCGTTGTCTCCGGACGCGCCCGCACAAACGTCCTCAACAAACTCAGCGGCATCAGCTTCGCTCAGGTCATCGGCAATCACGGCGCGGAAACAGGTGCGGCACAGAAGTCCCGCCACCTGGTGGAGCAATGGAAGGCTGCCCTGGAGCTTGCGCTTGGGCAGGTGCCGGGGCTGTGGGTGGAAGACAAGGGCTTCTCTCTGGCCGTGCATTATCGCCAGGCCTCGGAAAAGGTTGAGACGCGCAGGTGCATTCTCGCGGCCACCGGGGCATTGAAGAAAGTACGTGTCTTTGGCGGCAAGCAGGTTGTTAACGTGGTGATGGACTGTGCTCCCAACAAGGGCGATGCCGTGGCCGCGGAACGGGATCGCCTGGGGTGCGACTGGGTCTTGTACGTGGGCGACGACGAGAATGACGAGGACGCTTTCGCCCTGGAGGGGAACATCGTTGCCGTGCGCATCGGGCGCAAGTTGCGCTCTCACGCTCGCTACTACCTTCGCAACCAGGGTGAGATCGACGAACTGCTGGAACTGCTGGTGCGGCTGCGGGCGCCCGTCGCCCCGGCGTAATAAGGCGCCGCCAATCGCAATGGGTCAACAGGGAAAAGCAGCCAAAGGTCAGGACGAGAACGCATGGAACCCAACATTCAAACCGTAACCCTGCTCCTGCTGGTGGCCGCTGTCGTCGCCATGCTCACCCGGCGGCTTCGTCTCCCTTACAGCGTCGGACTGGTTACGGCCGGCATCATTCTCGCCTTCATGCCGTTTGCGCCGAATATTGTCCTGACCAAGGACCTTATCTTCACGGCCCTTCTTCCTCCGCTGTTGTTTGAAGCTGCGTTCTACATCTCCTGGAATCAGTTGCGCCGGGATTTTGCCGTCATTTTCGTGCTGGCCACTCTGGGAGTCCTGCTCTCCGCGGGCGTTACCGCGGTCGGCATGCACTTTGCCCTGCACTGGCAATGGATCAGCGCTCTCGTCTTCGGCGTGCTCATCGCCGCTACCGATCCGATCTCGGTGGTTGCCACATTCAAGGAAGCAAAGGCGCACGGCCGTTTGCTGGTGCTCATCGAGGCAGAGAGCCTCTTCAACGATGGCACGGCCGCGGTGGGCTTCGGCGTGGTGGTGGCCCTGGCTTCTGGACAGCAGTTCTCGGCCATTGCCATCTCCGCCATGCTTCTCAAGACAGTCGTGGGAGGCGTCCTTTGCGGCGCTGCGGTCGCACTTGCCGCCCTGCTGCTCACCGGGCGAACGAAAGATCATCTTGTCGAAATTACCTTCACCACCGTAGCCGCCTACGGCTCCTTCCTGCTTGCCGATCACTTCGGCTTGTCCGGGGTCCTGGCCACCATTACCGCGGGACTTGTCATGAGCAATTTCAGGTTGCTCAACGGAATTTCCCCGCGCGGCAAAGAAGCCGTTCAGTCATTCTGGGAATACGCCGCCTTCGTTGCCAACTCGCTGGTGTTTCTGCTCATCGGCATGCACGTGGCCCATCAGAATTTCGTGGCCATCTGGCTTCCGGCGGCAATCGCAATTGCCCTGGTAACACTGGGCAGGGCGGTGGCCATCTACCCCTGTTGCCTTCTCTTCCTGCCGACCAGGCTGCGCGTAGCCTGGAAGCATCAGCACGTCCTGTTCTGGGGCGGCTTGCGCGGAGCCGTGGCCCTGGCGCTCGCTCTTGGTCTGCCCCCTACAGTGCCGCTGCGCGAAGACATCATTGCCATCAGTTTCGCCGTGGTCGCCTTTTCCGTCTTCGTGCAAGGCCTCAGCATGGTGCCGTTTCTTCGCTGGATGGGAGAGATTCCGAGCTGAGAATCGTACTTTGCGAGGGCGCAACGCGGTTGTGCTAACAGGATGATAGGCAGATGGTGCAGCGAGATGCTGGCGGCAAGGTTGGCGAGGGCCTTGACCGCGAGGTAAAGATCGCCTGCCGCCACAGTCCCTGCGGGCCCATAAAGCCGGTCGTCGAGACAGGAACGAATGTCCTGCTTGCGAATCGATCTTAAAGCCCGCTTCTGCTGTGCTGCACATTCACGCGGCGGTCGGCCCAGGAAACCGATTCAACCCAGCGCGTGGGAATCAGCACCGAGCGGTCCCGCAGCCAATCCCCGGCTTTCACGTCCAGGTAGCCGAGATGCCAGGATGCCTCGTCCACGATGAATCCTTGCAGACGCCCAATTTCGCCATCTGTTGCCGAAACTTCATAGTCGAGCAGGTCCGCGGTGCTGCGGAGGTGAGAATCCTCCTTGGTGTGCACCGGATACTTCCTTCCCGTGGGCATCAGAGTCGACCCGCCCAACTCGCTGTCAATCCAATAGGCAAGCCAGCCGAAGTACTCCCGCATGGCAATTTCCTGCTGCCGCGAAACCGGCTTCTCGGTATCGACTTCGGGGCTATTCTGCACTTGCTCCTTGGTAAAGTGGACCTGAAATATCCGCTTCCCCCAATCCGGCTTTTCCGCCGCGGCAATCGAGAGAACCACATCGCGGCGTTTCAGCCACGTCCCCACGTCAACTACCAGATAACGGACCGTCCACGACTGGTCGTCGAACAGAAAATTGCGGACACTTCCGATTTCGCCGTCAGTCGCCACTACGGAAGAACCAATCAAGGCTTTCAGATCGTGTAGCATGCTTCTCCTTTGTGTCGCGGCCCCAGAATACCACGGGCTTCTGTGAACCCTTCGTGTGTTTGCGTAAGGTGGTTGGCCCTTCTTCTTCGACGCAAAACGGGCATTCGGAGTTGTCCGCGCCGGCAGCTGCGCCCGGCGAGTTATTGAACCAGCACAGCAGTCATCTTTGGCCCTTGCGCCTTCCTTTGTCACAGAAACTTGCCAAACAGCGGCAAAATGGGCGGACCGAGTTTTTTGGGTCTTCTTTTGTAACGAATTGCTCACTCCGTGACTTTAGTCTTGTGAACACAACAGCCGAGGTCACTTTACCTATGATTTCCCGCTATCCAGCCCTGGGTCTCTCTCTCCTGCTCTGCATGGGAGGATTGACCGCCGCAGCGCAGCAACCTCTGACGCTCCGGCAAGCCATCAATGAGGCCCTGGGGCAAAGCCCCGAGGCGGCCATTGCGCGCGCCGGCACCCAGGATGCCAGGTCGGCCGCGGTCCTGGCGCGCACCCAACTGCTACCGCAACTCAACTTCACTGAGGACATCTCCCGCGGAAACGATCCCGTCTATGCCTTCGGCACCCGTCTTCGGCAGCGCCAGTTTGCCCAGGCCGACTTTGCCCTGAACGCTCTGAACCGTCCTCAGCCCATCGGCAACTTTGCCGCCCGCTTCTCCGGCTCATGGATGGCTTTTGACTCGTTCAAGACACAAAAGGAGATCCATCGCGCCGATCTCTTCAAGCAAAGCGCCTCTTCCTCCGCCAAGGCGGTGGACCAGGAGATTGTCTTCCACGTTGTGGGGGCATACCAGTCGGTGCTCTACGCGCAGCGGCAGATCGCCGTCGCCCAGCATGAGCAGGAGACGGCGGGGGCGCTGCTGACTTCAGTGGACGACCATGTGAAGGCGGGCCTCGCGGTGGAGTCGGACCGGATGTCTGCCCAGGTGAATACAGCGGCCCGCAAGGAAGAACTGATTGCGGCGCAGGGCGATCTTGAGCTGGCGTGGGCCCAGTTGCGCGAGGCCATGGGCACCCCGGACCTCAAGGCAACCGAATTGAAGCCGATCGAGCCCCATACTTTCCCCCAGCTCCCGCTGGAGGAGGAGATGGCCACCGCGGCAAAAACGCGGCCTGACCTGAAGGCGCTGGGAGAGGCGCAATCGGCGCAGGCCTCCGCCCTCGGAGCCGCACGTTCTGACTTTGGCCCGCGCGTGAGCGCCTACGGAAACTGGGAAGAAGACCGCACCTCGTTTGCCGGTACGGGAGGCAATAACTGGGTGGCCGGTGTCCAGATCAGTGTGGACATTCTCCCCCTGGGCAAGCGCGCCCAGCTTGCGCGTGAGAATGCCGCCAAGCAGCGGGTCGATGCACAACTGGCTGCCTCGCAGCAGCATGTGCGCTTGCAAGTGAGCCAGGCGCATATTCACAGCGAGACAGCGGAGCTATCGCTGGCTACAGCCCAGGCCGCGATGGATCAATCGGCTGAGAGCCTCCGCATCCTCAAGAACCGCTACACTGCGGGCCTTGCCACCATCACCGATCTGCTGCGCGCCGAGGATGCCGAGCGGCAGAGCCAGTCCAACTACTGGCATGCCGTCTACGGCAACGCCATGGCCTATGCCGAACTGCTTTACGCGACAGGGACGCTGACTCCCGATGCGGCGGAGGATTTGCAATGAGAATTCTGTTATCGGGTTGTTTGCTTGCCGCATCCGCGGCAATGATGGCCGGTTGCCACGGCGATGAGTCCGCTTTGCCGGCGGCCATCCAAACCATGCAGGCGCGCGTCGTTGAGAGCCAGCAGCAGCAGGTGCCCCTGAATGTGCGTTCCACGGGTACCGTGCATGCCCGCGAGACGGCCATGGTGTCCGCTCAGGTAATGGGCCGGATCAAGCAGGTTCTGGTCCGCGAGGGAGACAGTGTGCGCGCCGGACAAACCCTGGCCGTGCTCGACGATGCGGCCCTGCGCGCCTCGGTGGATCAGGCGCAGGCCGCGGTGAAAGCCGCGCAAGGCGAGCAGGTTGCCGCGCAAACCGACTCCAGGCTGGCGGCCAGCACTCTCGATCGCTATCGGCAATTGCAGTCCGAGAAGAGCGTCAGTCCGCAGGAGATGGATGTTGTCTCTCGTCAGGCTGAGGCTTCCTCCGCCAGGCTCGATGCCGTCCGTGCGCAGACTGAAGCGGCGCGGGCACAGGAAAGCGGTGCGCGCACCATGCTCGGCTACACGCGCCTGGTGGCGCCCTTCTCCGGCGTGGTCACGGCGCGCATGGCCGATCCCGGAACCATGGCCTCGCCCGGCGTGCCTCTGCTTCAGGTGGATCAGACCGGCGCTCTGCAACTGCAAGCCGCGGTCGATGAGTCGATGATCGCCGCGGTTCACAAGGGGATGAAGGCGCAGGTTGCCATGGATGGCGTTTCCTCCGCAAACCTCTCGGGCGTTGTCGCGGAGATCGTCCCCGCCGCCGATTCATCCAGTCATAGCTTTCTGGTCAAGATCGATCTGCCCGCATCCAGCCAGTTGCACGCCGGCATGTATGGAACGGTCGAGTTCGCCAACGGCACTCGGCAGGCAATCCTGATTCCGCGTTCCGCTGTCGTTCTGCACGGCTCGCTGCCCTGTGTCTTTGTCCTCGACAGTCAGGGAATCGCACAGCTCCGTTATCTCACTCTTGGAGCCGCACAGGGAAGCCTCGTCGAGGTCCTGTCGGGCATCTCTTCGGGCGAAAGGCTTGTTGACACGCCGGGTGACCGCGAGCTGGCCGGCAAGCGCATCGAGGTCCAGCCATGAAAGTAGAACTTGGAATCGCCGGGCGCCTGGCGCACACCTTTCTCAACTCCAAGCTAACGCCCCTCTTCATCGCCGCATCGCTGGCCCTGGGAATTTTCGCCGTGGCCATCATTCCTCGGGAGGAAGAGCCGCAGATTCTT
>Ga0302200_10002549_pt1 | contig 16011 bp, 13 predicted proteins | sample II_Bog_N3_1_FD_194585 | JGI IMG/M metagenome (GOLD analysis project Ga0302200, IMG submission 194585) | Peat permafrost microbial communities from Stordalen Mire near Abisko, Sweden - II_Bog_N3_1 | ecosystem: Environmental > Terrestrial > Soil > Wetlands > Peat | place: Sweden: Abisko... | reverse complement strand
AACCGTGTGCAACGGACGCGACCAACACAATTTTCCCTTCGTAAAATACGACGACATCAAATCAAATGCTCAAAACCATGTTTTTCAGAGGTCTCAAACTATAATCCTTAAACGGAAAATCAAACCGATTCCCATGTATGCAAAACATATCGAAGGCGGTCCACCCGCGTTTGATGTGCCGGTCGGCTATGATTTAGTAGTTGGTGATTGGGTTGCCCCCAATAGAAAAGGGCTGACGACAGACATTATCTTCACCGGAGAACTTAATCAAAAGGCTAAAAACAATTTTGATTATAAGTTGACCGTGAGTTTTCCAAAACAAGACGATGGCATCCAAGAATTTGATGTCCCATCATATTATCTTCATAGTCATGGCAGCGAATTGCTTTCATCTCAAGAAGCGCCGACAAATAATTATCAACCTCAAATAATTAGAACTATGAGTCGACACCCGGGATTTGGAACGAAAGAAGATATGAATGACCCCAATCATAATTATTATTTTCGCGTGCGAACAAAAGTGGACGACAGTGGCAACATCGTCGCCGCGCACTATGGCAAAATCTACGGCGATTTTATGCAATTTAGTTATTATTTTAATCCGACTTCTAACGACCGAAATGTTGAGTTTGATCCAAAGCAGAATTTGATGACAAATATGAAACCAGATGAAGGAGTCAGCGCACCTTGAATTGTTTTCAAATGCCTTCCCGGATAAAGTAGCATGGCCTTGTGACCGATTTGCTCCAGCACGTAGAAAATCAAATTCAAGCCCGCCACCTGATCAAACAAGGCGACAAAGTCCTCGTCGCGGTTTCCGGCGGACTGGATTCGATGGTTTTGCTTCACGCCCTGAAGAAGCTTTCTGCGCGGCACAACTGGAAATTGACTGTGGCGCACTTCAATCATCAATTACGCGGACGCGCCAGTGACGCGGATGAAAGACTCGTCCGCAAAACTGCGGCGGCGATGAAGCTGCCGTTTGTTGCTGAAAGTGCGGATGTAAAGGAGTCTGCACGAAAATTAAAACTCTCAATCGAAATGGCGGCGCGAAAACTGCGTCACGGTTTTTTTGCGCACATTGCCCGCAGGCGAAGAATCCAGACCGTTGCGCTTGCGCATCAAGCGGATGACCAGATCGAGCTTTTTTTTCTTCGGCTCTTGCGTGGTGCAGGAAGTAAAGGTCTGGCCGGAATGAAATGGCAATCGCCGTCGCCGGCCGATAAAAAAATCAGGCTGGTTCGCCCGCTGTTGGATTTGAACAAGGACGAACTTCAAAAGTTTGCGCGCGAAAACAAAATTGCTTTCCGCGACGATGCGACGAATTTTTCCTCTGACTTTTTGAGGAACAGGATTCGCAATGAGCTTTTGCCGATGCTTCGCAGCCATTATCAACCCGGCCTAAACAAAACAATTTTGCGCGTGATGGATATTGTCGGCGCAGAATCGGATTTTGTCGCAAGTTCGGCGTCGAGCCTACAGCTCAACTTGATCCGTCCAGAGCCCGAGGGTTGCAACTTTGGGAATTTGCCGGTGGCAATTCAGCGGCGCATTTTGCAATCGCAACTGATTGAGCTTGCCGTGGTCGCGGATTTTGACCTAGTTGAACAGCTTCGCAAATCTTCGGGAAAACATGTGAGTGTCGGCTCTGGTCGTTCCATCGCTCGCGAAGAAAACGGCACGTTGAAATTACGGGTGGAGCAATCGGTTGGATTTAGTTCAAACGGACTTGAAATAAATTTGTCCGGCGGGGCAGCGGACGCGACTTTTGGAGATGTGAAACTCAATTGGAGTTTCACCAACGACCCGCGACAACGCCGGCCCCGCCAATCCGTCCTGGAAATTTTTGACGCGGGGAAAATTGGCGGCAAAATTTTGCTGCGCCATTGGCGCGCGGGCGACCGGTTTCAGCCGATAGGTTTGAAGTCGGCGGCGAAGCTCCAAAATTTGTTCACGAACGCAAAGATTCCGCTCGCGCGACGGCGCAACCTGGTTGTTGCCGAAGCTTCTGGTGGCGAGATTTTTTGGGTGGAAGGCCTGCGGATTTCGGAAAATTTCAAGCTGTCGTTACAGACGAGGCGACGATTAATTTGGAACTGGCAACGCGTCCATGCGAATGAACAACTGTAAATTCAGGGGTTCTTCGCATTCCAAAAGTGTTCGGGAAAGTTCTTTACACCGGCATGTGAATAATTATAATTCGCAGCTCTAATTGATATGGAAGCGAAGACAAAGACTATTGAACAATTTAAGACGCACGCCAAGGACACGGGTTCTGCGGACGTGCAGGTCGCGCTGCTCACGCATCGCATCAACCATCTGACCGAGCATTTGCAGACCAACAAAAAGGATCACAGCTCGCGCCGCGGTCTGTTGATGATGGTCAGCCAGCGTCGCCGCCTGCTCGAATACTTGCAGAGCGTGGATTTGGGCCGCTACCAGGCGGTTGCGAAAAAGTTGAAGCTGCGCCATTAACATTTTGCGGGGGGCGGCTTTTGTTTTTGACCGCGCTTCGCTTTCAGATTTGGGCTGGGAACGCGAACGGCCCGATTCTTCAATCAAACTTCGCGAATAAAATTCCGTTGCCTCCGAGTGATTTCATTCAGTCCCGATAAGTTCGGGATTCACTGAAGTTCCTCCGGCGGCAGCGGGCAGATTAATATGTCCGAAAAAATAACCGCCCCGCTGGGCGACAAGCAGATCATCATTGAAACCGGCAAACTCGCCAAACAAGCCGACGGTGCCGTGACCGTTCAACTCGGCGAAACCATCGTTCTCGTAGCGGCTGTTGCGGCAACCAAGGCCAAGCCCGGCCAGGACTTTTTCCCGCTGACCGTTGACTATCGCGAAAAGGCCGCCGCCGCCGGAAAATTCCCAGGCGGTTATTTCAAGCGCGAAGGCCGTCCGACGGAAAAGGAAATTCTCACCTGCCGCCTCACCGACCGGCCCATCCGTCCGCTGTTTCCCAAAGGCTGGTATAACGAAGTGCAGGTCCAGACCGTGCTCTTGAGCGCGGATGGTGAGAACGATCCCGACATTTTGAGCATCATCGGTGCGAGCGCCGCATTGATGGTCAGCGACATTCCGTGGGCCGGGCCGCTTGGCGCCGTGCGTGTCGGTCGCATCGGTGGCAAATTTGTCGCCAATCCGACGCATGTGGAAATGGCCGACAGCGATCTGGATCTCGTCTATGTCGGCAACGACAAGGACATCGTGATGTATGAAGGTGCGGCCAAAGAAATTTCCGAGGCTGACTTCAATGCGGCGCTGCAATTTGCGCAGGAATCCATCCAGCCGATGATTGCCGCCCAAAAAGAACTCGCCGCGAAAAGCGGAAAGAAGAAGCGCGAGATCACGCTCAACATCGTTCCCGAAGAAATTCTGTACGAAGCCAAAAATCTTGCCGGCGACCGTTTTGTGCCCGCGTTGCTCACGCCCGGCAAGCTCGCGCGCGAATCGGCGTGCAACGCCATCAAGACAGAGGTCGGCGCGAAGCTCGTGGAAAAATTCGGTGCGGAAAAAGTCACCGATTTTGTCGTCAATGACGCGTTCTACTACATCCAGAAGGAAGCCGTCCGCAAACTGATTTTGGAAAGCGGCAAGCGTCTCGATGGTCGCGCATTTGACGTGGTCCGCCCGATTTCCAGCGAAGTCGGCATTCTCCCGCGCGCCCACGGCTCGGCCGTTTTCTCTCGCGGCGAAACGCAGGCCGTCACGCTCGCCACGCTCGGCACCGGCGACGACACGCAGGAATTTGATTCCTACACCGGCGGCGAAACCGAGAAGAAATTCATCCTGCACTACAATTTCCCGAACTTTTCCGTCGGCGAAACTGGACGCATCAGCGGTCCCGGCCGCCGCGAAATCGGCCACGGCGCGCTCGCCGAACGTTCAATTGAGTGCATGTTGCCCAAGGATTATCCCTACGCCGTCCGCGTCACCAGCGAGATCATGGAATCGAACGGTTCCACCTCGATGGCGTCCGTCTGCGGAGGCACGCTGGCGTTGCTCGATGCCGGGGTTCCGTTGACCCGTCCGGTCGCCGGCATCAGCGTCGGCATCTGCACCGAATACAGCGGCGACAAGATTTCCAAATACCAGCTCCTCACCGACATCATCGGCTGGGAAGACCATTACTGCGACATGGATTGCAAGATCGCCGGCACGGAAAAGGGCATCACCGGCTTCCAGCTCGACCTCAAGCTCAAGGGCATTCCCTTCGCGCTCATGGTGGAGACCGTGGAAAAAGCCCGCGTCGCCCGGCTGCACATTCTGGCCGAGATGGCCAAGACGCTCTCCGGCCCGCGCAAGGAGTTGAGCAAATACGCCCCGCGCATCGAGGTCATCCGCATCAATCCCGAAAAGATTGGCGCGCTCATCGGGCCGGGGGGCAAGAACATCAAGCGCCTCGTCGAGGAATCCGGCTGCGAGATCAACATCGAGGACGACGGCACGGTCAACATTTTCTCCGTCTCGGCGGAAGGCATGACGATCGCCCGCGAAGCAATCACAGGCATGACGGCGGAAGCCGAGATCGGCAAGATTTATCGCGGCAAGGTTGTCACCGTGAAGGAATTCGGCGCGTTCGTCGAATTCCTGCCCGGCAAGGACGGCTTGGTCCACATCAGCGAGCTGGCGAACTTCCGCGTCGCGAAGACCGAGGAAATCGTCAAGGTTGGCGACGACATCACCGTCAAATGCCTCGGCGTGGACGAAAAAGGCCGAGTGCGTTTGTCGCGCAAGGCCGCCATGCAGGAGCGCGACCAGGAAATGGCGAAGAAGGAATAATCCGCCATTGAATTCAATGAGCGCGGACGGCGAAGGCTGTCCGCGCCTTTTCTTTTTTACAGAACTGTGACATGGAGTTTGACTCGTTCGCGCTGCGAAAGTAGATTCAGGCGAATGCTGGCTGCTGAATCAAAAGTGGCGAGGCCCGACTCAAGCGGCCCGCGAGGTGAAAACTCAAATGTTTCCTGGAAACAAATCGTGGAACATGTGGAGCCGTTTTTAAAGGCGGTCAACCAATGTTTGATACAGCAGGCCCGCGAATTTGACCCGCAGGTGGTCCCTTATGCAGAGCACGCACTCAACGGCAGCGGCAAGCACATGCGCCCCACGCTCGTCGCGCTCGCGGCGAGTTCCACCGGCAAAATCATGGACGCCCACGTCACGGCGGCTGTCATCATCGAAATGGTGCATCTGGCCACGCTCGTCCACGACGATGTGATGGATGAGGCGGAAATTCGGCGCGGCAAGCTCACGCTGGCGGCGAATTGGGGCAATGAAATCGCGGTGTTGTTTGGCGACTGCCTGTTTGCGCAGGCGTTGAAGCTGGCGGCGAATTTTCCGACGCCGGAAGTCTGTAGGGCGGTGGCGATGGCGACGAACACGGTCTGCACCGGCGAAATTTTACAGACGCAGAACCGCCGCAATTTTGAACTTTCCCGGAAAGAATACTTTCGCGTCATCGAGATGAAGACCGCCGAGCTGTTCACGCTTTCGTGCGACATGGCGGCATTTATCGGAAATGCAAAACCGGAGCAGCGCGCGGCGTTGCGCGAGTTTGGCGCGGCGTTCGGCACGGCGTATCAGGTTTATGACGATTGCGTGGATTTGTTCGGCTCGGAATCTGCGGCAGGCAAGTCGCTCGGCACAGACCTGGCGAAGGGGAAATTGACATGGCCGGTGCTGCTGGCCTGGGAGCGCGCGAATGCAGGCGATCGCTTGCATCTGGAAGGTTTGATTCAGGAATGGCAGCCTAAAAATCTTGGCGGCGTAAATGAATTGCTGGTCAAATACGAGACGTTCAAGCCGTCGCTGGATGTCATCGCAAAATATCTGGAACAGGCGCGCGGGGCGTTGCGCGTGTTGCCGGAAACGGATGGCCGCGCAGGGTTGTTCAAGCTGGCCGATTTTCTTGCGCAACAAACCGGCGCCTTGGCTGTTTGTATGTAAAGACCATGATTATGGCCGAATCAATTGAACGCACGGAAACGGAGTCGCCCGCGCCGGAGGAGGAATCCGAGTTGGTGCGGCGCGCGCGCAAGGGCGACCTGCAGGCTTACGACGATCTCGTAAAACGCTATCAGGAGCGCATCTACGCGACGATCTATCACATGACGAGCAACCACGAGGACGCCAACGACCTCGCGCAAGAATCGTTCATCAAGGCGTTTCAGGCGTTGAAATCCTTCAAGGGAGGCTCGACTTTTTACACCTGGATCTACCGGATTGCGGTCAACAAGACGATCAATTTCCTCAAACAGCGCAAGAACCGGACGCACATGAGCCTGAATGACATTGATTTCAATGCCGAGCACGATACCGACCTGATTGCGTTGATTTCCGACAATACGCCGCGCCGCGCCGCCGGACTTACGGAATTGCAAAAAAAATTGAACGAGGCGTTGCTGAAGCTGTCTGAACCACATAGATTGGTCGTCGTTTTGCACGATGTCCAGGGTCAGTCGCATGAAGAGATTGCGGAAGTCATGAATTGCAACATAGGAACGGTGCGGTCGCGGTTGTTTTATGCACGGCAGCAGATGCAGGCGGAATTGGCCGATTATCTGAAATAAAATGAACGAAAACGAAAATAACTTTGAGTCGCTCAAGCGTCTGCTCGCGTTTAAAAAACGCGAGATCCCGCCGCCCGGATATTTCAATAATTTTTCGAGCCAGGTTCTTTTGCGCATCCGTGCGGGTGAAGCCCGGGAGCCGGTGACCGCAGCGGAAAGACTTTTTTCTGAGGCTCCGTGGTTGTTGAAGTTTCTTCAGGTTTTTGAAGCCAAGCCGGCATATACAGGCTCATTTGCTCTCGCGCTTTGTTTGGTGCTCGTTTTCGGGATTGTCTTCGCTGAGCGGCCAGATTATTCCGCGTCACAGCCGCTGGTGACAACACAGGTGGCGGATAATTCCACTCCGCTTGTCTCGGTTTCACCGGCTTCACCAATTTCCCCGGCTGTCGGACAAATTATGCTCGCGCCGGATAACACCAATCCAGCCTCCAGCCTCCAGCCCGTCGCCTCATTGTTCGGCCAACAGGATTCGCTTGCACAGCAGGCCAGTTTTACGATTCCAAGCAATTGATTTAGAAATAAATTTATTTCTAAATTCGCGGTGCGCGCTTGAATCGCCGCCGCATTTTTCATTTAATCAGGCCAGTGCCAACCAAAGTCATCGCTGTCGCCAACCAAAAAGGCGGAGTCGGGAAAACAACCACCGCCGTCAATCTTTCCGCCTGCCTCGCCTCGCTCGGCCAGCGAGTGCTGTTGTTTGACCTTGATCCTCAGGCCAATGCGACCAGCGGCGTCGGCTTGGAAAAAATCGAAGGAGCCAGCGCTTATCGGGTTTTGCTGGGTGAGGGGAGCTTGCTCGAAAAAATTAGGCCTACGGCTTTTGAGCGGCTGGAAATGATTCCGAGCGAAGTGGATTTGTGTGCTGCAGACCTGGAAATGGCTCGGATGGAAAATCATTTACAACGTCTGTCCCAAGCGCTTCAGCCTGTTCTCGATTCACAGCGTTTTGATTTGATTATCATCGACTGCCCGCCGTCGCTGGGCATTCTCACGCTGAACGCATTTGCCGCCAGCGACGGACTGCTCGTGCCCCTGCAATGCGAATATTACGCGCTTGAGGGTATTTCGATGATGAATCGTGTATTGGGCCAGTTGCGCGATGCAGGCGTCAACCCGCGTCTGGAAATTTTCGGCGTCGTCATGACGATGTTCGACGGCCGCACGAAGCTGTGCAATGAAGTCGTCGGCGAAGTCCGCAACCTCCTTGGAACAAAAGTTTTTGAGACCGTAATTCCTCGTGGCACCAAGCTCGCCGAGGCGCCAAGTTTCGGCAAACCGATCATCCATTACGACAAATACAGTTCCGGCTCGGCGGCGTATGAACTCCTTGCCCAGGAAGTATTGGAGCGATCCAATGCGGCATGATTCAGGCATAAAATAAGGTTTATTACTTTTGAGTAGTAGCAAATGTTATACGCTTAATGACAATAACTGTTCTCTATTTCGCAAATTATGGAGGGTCTTTCGTGCAAGTTGTCTGGCATGATGTAATGAAGATATGACGCTATCAAATGATTGTTACGACGCGCTTGCCGTCCTTTTAAAAATTCACTAACTTCAAAAAAAATTATGGCCAAAGAAATCCTCGAAATGCTCGTTGAGTCAGTCACGATGGAGCTGCCCGACACGAAGACCCTCAAGCTTAAATGGCCGGACGGCTACAATCCCGACTTCAAGACCGGCCAGTTTATCACGCTTTATTGGCCGGATACCACCAATTACAAACGCGCCTACTCGCTTTCCTCCTGCGCGTTGGATCGCGGTTTTTTCGAGGTTACCATCAAGCGCGATGGCAAGATGGGGACGCGCATCGTGGATTGGGCCAAGGCGGGTGACAAATTGTTTGTCATTCCGCCGGTCGGCAAGTTCCTTCCGGTTTTCGAGCCGAACAAGCATCTCATCTGCATTGCCGGCGGGTCGGGCGTGACGCCGTTTCGCGGTTTCGTGCGTGAGGCAACGCGCCGGAAACTGGACACGAAAATCACGGTGCTTTACAGCGTACGCACGACGCGCAGCATTATTTTCCAGCCGGAATTTCACCAGTTGGAACTGGAGAATCCGAACTTCAACTTCTACGTGACCTGCACGCGGCTGGACGAGAACGACCCCTGGGGCGGACGGCGCGGACGCATGACTCCGGAATGGGTGAAGGAGCACGTTCTCGATCTCAACAACACTGTTTTTTATGCGTGTGGGCCAAACGAACTGGTCGAATTTGCCGAGCACGTCGTGTTGCAGGGAATGGGCGTGCCCAAGGAACAGATGAAAACTGAGAAGTGGGGATGATCCTCCTTTGCCAGTTTAAAGAAGAATGCGGTTTAAGGTTCAATGGCTGTCGGCGATACTAAACGTCTTTTATTTCTTTTAATTCTTCATTCATGTTGAAACGCACCGCTCTTTTTTTCGCGCATCAGAAGCTCGGCGCGAAGCTCATTGATTTCGGCGGATGGGAAATGCCGGTGCAATACACCAGCATTACCGACGAGCATCTCGCTGTTCGCAATGCCGCCGGCATTTTCGACATCTCGCACATGGGCGAAGTCACAGTCAGCGGTGCGGGGGCGGAAGCCTTCCTGAATTCCGTACTCACGAACGACGCCCGCAGGCTCGCGTCCGGAGAAGGCCAGTACACCCTGATGTGCAACGAGCGCGGCGGGGTGATTGACGACCTCTACGCCTACAAGCTTTCCGACGGCGTCTATTTTCTCATCATCAACGCCTCGCGCGTCGAATCCGACGTCGCGTGGTTGAAATCGCAGGCCTCCAAGTTTTCTGGCGAATTGAGCCTCACCGACGCCTCGCACAATTATTCCGCCGTCGCCGTGCAGGGTCCGCGCGTGAAAGATTTTATCAACCTCGTCATCCCCGGCGCATCCGTCTCCGCGATGCGCGTGAACGCCGTCACCGATTTGAAGAAAAACCAGATCGCCGGTTTCAAGTTTGAGAATCAAAGCATCCTCGTTTCGCGCACCGGCTACACCGGCGAGGACGGCTTTGAAATTGTCGGCGGCGACGATGCGATCCTGCATGTCTGGAATAAAATTCTCGAATCTGGAAAGCCATTTGGCATCAAGCCGTGCGGCCTTGGCGCGCGCGACACCTTGCGCACCGAAGTCTGCTATCCGCTTTACGGGCACGAACTCGACGAGAACACCACGCCCATCGAGGCGGGCGTCGGGTTTTTCGTCTCGCTCGACAAGGGCGAATTCAACGGCCGCTCTGTTCTCGCCGCTCAAAAGGCCGGCGGCGTCAAAAAGAAGCTCGTCGCTTTCAAGATGACCGACAAGTCCGCTCCGCCGCGTCCGCATTATCCGATCTGGGCCGATGGCGCGAACGTCGGCGAAGTCGTCAGCGGCACCCAAAGCCCCTCGCTGAATCTTGGCATCGGAATGGGTTATGTCCCCCCGCAGTTCGCCAAGCCGGACACGCGGATTGAAGTCGAGATTCGCGGCAGGCGCTTCGCCGCCGTCGTCGTTCCGAAGCCCATTTATCGCAGCCCCGTTTCCTCTTGAGTTGGCATCAATGCAGGCGCAATCTGAACCAAGATGAAAATCACCGACATTTTGCGCGCTGAACACTCGGTGTTTCACAACCTGTTCGACCACATCGAGGCGACCGTCCCGATGCTCAAGTCGCTGGCCGACGTCAAGGCCGTCGCGGTGCTCATCGACAAGGTCATGGCCCCGCATTCGCACACCGAGGACGAACTTTTCATTGATCCGCTGGAACATTGCTTCGACCAGATCGGCCAGAAGGAAACCTTCCATTACGAACACGAGCAGATTGAAGAAACCCTCGTCAAGGTGGGCAGGGCAAGGACTTTGAAGGACGCCAAAAAACTTCTGCTCGCCGTGATTGCCGCCTCCCGCAAACACTTTGAAAAAGAGGAGCGCATTGTTTTCCCCATGGCGGAAAACATCCTCAAGGCGAAGACGCTCACCGACCTGGGCGACAAGTGGATGAAACGGCGCAAGTCGCGCTGACGCGGTCAGCCGCCCAGCGCCGAATTCACTCCGGCCACCAGCGCATCCACCCGCACGGGCAGGGGAAAGTCCGAGGGCGCCTCCAGCGTGCAGCTTCTCCGCGTCTTGTTTTGCAGCAGCCAGAACGCCTCCGGCCATTGCGGGCGCGACGTCGGGTCGAGGCTGGGCCGGATGACTCCGCTCGTCGCCTCGCGGCCCTCGATCACCGGCGACAGGTCGATCGGGCAGACCTTTGCCACCGCTTCCACCATTTTCGCCCCCAACGGCGCGTGCCCGTCCGGGTTCAATTCATAGACATAGAAGCCGTGCGACTCCCAGTCCTCGTGCAGGCACAATGTCAGGTCAAACTTCGGCTGCCGTTCCAGCCAGAGGACATGTGCCGCCACCTCGTTGGATTCCAGATGCCGGTAATCCCGGTTTAAATCAATCCGGTCCCCGTTCCCGCGCGAGTTCAAAACAAATCCATCCGGGTTCAGGCAGGGCAGCAGCCAAAGCTCCGCCGCCGCCGGCCACTTGTTATCCCGCAACAACCGCAACGCCGCCGTCGGGCCCGCCGGCTCGTCCCCATGAATTCCGGTGGAAATATAAATGCGCGGCGCGGGGCCTGTGACGCGGGGCGAAAGCGGCTTTCGATGAAGCGCCAACAATTCCAAATCGCCCGTCTTGTAAAACAATTCCGTCGACCAGCCGTGCAATTGCGCGGCGGCCTTGACCTCGCGCAACACGGCGCGGATGTCAATTATCTCGCCGTGATAGCCGCCGATGTTTTTGCCAAGTCTTTGCACTCAGGAGAATTTCATGCAAACCCGCCGGAACGCAAAGAAATTTCCGACACGAACTTCCACGGTGAACGCGAACCCGTTCCGGTTCTGCCCGTTTTTTCCTTTTCGGGTTGCTCTGGCCCGTCTTCAAAGTCAATCTTTTGACCGATCATGAAGCCGTTCCAGTTTTTTTACGCCATCATCCTGTCCGCCCTCGGTGCCGCCCCCGCCCTGGCGCTCGAAGGCATGCTCCGCATTCACGACCCCTCCACCGTCATCAAATGCGATGGCAGCTACTACGTCTACGGCACCGGTCGGGGCATTTCAGTTCTCACCTCCACAAACGGCTTCAACTGGCGGCGCGGACAAAATGTCTTCGACCGCATCCCGGATTCCGTCAAATCATTCGTGCCAGCGAACGACGGCCAGAGCGTCTGGGCGCCGGACATCCTCAAGCTAAACGGCCAATACTACCTCTATTACGCCGTGTCCGCATGGGATGTCTATGCCTCTGCCATTGGTTTGGTGACCAGCCCGACGCTCGACCCTGACAGCCCCGGTTATAAATGGACTGACCGCGGCATGGTGGTCCACTCCACCACCAGCGACAACATGAACGATATTGATCCCGGCGTCATCCACGCGCCCGACGGAACACTCTGGATTTGCTACGGCTCCTATCACGGCAACATTGACATTGTCCAGCTTGACCCCAAGACCGGCCTGCGCATCTCCACCAACTCGCCCGCCACCGTCATCGCCAACGAGAGCGAGGCGTCGGACATCATTTATCATGGCGGCAACTATTACCTGTTTGTGAACCACGGAAGCTGTTGCCAGGGCAGCAACAGCACCTACAACATCCGCGTCGGACGTTCGCCGACCATCACCGGGCCGTATTTTGACCGGGACGGCGATTACATGGCGGCAGGTGGCGGCACACTTTTTCTCGCCGCGCAGGGCAACGACATCGGCCCCGGCCATTTCGGCCTGCTGCTGGATGACGGCGTTGAAAAATTCAGCTGCCACTATGAAGCCGACTTGCAGGCCGGTGGCCGATCCGTCCTCGACATCCGGCCGCTGCTCTGGACCGCCGACGGCTGGCCCATGCCCGGGCAGGACATCCAGGACGGCACCTATCAAGTCCGCTCCCAGCGCACTGGCACAGTTCTTCAATTGACCACCAACCTCGCGTTGACCGATCTGTATCTGGTTCACGACAATCAGAAGTGGAACATCTCGTCCGCCGGCGGCGGCACCTACAAGATTACCAATGTGGCCGGCGGGAAAGCACTGACTGCAACGAAGGGGATGGTGGACTTCGCGCCGTTCACTGGTGCGGACGACCAGCTCTGGAAAATAGATCAGCTCAGCGACGCCACCTATCGCATCGCGTCAATAACCGGCCATCTCGCGCTCACCTCACTCTCCAAGGCCAGACCCGGCAACCGCTTTGTCAAACTTCAGCCATTCAATGGCGACGACAACCAGCACTGGATACTGACCGCCCCCTGATCAAAAACGTGCATTTTGCACGAATCAATGACCGTCCCGACGTCGTCGACACCAATTTCCGGCTCCCAAAAATAGCCGTGAACGTCGTGCAGGGCAGTTTACGGCTCCCAGAAATGGCAATGAACGACGTGCAGGGCAGTTTGCGGCTCCCGAAAATGGCAGGGAACGTTGTGCACGGCAGTTTCCGGCTTCCGGAACTGACAGGGAACGACGTGCATGCCAGTTTCCGGCTCCCGAAAATAGGAGGGAACGACGTTCAAGGCATTTATTTACAGCCATTTAGAGCAAAACATCGCCAAAAGGTGGATTTTTGGTCTGTTTAGGAAGCTTCCCTGCTGGCGCATCATCAATAAAATCATCCCGGCTGCGGGCGCTTACTGCGGCTTCGGGTCTTCGGGCATCTCCAAGTCCGGCTGTTGCCGCATGAGATACACGGCGATGTCGTGGTGATGCGGCGAGACCCAGAGCTGCTCAAGCGTGAGCGTGGCCAGCAAGGCGTATTCATCTGCCAGCGGATGTTCGTTGTCCCAGGGGTTGGGTGGCGGATCAATTTTTTCCTTCACGGCAATGCCGCCGAAGCCGTTCCCGTCATCATCGTCGTCCTCGTCCTCGTCGCGTTCCCACGGCGCGGGCGGGAGCGGAGATTGTGGCGGCACGACAAAGTCTTCCGGCTTAACTTCTTCACCGAGCTGTTTTTTCAAATCAATCCGGTGCTGGCGTTCGAGAAGGTCCTGCCGGTCCTTGTCGTCGCGCTCCCATTGGGCCTCATCCTGCTCTGCGCGGAATTTTGCTTCCAGTTCCTTTTGCGCGGGCGTGGCTTCCGGCACGGGCGACAGGAGGCGGATCCAAAAAGTGCCGTAATATTCATGCCTCAGTCCGGCCAGCGCCTCGCGGGTTGCCTCCAGTATTTCGCGGGATTTTTCCACGAGTGCGAAGGCGTGAACCTCAACGGTGAAGTTCCGGTAAACGCCTTCGCCGGTGGCGGTGCCCCAATCCTCGCAGCCCATTTTTTTGCTGATGTATTTGAAGAGATAACGTCCCACCCAGTCGCCCTGTAACTTGCGGAGCGCCAGGTCCGGCAGGCCGTTGTCGTCGGGTTCAAGCACCGGCTTTTCGTGCCGGGGACAGCCTTTGTTGTGCGGCGCGACAACCAGGCGCAGCGGCGGCACCGGGCGCGGCTCCACCGCGAGCAGCACATCATCCCACGGCGTGAGGAGCGCGCGCAATGTCTTGACCTCCTCCTCGACCGGCGGGCAGCCCCCGACAATCAGCTCGCGCAACGCCGGCGCGTCGGCCAGCGGCGAGAAATCGCGCGGCTTGGGCGCGGCGAGGTTGTATTGGTAATTGGCGTTGAAAATGAGGCACTGCAATTTGGGCAGCCGCGTGAGCGGGCGCACATCCAGCGGCGAGAATCCGCTGCACGTCAGCGCGGTCAGATCCTTCAACGCCGTCAGCGGCTCGAAACTGCGCGTGTCGCCGGTGATGCTGAGATTGCGCAGTCGGGGAAACGCCTCGATGCCGTCAAGCCGCTCCACGCCGGAGAGGGTGAGAAATTCGCAGGCCGGCAGTTGCGGCAGTTCGCGCACCGACCGCGCCGGGAGCGGATCGCAATGCAGCGTGGCGGTGCGGACCTTCGGCCACGTCACGCCGGGCGCGAACGCGAACAGGTTGCCGCTCAGGCTCAAGGTCTCCAGTTGCTGCAATTCTTCCAGCCCCCGCACGTTCGGCCATTGCGTGCCCACGCGGAAGCCGGCTTTGCCCAGCGTCAGCCCCAGTTCGCGCAACTGCCGGCAGCCGGCCAGCGGGCTGAAATCCTCGCAGTCCGCGCTGCCGAAATGCAGCACGCGCAGCTTGGGCAAAGTGGCGAAGACACTCACATCCGACGCCTCGCAACCGTTTAACTTCAAATCCTCCAGTTCCGTCAGAAAGGTAAAGGCTTTCAGGTCACGGATGGGGCGTTCGTTGTAGGACCAGATGGTCCAGCTCTTCAACTGATGAAACATCTCGGTGGCGCGCCGGACATCGGTCTCGTTGAGCTTCGGCTCGTAGGCGGGATTGAGCGCGCGCTGGCGCTGGCGTTCGCGGATGGCTTCGAAATCAAACGGGCGGGAAATCTTGTGATGCGAGAACCAATAGTTGAGAGCCATCTCGACAATCAGTTCCGTCGTGTAACGTTCCTCCACCGTGCGCGCGGCGTCCAGCGCCCATTGAATAAAGGCCTCGGAGTTCATGCCACCGTTTTAGCAAAAACCGGCGGCGGCTGGCAAGGGAACTGTAGCGGCGGTCTGTGACCGACGACGGCGCTGACACCGCGCCGCTACAACCGATGATGCCGCCATGACGAATGAAAATAGCCCAGCCTTTCAAGGCTGGGTTAAGCGTGCCTCGAAATGAAAAGTCCCGTTAGGGACGGCAGAAGATTCTTTCGTCCCTGACGGGACTTGGATGGTTTGTTTGAACGGTTGACCCAGCCTTGAAAGGCTGGGCTATTCTCAAAGCTGATGCCGCCCCGACGGGGCTGGGGAATTTTTGGTTTGGGTTTCTACAAGATGTCGCGCCTACGGCGCTCGCTCAAAATGCCGAGAGAGCTGCTCCATGTCCACCAGGCCATTTGCGAGTATAAGCTCCACATTGTTTTGCAAGAGGGCAAAATTTTTCAGGGTTTTGCTCAAACCAATCCCAAGAACCACAATGGCCACTATTGAAATTGAGATCGGGTGATGGCTCAATCACACGAATATACATGAGTCCACGATAAAGTCCGCAGGGATACATCCGCGGAATTGGTAAAAGTTGTGTTAGATAAAATTTTGCAATCTCTTCAAGCAAAACATGAACCTTACTGTCGAAATTGCGAACCACAGAAACAATGTCTGTGATGTGAAAAACATTATGCCCAGTTGAACTCAATCCGTCGTTAAAGTAGGTAACGGTTTCGTGTTTCTCATCCAAAGAGAAAAAACCAACAGTTCCGTGCGTGATTTCTACTCGCAGCTTCCGTAGTTCTTCAAACCAGCCAGCATAAGCAGCCGCTAAAAGTGTGCGCACCGACTCTGGAAAATCCGCAGGAAGCTTTCCCTCTCTTGCAGATTGGAAAAGAGTTGAAGCGAATCGCATTTTCTCCAATTGAGGCATTGTTGGATAGATGGCCTGAAAAAAAATCAAAAGGCCATC
>Ga0302200_10002538_pt1 | contig 16043 bp, 16 predicted proteins | sample II_Bog_N3_1_FD_194585 | JGI IMG/M metagenome (GOLD analysis project Ga0302200, IMG submission 194585) | Peat permafrost microbial communities from Stordalen Mire near Abisko, Sweden - II_Bog_N3_1 | ecosystem: Environmental > Terrestrial > Soil > Wetlands > Peat | place: Sweden: Abisko... | reverse complement strand
GTCTTCATAATGACAATTCAAATACAGACGCTCCAACCGATCCCGGCCGGCTCGCAGTCCTGTATGCGTGGAGCGCATAAGAGCGCGCCGGAAACTCATTGGACTTGGATGCACAAGCTGCTCTAATTTTGCGCTTATCCCGACTGCATCGCAGTCGTTGGAGGAGCCAATGTCCAGCAGAATCCGAATCGCGATTTCCCAGATGACGGCCCAGGCATCTCGCAGGTGGATGCGCCTGTCCACCTTGATTCCAGCCGTATGCCTTTTCTTCCCTATCGCTGCTCTTGCTCAGAGTGGTTCGCCCTTCGATACGGGCTTTACATCCATTCAAACCCTCTTCACCGGCACCATCGCAAAGGTTGCAAGTCTTGTTGCGATTGTGATCGGCGGCTATGGTTTCGCGCACGGCGAACCGGGAGCGAAGAAGGCTCTCGCCGGCGTCGCCGCCGGAACCGGTATCGCCGTCCTTGCGGCGAACGTATTGACCTGGCTTTGGGGTGTGTAAGGAATCTCTTCTCTCCCTTCAACCTTTCAACATCCGCAGCGAAAATCGAGGGGCCTATGCCAGAACAAAGCAATCAGAATGCTCGCACAAATCGAGTCTTCAAGAGTCTGCATAAGCCTCTCACCTACTTGGGTGTCGAGCGGACGCTGTTTTACTTCGTCTGCGTGGGCGCTGTGAGCGCCTTCAATCTCTTCAACAGCATTCTGGGCGGCATCGCCGTTTTCATTGGCGGCTTTGCATTCGGTCACTGGGTGACGAACAGCGACCCGGCGTTCCTTCGCATCCTGGCGAAGTCCGAGCGATACAAGCTGCGCTATGACGCCGCCAAGCAGCAAGTTCCACGTGTGGAGGTGCGCTGATGTTCCGACTGGATAAAGTCATCAAGCCATGGAAAGAGAGTGCGTCCCTCAACGACCACATCAATCTATACGGCTTCTGGAATGAGACCAGCTTTCTCACCAAGAGCGGCGACGTGGGCATGGTTCTGAGTATTCCCGGCGTGGATTATGAAAGTCTTGACCACGCGGAACAGGAGTATGCGGTAAAGCGGTTGGAAGTCGCACTCAAAGCCTTCGGCCCCGGCTTTCACGTCTACCAGTACCTCTTCAAATCCAACCGTCCCGATATTCCATTTGCCAGCTATGAAGACCCGGTGGTAGAAGCAGCCATTGAACAACGGCGGCAGTTCTTTGAAGGAAAGCGAGACCATCTCTATCAGGTCGAAATCTTCTATGCCGTGGTCCTTGAAGGGCCGCGGTCGAAGAGCGGCATCGGCGCGGCATTTGCCCAGCTCTTCCGCGATCCCGCCGGAGCGATTGGCGAACTCAGGACACAGTTCACGAACAACAGCATGAAGGTATTGCTGCGTTCCCAGATCGAGAACGAGCTGGCGAGGCTGGACCAGAAGGTGCAAACATTCGCCCGCCAGCTTGCCGACTTCATGCAGATTGAAGTGTTGAACCAGCAGGGCCAGTTCCTATTCTTCCGGCGGTTGCTCAACTACGACGAGGGGCGCATCGCGGGACGGCCGCAGTCCACCCAGTTCCTTGACTATCAGGTGGTCAACTCGAATATTGAAGCCGAGCGCGATCACCTGCGCGTGGGCGACCACTTTGTTCGCGTGTTGACGATGAAAGAGGCGATTACTGAGACCCGGCCTCTAGTCCTGGATCAACTGCTGAAGATCCCCGCGAACTTTTACGTGGTGACCGAGTGGACGCCCCTGGCCACCGACAAAGCGCGCAAGGAAGTGAACAAGCGCCGCCGCCACTTCAATATGTCGAAGACCGGATTTGTTTCTCAGGTGAGCAGTGACACCACGAAGACCAATCCACGCGACGTGCTGGTCGATGAGTCGAAGCAGGCCGACATCGAGAACCTTGGAGATTGTCTCCGCGTCCTTGGCGACGGGCAATCTCTGGGAGACTTCTCTCTCACCATCGTTGTGTATGCGGCCACCAGGAGCGAGACCGACCAGGTAATTGGCGAGTTCACCAGCGTATTTACCAACGCGGACGGCAATCTCTTCATCGAAACCTACAACCAGCTCAACGCATACTTCGCCACTGTTCCCGGCAACTACGCGCAGAACCTCCGCAAGCTGTACCTGCTCAATACCAACTATGCGGACCTGTCGTTTCTCTTCACCATCCTTGCCGGTGAAAAGCACAACGCCCATCTGGGCTCGGAGTACCTTGCTGTCTTTGAGACGGAAAATGCGACGCCATACTTCCTGAATCTCCACAACGGCGAGGTTGCCCACACGCTCATTCTTGGAATGACCGGAAGCGGCAAGACATTTCTTTGCGCATTTCTGCTCCAGAACGCACAGAAGTACAGGCCCCTCACGTACATCTTCGATATCGGCGGGAGCTACCAGTCGCTCACGTCGATCTTTGGCGGGTCGTACCTGAATGTCGGGCAGGAGTCGCGGGACTTCACCATCAACCCGTTTTCGCTGGAGCCTACAAAGGAGAACCTGCAATTCCTGTTTTCGTTCTTTCGTGTATTGATAGAGGGCGACGGTCAGCGTTACCGGATGGACTTCAAAGAAGAGCGCAAGCTGTGGGACGGCATCGAGCGAATGTATGTTCTTGACCCGGAGCAGCGCACTCTTTCCAACTTCGCCAATATCGTCGGCGAACTCAAAGAGCGCCTGCATCGCTGGACGCACGGCGGCCAATACGGTTTCCTCTTTGACAACGCCAAGGACAGCCTCTCCTTTGCAGATTTTCAGACCTTCAACTTCTACGGATGGAGCGATGCGCCCGACGTGTTGGAGCCGCTTCTCTTTTATGTGCTTCATCGCGCCTCGAATGAAATTGCGAACCCGGCGAAGTTGGCGAGCTTCAAGACCTTTTTGTTGGATGAGGCATGGCTCTTCATCAAGAACGAGACCATTCGGAATTATGTTGTGCAAGCTCAGAAGACGTGGCGCAAGCACAACGCCGCCATGATCCTAGCTACCCAATCCATCAAGGAGCTTCAGGAGTCAGGGATGCTGGCGATTGTGGCGGAAAGCTGCCCTACCAAGATTTTCCTCGCCAATCCAGAAATGAACCGCGAGGTCTATGCCGAAGCCTTTCACCTTAACGATACCGAGCTGGACATTATCAGTGGCCTTGTTCCACCAGGGCAGATGCTCATTCGCAAAGCCCAGACCTCGAAGAAGGTTCAGTTGAATGTGGATTCAGTTTCCTATTGGATGGCGACCAACAACGCCCGCGACAACCTCAAGAAGCGCGACTACTTCGCGCGCTTCGGTATAGCGGACGGGCTTCGTCATCTTGCCGAAGATCATCCGTTCCGGCCTCGCACGCTGGCCGTATCTCACGCCACCACCAACCGATAAGGAGGCATCGCATGAACCGTCTAAACGTCGTCGCCGGGGTTGCCCTGGCACTCATATCCATCGTTGCCGTCGCGCAGGAGGCGGCCCGCACCGTGCAATACCACTCGCAGGACATCGTGCCGATCCGCGCCAAGGTCAAATACACAACCCTCATCGTGGTGCCACCGACCGAGAAGATCATGGAAGCCGCCACTGGCGACAAGGACTTCTGGATTGTGGATGTGGTAGGGAACTTCTGCTTTGTGCATCCGGCCAAACAAGGCATCAGCTCCAACCTGAATCTCATTACGGATAAGGGCAACATCTACAGCTTTACCTTGCAGGACATCTCCGCGACCGCCGCCGAACCGGACCTGAAGGTGATTATCGAGCCCGCCGACGGCTCTTCAATTGTCGCGGCCAGCGGACCTCCGCAGTTCGTTCCCGCCGCTCAACTGGAGCAATCCAAGCTGCAACTCGCCGCGCTCCAGTCGCACGTCACCCAGGCGGTGGATGAATACAAAAGCGCGTATCCAACGCAGCTCAAGTTCGACTACGTCTACAAGGCGAACGAAGCGCCCTTTGATATTCAGTCGATTTATCACGACGACAAGTTCACCTACATCAAGACGAATGCGCCGGAGAAGTTCAGCGTGTACGAAATGAAGGATGGCAAGCCCAACCTCATCACTTATGATCTCCGGGAGGGGACTTACATTATCCCGAAGGTGATGGATAACGGTTATGTCGAGCTTGGCAAAAAGCGGATGGACTTCACACGGAAGGGATGACTGTCATGGCCGAGAACATCTTTGCTCCCCACACAGAAGCGCAGGCCGTGCCGCAGTTTGAGCCAGAGTTGCGGCACACGACGAACGAGCCGAAGGGCGTGCTGCAAAAGAACCTCAAGACCTTTGTGTATTTGGGCGCGGCATTGCTCGTGATCGTCGCGGCAATCTTCAGCTCGTCCGGCAAGAAGACGCCGGCACAGCAGGCCGCCGCAAAAGGTCAACCTCCCCAACCCACTTTGCAGGACAACACAGACAACAATGTGCAGGATTTGAAGAACCAACTCCAGGCCCAACGCCAGAAGGAGCAGCAGCAAGCGGCGCTTGTTGCTGCCACAGGTGGAGATCCCGCGCTTGCGTCTGCAACGCCCGCACAACGGGCAGCGGCAGCGGCCTATGGGCCGACTGGCGTTGCCGCGCCTTGCATGGCCGGTCAGCCCTGCCCGCAGCCGCAGACCGGCTACGGTCAACAAGAAACCGGGCAACTACAGCTCAGTCCAGAACAGCAGCAGGCCCAGCAGATTGCCGCGAAGGAACGGGCACGAGCCGACGACGCTCGTTTCGCTTCCAACCTTGCGTACTCTCGTTCCTTTGACCAGCCGCAAGGACCAGGCCAGATGGTGCCCGTAAGCCAACAACAGGCGGAGAGCAGCCTCGTCCCCCCACGAGCCGCAGGGGAACAGCAGGCCGCGCCGGAGGGTTACAAACGGCCAATGGAGGCGAATGTCGATTCGGCTACGGGACAGCCATACCTTGCCTACGAGGGGTCTGTCCTCGACACAGTTCTCATGAATCGTCTGGATGGAGACGCGGTAGGAGCGGTGAAAGTTCTTGTCTCGAATCCGTTGTATTCACATGACCACCAGCACGTCATCATCCCCGAGGGAACGGTCGTCTTAGGGGAAGCAAAGAAGATTGGTGTGGCAGGCATCGGCCAACAGCGGCGCATGGCAGTCGTTTTTCACCGCCTGATTATGCCGGACGGCTACTCCGTCGATCTCGACCAGTTTCACGGCCTCGACCAGATCGGAGAGGAAGGGCTCAAGGACAAAGTGAACAACCATTACTTTGAAATTTTCGGCGCTTCGATCGCTCTGGGTGTGATTGCCGGAGCGGGCGAGATCACGCAGGGCGGCGGCGCCATCACCACGAATGGTTCCCAGGCGTTTACCAACGGAACCGCGGCCAGCGTTTCGCAATCGGCCAACACCATCCTTGACCGTTTCATGCAGATACCGCCCACCATCACGATCCGGGAGGGGCATCGTGTGAAAGTTTATTTCACGCAAGACATGCTTCTGCCGGCCTACACCAACCACACCATCCCGCAGACGTTCTAAGGGGGCTTTGGATGCGAATCATATCAGTCTTGCTTTTGTTCACTCTTGCCCTTGCAGGTTGTGAGAGCAAAGCGTCAAAGGTGCAGAAGTTGCAGCAGCAATACAACGCTGAGTACCCGGCCTATGCCAAGGATTGCCTGGACGCTGATACTGCGGGGTCCGCAAGAATGCTGACGGGAGAGAAGCTGACCAAAGAAGAGATGGCAACTCTCGACGCCAGGAAGAAAGCGCGAGATGAACGGTGCAAACCGCAGGCCGACCATCTTGCAGATATTCAGCGCCAGATTCTCGCCGCACAGCAGTAAAGCCAACTCGCTATTTGACAACCACAACCCACCACCGCAGACGAGAGGAGATCCCTATGCGAAAAATGACCTTTATTTCACTTGCTATCGGACTGGCGGCAGCCTTGCAACCCATCGCGCACGCGCAGTTCGGCTCCGGCATCGTTTTCGATCCTACGCAATCGGCTCACGCCGTTGTCCAAATCGAACACGAAGAACAATCCATCTCCAACCAATTCCAGCAGATCGAGCAGGGACAACAGATCTTCAGCAACACGGTCAAGATTGCCACAACGGCCTTGCAAGCCTACAACGTCGCCAACCAGCAATATCAACTCGTGCATCAGATGATTCTTGCGCCGACGATGCTCTACCAGCGGTTTCTCTCTCCCCAAAGCGACTTGATGCTCATGCAGCAAATCTCGAATACTTACGGCAATTCGATGGGATGGCTCAATTCATCGAATACCGGGAATGCGGCGGCTGTCTCCTACCAGCAGGCGTCCGTGCCCCGAACGCCCAGTATGGTTCCTGGTTACAGCACGGCGAGCTTTGCCGGGCAGCAGCAGATTGCCGCTCAGGGAGCCACTATCGACATAGGCGATTCCGTAATGTCCACCAACCTGCAAGTTCTTGGAACGATCCGTGCAAATCAGGCTGCAAGACAGACGGACATCACGAATCTGGAGGCCGCGTCGCAGACCCAGGACCCATCTCAGCAGACCATCATGGCCACCCTCCAGCGGATCAATCAGGCTCTGCTCCTGCAACTGCGTACCCAGCAGGACGCGAACCAGATCAACGCCAACCTGGCCCTGCAGCAGATGGTCGCCCAGAAGCAGCAGCAGGATGCAATGAAGTCTGCTTTCCGTGACTCATCAGGATACGAAAGCTACTACAACGCCAACGTCACCACCACCAGCAGCGGCGCCGCGAATCTTCTCACTCAAGCCTACTAAGTAGCCGTGGCGAGGAACACAATCCACCCAAGGCAAGAGGTGTGCAATGAACAATGGTCTCTTCGACTTTATCGCTCAGGGGTGCCAGTCGCTTGCAGCAACGGCGGCACCCTCTATTACCGCGATGGGAATTCACATCGTAATTGCACTGGCGACGATCATGTTGGTCTGGTTCGGCGTACAGGAAGCCCTTGCCTCCGCGCACGGCGGAGCCGGATTCAGCATGGGGAGGTTTCTCAACCTCTTCATGCTCCTCACCTTCGCTTACGCAATGGTGAACTACTACGACAATTCTATCCCCGGACTCGGCTTTTCGATCAAGGGATTCATCGACGGCGGCACAACCAACCTGGTAATCCTCATTGGGTCGGATGGTTCCACAACGATGCTGAACGAGATCCACGCCGCCGCCGCCAAGACCGGACCGTCGATGCTGACCAGCATGATGTCTCCTTACTACTCCCTTGTGTACTTCGTCGTGCAAGTCCTCTTGGGTGCTCTGGCGGCGATTGTCTCCGCCATCCTTGCCTACGGCGCAATTGCGTCAACCATCATCGGATTGCTAGGCCCGATCTTCATTCCGTTCCTTGTCTTCGACAAGCTCGATTGGTTGTTCTGGGGATGGCTCAAGGCATACCTCGGATTCAGCTTTTACAAGGTCGTTGCCGCAGCGACCATGAATGTTCTCTCCCATGTTTTGACGAACTACTACATCCAACTGGGCCAGAGCGTGTCGGACCCATCGACGATTGTGCAGGCATTGCCGCTGCTCATCCTCCTTGTAATGGTCAACGTCTATATCCTGTTCAAGATTCCGGCCATGACGCAGAGCCTATTCGGCGGCCACACTGGCGGACATGATGGGGGCCTGGGTGTCGCAATGATGGCTATACGAGCCGCGATATAAACCGCAAAAAGAAACGAGGCCGGACATGAATGTGCAAACGAAATCTACGCCGGAAATCACCCGCGCAGCGGAACGCTATCTGGAGCAGTATGGCGACCCGCTTGTGATGAATACCTATCTGAAGGTCACGATTCTCGTGCTCGCAGTCGTCTCGCTTGCGCTGGCCGCGCTCGTATTTAGAAGCCAGAAAGCTCTCGCCGATATGCACCCGATGATTGTCCGTATCAACGACGTGGGCCGTGCTGATGCAATCGACTATCGCAACTTCCAATATCGCCCTCAAGAAGCCGAGAACAAGTATTATCTGACGCGCTGGGCAGAGCTTTACTTCAGCCGCAATCGCTTCACCATTGAGCGGGACCAGACGAGTTCGCTCTACTTTCTGAATGGCGACGTTCAGCACGCCGTCATTGAGCAGGAACGCAAGGACAATATCATCCAGACATACGTCAAGGACAGCACGCTCCCGTATGTCGATGTAGAGGTAAAGAACATCGTCCTTGACGATCTGCGCCAGTCTCCCTATTCGGCCCGAATCGAGTTCGAGAAGGTGTACACCAATTCCTCGGATCACACAGAGATCAAGCGGGAGCGATGGACAGCCAGCGTCACCTATGTTTTCCGGGAGAACGTGAAGAACAATGAGCTGGCCGTGAACCCTCTTGGGTTGGCCATCGTGCGCTTCCGAGTTGACCAGGCATTCAGCTAGGGATTCATCAATCTTTCCAGAGGCTTTTTTATGCCCATCCAGGCTGCCAATCCGGTTGCTCTACCCCACCTGTCCCCGTGCACAGTTGCCCGCTGGGCCTGCACGCTCAAGAGGTTTCCGCTATGAGCTTCGACTTGATCCTTCCGTTCCTTCGCCCGATAGAGCCTCTCCTCTTGGACGACAGTATCAGCGAGATCATGGGCAATCCCGATTCGTCCTGGTGGTATGAGCGGGATGGCATCATGCGCCGGGATGAAAGCATCTCCTTCGACGCCGGCAGGCTGCGCACCGGCCTCGAAGTGGTCGCCAATCGGCTCGGCAAAAAGCTGGACGAGGATAATCCCGTCCTCAACGCGCAGCTCCCGGACGGCAGCCGCCTTGCGGCGGTCATTCCCCCGGTGGCGCGGCCCGCCCCGGCGTTGGTTATCCGCAAGTTTTCCAGCCGCAAGTATACGGTCGAAGACCTCATCTCTCGCGGCACGCTCACGCGGCCACTCGCTGAGTTCCTTGCCGAACAGATTCGCAGCGGAAAAACGCTGCTCATCAGCGGCGGAACAGGGACCGGGAAGACAACGTTGCTCAACATACTGGGTCAGGCGATCCCCGAGCATGAGCGCATCGTCATCATCGAAGACACCTCCGAGCTTCGCATCCAGAAGCCGAATGTTCTTGCCGTCGAATGCCAGACCGATACCTACAAGGCATCCGTCTCCTTCGACGATCTTTTGAAGTCTGCTTTGCGGTGGCGTCCAGACCGCATCATCCTCGGCGAAGTGCGCGGCACGGAGGCCCGCACTTTGCTTGATTCCTTCAACACGGGCCACTCAGGATCGTTGGCCACGATCCATGCCAACTCGGCAGCCAAAGCCCTTCGGCGTTTCGCCAATCTTGTTATGCGAAGCCACCAGCAAGCGACGTATGAAGACGTGGAAGCGGAGATCGGCGAAGCCGTCAACTTCGTAGTCCATGTCGAGCGTCAGCCAGGACGCCGCGCCATCCGCGAAGTGTTGCGCTTGGATGGTTATGACCGGCAGGCGCAGGAGTTTCGTTTCGAGATGGTGTTTGGCGGCGCTGCCCCCTTCATCAAGGGAGACCTCAACCACCTTGAGACGCGCAATCAATCGCACTCGAAAGACCGTACCGCGGAGATCGCGGATACGGCTTCCAGGTTCGTTCAGAGAATGTAAATCACTCACACAAGGAGAACCAATATGCCACTGCTTGAGATCACGCAAAGCCGCCAGATCAGCGCTTCCATCCGGCTTGAAGAAGCCACGGCAACGCAGGTTGATCAATATGCTGCCTTCGCCCACGCATCCGCAGATGATGTCGTGGACAAGGCACTCAACTATGTCTTCTCTAAGGACCGTGACTTTCAGGACTTCTTGAAGACTCCGCAATCCAACAAGGTTACCTCGACGCTTCGTATCCGCAAGGGCACACTCATTGAAGCACCGGAGCAGCCTGCTAAGAAGCCCAATGCCGCGACGAAGTCAACGGATTCTGTGCTGGTATTGAAGGCATGATTCTCCGATCAATTCTGGGATGGAGCGAGAACGGTGCTGCGCACCGGGTGATTATTGACACTCCATCCCTCGGAAGGTCGTGCTGGGTATCCGTAAGGATTCTTGGAGACAACCGAACAACGTCAACCACTTGCGCCGCGCAGGAATTCTTGAGAATACCCAGGTATCCCCAAGAATTCCTGCCAGATCGAAGGTGACTATGCCACTTCTCAGCGATGAAGCAATGGCACAAACAGCCGAGCATCGGGCGTCATTTCGGCTGACAAACGTCTCGTCTAAACTCAGCCGGAGTGAAACCGAACGCTTCGATGCGTTGGCAAAGCGGCGGGGTCAGCAGCGCGGCGAACTCATCCGGCGGCTCATTCTTGACGAACTATCTCGCGACGGCGGCGAGCCGGCCGCAAGCGCGGAACTGAGCGAAATCGTTGGACTTCGGCTCATGCTGACGAATGTGCTGAAGCCTCTCGCTACCGGCCAGAAGCTCACGCCCGAGGTCTTCGACGGGATCATGACCGAAGTAAAGAAGCGCAAAAGAGCCGTGGCAGTTGAAGCACGGCAGGAAGCAGAGCGTGCGTGATGGCAACAACACACTGGGGCCGCAAAGAAACAATCATCTTCCCGCCGCATTCGCCGATCTACAGCTACGGCGCGGTGTTCCTCGCCTTCGTGTTGACCGGCTGCTTTATGTACCTTCGCTTCAACTTCGGCCAGACTCCGTTACAGCAGTTCTACACGCCGATATATCTTCGTAGCGCCGCCGCTGGCGCCTTCAGCAAGACCGACAAGTATCAGTTGCTCTATGCTGCCGGTGTTAGCACCGGAGTAGAACTTGCGTCAGAGGCGGACGTGCAAGCGGGTACGACTCTGACCTCCCGAGCCAAGCAACTTCCACTTGCACTCTCCGACGCCGCTCAGGCGCGTGGACTCGACGTTCTCTATCGCGGACCCGAGCAAAAGTACGTTGATGCCGGCCTGCACACGTACCTTCAGAATGTCGTTTATGGAGGCGACCAGCTCAGGGACATCTACAAACTTCCGTTCCTTTTTGGCCTCCTCTCGCTCGTCGCGCAGCTTCCGTTTTCCATCACGAAAGACATCAAGCGCCGCAAGGCAATGAAGTACGGCCGTCGGCTCAAGGGGCCGGTCATGCTCACGCCCAGGGAGTTCAACAAGACTGTGAACGGAGACGGCATCGGCTTCAAAACCACCGAGGCAAAACAGATGATGCGGATACCGCTTCAGGCCGAGGCCCAGCACATCGAGCTGATGGGCGACACCGGCGCGGGCAAGACGACGCTCATCATGCAGATTCTCCGCCAGATTCAGGGCCGAGGCCACGCGGCCATCGTCTACGACCCGGCTTGCGAGTTCATTCAGCGTTTCTATGACGCCAAGCGCGGGGATATGGACCGGGTGTTAGTGCTCCTTATACCGGTGCTATTCACGGGTTTCTTTTGAAAGGTGACAAGTTTACAAGTTTTGACTATCCGGGAGCAGTAGCCACTATACCGTACGGTATCAACGACTCCGGCGAGATCGTAGGCGAATGGGAAGACAGCAGCGGCTACGGCCACAGCTTCCAACTCAAGGGAGGCGCATTCACTACCATCGACCCTCCCGGAAGCAATTCCTCGGTCGCCGCCGGCATCAACAAAGCGGGCGATATTGTAGGCACTTGGAGCGCAGACGATTTCGATTACACCTGCCACGGTTACCTCCTTTCCAAAGGTGGTTACACGACCATTGACTACCCGGGTGACGTTTGTACTTACATCAATGGAATCAACAACGCGGGTGAAATGGCGGGGTGGTATTACTTCACTTCAACAACTGGCAATGGCTTCGTGTACAGCGGCAGCAGTTTCACCACCTTAAATTACCCGGGCGGGTATACCTATAACGGCGTCCTCGACATCAACGACGATGGCCTGGTCATGGGCGGATACGGGACTAATGGTTATCCCTATGTCTTCCAACACTGTTATCTGTACCAGAGCGGTACATTCACCACTTGCGATCCGCCGTTCGGCCCTCCCGCGCAGACAATCTCCTCTCACCTTAACGATTCGGGCATTGTTGTGGGCCAATACCTTGACAATTCCGGCACATCGTACGGCTACGAGGTCACCGTCGGTCCATAAGGCACACCCCCTCAGTCCCAGTCACAGAAACAGAATTCAGGGGTAGCACGAGAAAGTCAGTTTCAAATGCACCGCTAACGTGAATGAAGGCGAGGTACATCTCAATGATAGACAGACGCGTGACTGTAATCGACTTAACCGTTTTCTTGCTAATCGTCCTCGGCACGAGCGTGGCGCTGGCGCAGCAGTATGCAATCCGCGATATCGATGCTCCCGGAGCTGCGTCAACCATCATCGCCGACACCAACAACAGTGGCACGATCGTCGGTTGTTACACCATCACCGATTTTTACGATGGCCCAGGTATTGTCCTTGCTAATGCTGCATTCAAATTCGTGAAGTACCCGAAAGCTATTGCCACGTGTGCGAACGGTGTAAGTAATGACGGCAAGATTGCGGGTACATACACGGACGCCACTGGCAACCTCCATGGATTCCTCTTGGTGGGGAAAACCTATAAGAGTATCGACTATCCGGGCGCCGTCTTTACTGAAGCGATGAAAGTGAATAACGCCGGACTGGTGGTTGGCGATTACTATGACGGAACTACCGACCACGGATTTATATGGCAGAGCGGAACGTTCACCGCTCTCGACTATCCGGGGGCAAGTTCGACCTCTGCTCACGGGATTAACGATGCCGGAACGATTGTTGGCAATTACACCACCAGCACGTTTCACGGCTTTTCGCTCACGAGCGGCACCTACACTTCAATCGATTACCCTGGCGCGGCGGGCACTGGGGCCAACGGCATCAACAACTCAGGGCAGATTGTCGGTCTTTACTACAACACCCCTTACATAGACCAGGGCTTTATCTACTCCAGTGGTGTTTTCTCCACTATTGACTACCCGGGCGCAGACATTTCCGGCGTGACCGGCATCAACGACTCGAGTCAGGTAGTCGGCGTGTGGGGTGGTCCTAGCGCAGTGGATGACTACGACATACGGGGCTTTGTGGCAACGCCAATTCCCGGCACCCATGACGCTCAGCGGCAAAATGGATCTAAGGGAAAAGGCTTCATGGTCCACAAATGAGGGAGGTTTTGAACAGATCGGGGATGAGTTCGACAACTCAGGGAGGATGAGATGAAGAGGACAATCGCCACCGTAGGACTGTGCTTGGCGGCGGTGCTGGCTTACGGCGCCGCGGGCAGCGGGCGGCCGCTCAACGTGAAGACCGGTCTTTGGCAAATCAGCAAAACAATCACGTGGAACGGTCTGCCACCACAATATGCATCCATGAATAAGAACGGGCAAACCATAAAGTACAACTCATGTGTGAAGGCAGAAAATTTAGCAAGCAATCCTTGGGCAAGCGGCTCCGGAGAAAAATGTGTCTGGACAGTTCTGAACTCGACCGGCACCGATATGGAAGTGAGAGGAGAGTCGTGCAGCATGGGCAATTACTATGGCATGAGTGCAGCGGCTCACGGAACAATCCACATTGTGGATTCGGAAGATGGAATAGGTTCGTTTGCGGTTACTCTGACCGGCAACGGCCAAACAATCAACGGCAACGCGTCGTACACCGGTAAATGGGTCAGCGCAAACTGCCCCGCCAACATGAATTAGATCTTTTGGCTGTGCGACATGAATATCAAAGGTGAAATCGCGCCACCCCGAACGGAGTGCCAAGCCCGTTGGCATTCTGGCAGATGTTCCAGATACATCGAGATCTGCCCCTTCATTGACGGGATGCCGGCATTTGTGTTTCGAGCGTCAGTTGACGTTAACTAGACTGATGTCTCTATTGCAGCTTTGCGTATTCCGCTTTGGCCTCTTTCAAAATGGGGAGGTCCGGGTCAGATTCTCTCCAGAGCGTTAGGAATTTCTTGTAGGCGATGAGGGCGCGCACGCGTGCGGCATCGACATCAGTTCTAGATGAATTATTCCTTTGCAACGCAGTCGCACGCGCCAGTCCTAGCTGAGCCAGCGCACCGGTCCAGCAGTTCCAGACGATTCCATTGTGATCGATGATTTTTTGAAACTCGACGGCGGCCGCTTCACCTCGTCCTGCAGCCAGATACGCCTCACCGCGCAGATAGGTGGGATAGAGGCAGGAAAGATTCATGACGAATGGAATCTGACCCAGTTCGATAGGCGAAGCTGCCTGCAGGATGGTAATCGCGTTCGCGGAGTCCTTTCGATTCAACGCCAATTGCGCTCGAATGGCAGGCAGCCACAACGATTGAATCTGGGTATGCAGCGTAAAGCGTTTTGCTAAGTCTTCCGACAGCCTTCCGGCTGCAGCGGAATCGCCCGCCATGGCAAAGGCCAGTGCAGCCTCGTCTTCGACGGCGGGACTTGTGGGAACCAGTTTTAAAGCCTGGGATGCCAATCGGCGCGCCTCCGCGGCGTTGCCGAAAGCAGCTTGCCGCAGAGCAGCGTTTGCCAAATCGACTCCAGCCATTTCTTTACTATCCGCCCTCAAAGCGGAAGAGGCAGCCTGGTGGCTAAGTTCGCTAGCCTTGCGGAGACGACCGGCGTAGGCCTCTGTGTCGGATGCTAGCGCAAGTCCCCAGTGTTCGTAATCGGTCCTACCGGTCAGCCACTTCGTCTGTTCCGTCATTTGCTGGGAATCGTTTGCAAGGAAGGCGAGAGCGTAGAGAATCGTGTGAAAAACTGGATGGTCCATCTTCCGCATCTGAGCGTCGGAGATGATCTGGCGCGCCTCATCAAAGTTCTGCAAGGCCAAAGCATCGTTAGCGAGATTGCCGTACGAGCCTGCGCGACCAGGCGTGCGGCGTACATATTCGCGCGTGTATTCTGCAGCGACCTCGTATTGCCCTTCCAAGGCATACAAGGTGCCTAAGTTGTTGTAAGCACCAATGCGCAGGGGATAGCTCTGAAGTTGTTGCTGGTAAGTGCGGTCGGCCTTATCCAACTCCCCGGTAGCTTCCCGGTAATAATCGGCGGCGATCTTCAGCCTCTCCCATTCGCTGGTGTGCTCGCGCAACTCAAATGCTTTGGTAAGGTATTCATTCGCCCGCTCGGGTTCGCCGAGATTACTGTAATCGTTGCCAATGGCTTCGTAGGCTAGGGCAAAGTTCGGATCCAGTTCGACAGCGCGTTGATCATAGGGCAGGCCGGCGTGACCCTTCTCGTTATCCGCTTTCCTTCCAAGACTGTAGACCTTCAAGGCATCGAGCGAACGCGTGGTCGCGTCTTCCAAAGGAACATCGAAATTCTGCACGGTCGCCAGTGATTCGCCGAGTTTGCCGCGCAGGCTTGAGGCTGCTTTGCCCAGCGTGTCGAGCACCTTTTCCTTAGAACTCGCTGTCATTTGTTCTTCAGCCAACGTGTCACCGCTCTCACAGTTCACGGCCTTCAACTGGAGCACATAGTCACTGCCGAGACTCGCAATTGCTCCGGCGATATAGGCCTTGCTCTGGGTTCGTTGGCAAAGCTCCCGGGCAATGGGGGGCGTCAACCTCGCATCGGTAGGGCTGGTCATCATGCGCAGCGTGGCCGAGACTCTGCTTTCGGGGAGGATGTTCAGAAACGGAGATTGCTGGAGAGAGATGGCGAGGGCCGTCTTCATGGTGTCATCGAAAACCTGTTCGCTCGTATTGTTGGCAAAGTCAGCCAGAACGATCGTGTCCTGATCGCTTAAGCGGTGGAGAGAGCGGGAACGATTGTAAAGACCGCCGAAGATGAGGGCGACAACGATCAGCGCGGCTGCGGGTATCCAGGTCCAGCTTCGACGAGTACGAGTACGTTGCGGTGCGACGAGCGGGGTAGCCTCAATCTCGATTGAAGCATTCGGCTGCGCTTTCTTTTCGTCTGGTGCACCGAGGGTTGTGCCAGCCGCTCGCTCATCCACGGACGAAGTCGGATGCTGCGCTACCAGGTCCGGCTTTTCGGTTGTCGCTTCCTCGGTTCTGATTGGAGCGATCCAGCGGTAGCCGCGGCGGCCAACCGTTTCCAGAAACACCGGGTTCTCCGGCGAGTCACCGAGAGTATCGCGCAGGCGGTTGACCGCGGTGATGATGCCGCGATCAAAATCAACGAAGACATCCGGAGGCCACAGTTCTTGCCTGAGCTCTTCTCGC
>Ga0302200_10002522_pt1 | contig 16114 bp, 14 predicted proteins | sample II_Bog_N3_1_FD_194585 | JGI IMG/M metagenome (GOLD analysis project Ga0302200, IMG submission 194585) | Peat permafrost microbial communities from Stordalen Mire near Abisko, Sweden - II_Bog_N3_1 | ecosystem: Environmental > Terrestrial > Soil > Wetlands > Peat | place: Sweden: Abisko... | reverse complement strand
TGAAGGACCTGGCGATCACGGAGAAGAGCAAATTCCAGTTCGGCCTTGAAGCCGCCAATGTCTTCAACCACCGCAACTACGAGCCGCCGAATATGCAAGTCGATTCGTCGGGCTTCGGCTCGATTACCGCCCTCCAAACCGCCGAAGGTGCGGGTCCGCGCAGCCTGGAGCTATCCGGCCGCATTACTTTCTAGGGTTGCGTTTCGTAAGTTTGAATCAACAAAGCGCTGTCATCCTGAGCGAAGCGTACTTCAGCGGAGTCGAAGGACCTGCTGTTTCGAACTTTCCCAGCGACCATGCCGGGTGCCCCAGCTCTCCGCTTTGATACCCGCGGATTCCTGCGATGTAGCCTCATACTTATGGTGGTGAAGAATTTCGAAACGTCGTTGTCCAGCCTGAAGAACGGGTCCGTCAGCGTTTCTGCCACGGAGGCTTATCCGGAGCCCGGAATGGCCTCCGTTCATCTGCTTTTTTCGAATGGTTCAAAGCTCCGAGCTGAATACTGGCGCATCACAATAGAAGGCAGGGCAGGCTTTAGCAGCTTCGACCATCAGCAGAAATACGGCGTTCCTTCACCAATTGACGCAATAACTGCGTTGAAGGAACAACTACAAGGCAGAATCGTGACTGATGCCCATCTGGACAGTGAAACGGGAGATCTGGTCTTTCAGTTCGCTGAAAACATCAAGTTCCGAGTATTCAACTTCACCAGTTATGAAATCTGGGAGATCAGCTTTCCTGGCGGGACCGTGGAATACTCCAACTTCAATAAGTGAGCGCGGCAAGGAATAACTACGCTACGACTTTCCCGTCCCTTCCGTGATCGTCACAATCCGGTCGACTCCTGGCACGGTGAACTTCTCCACCTTTCCGCTGGGCCAGTGCACTTCAATCGCGTCCACGGTTGTCGCCGTGCCCAATCCGAAATGCGGCCGTGGGTCATTGGTCGAAAGGTAGCTCCCCCCGCTGATCACATCGCCGCGTTGCTTCATTCCGTTCGCGGTCACGTACACCGTCGCACCTACGGCGTCGCGCGGACTTGTTGCTCCGCCCACCAGTTTCAATTCCAGCCAGTGATTGTGATCCGGGTCCACATTGCGCAATAGAACTGAATGCCCATCCATGACATTGATTACCGCGTCGATTTTGCCGTCGTTGAACAGATCCCCAACTGCCATGCCGCGCCCGGCAATCACGTCGGCCAGCCCCGAACCCTCCACCGCCGGAACCGCCTCGAACTTCTTGCCCTCGATGTTATGAAACAGCAAGGGCCGCTCCGCCCAGCTTGTGCCCCAGTTATATTTGTCCGCCTCCGGATACACATGCCCATCGTCCATCAGCAGGTCTTTCCATCCATCATTGTCGTAATCGAAAAATGAGTCGCCCCAACTCAAGAAGGGAACGGAAACCTCCGCAATCCCCAACTGGTAGCTGATGTCGGTGAGGTTGCCGTCGCCCTCGTTGCGATAGAACGGCTTGTAATCGTCGGAGAAGGTCGTGTCGAAGATGGCAAGTTGACCGTTGTTCTGGTAGTCGCCGACCGCTATCCCCATTGAAGCCGTCTCGCGCCCTGCTTCGTTCAACGCAAACCCCGACGCGTAGCTCACGTCTTCAAATGTTCCGTCGCCCTTGTTCAGATACATGTAATTTGGCGTCGAGTCGTTGCCTACCAGCAGATCGATCTTGCCGTCGTTGTTGATGTCCACAAACACCGCGCCCAGGCCGTAGTAGCCTGGTTTATCGGCGACCCCGGCCTTCTCGCTCACATCGGTGAACGTCCCGTCGCCGTTGTTGTGAAAGAGATGATCCGGTTCGCCCTTCAAGCCACGCGGCCCGCAGGCAACCGATTCGCCGCGGAAGGTGCAGAACGCATTGTTGCCGCCGCTCTCCTTGCTGTCGGGAAGGTTGTTCCAGTCCCAGTGAATGTAGCCTGCAACAAACAGGTCGAGCCGCCCATCGCCGTCGAAGTCACCCCATGTGGCGCCGCTGGACCAGTTGCCCAACTGAACGCCGGCTTTCTCCGCCACATCGGTAAAAGTGCCGTCGTGATTGTTGCGGTAGAGGCGGTTCTTGCCCACATTCGACACAAAAATGTCCGGCCAGCCGTCGTTGTCGAAGTCGGCAATGGCCACACCAGTGCCCCAGCGATCATTAGTCACGCCGGCCTTTGCGGCTACATCGGTGAATGTCCCGTCGTGGTTGTTGCGGAACAGCGCCGCGTGTGGCGGGGTTGCCTTGCCGGTGAGCGCGTCCACCGTAGAGCCGTTGACCATGTAGATCGAGAGCCAGCCGCTGTTGTCGTAGTCGATCAGGCCAACGCCGGAGCCCTTGGTCTCGATGATGTAGCTCTTTGCCGGCGTCCCCATCTTGTGGGTCCAGTGGGTCAGTCCCGCCTTTTCACTCACGTCTTCGAACACGATTGGCCCAGTCTTCACAAAGCCGCCAGCGGTAATGGGCCGGTGCTGCGCGTCGAGGAGCGGAGCATGGGTCCCAGCACTATCCTGCATGACAGCGGGTGCCCCAGAGCCTATCCTGAGCCCGTCGAAAGCCTGCCCTGAGCCTGCCGAAGGGGATCTCGCATTTGAGACCTGGGAAGCCGGCTTATCGGAAATCTTGCCGCTGGCAGGGCCTGCGGGAAGAGCACCGGGAACTATGGCTTGCGGAAAAACGAGGCAGGGAATTCCCACCGCCAGCAGTCCCAGGAAAGTGGTCGCGCGAAGAACTGAAAACATGGCAGTAAGTATACGGGTCGAGGTGCCCGACGGTCTCAACCCAGGGGTGGACTGGCCGCCAACGATCGAATTGGGCCAAGCGGTCGGGAATCAATCTATTTGTTGTCGGCCCATCCCGAAATGGAACCCGTTTCGCAATTCGGGGGGAGGCTCAAAAAATCTTCGCTTAGGTGATATGAATCACAAGCCACTTTCCCCAACAATGGCTACACTCTACCCAATCCCAAAGGGTGCAAGAGATTCCCATGCAATCATTTCCCGCTGTCGATCCAATTCCACTGCCGGCTCCGATATGGCTTCTGAAGCTGCTCCATATCGTTACGCAGTCCCTGCACTTTGTCGCCGTGGAAATGCTGCTGGGCGGACTGCTGCTGGCTGTCCTGCTCAGTCTTTTCCGCAGCTCGCCGCAATCGCTGGTCACCGCGCGAGCATTGGCGCGCCGGCTCACGGTGGTGATGACGTTCGTGATCAACCTCGGTGTCCCTCCGCTGCTGTTCGACCAGCAGCGTGCTGATCGGTCTCTATTGGATCTCCATCATCGCCATCCTCACTCTCACCTACTGGCTGCTCTATCAGTTCAGTGCGCGGCTTGAGGCGGGCAAGTCGGCTTGGTGGGTTGGGCTAAGCGCGTGGCTGCTGGCTGGGTTCATTGCCCGCCTGCTCTCCACCAATATGACGCTGATGCTGCGGCCGGAAGTCTGGCGGCAAATGTACTCGGCCTCCGGCGCCGGTGCATACCTGCCGACAGGTGATCCTACACTGACCCCGCGCTGGCTGTTGATGCTTGCCGGCGGTCTCTTTATTGGCGGGCTATGGCTGGTGTATCTATCGGGCCGCAGCACCTTCACGGCAGATGAAAAGCGATTCGTCGCTGGTCTCGGCGGTAAAGTGGCCGCGGTCTTTGGACTGGTCTACCTGGCTGCCGGATTGTGGGCTGCTAGTGTTCAACCGGCAGCAGTCAAGGCCGGACTGGCCGGCCAATCGGCTTATCCGCTCTATAGGCTCTCAGGCTTCGCCGGATACGGCTGGCTGGCGCTTGTTGTCCTCGCGGTTCTTGTCGCTGCGATCGCCGGGTTCGGAAAAATCTCCGCAGCCTGGCTCGGCTGGGTCGGCGCGCTGGTCGCGGTGCTCGTCGAAATCACCTTTGCCGTCTACCGCGACGGCGTGCGCGATCTGACCCTGCTGAGCAAAGGCTACGACGTGTGGGATCGCGTCGTGGTGACCAACTGGAGTGTCGTGGGATTGTTCCTCGCCCTCTTCGTGGCTGGTCTGTGTGTTATTGGATGGCTCGTGTCTGTTGTGGCGCGCGCCAGAAAAGTTATGGAGGCCGCTTCCTTATGAGCGATCAGGTTGTTTTAGTCGAAGACGGCAATCTTCCAAATTTCGCCGAAGATCTCAGCGAACTGCGCACGCGCCGCTTCTTTCTGGCAGCGGCCGGTGCGGCAGGCATCTTGTACACGGCTGCTCTGGCCTATCCGATCTACCGTTACCTGGCCTCGCCGGAGGAGATGGCTCTCTCTGCCACCGCCGTCACTGAAGTCACGCTCAAAGACGCACAGAAACTTCCTCTCGGCTCCGTCCTCATGTTCAAATTCGGGACTTCCCCGGCCATGCTCATCCATCACGCGGATGGTCGCTGGATCGCCCTCAGCGCTGTCTGCACACATCTCGGCTGCACGGTGCAATATGAGCCCCAGGCCGACCGCATTCACTGCGCCTGCCACGGCGGAGTCTACAACCCCTATACCGGCGCCAATGTCAGTGGCCCGCCTCCCAAGCCGCTCAAGCTTTTCAAAGTGGCCGTCAGCGAAGCCGGCGTGGAAGTCTCTCGCGCCTGACCACTGTCCACTGTTCACTGTTCACTGTCGAAGGATGAACGCATGACCACAAAATCCCTGACTACCTCGGTTTACGACTGGGTGGACGAACGTCTCGGCCTCTCGGAGCTGGCCGCCTTTGCGCGCCACAAAACGGTCCCCGTTCACGCGCAGTCCTTCTGGTACTACTGGGGCGGCATCTCGCTGTTTCTCTTCCTCGTGCAGTGCTTCACCGGCGTTCTTCTGCTGGTCTACTACAGGCCCGGCGCCGAGGCTTACGAGTCCGTCCGCCAGATCACTTTCGTCATGCACTTCGGTTGGCTCATCCGTTCCGCTCACGCCTGGTCAGCCAACCTGATGATTTTCTCCATCCTGGTACACATGTTCTCGGTCTACTTCATGAAGGCCTATCGCAAGCCACGCGAGTTCGGCTGGCTGAGCGGCATGGCGCTGCTGGGCATTGCTTCGGTCTTCGGCTTCTCCGGCTATCTGCTGCCCATGGACGAGCTCAGCTACTTCGCTACCAAAGTCGGCCTGGAAATCCCCGCGGCAATTCCCGTGATCGGTCCAGCCATCGCCAACATGCTGCGCGGCGGCCCCGAGGTCGGCGAGTTCACCGTGCAGCGCTTCTTTGCACTCCATGTTGTGGTTCTGCCTGCCATCTTCCTGCCGCTGCTCGGCTTTCACCTTTGGCTGGTGCAGCGCTACGGCAACGCCGCCCCGCCGAGTGAAGAAGCCAAGCCCGCGGCCGACCGCAAGAGCATTCCCTTCATGCCCAACTTCATCCGCAAGGATCTGGCCATGTGGCTCATCTCGCTCAACGTCCTTGCCTTGCTTGCTTCGGTTTTTCCCTGGACGCTTGGCCGGCAGGCCGACTCGCTTGTCCCAGCTCCGGCCGGCATTCATCCCGAGTGGTACTTCATGAGTCCTTTTGAAATGTTGAAATTGCTCGGCAATGTTTTGCCGGGCGAATCCGGCGAGATCGCAGGCCTTCTGCTTTTCACGCTCGGCATCGGGTTATGGATTCTCATTCCGTTCTACGACATCGACAAGCCATCCGGTCAGCACGCCCGTGCCGCTCATTACTTCGGCCTGCTTGCGGTTTTTGCCCTGCTGGCTACGACTGCAATCGGTTATTGGACTATTCGGTAGGAAGCTTTCAGCTCTCAGCTTTGTTCTGCTCACACGAGCAGCAAGTGCAGGACGCAAAAGCCGAAAGCTGAAAGCTGATAGCTGACAGCTAGGAGTTACGCAAACATGAATTATCCATTCTGGGACATTCCGATTCTTGGCTCCGGCTGGGTCATCGGCCTGATCGCCATCTTCCACGTCATGATTTCGCAATTCGCTGTGGGTGGTGGTTTTTATCTCCCCATCGCCGAGCGCAAGGCCCAGCGCATGGCCGACCCGGCAATGCGCGCCGCCTGGCTCGCTCAGCTTGTCAGCCATTCCAAATTCTTCTTGATCCTGACAGGCGTCTTTGGCACCGTCTCCGGAGTCGGCATCTGGTTCGCCATTGGCCTTACGCATCCTGAAGCCACCAGTACGCTCATACACAACTTCGTCTTCGGCTGGGCCATGGAGTGTGTCTTCTTCCTCGTTGAGCTCACCACCGCCGGCGTCTACTACTACACATGGAATCGCGTTGACGAGAAACTTCACCTCACCGTGGGCTGGGTCTATGCGGGCGCATCGGCTGCTACGCTGATCATCATCAACGGCATTCTCACCTTCATGCTCACGCCGGGTGACACGTGGCTCGCTGTCGCGGGAACCGGCCACGAAGCCAGCAAGTTCTGGAACGCCTTCTTCAATCCCACATACTGGCCAAGCCTGCTGCTGCGCACCTGCGTGTGCATTTCGCTGGCAGGCATCTGGGCGCTCATCACCGCCAGCCGCATCGATGGAGACAAGCAGCCCGCCCTCAAAACCTCGCTCGTCAAGTGGAGCGTCAAGTGGCTCGTGCCTTCTTTCGTGGCCATGCCATTCCTCATGATCTGGTACTACATGATGGTTCCCGCTTCGCAGCAGGCGTTGCTTAGCCTGGGCATCGACACCATTGGCGCCGGCACGTTCTCCATCGTGACGCGCATGGCCCTGGTCATCATCGTCACCTCGGCCACTATTGTCGGCGTGGCCTACTACCTGGCCTATCGCAACCCGGTGGAGTTCAATCTCTCCCACGCCCTGGCCGTTCTGTTATTGGCTCTGATGGCCACTGGCGCCGGCGAGTATTCGCGCGAAATGCTGCGCAAGCCATTCGTGATCGGTCGCTGGATGTACTCGAACGGCGTCCGCGTACCCTACGTCGCCCGCATCGATCAGCAGGGCTATCTGGCCCACTCCGCGTGGACATGGAATGGGGATCGCAGCGCTTCAACCAGCTATTCCCGCGGCGAAGCCATCTTCCGCGGCGAATGCGGTTCCTGCCACACGCTCAACGGCTACCGCCCGCTGGCGCAATTACTCGCCGGCCGCGATTACGCCAACATCGGCAACTTCGTCACCATGCTCCACGACTACAAGCCCGACTCGCCGTACCGCCGCTTTATGCCTCCCATGGCCGGTAACCAGCAGGACATTGAGGACCTGACCAACTTCCTCAACGCGCAGGTAAATCCGCCCGCCCCCGGCGCAAAGAAACCACTGCTGACTTCTGCCAAATAGCTCCATCTCAACGCAGCACCAACAGCAAAGGCCCGCGCGATGCGGGCCTTTCTATTTCCATCCGGCAGAAAGCCCGGTGCCCCATCCTTTTCGCGTTCTTTGCGAAATGGGTGGGAAACCACAGAACTCCCAGCGCCACGTTTTCCTATTCGTCTCCCAATTCGTACGGAATCCCAAACCGCCCAATCTGAATCAGCGCCTTATCTCCCGGCGGCCAGATGTGCAGGCTCTCCACGCGGCTTGAGCCCGCAATGCGATGCGCATCGCAAGTTCCCACCGGCGCCCCCGTCGCTGCTTCATGGAAATGCACACTGAGCGTATCGGTTGCCAGTGAGCGGTTCCATCCAAACACATACTCTCCGGGCTTCAGCGCCACTCCGCCAATCCGCACCGGAACCTGCACCAGCAGATAATGCGAGTACTTGCCGTCCGCCGAGTAGCCCGCCGTCAACAGCACTACGCCGGCAATGAAGTGGCCGCGTCCGTTCACAATTCCCGAAGCAGTGCGCAGCTCCGTCTCAATGTGTTCTTTCTCTACAGGCGCCCTCGCAGGCAGAAGCGACGCAAGTTCCGCATCTGTAGCCTGGCGCCATGCCGTCTTCTGCGCCGTTGCGAGCGAGCACGATAAAAGCAGTATGAATGCAAATAGAAATATCTTCTTCATGATTTTGGTTTCCTCAATGACTCCAGCGGAACAATCCCGCGCTGGATTGCCGCTGTGGCCGCCTGTGTCCGGTCCGTCACACCCAGCTTGCCTAAGAGACTATTGATGTGCGTCTTCACCGTGGCCTCTGAAATCTCCAGTTCCGCGGCAATCTCCTTGTTGCTCTTGCCCATCACAATCTGCTCCAGCACGTCGAACTCGCGCGGCGTCAGTTCTTCTGTGCCCATGCGCTCGGCCAGCTTCTCGGCAATGGCCGGCGGAATATGCGACTTGCCTGCGTGAACTGCGCGGATGGTTGTAATCAGCTCCTCGCTTGTCATGCCCTTCAGCAGGTAAGCGCGCGCCCCCGCCTGCAGCGCGCGATAGATGTCCTCGTCGCCGTCGTAGGTCGTGAGCACAATGAACCGCGCCCCCGGCGTTTCCATCCTGAGGCGCTGGATAACGTCCACTCCGCCCATGCGCGGGAGCCGCAGGTCCATCAGCGTCACATCCGGTTGGTGCTTCCGGAACTGCGTGATCGCTTCCACGCCATCCGCGGCCTCGCCCACAACTTCCAGGCCTTCCACCACATTCAGCAACGCCACCAGGCCCTGCCGCACTACGTGGTGATCCTCAACAACCAGTACGCGAATCGATTCCTTTGCCACCATTCCTCCTTCGCCTGCGCTCGCATCCCACAACAGCAAAACTCAAACACTCTGCACTTCTCTCCGCACCGCGGCACGCAGCCGCACAACCGTCCCGCCGCCTGGCTCGCTGGTTACTTCCAGCGTCCCGCCGATCGTTGCCGCGCGCTCGCGCATTCCAGTCAACCCATAGTGACCCGGCGCTGGGGTCGAGTCTGTCGCAAATCCCTGTCCATCGTCCCGCACTTCAAGCGCGATCTCTTGAGGCCCATATTCCAGTTGCACACTCAGGTGTTTTGCTCCCGCGTGCTTCTTCACATTGTGGATGGCTTCCTGAGCCATGCGCAGGATCTCGCGCTCCGTTCCCGGCGGCAGAGGCCGGTACGCGCCAAAGATGCTGAAGCGTGCCTCCAGCTCACCGCCGCCCGCGCTCTCCACCATGCGGCGCAACCTCACTGGAAGTGTCGTCTCGCCCGAGTCCTGCGAACGCAGCGCCCAGATCGACTGCCTCGCATCGGCAAGCCCTTCGCGCACATATCCGCGCGTCTGGTCCAGATGCTTCGCGGCGTCGTCCACCTTGCTCATGCGCAGCAGCTCAGCCAGCACCTCCAGTTGCACGGAAATCCCCACGTAGCCCTGCGCCAGCGTGTCGTGAATCTCGCGTGCAATGCGGTTGCGCTCACCGAGAACAGCGTTGAATTCGCGTTCAGCCCGCGCAAGCCGTTGGCGCTGCACCAGTACGATCAGGCCCACACCCGCGAGAATCAACAGCGCATAAAACCACAACGTCTGATAGAAATGAGGCCGCAGCACGAATGTGAGTGCCGCGCCCTCCGTGTTCCAAACTCCGTCGTTGTTAGACGCCTGCACGCGGAATGTGTAGCTCCCCGCAGGAATGGCGGTGTAGTAAGCTGTTCGGCGCGCCCCAGCCTCTGTCCATCCGTGGTCGAAGCCCTCAAGCATGTACCGGTAACGCACTTTCTGCGGCGCCACAAAGCTCAAGCCCGCGTAGTCGAATTCGAAATGCACATGCCCAGCGGGAATTTGCACGGAAGAGGCTGGTCCATGCAATGCCTGTGGGATGTCGTCGATGGCAAACCGCTCCAGCGCCACGCCAGGCGGCACTGCATTCACCGCGAAGTGCGCCGGATCAACCTCCACCAGCCCCTTGGGAGTGGCAAACCACAAGTGCCCATCGCGCGATCGCCATGCTGATGGATGGCTGTTGGTGGCTGTCTCGCGGCTGCGCAACCCGTCCGCTGCCCCGAACTCGATCCAATGCGAGCAATCGGCCTTGCCGCTCATCGCATTGCAATCGCAACGGGCAATCCCATTTCCAGTCGCAAACCACAAGTGGCCGCCGCCGTCGTCCAGAATCGCGTGAATGGTGGTCTGGCCCAGTCCGTTGTCTGTCGCCGCCGTAAACCGCTTTCCATCCCACAGGTTCCAGCCGTGGTCCTGCGTCCCAATCAGCAGCGTTCCATCGGTACGCGCCAGCAGCGCTGTAACTACGTTGCTCGAGAGCCCATTCGTGGTGGTGAAGTTTTCAATCTTGCCACCATGCAGGCGCGACAGGCCGGCAAAAGTGGCTACCCATAAATCACCCTTGGCGTCACGAGCCATTGCGCCTACAAGGTCGCTGCCCAACCCGTTGGCATGGGTAAAGGTCTCCATCTTCGCGTTGGAAACATTCGCACTTTCTTGGAGTCCGGTCCAGTGGGTCAGTCCGCGGCGCGTGCCAATCCAGAGCGACCCATCCCCGTCAACCAGCAGAGATCTGATAAAGTCGTCGGGCAGTCCATCGGCAGAAGTAAACGAGTCGACCGCGCTTCCGCGGATGCGGTTCAGTCCGTCCGGCGTGCCTATCCATAGATCGCCGTTCGGAGCAGCAGCCAGAGACAGAATTACGTCGCTCAAAAGCACGTCGCGCACCGAATATGCTTTAGCGGCGCCTGCGTCGCTGCCGTTGCGCGGCAGTGCATTGAGGCCACCTCCGCTGGTTCCTACCCACAGCTTTCCCGCCGCGCCTTCCACCACTGTTGTCGTCTGATCGGAAGTCAGCCCCTCGCGCGCGCCGATGGTGCGGAAGCGCTGATCGCGCAGGATGTGCAGGCCATCGGCCTCAGTGCCGGCCCAGATGTTGCCTTCGCTGTCTTCCATCAGCGTGAGGATCGAGGCGGATGCAAGCGGATCGGTTATGGGAAGGCGTTGCACCTTTCCATTCAACCAGCGCGCCAGCCCGCCATTGGTCCCAATCCAAAGGCCGCCTTCGCGATCGCCAAAAGCCGCCTGGATGCGAGTGCCGGGCAGTTCTTTACCAACCGTCCACCGTTGGCTGCGTCCGTTCTGGCTTACCTCTATCTCACTCTTGTTCACAAGTAGATGAGTCTTGTCGGCAAGTGTAACTTCGTAGAACACAGCCGGCCCTTGCAGCATATCGTACAAAATCGGGACAATCTTGGATTCTTGAACGCCAACCTCTCCACTCTCAGTGGAGACAATGACGCCCCGCTGCTGATCCTCACGCACAGAGCGAATGATGTTCGAGGGCAACCCATCCGCAACGGCGAATTCCTTCACTGCCCCATCCTTCCATCGCGCCAGACCCTCGCTTGTCCCAACCCAAAGCGTTCCATCCTTCGCGGCCAGCAAACACCGTACATCATTCCCCGGCAGCGCGGGCGTTGAGTTCTTATCGAAGACCTGGAAGCTGTTCCCGTCGAATCGAGCCAGCCCGACCTCGGTTCCCAGCCAGACGAATCCATCTTTCGTCTGCACCAGTGCCTGCACGGTATTCTGCGGAAGCCCGTTCTCCATGCCCCACGCCTGTCGTCCATAGCTGGCCAGCGGGGTCGAAGGCTCCAACGACCTCCCTATCGCCGCAAAACAAAACAGCATCGAAGCGGCAACCACGACGCTTCTGAAAGAAGCAGAGAACGGAATCGGTTCCGCCAGCCGTTCTCCGGCTCCGCCCTCTGCAACGTTCGAATTGGCGCGATTTTGGGCCACAGATGTGGGTGGAGCATGCGTCGAACAGAGTCTAGCCCGCACAAAAGGCGCACCTGTCCGGTCGATGAGACGTGCAAGAGCTGCAGGTCAATGCATCCAGAGTACCGCACAAAGACCGAGGCCACTCTCCATCCATTGATGGAGTCCAGTCTCACCCCAATGACTCAAGACACGCGTCTGGCCTAACGATACTCTTGAATCACTCCTGAATTAGTTCCTGAACTGGTCTTCTAGGTTCGATTATCGGGTGGCCGCCCTCCTCGCTGGGCAGCCACCCGATTCCTTTTTGTGTCGGTCTAGTTCCAGCCCTTGAATCCAGCTCACCTACTCGTACTTGATGAGCGTGGCGCGGTTCTTTACATACGTTATTGTCCAGTGCTTTCCGTCCTGGTCGTAGGTCACTGTGCGGTCGCCTTCCATTTGGCCGTCCGGGTGCATCTTCATGCCGATGGCCATGCGTGTCTCCAGCTCGCTCATTCCCTGCGTCACTTGGTGGGCATCGACCGCTGCCCAAACGCCTTTTGGCCAGTGGTCGTAGATGGTGCGCGGATCGTCGTAGAAGAACAGCAGGTCGGTGAAGTAAGCCTCCTCGCTGCCTTGTATTGCTCCGATCGGCGTGGCAAACTGGCCCGCATTCCCAGGTAACTCAAACACGGCGAACACCTGTCGGGTGCCATGCTCCAGGGCGTCGTCCACATCCGCCGGCACAGCGGCCTTCACAATTTTCTTCACGTCCAGCGCTTGTGCGGGGAGAAGGAGGCCGACTCTCTTATCGAACTCCACCTTCCCTTTTTCGTAAGGGAAGTAAGGCATGGTGTAGCCGCTCTTCATCCAGACGCGGGTGCCCTCCAGCCGCTGCAAGTCTTCAAAATGCTGCGGGAAAAAGGCGCGAACCACCGCCAGGTCGTCTTTGCTCAGGGTCTGGCTGGCGTCGTTCTGCGGGATGACTCCTGGATTCTGGCGTTGTTTCCACACAGAAAGAAGGTAAAACCCGCCAATAATCAACACAATCAGGGTTGGAATCAGGGCCTTCTGCCAAGTCTTCACCGTTTCTCCATTTCGTACATTCGATAAGATGCCTACGCGCGGTAAGGTGTGTCTTGCTTCGCAAGTGGTTTTAGATTCTCGTGACCTGAGTCCAAAGTTCCTATCAACAAATGGCCTGTCATCCTTTTCGGGAGCCATGACCCGAGCATCCACGCCGAACAAATGCGAACTTCATAGGCAGGACACTAGCTAGTTGGCGCATTGGTTAGCGGAGCTGTTCCAGGGGTCCCAGACCGCAGTGCTTCCGAGGTCAGCTCGTCTGCATTCCGCAGGCCAGGAAACAGCGTGGCCCACAAGCCCGCAACCACCAACGCGCCCACGCCGCCCACCAGAGTAGCCCGCACCGCGCCCCACCATTGCGCAGTGAGCCCGCTCTCAAACTCACCCAGTTCGTTGGATGCGCCGATGAAAAGCGAGTTCACGGCGCTTACCCTTCCGCGCATCTCCGGCGGCGTGCCAAGTTGCAGCAGCGATCCGCGAATGATTACGCTGACGGTGTCGGCCGCGCCAGCCACAGCCAGCGCGGCCAGAGACAGCCACAAGTTGCGCGAGAGCCCGAAGACTACCGTCCCCGCACCGAAGATAGCCACGCAGACAAATAGCCGCAGCCCTGCACGCCGCCGGAATGGGAAGCGCGCCATCAGCAGGCTCATGGTCAATGCTCCGGCCGCCGGCGCAGCTCGCAGCAGTCCAAGCCCGCGGGGACCTTGGTGCAGAATGTCGTGGGCAAAGATCGGCATCAGCGCCGTGGCCCCGCCCAGTAACACCACAAACAAATCCAGGGAGCACGCCCCCAGCAGCAGCGACGAACGCAGCATGTACTGGAAGCCGGCCATCACTACCTGCAAGGACGCAGCCTTATGTTCCATGCGCCCTGGGCGCACATGGAGGCTGGCCACCAGCACCAGAAACCACCCCAGCGTGCCCAGGGTAAACACATACACAATCCCCGCCCCTTCGAGCGAAGTGTCGTGTACAAAGTGCGTTAATGGCAGGGTAAACAGCAGACCACCCAGCGCCGGCCCCGTGATGTTTGAGAACTGCCAGATGGCCCCGCCCCAGGTGACCGCATTCACGAAGTGTGCTTCCGGAACCAGGTGGGGAATGAGCGCCGAACTGGCCGGACCGGAGAAGGCCCGCGCCGTTCCAACAAAGAACAGCACGGCATAAATCGGGTAAACGCTGTGCAGGCCGGCCCGCGTCAGGAAGAGCAGGGCCGTGGTGCAAAACACCTGGAGACCGTAGCAAACCAGGATCACCTGTCGTCGGTCGAAACGGTCTGCAACGTGTCCTGCCGGCAGCAGAAATACCAACCCCGGCAAGAACAACGCAAGGCCTGTGTACCCCAGGTCGAGGGCGCGGTGGGTGATGGAATACACCTGCCAGGCCACGGCCACCGACTGCGCCTCGGCTCCCAGGATGGCCGTTACGCGCGCCAACTGGTACCGCCTGAAGTCGCGGAAGCCAAAAGCCTCCATACCGCGCGCCGGTGGCTTGTGGGGGAGAGGATTCATCTTCTGCCCTTAGCTTATATCCCCGTTGCCACACGGCGTTCGAGCCTGTCTAAGAACTTCGTTTTGCGTGAAGGGTACGGGCTTCAGCCCATACATCAGGATCCACAAGTGACTGGGCTTTACAGGGGCGGGAAAACTCGGTTCCGCCGGGATTCGCGGGAGCTTTGTAACAGTCTTCCACCGGCGTAACCGACCCACGAGGGACATGAAACTCTGGGTGCCCCATCCTTGCGACGTGCATTTGGTCGCAAGGGTGGGACGCCACGAACCTTGACACCCTTACGCATTTTCAACAACTTATGACCTTGTTTCCTTGTAGGGTACGACTTCAGTCGTGCCGAGAATAGCTGAAAATAAAGTGGGCTTTAGCCCCTGCGGAACGCTTTCCTTCAATGTCATCCCCCCCCCGAGTTTTCCCACAGTTTCTAAAAGCCGCGAAAGCTCGCTATCTTCACGAGGTTACCCCCTGCTCCCTCCGGAATGTTTGATTTTCAGCTTACGAAAAGCGGCCTGAGGCCTGAACACTCGCTCGTGAACTTCCCTTGCGAGGTCGGCTTTCCACTCCATTGAAGCATCAAACCAGTGTGAGCTTACTTGCCCCAACGCCTTCCGCTGCCGCCGCGCATTCGCACCAATTGACGGTGCCGCACTGGCTCGCGCAGCTTGGCCCACTTGGCCTCTTCGCCGTATCGATCGTCGATTCGTCGCCAATTCCGCTCCCTATTCCCGGCAGCACCGATCTGTTGCTGCTGTGGCTGGTTTCGCACAACGGCGACCCATGGCTGCTGGCGCCGTGCGCAATCGCGGGCAGCGTCCTGGGCGGAACTCTCTCCTGGCACATCGGCCGGAAAGGTGGAGAGATCGCCTTGCGCAAGCATGTTTCGGCACGGCTCCGCGCACGCGTCGTCTCGTGGGTTCAGCGGCGGCCAATCCTCGCCGTCTTTCTGCCCGCGGTGCTGCCGCCGCCCATTCCGCTGGCGCCGTTCATTCTTGCCTCCGGTGCGCTCGGCGTCTCGCGTAACCGATTCATGATCGCATTTGGCGCGGCGCGCACCCTCCGCTATGGGCTTATTGCCTGGCTCGGTGTTGCTTATGGCCGAGGAGTGGTGCGGCTATGGTCAATGGAGCTTGAGGAGTGGTCCACACCGCTGCTTTCGGTCTTTTTTGCTGTGCTGGCTGCAAGCATTTGCTTCGGAATCTGGAAGCTTCGCGCAGATCGCAAGTGAGGTAGATGTTGCAAGCGTAAGCGGTGGCCATGGGCCTGAAAACATTCCGCTGAGGCTAAACAGGCTGCGGAAAAACCCGGGATTCTGGATGAAAATGACGAGCGCGTTCCGCAGGGGCTGAAGCCTACGTTGATTTAATTGGCTTTATGCCGGGGATAAATCCCCGGTCTACGCCCGAATCGGTTTTTCCGCGGATTGTAAAGAAAGGCAGGGCCATTCAAAGCGAAGACTTTTCCATCGCGGACGATTCCGCTTGAATGACTGCTTGCACTGCCGGCACTGCTTCCTTCGCGGGGTCCAGGGTGTGGAAGCCCTCGGACTTGGCGGCTTCAAGCAACTGCGGTGACGCGGAGACGAAGATGATCTCGGTGTTCTGAAACATGTCGCGGGCTACAAGAGCAGCGGCCAGTTGCAGAGTGTCGGGCCAGCGAAGCGTGGTGCGGTCAAGAAGCTGGCGGGCAGCCTCGAGAACGGCCGGGTTCAGAGGCTCCTGCACCATGCGCGCGGCTTCAAGGCGGAGAATATCGAGCGCCGCTGCCGCATCCTCGGCTGAAATGCCGCCGGTCCGCTCACGGCGGCGGATGGCCGCGTAGACTTCCAGCGGCGTAGAGGCGGAGATGAGCTTGCGGTTATCCTCGACGGCCTCCATCAGCCGGATGAGCGCATCCGTCCCCTGCTCCTGGACGAACAGTTTGGCGAAGGCCGTGGACTCGAGAAAGTAGCAGCTCACATATTCCCCCGTTCCTCTTCAATGGCCGCGGCAATGGAGTCGCCGTGGACCGCGACGGGATGGAAGCGCTGCGCCTCCTCAG
>Ga0302200_10002521_pt1 | contig 16119 bp, 10 predicted proteins | sample II_Bog_N3_1_FD_194585 | JGI IMG/M metagenome (GOLD analysis project Ga0302200, IMG submission 194585) | Peat permafrost microbial communities from Stordalen Mire near Abisko, Sweden - II_Bog_N3_1 | ecosystem: Environmental > Terrestrial > Soil > Wetlands > Peat | place: Sweden: Abisko... | reverse complement strand
AACCTGCAACCCGCGCAATCTCCGCGCGACCGCGACGATGAACTACCCCTACTGACTCTCCACTCATGGCTACAGTCCATCACAACCATGAACTGTTTAACAGATGCGGTTGCTCTGACGGATACTGTAGAGCGGCTATCTATGGGCGATGTGGAGGGCGCGATTCGGAGCCTCGCCGCCCAGGGCCGTGTCCACGAGTACACCGAGCGCGAGGAGCGCATTCAAGCCATTGCCCGCGCGTACGTCGAGCAGCCGGAAAACACACTGGTCATTTCTCCAGACAACGCCTCTCGCTTAGAGATCGCGACGACCATCCATGCCGAGATGCAGAAGCTTGGCAAGGTCAGCCAGGAGGAACAGCAGGTGACTGTGCTTGTTGCCCGCCAGAACATCACCAGTGAGGACCGGCTCTGGGCGCAGAACTACGAGCCAGGCGACGTTCTGCGCTACACGCGAGGCAACCAGACCATCGATGTTGCCGCGCGGGAAATGGTCTGGGTCAGTGCCACCGACGATCACGAGAATCTGATTACGGTGGAGCGGGAGAATGGAGAACTCATCACCTACGATCCTCGGAAGGTGAATGGCGTCACGGTGTACCAGGAGGCAGAGAGGACTTTCGCCGAAGGCGACCGCATCCAGTTCACCACTGCGTTTCATCCGCAGAAGATCGCCAACCGCGAACTCGGAACGATTGCAGCTTTGGACGAGGCGGGCAATCTGAAGTTGCAGATGGACTCCGGGCGCACGGTCGATTTCAATCTGCACCAGCATCCGCATCTCGACTATGGCTATGCCGTGACCAGCCACAGCAGCCAGGGCGAGACAGCCGACAACGTCCTGATTCACGTGGACTCCGAGCACGCCCACAAGGGTCTGATCAACAGCCGCATGGCCTATGTAGCCGTCTCACGTGCCCGGTTTGACGCCCAGATCTTCACCAACGACGCCGAATCTCTTAGCCGTGAACTCGGCAAGAACGTTTCTCATTCGATGGCGCTCTGGCCCGACGAGGTTAAGGAGTTCACCAATTCATTAGCTCATCTCGGCGACGACCATTCCGTGTCGATTGGCTTTGAAAATGAAGTTGTTGCCATCGGAGAGGGGTTCGATGTATAGGCTGCCCCTCCTCGGCACAACGGGACACTTCCAACAGCGCGCGAGACTCGTCACGATACAGATTGCACAGTCCATTTCCTCACTCGTCCCCTTGAGCTGCCACGGTCCAGATTCGTTTCAACGGCAATTCGGCTCTCAGATCCTCGTCGAGTTCGTCGTAGTGAGCGAATAGCTGCTCAAGGAGTTCTTTCCGGCTCCAAAGGCGCACCTTGAAAAAGCTCGTTGCCAGCTCTTTATGCACGTTCGGCCTGAAGCCGCTCCATGATACAAACAGCCCCTCAGAGGCAGAGAATTTCGAGACCGCTCCGAGCAACTTGTCAACAGTTGGACGGTCAATCGGTGCGGCTTCGGATTTGACCTCTACGCAAAGCCTTGGCGCGCCAAAGCCCAATGGGCCGGTGCCCGCCAGAATGTCTGCCCCACCATCAGCCCCCTCGGGGCTGCGATACGTTGTATACCCCTGAGCCTTCAGAATTGCTTCAACCAGGGTCGTCAGTGCGTGTCCCTTGAATCGCGCGGCTATGAGCTTGTCGATCTGGTCGTTCGCCAACTCTTCCAGGTTGGCGCTCTTTGCTGCCTCGTCCGTGCTCGGCTCTCCAGAGTCGATCACGTCCGGAATCGTCTCTGGCAGCCAGTTGTTCTTCTGCATTGCCTCAAGCCGGGCTTCAGCGTTATTCCGTTGTACCCGGCAGATGGTCAAGAATGCGCCAAACGAATAGAGCAAGTCCTGCCCGAAATTGGTTCTTGGCACAGCGTCGGCAATCCATTTCACTGGTCGCCAGTGGAAATATGGGGATGGCCCCGCTGATTCAAAATGGTAGTCTCCAACGATCTCGCCGATCTGGATTGCAGGTTGGGTCTTCAGGGGCATCACGACCCAATCGCCCTTCGCCATTCCATGCGCGAACGGCCAGACTTGGCTTACCCAATTCAAAATGGCTTTGGGCTTTGTGTCCGGGTACCGCTCCGTCATGGCGCTTTCCAGCGCGTGGCGGTCAGGCATTTTGGAAAGGTCTACACCAAGGTTGTCCCACGTGACATAGACGCGTTTTTCTTGGATAAACTTCTGTTCGAACTCCCCGTGTGAGCCGGCCCGTACAAGCCAAATTGCCATTGTCCACTCCCTTCGGCGCTTACCGCCTTCGCTTAACCCTCTTGCCTGAAATCTCTTGAGTGAGATGCCCTTCTTCTGCCGTCATGATGACAAGGTGAAACGGTCAGGAAACGCATTCGAGGAAGCGGCGAACAATCCGGAAAGCGGGTTCATAGCACTCGATGGCATCTTTCGTCGGAACAAGTTCTCCGTGGAAGAGGGTGCAGCGTAGCTTGTAGACGGTTTCGACTACCCCAGCAAACAGCGCGTCTTTGCCACACAGAAAGCCGTATACACCGCATTTGATCTCTCGGTTATTGGGGTCCTTATCCTGGAATGATGTTAAGTCGCATATCCACTTCGGGTTTGCTTCTTTGTAAAGCTGAGCCAAAAACGCTTGCAGGTTTTGAGTGAGCGCACGGTATGAAGCTATGGCCGTCAACCCGGTTAGATCGAACTTCGGTTGGCTGTGGGCGAGCAATACGTTTCCATTCCTCCCCTTCACTTCCGTCTCAACCTCCCCGCCCGCATTTCTCTGGACCAAGAACGGGTATCCCCAAAACGTCTCGGACTTTGAAAAGGCAGAGTTGTCTTTGAGATAAACATCTCTCAAGCTGATTCGAGCCTTTTCTTCCCCTTTACCCGAGTGGATTTCATATCCTTCCAATCGATTGTGGAGCATACCAATCTCCGCGCGAAACTGCTCTGCCTCCTCGCTTGCGGTTTCGAGCATCGGGCGAAGCTTGCTCAGAACCGGATTTCCCTGCCACTTTATCTCGGTGATGATCTTTCGGTCCTGCGTTTCTGTGTAGGCACTCCGATACCACGCGTTGAACGCAAGCCACGACTTCACAAACTGGCCAACATAATCGATGTCGGACAACGAAGCCACTGCTGGCTACGCATCCATCCTGCTCAGGGGACACGAGCGCGGAGAGACGACGGTTGGGTCGCACGGTCGAAGTGACAAGATCGCCCTTTCGGGCGTACCAAGTTGCTCGACTTGGAGCATCTTGCATTGGTACCACTTCGGTTATGGCGGATCCATCACTACGCAAATCACTGATTTCCATGTAGCGAAAGGTCCCGTTCCCTGACGGAGCGAACCGTTCACGGCGCGGTGGCGCTGCATCGCGAACGCATCTTTCGCCAGAGCTAAGACGGTTGATTAGGTCAGCGACGCGTGGTGCGAAATACTCAGAATCCAATCTTCGGGCCGCGAAGGCCAAAGAGGCTCGTGCTGTGTAAGTTAGTGGTTCGGATGGCTCCCATTCCGCAAGACCGAGGGCAGAAGTAAGAATTGCTTCTGCCTGCTTTCCTTTGGCGAGCGCCTCGGCACGAGCCGTATAGGCCATCTCAACCAACTTCGCACAACCGGATTTCAGATCATTTCCCGCGCGAAACGTTGGAAGATTGCGCACGAGTGTAATGGTGAGGTGCGGCTGTGCCGTCTGCGAGCTGGAACGGAGCAACTGTCTGTTGAAGAATGCTGTTTGAGCATAGATGTAGAGAAAGAGTCGATCTCTGTTGGAAAGGATGGAGCTATTGAGGAAGATCAGGTCACGACTTGCTGCTGCCTCTTCGGTCACCAAGCCGACGCGGGCGACGGAGCCGCCTTTTGTCAGGACAATATCCCCATCATGAACGCGTGCAAGAGTCGGGAATCGGTTGCACAGCTCAGAGGGAATCCGTAAGCAGTTTTCAAAGTCAATAACAGAGTCCACATCTGCTACGCGCAAGAACGGCAGTTCGCCAGTGCCGTAGTATTCTTCGATTGCGGGATAAAATGCACTCCCGTCAACTGCTAGGCCCAGACGAGCGAAGGACTGGAAACTCTTCGCGCGTGACCTGACAAGTGTTTGGTCGGCAAGGTACTGTTTTTGGAAATACTCCGGGTCAATGCGTCGCGTTATTGCACTTGCCATCGCTTCTGACAGCGGCACGATGCTGATTTCCAGCCCCTCCAAGAGGCGCGCGAAGCGCGCCGAATCGAAGGGGCCTACACGAAAAAACTTAGTTCTTCCTTCTTGGCGAATTCCTCGAATGCTTCCGCGATGCCATCATGTGTGAGCCCATCGTGGTTGTAGAGGTCGTGCTGAATGACCCAATGGCCGTGCGCGTCGCGGAGGAGCTTTCCGTCATTGCCTGGCGCGATGATCTTGTCGCCGCTGGTGTCCTTGCTCTGCTTGCGCTGGGTAGCGAAGAAGATGTTATAGTCATCCACTTTCTGGCACATCGGACCGACATTCGGATCGTTGTTCCACTTCTGCACAAAGAGGACGCTGGTTTTAGTTCCAGTGTGGGGCTTAAAGGTGTTCTGATCGAGGCCGACGACTGCGAGGATGCGGCAGCGCTCGGCGATGAACTGCCGAACCCGCTGGTCGCTGCTGTTGTTGAAACGACCCTGAGGGAGGACGATGGCCATGCGTCCGCCGGGGCGGAGGAAGTCGAGATTGCGCTCGATGAAGAGCAGGTCGCGCCCGACGGCGCTTTCTAGCTTTCCGAGTGATCCATCCTTATTGAGCTTGTGCGCCAAGTCATAGGGAGCAAGCATGTCGCTTTGCTTTATATCCCCAGCAAACGGTGGATTGGCCATGAGGAGGTCGAACTTGAAGTTGCGGTAGTCGCCTTTGCTGGCCTGGAGCTTGCGCAGCTTCTTCCAGCCGTCGTGATACGTGTCTGCCCACTCTTCTTGCTTGGTGGTCTCATCCCATTTCTTCCAATCAAGGGCATTCAGATGGAGGACATTCGTCTCGCCATCTCCGGCGATCAGATTGAGGCAGCGGGCGACGCGGACACTCTTGTCGTCGAAGTCGATGCCGAAGACCTTGTCGCGTGCATATTCGGTACAACGCGGTGGCTTCTCGTCCATAGTAAAGAGATTGGACTGTGGGAGACCTTCGTCCTTAAGAATGGCCTTCCAAACATGAAAAATGGAATGAACGGGGAAGCCAGCTGAGCCGCAGGCTGGGTCGATGAGCGTCTCGTCTTCCTTAGGGTTTAGCATTCGGACACACATATCGATGACCCAGCGCGGCGTGAAGTATTGGCCCTTCTCGCCCTTGGACGATTTATTGACCAGGTATTCGAAGGCGTCATCCACAACATCAAGATTTGAGTTGAACAGCTTCCATTCCTCCAAGGAGCCGATGCAGACTTGAAGGTGGTCGGGAGTGAGCTTGATTCTCTCGTCGGGAAGGAAGACGCCTCCCCATTTGGCCTTTGCTTCGTCGAAGAGATCCTGGATTGAAACCTTCAATTGAGCGGCCGTGTTCTGATTACGGAACCGAAGGAACTTCTGCCCCTTCCATTTGCGGTGACATGCAAGTTCGTCGTAGAGCTTGGTGAAAATGAGCTTGAAAACCTCCTCGAATACATCGACTCCGGCATTGGCAAGGACTTCATCTTCAAGATCTTCGATGATTTGCCGAAGTGACCGCGCCTTTATGCCTTCAGCTTCGCGTTGTCTTTCTTTCTCTATAAGTGTCTCAATCGTCCATGGCTGCCCGGCGATGTCCTCAATTGTCTGATTTGCAGTGGGCAGTTCCGGGATGACGACGAAGTAGTTTGGATTCTTGCGGTGCCAGACTACTTGCCGAAGTCCATCGCTCCAGAGTGCAAGCGGCGCACCTGTCGCATGGCAGTAGCTCTTGAGTTGATCCTTACCGCCCTTTTCCGTCGGCTGTTTTACCTCAACGATGATGTATGGAACTGTAGGGCGGTCCGGATCAAATACAACAATGTCCGCGCGCTTTGAGGAGTCGCGTCCGAAGGTAATTGGGTATTCGACCGTGAGGCGGGAGAGGGGGTACTTGAAGTCGTACTGAAGGCGATGAAGCCAGAGTTGGCGGATGATTTCCTCGGGCTTGGCGACGACATCCTTGCCGCGCGCGAGGCATTTCAAATAGTACTTGCCGCCCTTTTCGGTTATATCGGCTTCGACAGCAGCCTTACTTCTTTCGCTGAAGACATCGAGCGAGAACTGACTCTTTGAATTGGCAAGGAGTTCATTAATGGTCACGAGAATATCTCCAATCGGTTGATTGCGTGGGATGCACTGCGCGCAGCGACTTGCCAAGGCGTCGAGAAGAGGGAAAGTGCCAGGAACCACAAGTGCCTCTCGTTGACGCGGCCTAAACCGGCGGCGACGAAGTGCTCAAGCCATCCGATCATGAGTGGACTCAATTTGGTTCCGGCCTATTCTTCCAGAAAACTGCGATCATGCACCGGAATCGACCAGAAACGCTGGCGATTCATAAGAGATTGTCGATGCATCTTTGCGCGGAAACCATTCTAGATTAACACCTTGCGTTGCACAACCGGACTCCTGGCCACTTCCTCCGGTGCCCGTCGGTTCCCCAGAAGCAACAACAGGGGCAAAAGCAGCTAAGGGGGCTCTGCCCCGCTCGCGCCCGCAAGGGGTTTCCCCAGGCTTCCGCGCTTCGCTTGTGCAGCCCTCCGCTGCGCTCCGTCCTTTCCACTTGCCGCTTCGCTCCCGTTTCAAGGATGGGCGATCCCCCTCATCCAGCAAGCCTCCGCATCCATCCTCGACGCGCTCTTTGCAGAAGAGACCGAGCAACTTGCCCAAGCCAGCTGAGCCCATAGCCGGGAGCGGGTGTTCTGGCGACACCCGCTCTGGAGTGGAGCCCATCGTGGTGGGATGAGGCAAAGGAGACGGTATTCAGGAGATTGCGCGGTTCTGGTGTGAACATACAGGCTCAATGAACCCGGCGGGCTAAGCCTCTTTGCGTATCGAGATCACTTCAGCACCAGCCTTCAGCTTGTCCAGGTAATCAGCCCACTGTTGCATCATTTTCTTGCGCTCAGGCAGATGCGCCGTGCGGTTGTAGGCGCGCCCGTTTGGATCGCGCACGGCATGGGCGAGTTGGTGTTCGATGAAGTCAGGCCGGACGCCGAGTACTTCATCAAGAATCGTCCGTGCCACTGCCCGGAAGCCGTGTCCGCACATTTCATCCTTTTCGATGCCCATGCGTCGCATGGCAGCGAGAATTGCGTTATCGCACATCGGTCGCTGGTTGCTCCGCGCGCTCGGAAAGACATAGCGCCCACGCCCCGTGAGAGGATGCAGTTCGCGCAAGATGTCCAAGGCTTGTTTGGCGAGGGGGACAATATGCGGGGTGTTGGTCTTGGTCACGGTGTAGCGCCACTCTGCCGCATCCAAGTCTATGTCAGCCCATTCTGCTTTACGCAATTCGCCTGGGCGCACAAATACCAATGGCGCAAGCCGCAGGGCGCAGCGCACCGTAAGTGTGCCTTCGTAGCCATCCATTGCACGCAGAATCTCAGCAACCTGTTTCGGATCTGTCGTTGCTGCCAAGTGCGTACTCGTCACCGGGGGAAGTGCGCCGCGAAGATCGCCCGAAGGGTCATGTTTGGCGCGTCCGGTTGCGATTGCATAGCGGAATACCTGTCCACAGTTGCTCAAGGTACGATGTGCGGTTTCGAGTGCGCCCCGGTTTTCGATTCGGCGCACAACTGTCAGTACCTCGGGTGCAGTTATTTCAGCAATTGGACGCCCGCCTATCCACGGAAAAATGTCGCGTTCGAAGCGCCGAATGATGCGGTCGCCGTGGTTTGCGGCCCAGATCGCTAAATACTTTGAAAGCCACTCCCGCGCCACGACCTCAAAGCTGTTTGCCGCACTGTCTGCGTGGGCCAACTTCTGAGCCTTGCGGTTTTCGCTGGGGTCGATGCCGTCGGCCAGTAGCTTGCGCGCTGTGTCCCGGCGGTCACGCGCATCTTTCAGGGGCACGTCCGGATAGACGCCAAGGGAGAGCCGCTTCTCTTTGCCTTCAAACCGAAATTTCAACCGCCACCATTTGCCGCCGGTTGGTGATACTTCCAGGTATAGTCCGCGCTCATCGAACAGCCTGATGGGTTTGTTGCCGGGTTTGACGTTTCGGATCGCAGTATTGGTAAGAGGCATAATGGGGGCAACTCCGTTTCATTGGAACGTGCTTGCCCCTAATGTTGCCCCCAGTTGCCCCCGGATGTCAACAGACGGGGTTGTCCGTCAATGGACTATAAAACGTTGAAAAAGCCAGCATTTACGCTGGCTTTCGGATGTTCTTGGATTTTCTTGGATGGTTAAATGGTGGAGGCGGCGGGAGTCGAACCCGCGTCCGAAATCGCTGTCAGCCAGGAGTGTTCATGCTTTGTCCGGTTCCTTTGGTTTCGCTCCCGGCACTCAGAGCGGACAAGATGTGCCGAAAGCTAGTCCGATGATCTCGCGCAAACAACACGGACCGAGCCGTTCACGCCAGCCTACTGTATGACGTCCGCTCACAGCCCATAGGCGAAGCCGTGGAAGACGGCAGCTTATTTAATTAAGCTGCAAGTGGCAGACTGTAGTCGGCAACTTTGTTTTTGTAAGCGATTACGGGTGCCCACCCCCCGACATGACTCCTCAGCCGCAATCGATCCCGTCGAAACCGTGACGCCCCCATCTGGGTGCGAGCCCGTTCAACTGGCTCGTGCTGCTGCTTCCATTCTATGTCAATTCCGGCTTTCCCGCGCGTCTATTGCTTTTCCAGATCGATGCTCTCGTACTCATGCCGCGCGATTGCGGCGCGAATCTGGGCCGGCGTCTTGCCCAACTTGGTCTGCTGGTAGGCGAAGAAACCCTCCTTGGCGCAGGTGTCGCACTCGGTTGAGTGCGTGGTCTCGTAGCAACTGCGCAGGCTGGTGTGCCCCAGCGAGCGATCACAGCGGCAATTGCACGGCAACTGGTAGATCACGCTCCCAACTTTGGCTGCCAGCAGGTAAGCGTGCACTTGCCAGGGATAGCGGAAGTGTTCGCCGGTCAACTTGCTCCCGGAGAGAATCGGGGCCAGGGCGCTCACCTTGAGCGGCGCGGAGGGATGATAGGCGGGAACATCGTCGGCAGGGTTCGACCACTGCGCAAAGCTGATCGTGGTCACGGCGAAGACAGCCAGACCCAAAACCCAACGGCTCTTCATCCAGTCATTCTTCATATAGATCCCCTGACGTCATTATTTTAGCCGGGAAGCAGGAAAAATCGAAGCCCATAGTGGCGACGGGGCCGCGAAGTGTGCGTGGACCCACTTTAGCGCAAAAAAAGGCGGCACGAACGGTCTTGCTGTTCGTGCCGGGAGGCCAGTGACGCAAACTACTTCCAGTTCGGAGAAGGTCTCTCCATCACTGGAATATATACACCATAGCATAGATTGAGACGATGTCAAATACAAAAATCGAAATTATTTTGAACTGTCGCACAATCGGTGCTTCGAGGGCGTTCAGTGTCCCAATGCGCGACACTCCCATGAGGCCAATCCCAAAACGGGCACCCAGGCAAGTCTATCTATTTATGGTAAGCTGCTCAAAAACATGCACTTATTTAAGAGCGGTAGATCTCTTGCGCCAGTCCTATGTCCGGCCATAGCTCGGGGTAATCGTGGACGCTCCAGCACTAGCCAAAGAGCTGCGGGCTCTCCGGTAGCGCTGAACAACTGCTCCTACTGTTTACCAGACGGATGCGGCCAAAAATCCAAATTTCAGGATCTTGTGGTCCAATCCGGCAACAAAGCCCAAACCTGATCCGCGTGGCCGGCGTTCCTCTGTCAGACCAGCTTGTCCGCGGCAGCCGCAAGCTCGAAATCCTTGCCCGTCAGGCCCCCGGCATCGTGCGTAACCAGGCCCAGGCGCACTTTGTTATAGCGGATGTCGATATCCGGGTGGTGGCTGGCCTTTTCGGCCCGCTCGCCTAAGCGGTTGACGAAGGCCAGCGCGGCAACGAAATCGTCAAACTTAAAAGTTTTCGTCAATTCCCCAGCCTCGATTTGCCAGCCGGGCAAAGCGCCGAGACGGGAAGCTGCTTCTTCCTTGGAGAGTGGATTCATGGCTTCTACTCCGAAGATGAATTCTATTTCTCTTTCCGGATGGGTCTGTTCACGATGTCGAATGTCGAAAGCCGCTTGCTCTGTTCGCCGATCTGCGTGCGCAGTTCTTGCCAGACTTCAATGGGAACCTTGAGAAAGACCTCCACTACCGTAGGGTCGAACTGCGTTCCCGAGCAGCGCTGAATCTCTTTGCTGGCATCCTCGAAGCTGCGCGCTTTGCGGTAAGGCCGTTCGCTGGTCATGGCGTCAAGCGCGTCGGAGATGGCAAAGATGCGTGCTCCAATGGGAATCTCGCTGCCGCGCAGCCCGGACGGGTAACCGCCTCCATCGTAGTGCTCCTGATGAGTGAAAACAATCTCGGCCGCTTCGCGCAGGAATGGAATCTTGTGCAGCATATCGTAGCCGCTGGCGCAATGGCGGCGCATGAAGGTCTGCTCTTCCGCGGTCAGCGGACCGGGCTTGCGCAGTATATCGTCAGAAACCGCCATCTTGCCGATGTCATGCAGGAAGGCGCCGCGCGCAATCATCTTGATCTCCGCAGATGGCGCGCCCATGGCCCGCGCCAGCGCAATGGTGTACGCCGTCACCCGTTTGGAGTGTCCCTCGGTTTCGGAGTCCTTCAGGTCCAGCGCGTCGCCCAGCGCCTCCAGCGTGATGTCGTACGACTGCTCGATATCTTCCATGGCCTGACGCAGCAGTTCGGTCCTGGCCCGCACCGCCATCTCCAGGTTCTGCTGGTAGCTGTGGTTCTCCTGCAGGGCCTGCCGGTACTCCAGTGCGCGCTGAACCGTGCCCAGCAGATGCCCGCGCTCGAAGGGCTTGAGCACATAGTCATAAGCGCCGCGGTGCATGGAGTCAATGGCCACGGTGATGTCATGAATCGCCGTGACCATCACCACGGGAAGCTGCGGTTTCTGCCCACGTATCTGTTCCATCAGGGCAATGCCGCTGCCGTCGTGGATCACCACTTCGGTCAGCACCAGGTCAAAGTCATTCTCTTTCGCCATTTTTATGGCGTCGCGGCCGCACGAGGTCATCTGCACCTGATACCCCTGGCTCTCCAGTGTGGCGCCGATCATTGCCCGAACATGAGCTTCGCCATCCACCACCAATATCCGTGCCGTCCGTTGCAGTCTCGCATCCGCGCGAGCGTTTGTTTCCAGGGACACTGCGGCTCCGATCAGCACTTCCAACCCTGCCAGATTCAATATCAAGCCCTCACCCTCTCATGACCTTGCCAGCTTGAAACGGCCGCAAAGGCATCCTCTCATCGAGCGATCGTGATTCTGTTAGTGGCTTACAAGCCTCAACGCAGAAGAGAATGCCGCCATCAGTACCCTATCGGTAATCTTCGCACTTTCTGTAAATAAAAGAAAAACCGCCCCAAAAAACGATTGAATCCCCACCCCCGGAAACGTATTCCCGCGTCCCGCCAACTATAGCAAAATTTGTCAAAACCGCATCAATTTTGATGCAGGACGAGCCTATAGGGTCAGCCCTTTTGCCGAGCTGCGCGCCGCGCAATGGCCCACCCCTCCTTGACGAACTGATGAGCCCGACCGACGGCCAGCGAACCCGCGGGAGCGTCTTTGGTGATGCAGGAGCCGGCGCCGACGTAGGCCGCATCCCCCACCGTCACCGGCGCCACCAGCGTGGAATTGCTGCCAATAAAGGCCTCTTTGCCAATGTGCGTCATGTGCTTGCCAACACCGTCGTAGTTGCAGGTGATGGTTCCCGCGCCGATGTTGGTCCGCTCGCCCACCTCGGCATCGCCCAGGTAAGTCAGGTGGTTGGCCTTCGCGCCTTTGCCCAGCTTCACCTTTTTGGTCTCCACAAAGTTGCCTACATGGGCGTCTTCGCCGATTTCGCAACCCGGACGCACATGCGCAAAGGGGCCAATACGCGCGCCGTCCGCAATCGCGCTCTCGGCCAGCACGCAGCTTTGCCGAACCAGTACATTATTGCCCAATTGGCAGTTTTCAATCACCGTGTAGGATCGGATTCGGCAGCCTGTGCCTATCTTTACGCGGCCCAGCAACTGCACAAACGGCTCGATCACCGTGTCGGCAGCAATCTCTACTTCGGCGTCGATCACCGAAGTCTCAGGCCGGAAGATGGTCACACCCTCCGCCATCAGCCGGTTTGCAGTGTTGGCGCGGAGGGTGGCGTCCAGGGCAACCAGCTCCGCGATAGTGTTCGCGCCCAGAACTTCACCCGCATCGGCGGCCTCAATGGCCACCACCCGCTCGCCGGCCGAGCGCAACAGGCCGGCCATATCGGTGAGTATCAGCTCACGGTTGGCATTGTCGGCGTCGAGCAGGTCAAGACGAGCCAGCAAAGGAACGGTCTTGAAAGCGTAGATTCCGGAGTTGATCTCGCCGATCTGCCGCTGTTCAGCCGTCAGCGCCTTCTGTTCGACAATGGCATCGACTTCGGGAGACTCAGGTGATTTGCGCACGATGCGTCCGTAGCCGGTGGGGTCTTCGGGTGCGGCCGTCAGAATGGTCATCGCCGCCTGCTCCGCCTGATGAAATTGCCATAGCTCCGCGATCGTCTCCGGGCGGATCAGCGGCACGTCGCCGGAGAGCACCAGAATGTTGTCGTAGCCGGCGATAGCCTCGCGCGCGCATTGAATAGCGTGGCCGGTGCCGCGCTGCTCCGTCTGCTCCACAAAAGCGACGCCGGTAGATGCTACAGCCGCCCGCACTTTCTCCGCATGGTGGCCGATGACAACATAAATGTCGGCCGGCGCCACAATGCGGCTGGCTGCCGAAATTACATGGGCGAGCAGCGGCTTGCCGCCGATCTCGTGCAGTACCTTGGGACGCTGCGATTTAAGCCGCGTTCCCTTGCCTGCCGCCATAATGACGACTGCCAGCTTGCCTTTCAATCCCAACTTACGCCTCCTTGCAAGTCGCTTCGGTAAAACCCGTGTCCATCTACCTCTTCGGCAAAATCAGAGATACGGTGGGAACCCGCCCTGAGCGCAACCGAAGAGGTGTTACTCCAAGTTTACCGTTCATTCGCTGCCGCGCCCGCTTCTTTCGGCATCGGAATGGTGATATCCACCGTCTGCACCGGCCCCAGCTTCAGCTCGTCCAGCCCTGGCTTGATCTCCGGCCCATTGCCCACCACCAGCACGGCCAGCTTGTCGGGATGGATGTACTTCTTTGCTACCCGGTCCAGATCGGCCAGCGTTACTTTTTCAAGCGCGGCCTTGTAAGTCTCCAGATAGTCAGCCGGGTAGCCGTAGAACTCCAGCCGCTCCCGCTCGCCGAGCACCTTTTCCCTGGTGTCGTAGCGGAAGAGGAATGAGTTGAGAATGTTATCCTTGGCCCGCGCCAATTCTTCCTCGGTAAAGGGCCGTGTGGTGAGTCCGTTAATCTCTGCCAGCGCAAGCTGTGTAGCTTCCACCGTGTTCGCGCTCTGGGTGAGTACCATTGCGCGGAACTCCGCAGGATGGTCGTACGCGAAACTCACGCCGCCGCCCACCGCGTAGGCCAGTCCCTTCTCGGTGCGAATCTTCTGGAACAACCGGCTGGCAAACCCTCCGCCCAGAATCTCGTTCATCACCGCCAGCGCGGGCACATCGGGATTGCGCCGGTCCGTGCCCAGCCCCACAATCTCCACGTTCGACTGGTTCACGTCCTCCTTGTCGATAAAGTAGACGCCGGGTTTGGGGCCGGCAAAAGCCTCGCGCCGCGCCGGTGCGGCCTTCACCTTCGGCAGTCCCTCGAAGACCGCGCGCAGCTTGGCTTCCATCGCCACGGGGTCAAAGTCGCCGCTCACGGCCACAATCAGTTTGCCGCCAATCGCCCGGTCGTGCCAGGCCTTCAAGTCGTCCACCGTAACCGCGCCAACCGTGGCCAACTCCGGCTGGCGTGCATACGGGCTGTTGGCGCCGTATACCAGCTTGGCCGATTCACGCCCGGCAATTTCGTCTTCTTCGTCGTTGCGCCGCACAATCCCCGTGGCCATCTGCTGCTCGGCCAGTTTCAGCTTCTTCGCGTCAAACTGGGGATGAAACAGCAGGTCCATGGCGAGCGAAAACACCTGGTCCGCATCGCCTTTGAGCGAGTCCCACGACACTGCCGTGGAATCCACGTCACCGCCGGTTTCAATGTGCGCGGCTTTAGCTTCCAGCAGGTCGTCCAGCGCATCACCGCTCAGTTTTGCGGTGCCGCTGGTGCGCCACGTCAGCCCATAAAGCGCTACCAGCCCCGTTTTGGCCGCATCCTCGTCCCGCTCCCCGCCCGGAATCAGCACTGACCCGGAAACAAACGGCAGCTCGTGATCCTCCTGCAAAAACAGAACGATGCCGTTTTTCAGCTCGATGCGTGTGGGCTGGTGGGGTTTGAATTCATGCAGTTTCGGAACGGGAATCTGCTCCCACGGCTTGGCTTGCTGAGCTTGCAACGCGCCGGGCGCAAACGCGAGCGCGCAAATCGCAAGAACAAGATACCTTCCAACAATGAGCGGGTGCCCCATCCTCGCCGCTGTCTTGTTTTTGCGGCTAGGGTGGGAAACCTCGAACTCCGGGTGGCCCAGGTCTCGCTTTTGAGACCTGGGATTCACTTCAGCCAACCCCATCAAAAACTTCTTCATCGCGCGCCTCCATTTTTCAGCGCAGCCGCGGCCGGCGCGGCCGTTTCAATCCACGCTTCAGTCCGATTGCTGGTCACAAATATCTGGTTGGCCACGCGCCGAATATCTCCCTTGGTCACCTTGTCCACCTTGTCCAGTTGCTTGAAGAGCTCGCGCCAGTCGCCGTAGCGGGTCTGGTACTCGGCCAGCGAGTTAGCCAGCCCCTGATTGTCCGCGAGGCCGCGCAACAGGTCGGCGCGTGCGCGCGTCTCGTACATTGCGAGTTCCTCGTCGCTCACGTCCGCTGTCCGCAGCTTCTCAATCTCCTTGTGGATGGCGTCGCGCATCTCTGCCGGCGTGTGGCCCGGCAGCGGAACCGCAAAGAACGCAAAAAGGCCTGGATATTTGTCTCCGGGATACGGGCTGAAGCCGGCAGCTTCGGCGGCAATTTGCTGGTCTCTCACCAGGCTGCGATAAAGCCGCGATACGCGTCCATTCGACAGAATGTCCTGGATGGCGTCGAAGACCGCGTCATCCGGGTTGCGATAATCGGGCCGGTGGTAGCCTTCAATGTAAAACGGCTGCGTAGCCTCGCGAATCGCCACCGTCTTCTCGGCAAACTGCTTTGGCTCGACGGTGGTCGTCTCCTCCGGCTTGAGACCGGCGGGAACGCGGCTGAAATATTTTTCCAGCACCGGCAGAGCCTCGCTGGCCTTCACGTCGCCCACCACGGCGATCACGATGTTCGCTCCCACGTAATACTTCTTGTGGAATTCCATCGCCTCGGTGGCGTTGATCTGGCTCACTTCGCTGGGCCAGCCGATGCCGCTGCGGCCGTAGTTGTGCGCCACGTAGGCCGTGGCCAGAAGCTGCTCCGTGAGCCGGCCGATAGGGTTGGAGTCGGTGCGCATCCGCCGCTCTTCAATCACCACCTCGCGTTCCTTGTAAAACTCGCGCGGCACCACGTCCGCCAGACGGCTGCTCTCCATCCACGCCCAAAGCTCCAGGCGATTCTCCGGCATCGACCAGAAATACTGGGTGGCGTCCAGCCCGGTTTGAGCGTTCAGGCCCTCCGCTCCGTTGCGCTCCGCCACGTCGGTAAATTGGTTGGGGACAACGTATTTGTGCGCTTCAACCTGAGCCTCCACAAAGGCCTGCTTCAGCGTGGCCAGCTTGGCCGGGTCGCGGCCCACGGCCTTCAGGTATTCGGCCTCGTAGGCGTCGTTCGCCTCTTCCACCTTGGCCAGAGCAATCTTCTCGGCGGCGTAATCCGTAGTGCCGATCTGGCTGGTTCCCTTGAAGGCCAGGTGCTCAAACATATGCGCCAACCCGCTCTCGCCTGAGGGGTCGTTCACGTCGCCCGCATCAATAAAGGTGTTGTAGCTGAAGACCGGCGCTTCGGGCCGCTCGCAGATGATGAGCGTAAGCCCGTTGGCCAGTACC
>Ga0302200_10002515_pt1 | contig 16150 bp, 6 predicted proteins | sample II_Bog_N3_1_FD_194585 | JGI IMG/M metagenome (GOLD analysis project Ga0302200, IMG submission 194585) | Peat permafrost microbial communities from Stordalen Mire near Abisko, Sweden - II_Bog_N3_1 | ecosystem: Environmental > Terrestrial > Soil > Wetlands > Peat | place: Sweden: Abisko, Stordalen... | reverse complement strand
TGGTGCTTGCCATTACGATCACCAAACGGACCGCCGGAATGCCATGGCTGACCCGATTTGATATCCTCTATATCCACTTGCTCCAATACTGCAACAAAAGCGCCGCTTGAATCAAATTTAAGCGCAACGGGCTTGCCGTTATATTTTATAACCACCACATAACCATCAATACTGCCTGATGAGGTTAACGTTTTAAAAACCTTCAAAACAGTGTAACCCGAGTAATTTGCGGTTAAATAAGTACCGACAGCGGTTGGCAAGCTACTGAATGCGATGGAGTCAGGCTTGCCACCTTTTGGATAACACTTAATCGCATAAAGTGTATCGCTGCTGCCGGTTGAATCAGTAACGGCCAGTGATATGCCCTGTGTACTGCTTAATTCTGTTGATGTGATTGTAGATGTTGAAGTACTGCTTTTTGTTGACTTAACAGCATCTTTTGAACATGAAGTAAATAATAACAGCAGGAATGCTGCTATTACAAATGCGTAATTTTTTTTCATTTTAATAGGGGTTTTGTAGGCGTTATAAATTTGAATTAAAAGTAAAGCACTGCTAATTCAAAGCTCAAAATGAATCGATTAACACATAATTTAAATCGATGAATGTAGTGTTTGCTGAAATTATATAACGAATGGATTATGCCACATAATTAATTGAGGGGCATATTTAAGTTGTGATGCTACAAATTATAGCCTGCAACCTGAATATTGGGCTGTAAAAGAAGTTAGCTTGTAATAGCTATCAATTAAACGGAGATCTCAATCTTTTTGCCTGTTTTTGCGGCAAGATAAATCGCGTCGATCACCTTCAAGTCCCTGATCGCTTCCTGACCATCAATAGGCACTTCGGGTTGCAGTCCGTCAAACAGGATAGCTGCCATTTTATCCATCTGCACTGTTTGGTGGGTAGTTATCGGCTGGGTAAGCTCGCCATCGTTTGTATGGCCCATTATCGGCCCATATCCCGTTGAGGGCTGTAGTTCTGCATACCCCTTTGCTCCGTTCAGGAAAAATTTATCGAGATGGTTCATTTGATAGGTAGACAGGCACGATGCAACAGCGCCGCTCGGGAAACCAAACTGGAACTGGATGGTTTCATCTATACCTTCCTTAAACTTAACCGGGTCGGTTTTCGTTTCCTGGGCCGTAACCCAAACAGGTTCCTCTCCCACCATGTAACGGGCACCATTCACCGCATAAATCCCTATATCCATCATTGATCCTCCGCCTGATAGTTGCTTATTCAAGCGCCACTGTGTAGGGTCGCCAATAGTAAACCCGCATAACCCCTGGAAGAAAGCAATCTTTCCAAAATCGCCCGCTTTTCTTTTGCGGATCACTTCCAGCGTTTTAGGTTCAAAGTGCATTCTGTAGCCTACCAGTAATTGCACGTTTGTCGCCTTGCAGGCATCTGCCATTTCCTGCCCTTCTTTGGCATTTATAGCCATTGGCTTTTCACAGATCACATGTTTGCCGGCTTTAGCAACACGTATCACCTGATCGCGATGAAGGGCATTAGGTGTTATTATGTATACCGCGTCAATATCGGGATTGTTTTTTATGGCATCAAAATTTTCATAATTGTAGCAGTTCTTTGCAGGTATACCATATTTACTTTGCCAGTCGGCGATTTTTGACGGTGTACCACTAATCACACCAACCAATTTAGCCCGGGTGCATGACCGCATGGCTTCAGCTACCCTTGTGCCGTAACTTCCAAGGCCCATAATGGCTACCCGCAATACACGGCCTTCGCTAACTGTTTTAACAGGAGTTGCTTTTTCTGCCCATGATAAAACTGGAACCAATTGCAATGCCAAACCGGCAAGGCCTGCTTTTTTCAAGAAATCTCTCCTGGTATTCATAACTGGTGGTATTATTAGTTCAAGGTTAAGAATTTTCAAGTTAGCTGTTTAATCCCAAAGAGAACAGATCAAAACATGGTATTTTTTTATCGAAAATGAGCATAAAACCAATACACTGTTCCATAATACTGTTGTAGAAGTAATGTAGAGGCCGAAACCGGTTGTATTTATATCCTATCCCCAAAAATATCAGCCAAAAACGCTTCTTTTACTTTATAAGTCAATCAGTTCCGCATGAAACACCTTTACCCTTTCCTGGCACTAACCCTATTGTCCGGCTTTTACTTTGAACGTAAGCCAATGGAAGCAGAATTTAAAGATTCGGCAGCATATCGCTGGTTAAACAAAAAGGTATATGATAAGCGGCCGCTGGATGATATGGAGCACCTGGATAACTGGCGCTCGTTCACCTCATCCGGCGTGCAGGTGGTTGACGCCCGCAAAGTAATTACTACTGCCGATTCCAGCAGCTCTGTGGCTACTATCGAATTATCAAAACAATTCGTTCATGAGGGCAGTCAATCGCTATTAATGACCACCCCTACCCGCCTTAACGGCCCCGCACCGCTCAATGGCCGCGGCTGGGGAAGATCAGGTATCAGACGCATGTTCAACGGCGAGGACTGGACCAAATATAACCGCATCTCTATCTGGATCTACCCCGACCTGCCCGGCTTTTATACCACCGCACTGGATGCCCAGTTGTATAATGATGGCAAGGAAAAGCTGCCTGCCATATTCGGGCAGGAAGGCCAAACTTCATGGGTGCTGAAAAATCATCAGTGGAACCACGTTGTTTGGGAGATCAGCAACGTTGCGCGGGATAAAGTAACCAGCTTTGAAATATCCTATGGCTTATCCGGCAGTTATCCCGGCGAAGCCGATAAGATCCGTTTTTATTTTGATCAGTTAGATCTGGAGAAGGTTGATCCTGATAAGATAGAAGGCTGGGATGTATGGAAAGGCCGCATTGCTTACCCGCATACCGGTTACCAAACCGGGGCTCAAAAAAGCGCTATCATCAGTAACATCGATGCAAAAACTTTTAAGTTGATCGATCAGGATAATCACCAGGTCGTATTGAGCAAACCTGTAGCTAATGTCAGTTCTTCTATCGGCAAATTCCAGGTAATGGATTTTTCGGAGATAAGAAAACCGGGCAACTATGTACTCTCCGCCGGGGACGTGGTGACCAAACCCTTCCGCATTAGCGATGATGTTTACGAGCGCACGGTATGGAAAGCCCTCAACTTTTTTTATGCTGAACGCTGTGGCATGGCTATACCCGGCATACATGGCAATGAGCATAACGACTGGGTTTGTACCCATGGTAACAGAAAAATAGTGACCAATGGCGGCTGGCACGATGCCGGCGACCTCTCCCAAAGTTTTGAAGGTACCGAGGAGGTCACTGCTGCTTTATTCAGCATGGCTGAGAAGCTCCATGAGCGGAATAATAACCCTGATTTGTACGATCGTGTGCTCGAAGAAGCTAAATGGGGTCTCGACTGGATATTGAAGAATAATTTTGGCGATGGCTACCGCAATACAGGTTCGCTAAACAGCCGCCGGACCAATAATATAATCGGCGATGATGACGACCCTATCGCCACAGCTCAAAACAGCCCGATGGCTAATTTTGAAGCCGCGGGTGTTGAGGCGCAGGCATATCCTATATTAAAAGACAACGACCCTGAATTAGCAGCCTATGCCTTAAAAACTGCTGAAAGCGACTGGCAGTTTGCTGTGGCAGGTATGTCATCTGTTAAGCCATCAAAAGATATATGGCGCGGCACATTTGATTCGAATAATGTGGAGGATGAATTGCCTGCGCAGGCTATCCTGGCATCGGTAAACTTATGGAAAGCAACCGGAAATCAGCAATATGAAAAACTGGCGACCTCATTAGCGCCTGTGATCATGAACGCGCAGCAACAACAGCGCCCGGATTGGGATACGCCATTGACCGGATTCTTTTATACCACTACAACGAAGGAACGCATATTGCATTATTGCCACCGGGGCCGCGAACAGGCACCTGCTATGGCACTCACCGCGCTTTGCGATGCTTTCCCTAATCATCCCGACTGGATAAAATGGTATGCTTCGGTAACGCTTTATGCTGAATACCTTAAAACCATTGCCAAATATTCCGCGCCTTATGAGATGATGCCTGCATCGGTTTATACTGATACGGAATACCGGCATGTGCCCGAAAGTCGGCAGCCGTCATTCCGCCAGCAGGTATTGCAGGGTATCCCTTTAGGCAAAGGGCATTACCTGCGGATTTTCCCAGTGTGGATGGATTACCGGGGTAACTTTGGCACTATTTTGCCACAGGCGCAAGCATTGGCCAGCGCAGGGCAATTACGTGGTGACTTAGCAGCTGAAGGCTTGGCAACCCGCCAACTGGAATGGATCATCGGCCGAAACCCTTTTGCAGAAAGTACCATGTATGGCGAAGGTTATGACTTTGTGCCGCTTTATTCCCCGTCTTCCGGCGATATGGTTGGTGGTTTACCGGTAGGCATACAAACCCGTGGTGAAGCTGATGCACCCTACTGGCCCGTACAAGCCATGTGGACCTACAAAGAGATCTGGGGGCACCCGGTAACTAACTGGATCTGGCTGTTATCAACCATAGAAGGCCCGGCTACAGTTCAGGGTCGGGCGGATGCACCGGTGGTTTTTGAGGAAGTGCGTACACATCAACGAATCACGGTAAGTGTTGATAAAACATCCGGATACTTTAAAACGACTATCCCCGAAGGAGAATACAAGGTAACCAGCGGAGGGCGCACCCAAACACAAACATTTTTACCGGGTTCATCCTACGACTTGGAATGCAGACCTAACGAGATGTTAAACTATACCATAACCAAACAAAATGATGCAAATGGCGGGGTAACCATCCGGTTAACAGCACAGGGTAATGGTATACATCATTTCAGTTTCCGTATGGATAATTTAACGCTGGATGATGATCAAAAAGAAGTAAGTCTGCGATCTGGTAAAACAACTCAACTGGTATGGCACGGGCATATAACTGAGATGAACAAGACCTGGGTAGCGATAGCAATACCCGACAATAAGCTTCCACAACGCAAAGAACTGAGAGGTTCTGCCTGGGACAAAGACTAATATTAAACGCGTTCAACTCTGTGCTACTCTGTGAAAAACTCCGTGCCCTCTGTGGTTTAATTTTCACCACAAGGACATGGAGATTTTCACAAAGAACACTAAGTTTTTATAAAGAGTCGCCGTAACCTGACTGACCTCTTTAATGGTGCACCAGTTGATAAACCTGCTGCATATATTCTGCCTCTTCCATTACCACCTGAAAATCCTCCCATTCGGTTATACTGAACGTAAAACAAATATCACTATGAGGCGTGCGCAATACCAGTCTTTCTTCACCATCGGGGAATGGGAACATGCTTTCTTCCACATCCAGCTGCGAGGTGAAATTCTTGAACATTTTAAACTGCTCGGGTGTAAAATTCAGCAGCAGGTTTCGCAACCAAATGTTCAGTATTTTACACTCCATACATGGGCTAATAACAGTCGGAGCATATGTATCATTGAGCGTAATTTATTTTTTCGCTGGAAATAAACTTGAGATGCAATTGATTATTTTAACCTTTTATTGTCTTCGCTATTCTTCATGTAAAATAATCTTGCTATTGATTATCAATCACTTTCAATATTCAGAGCCTATAGTTGTAGAATTTTAATTAAATTATTGGTAATCAAAAATATAATCAGAAAACTACGTTCTTTACATAGGTCAAATACTTCTTTGCACGAAGCTTAATGTTAAGTAGATTAGCCACTTTATAAACTTAATTGTCAACCATACAGTTTCATGCGTTTAAATCTGGCTTTAGCCTTTTTTTTACTATTCAGCGGATTTCATATTGCTTCTGCGCAGAATAATAAATACCAGTTTTCACATCTGGATATTAGTGACGGCTTATCACATAACCAGGTTAATTGTATTTATAAAGATTCAAAAGGCTTTATGTGGTTTGGCACCATGTCGGGTTTAAACAGGTATGATGGTTATAATTTCAAAATATTCAGGCACGATGTAAACGACAAAAACTCTATCAATGATGATTATATCGCAAATATTTTTGAAGGCCCCGGAAATAAGCTGTGGATTGAGACGCGGAACGGTTTTTCAGTATATGACCCGCTAACTGAGCAGTTCAACAACAATTTAAATGCTTTAATGGCGGAGCTAAAGCTGCCTAACGCAACCATTACCAAAATTACAAAGGATAGTAAAGGGAATTTCTGGTTTATATTTTCAAATGCAGGAGTGTGCCGTTATGACCCGGCAAGCAATCGAACCTATCTTTATCATCATGGCGCAAATTCGCAGCCATCTTTATATTCAAATGCAGTAGTTGATATTGCCGAAGATACCAGGGGCAATATGTGGCTTGTTTATAACAATGCTGTTATCGACATGATGAACGCTAAACGCGATAAGATCACTTACCACACCAATATTATAAGCCAGGCTTGCAATAATAAAAATCAGCTTTATTCCATTACCATTGATCGTGATAATGATATCTGGTTTTATTCACATGGCATAAACATGGGGATATATTATTTCAGACCGGCGGCAAATACATTACGATATATTGATGAGGGAACAGCAACGGCAAAATTAAATACCGATGTTATAAACAATATTGTACAGGCCGATGATGGCCTTATTTGGATAGGTACCGACCATGGTGGTATAAATGTGCTCGATAAAAAGGATTTTAAGGTTAATTATTTGCTGAACAGGCAGGATGATACCAAATCATTAAGGCAAAATAGTGTACTGCTGTATAAGGATAACCTGGGCATTATATGGGCAGGTACGTTTAAAGAAGGGATAAGCTATTATCACAAAAACATTATCAGGTTCCCGCTTTACAGGCATTTTGCATCCGATCCCAATAGTCTGAGCTTTGAAGATGTTGATAAGTTTGCCGAAGACAGATCGGGCAATTTATGGATAGGCACAAATGGCGGCGGCCTTATTTATTTCAACCGCAAAACCGGCAAATACACACAATACAAATATAACCCGCAAAACAGCAATAGCCTGAGTAATGATATTATTGTTAGCCTGTGTATTGACCACGACCAAAAGCTATGGATAGGCACCTATTTTGGCGGGCTTGACAGTTTTGACGGAAAAACATTTATCCATTACCGCCATAACGATAAAATAGCAACCACAGTGGCTGATGACCGTATCTGGAGTATACTTGAGGATTCATCGCACCGCTTATGGGTGGGTACATTTGCAGGCGGTTTGGATATTTTCGACCGGGCGAAAGGGATCTTTCTGCACCCCTTTAACCAAAATGAGATAAGGTCGCCGTATGTATCCTCAATATTTGAAGACAGGGATGGCAACATATGGGTCGGCGGCTATTCGGGCGTGGATGCGATCATGAAGAAAACAAATCACATTATTCATTATAAATACAATGCTAATAGCACCAATAGCTTAGTCGGCGATAATGTAAACAGCATTACCCAGGATAGTCGGGGACTAATGTGGATAGGCACACGCGATGGTGTGAGCATACTGAACCCTAAAACAAATAAGTTTACTTCGCTTGTAAAAGCAAACGGACTGCCCGACAACTGCATCTTAAATATACTGGAAGATAATAGCGGGGTAATGTGGTTGAGCACATCAGGCGGGTTGGGGCGCATATCCTTAACGGTTTCAGATACAGGCTACAACTTTCAATTTAAAAACTTTGATGAGCTTGATGGACTGCAGGCAAGGGAGTTTAATGTAAATGCCGCCCTTAAAACCAGCAAAGGCGAACTAGTATTTGGCGGCGGCCATGGGTTTAATATTTTCGACCCGCAAAGCATACAGCCCAACGTTAATAAACCCAGGCTTATTTTTACTGATTTTCAACTATTTAACAAAAGCATAGCTGCCAATGAGGCTATTAACGGCCATATTATATTATCAAAAGCAATTAGTGCAACAAACGCTATAACCCTAAAGCACAGTGAAAATGTTTTTACTATTGAGTTTGCAGCGCTCAACTTTTTTAATCCCAATAAGGTAAAATATCAATACATGCTGGAAGGGTTCGACAAAGGATGGCTTACTGCGAATAATGCTACCCGTAAAGCAACTTACACCAACCTTGATGGTGGCGATTATGTATTTAAGGTACGTACCTCTAATTCAGACGGGGTGTGGAACGCGGATGACATTACACTGAATATAAAAGTGAAGCCGCCGTTCTGGAAAACACCTTTAGCTTATATTATTTATGTACTGCTGATAGCAGGCGTACTTTTCGTGATCCGTCAGCGGGGCATACAAAAATTAAAGCGGCAATTTGCTGCCGAACAGGAGAAAAAGGAGGTACAGCTTATAATTGACCAGGAAAGGCAGGAGATTGAGCGGATGTATGAGATTGACAGGTTAAAAACCAAATTTTTAACCAATGTGAGCCATGAGTTCAGAACCCCGTTATCACTCATTATGGCCCCGGTTGATAAAATGCTGAATAATGCTGTTGATACCGATAACAGGCAGCAACTAAACATGATCAGGAAAAATGCCAGGCGCTTATTGAACCTGGTAAACCAGCTGCTCGATTTCCGGAAAATGGAGGTACATGAACTAAAGCTGCACACAGGCCCCGGCGATCTGATCAGGTTTATTAAAGAGGTGAGCTTATCGTTTACTGATATTGCTGAAGAAAAAGGGATAGGGTTTGCATTTGATACAGATATTGAAAGCCTGAATACAAGTTTCGATTATGACAAGATTGAAAGGATATTGTTTAATCTGCTATCAAACGCCTTTAAATTTACTCCTGCGGACGGCCATATTAGTGTGCTGGTGAATTTGATAAAGGAAAAATCGGCTCCTGATTTTAAATTCATTGAAATTAAGGTAATGGATACAGGCATAGGTATCCCAAAAGATAAGCAGGAAAAGATATTTGACCGTTTTTTTCAAAATAACCTTCCCGGCTCCATGCTTAACCAGGGCAGTGGCATTGGCCTGGCTATTACCAAGGAATTTGTTAACATGCACCAGGGTAATATTTTTGTAGAAAGCGAACCCGAATATGGTAGCTGCTTTATTATTCATTTACCTCTCCCGGTGGGCGAGCACCAGGAACAGGATACTTTACCGGATAGCAGCAAGGGTAAAGAAATAGCTTTAATTGAAAATGAAGACATTACAGATATATCAAAGGGCACCAAAAAACAAACCGTGCTGCTGGTTGAGGATAATGATGATTTTAGATTTTACCTGAAAGATAACCTGAAAGGCACTTTCCACATATTGGAGGCCTCAAATGGTAAAGAAGGCTGGCAAAAGGCGCTGGCTATGCACCCCGATATTATGGTAAGCGATATCAGTATGCCCGAAATGAATGGGAAAGACCTGTGCCGTAAAATCAAAAATGATAGCCGAACATCCCATATCCCTATCATACTGCTCACCGCGCTTATTGGCGAAGAAGTAGAACTGAAAAGCCTTGAAATCGGCGCTAATGATTATATGACCAAGCCTTTTAATTTTGAGATACTTATTTCTAAAATTAAAAACCTGTTACAATTACAGGCAACCTTCAAAAAAACCTATGCCCGGCAAGTGGATGTTCATTTAACTGAGGCTGCAATACCTTCGGCGGATGAGAAATTTGTAAAGGAAATTGCTGCCTATATCGGCAAAAACCTAACTAACCCATCATTATCCGTTAATGAGCTGAGCAAGCATATAGGTATGAACCGTAATACACTATATAAAAAATTACTTACCATTACAGGCAAATCTCCGGTTGAATATATCCGGTTATTAAGGCTAAGAAAAGCGGCCCATTTACTGGAACACAGCCAGATGAATATTGCCGAGGTGTCATACGAGGTTGGTTTTAATACACCGCAATATTTTGCCAAATCTTTTAAAGAAGAATTCAGCATGCTCCCTTCAGAATTCGTATTGCAGAAAAGGAAACAACATCACGAAAAACTCGATATTTCCTAATACAATTCCTGCAAATAGTGACATTATTTACTGAATATCAGTTATTTATATTGATATAAACATTAGTTACATCAATAGTTACAAATGTTACACCCGTCTAAAACTATCATTAATACCTTCATTTCAACAAAATAAGCCGTTAGTGCAGCTATTCAAGCTTTCTGCATACTGTCTTATTTAACCAATTAATAATCAAACCAAACAAGGTGATTGATCTTCGTGCTATGATGAAAAAATTAGCTGAATACTGTTATGGATTTTTCCGCAATGTTCGGCAATCGATTGCATATATCATATCCTGTTTACCATAAATAAAATTATAACCCACCAGTAAAATGAAATAAAACAAGAAAATCACCAACCAATCAAAAACCAAAAAATCATAAACCAATTATTTACCAGTTTTAAATTCCTTCATAACAATGGAAAAAATTTTACAAAAAATGAGACGAAGTACTGCGCTGTTTATAGTGAGTATGCTACTGGGTCTTTCAGGCTATGCACAAACGCTAAGGGTTAACGGCAAGGTAACCGGCAGCGACGACTCGCAGCCTATTCCCGGTGTAAACATTACTATAAAAGGAACTACAAAGGGAACCATAACCAGCAGCGACGGCAGTTTTACACTTATGGCGCAGCACAGTGATGTGCTGGTGTTTAGCTTTTTAGGGTATGCCACCCAGCAAATACCGGTTGAAAACAATAATACCATCAACGTTAAATTAGTTGCAAACAGCAATTCGCTTGATGAAGTGGTTGTTATTGGTTACGGCACAACCCGCCGTAAAGACCTGACCGGCGCTATCGGATCTGTATCGGCAAAAGATATTGCCAGCACAGTGTCTACTACGTTCGACCAGGCTTTACAGGGTAAAGTAGCAGGTGTTAACGTAATCCAAAATTCAGGGCAGCCAGGTGGCGGCGTTACCATACAGGTGCGCGGTTTAGGCTCATTAAACGCCGGTACCGACCCTTTATATGTTATTGATGGGGTAATCATCCCGCCGGGCCAGCCTTCATCAACAGGTGGCGTTTACATGGGTAATGCCGGTACTGATGATAATCCATTATCAACCATTAACCCTAATGATATCGCATCAATAGATGTATTGAAAGATGCATCGGCTATTGCCATATATGGCTCGCAGGGCAGCAATGGCGTTGTTATAGTTACCACCAAGCGTGGTAAAAAGGGCCAGCCTAAATTAACTTTCGATACTTATTACGGCCTACAGCAGGTACCAAAAGATCTGTCTATGATGGATCTACAGCAGTACGCTACCTTCGAAAATCAGAAAGATGCGGTTACCGGTGCTACACCTAACGCTGATTTTGCCAACCCTAAATATTTAGGCACAGGTACCAACTGGCAGGATGCAATATTCAAAAATGCGGGCATGGTTAACAGTAACCTGGCTATCAGCGGTGGCGACGACCGTACGAACTATTTTATAGGCGGCAGTTTTTTTGACCAGGATGGTACTGTGGCCGGGTCGGATTTTAAACGTACATCGCTTAAGATCAATCTTGATAATAAAACAACAAATTGGTTAAATATTGGAACCAGTCTGTCATTTTCAGGCATAAAGGAAAATGTAAACTCCAGTGTTTACAGCCTGATAAACGCAACACTCGGCCTTACGCCAAACATACCTGTGTATAATGCCGATGGCAGTATAGGCGCAATACCTGAAACAGGTACACCTAACAGCTATAACCCAAACCCCGTTGCAGCTGCGGAACTAAATACCAACGTAGTACAGCGCACCCAGGCATACGGTAACGTTTATGCCGACATTATATTCACCAAAGACCTAAAATTGCATAATGAGGTAACAGGCAACTTTGATTACGGTAATGTAAACCAGTTTTACCCAACATTTGTAATTAACGGTGTTTTGCAGCCAATTAACAGCGCATCGGTATCAGCAACAAATAACAAAAGCTTTACCATACGTAACTATTTAAGCTATGACCATTACGCGGCTAAATTTAACGTTAATGCCACTGCCGGTCACGAAGCAAGTTATGGCACTTATACTTATTTAAGTGGCAGCCGTACCGGCTTCTTCGCTAACAACCCACAGGATCTGGATCTGGGTACAGCTACAACGGCAACAAACGGTGGCGGTTCAAGCACTTATGCAACTGAATCATACCTGGCACGTGCTACTGTAGGCTATGAATATAAATACAACTTAACAGCAACTTACCGCTATGATTCTAACTCGAATTTTAACCCTGGCGGTGAACCCGGCCAGCCTGATAACCAATGGGTAGGCACTTACGCCTTCGGCGGATCATGGAATGCTGAAAAGGAAGACTTTTTGAAAGATGTTAAGGATATTAACCAGTTGAAATTCAGGTTGAGCTATGGCCTTACCAACAACGCCAACCTGCCTCCGTATACCTATGGTTCGGCAATTGGTTTAAATACAGTAGGCCTTGGTCAGGGTGCTTATCCATCAAACATACCTAACGGTAATGTAAAATGGGAAACCTCAAAAAGTTTAGATGCGGGCATCGACCTGAGCATGTTTAAAAACCGTGTACAGCTTACCGTTGATGTTTACGACCGTAAAACAAACAACCTGTTGCTACAAGATCCGCTTAACGCTTATGCCGGAACCAGCGGAAGCGGTGCAGGTACAGCCGGAGAATATTTGGCAGCGCCCTGGATAAATGCAGGCTCGGTACAAAACAAAGGTTTTGAGTTTACCCTAAATACCCATAACATTCAAACCACAAGCTTTACATGGAATACCGCGCTTACGTTTTCATTAAACCGTAATAAAATATTATCGCTTGTTAATAACAATGATGCATTATACGGCAGGATCAATAATGATGGTGTTGTAGTAAGTAAAACCACAGTTGGCAGTTCCATAGGCGATTTTTATGGCTATGTAGCTGATGGTGTTTTCAAAAACGGAGCTGATCTGAAATCATCACCTTCACAAGGTGCTATCAGTTATGCAAATGGTATTTGGGTGGGCGATGAAAAGTATAAGGATTTAAATCACGATGGTGTAATTGATGCTAACGATGAAACCGACCTGGGATCGCCGCTGCCTAAGTTTACTTATGGCATCAACAACACATTCAGCTATAAAAACTTCGATATGGCGGTTTTCTTTACCGGTAGCTACGGAAACAAGATCTTAGACTATAACGAGGTTTTACACGAAGACCCGAACAGCCAGATAACAGGCGAGTTTGAAAGCCTTACCAATTATGCGCACGTAGCCATGATTAACCCGGCCGGTTCAATAAGTGATATTAATAACGTTTATGTAACCAATCCAAACACCAATATCCCGGGGTTCCGTGTATCAGGCGACCCTAACGATAATACGCGTATATCTTCACGCTTTATTCATGGTGGTTCATACCTGCGCTTGAGCAACCTGTCATTAGGTTACAATATCCCATCAACGTTCCTGACCAGGATACATATACATTCATTAAGAGTATATACCAACATATCCAATGTATTTACTGTAACAAAATACGATGGATATGACCCTGAAATCGGGGCTAACGTTCCTAACCAGTCGGGCTATGGCAGCAATGCTTTAACACAAGGTGTTGACTGGGGCAGGTATCCCCTACCGCGCATTTACACATTCGGATTTAATCTGGGGCTATAATTTATTATTTAAAGAAACAGAACATGAAATACGTTAAAAAAACATTCGTTTTATTTTTTGTTGCAGCGCTTGGGTTAAGCGGTTGCCATAAAGAGTTTGCAAGCAAAGGTATCCCAACTAATAAACTGGTTGCAAGTACCTATTATCAAAACGCGGCTGAGTTAAGAGCTGCAACAGCAAATTTATACACTACACCATGGTGGTCGTTCAATGAGAATTCACAGGGCGATTTTATTGTATTTGTGGGCGATCTGTTATCAGGTAACGCGGTTGCCGGTAACGCCTATGGACCGCAGTTTACCAATTTCAGTATAAATACAGGCTTTGTAGGTCTTGATTTCGGCTGGCAATCATTATATGATGTCGTGGCTCAGTCGAATACCACCATGCTTAATATCCAAAGCTATAGTCCAACATCATTAGGCTCTGCCAGAACCGGCGCCATCGCCGAAACAAAGTTCATGCGTGCCATAGCTTATTTTTACCTGGTGCAATTATGGGGCCCGGTACCAATTGTTGAGAACAGCACCGATGTAGTAACAACACCTTTATTGCACACCAACATACAGAGCGATGTTTATAAATTTATAATCAACGATCTGCATTATGCCATACAAAATTTACCTGCAACTGATCCGCAGGCCGGCCGTGTTACCAAATGGTCAGCCGAAGGTTTATTGGCTAAGGTATTTTTAACCAGATCAGGCATTACCGGCACCCGTGTTCAGGCAGATTTGGACAGCGCGAAATACTGGGCAGGTGATGTTGCCAATAATAGCGGGTTAGTGTTGTTCTCCAGTTATTATGATGCGTTTTTAACCAAAAACAACAATAACTCCGAAATGCTTTTTGGCTTGCAGTTCACTGTATCTCCAACCGCGGGCTGGGGTACTAATGATGTAAGGGAAACCTGTATTGAAGGCGACCCCAATATTGATGGCGTTGGCGGCGGTGGCTGGGACGGCATGAGCATAACCAAAGATCTGTATGATCAGTATGATCCTGCAGACCTGAGGCGCAAAGCTACGTTTATGCTCAATGGCGATGATTACCCTGAACTGATAACAGCAGCCAACCCTAATGGCTATAGCATGACAAGTGTAACGCCATACGTTAAGAAATATGTAGATGGAGGCCCGCTGGCTAACAATGGTGCCAATATCACATTAATGCATGATGATAGCCCTAACTACCTGCTCCGCCTATCAGATGTTTACCTGATATATGCCGAAGCCATTTTAGGTACCAATGCAAGCACCAGCGACCCGGATGCTTTAAAGTATTTTAATTTAATACGTACCAGGGCAGGTGTGCCAACCAAAACCTCGCTAACCTGGCAGGATATATTTAAGGAGCGCAGGCTTGAGTTAGCGTTAGAATATCAGTTTTGGTTCGACTTGAAAAGGTGGCACGATTACAACCCGACAGCAGCAAATGCTTTTATACAGGCACAGCATCGCAATACCTTTAATTATACAGCAGGCACCACAACGGAGTCGACAGTTTTAACAGGCGTTAACCCGGTGTATTACCTGCCCTATCCGGCAGCTGAGGTTAGTTCAGATCCGTTGTTAACCCAAACACCCGTGGCTTATTATAAATAAGCGGTAAACTGAAATTAAAACATTAACAATTTAAAGCTTTTCAAAAATGAAAAAGACTTCAATAAATATTATAAATGCAATAGCTGTGCTGGTTTTGGCAAGCGTTGCATTTATGCAGTCATCCTGCAAAAAAGATGACAATACCGGCTCGGGTACGCCAGCTATTACCCAGGTAAGATCATATGCCGCAACCCCGGCTGACAGTGTGTTAAAAGAAGCTAACCCCGGTAATTATGTGGTATTACAGGGCAGCCATTTCAAGGGCATAAAAGCAGTGTATTTTGATGGTATAGAAGCTAACGTAAACACCGCGCTTAGTTCTGACAACACCATTCCCGTAATTGTGCCTACTATACCCTTTGCCACGCTCGATCAAACTAAATTAAACACCATTACTGTGGTAACAGCAACCGGGCAGGTAACTTATAAATTCCCTGTAGTTCCGCTGGCAACTGTTATAACCTCCATGTCAAACGAAGACGCGCTTGCAGGTGAAACAGTTACGGTTAACGGGTCAAATTTCTTTTATATTGATAAGGTTATTTTACCGGGTGGTGTAATTGTATCGTCAGGCATAGTTACCAATACATTGGGTACTACACTAACATTTACTGTGCCGACAGGCGTTATAACCGGCGGCCCTATACAGGTGGTTAACCGTTACGGCACAGGTACATCAGTTTTATTGTTTGATGATTTTACTACCGGCGTAGCAAATAACTTCGATAACGTAAATAACTATTCATGGGGCTTAAGCTCATCACCTACTAATAGTTCTACCCTGTTCGCTAATAATACAGGCTACTATGGCGTAATGAACGCTACCAGTATCCCGGCAGGCGATTGGGGTTGGTATAATGGTGGCCGTTCAATTAACCTTAATGCGGCACAATTGGTTCCTGCAGCCGATGTTACATCAGCCAGTTTAAGTGATTATGCTGTTAAGTTCGAGATAAATGTACCTGCAAGTACGCCTTGG
>Ga0302200_10002503_pt1 | contig 16209 bp, 16 predicted proteins | sample II_Bog_N3_1_FD_194585 | JGI IMG/M metagenome (GOLD analysis project Ga0302200, IMG submission 194585) | Peat permafrost microbial communities from Stordalen Mire near Abisko, Sweden - II_Bog_N3_1 | ecosystem: Environmental > Terrestrial > Soil > Wetlands > Peat | place: Sweden: Abisko... | reverse complement strand
CAACGCCCGTCATCCTGAGCGACCGCTTGTCATTCTGAGCGCAGCGAAGAATCCCCGCATTTGCTGTTGCCTTTGCCTTTGCCTTTGCCTTTGCCGTTGCCCTTGCCCGTTGCCCTTGCCCTTGCCCTTGCCGTTGCCCTTGCCCTTGCCCTTGCCCTTGCCGTTGCCCTTGCCTTTGCCTTTGCCTTTGCCTTTCTCGCAATCGCTGTCAACCCCCCAACCCGGTGCAAAACCCTCCATCTCCCTCATCCCAAACAACATCTTTCCCCAAAAAACATGGCATAGCAGTTATGCTCCACTTGATATCCTGTTAATAGACTGAAATCAACCCAGAAGGCCCGGCGAATCCCGCCGGGCCACCGCATTTAACCCTGTTGTCTGTTGTCTATTCCCTGTTAACTCTTCCGTCACTCCCACCAGGCAACCTCAACCGTTTCAGCAACATCGTTCGACACCCCCCCGGGGGGGGGTACACCATGCCAGCCACCTACAAAGACTTCATGCGCGAGCCGTCCAAGCCGCACCAATGCATGCACTCCTCCAACGAGACCGGCATCCGCTGCCGCGCCACCGCCATGCAGAACGAGTACATGTGCTACGTCCACCGCGACGACGTCATCATGACCGTCATCGAGAACGATCCTTTCCTCATCGACCGCCTCGACACCCGCGACGACGTCCAGCGCGCCCTGCTGGCCGTCGCCTCGCGCCTGGCCTGCAACCGCATCGACCTCAAACGCGCCGGCCTGCTCGGCTTCATCCTGCAGAACGCCCTGCGCAACCTCGCCGCCGCACCCAACCAGACCCTCAACTCCGCCCCGCTCGTCCCCGACCACCTCGAAGACGGACCCGGCGACCCCGAACTCCTCAAACTCGCCCGCCCCAACCTCGACGACGACGAAAACGCCCCCGACCTATACGCCGCCGCGGATTGTCAATCCATTGAGGGATATCATTCCATTGAGGATTGTCATTCCATTGAGGATTGTCATTCCATTGAGGATTGTCATTCTGAGCGCAGCGAAGAATCCCCGCATTTCGCCCCTGCCGCCACAACCGCTCGCCCTCATTCCGCCCCTGCGCCAACGCCACAGCACCGCCCCAGAACCGTCTCTATCCCGCCCAGCCCGTACTCGGACCGCCGCCCCGCCGAGCCCGCCGCCAACCCTCAACCGAATGCGCAGCGCACAGTCGACATGCCCGCAGAGCCCACCATTGCCCTGAAAGCCAGCGAAGAACCGCCGCCATCAGCCACCCCGCCTGTCAGCACTCCTGGTACTTCCAATTCCGCTGCTTGCCTTCGCCAATCCACTCCACGGCCTGCGCAATGCGTCGGTCGCGGGTCTCTGCGCGCTTGGCGTCGGCGACCCACTCCACGTACTCGCGCTGGCAGCTCGGACTGAAGGCCGCAAACGCCGCCGCCGCGGGCTTGCTCTTCTTCAGCGCCGCCGTGAACTCCGCCGGCACGGCCAGCGGAGGCTTCGGAGCCTTCACCGCGCGGCGCTGTGCCGCCATCCTGTTCTCGCCCTGCCCGCTCTCAATCAGCGCGGCCGCTTGCCGGATGTAGCCCGTCAACTGCTTGTCTGGCGGCAGGTCCTTCAGGCCGGCGATCTTGCCCAGCGACCCCATCCCGCCGTGCTGCAGCACGCCATCCGCGCGCAGCACCTTACCAATCTCCGCGCCCCAGAAGCCGAAGCTGCAATGCTCCTTGAACGCCGAAATGTTGCAAAGAATCGTGCGGCCGTGCAGAAAGAACGGCCGGCTCCATTTCATGTCCTCGTCCACATCGGGACACGCCGTGTGGATGAGCGCGCGCAAATGCGTCAACACCGGCTGGGCAAAGGGCGCAGCCTTGGCAATATACGCATCGATGCGGGGGTCCGTCTTTGGCTTGGGCACGGCAGCAGTTTACACAGAAACGGCCGCTGCGCCTATCGGGAAAACTGCTCCAGCCGGAGCTACATCACCGGGTCCGGTGCAGCTCTGTCACCACGGCGTGCAGGGAATCCTGCCACTCCGGCATGCGCCAGCCCAGCACCTCGTCCAGCCTGCTGCAGTCCAGCAGCGAATTCGCAGGCCGCCTGGCCGGCGTGGGATACTCGGCCGTCGTGATCGGCTCAACCGTCGCCAGCTTCGCGGCTGGCTCCAGCTTCTGCCACTCCGCAATCGTCTGCTCGGCAAATCCGCACCAGGTCGTCTGACCTGCGCCGGTCGCATGGTAGATGCCGCTCAACGGCTGCGCCGCTTCGTACAGCGAGCCCTGCGTCTGCTCAGCGATCTGCTCGATATGGCCGATCGCGTGCGCCGTCAGCCGGGCCAGCTCGAAGCTCCACGTCGGCGCGCCATGCTGGTCGGCCACGATCCGCAAATGCTCCCGCTCCTGCGCCAGCTTCAGCATCGACCGCACAAAGTTCTTGCCAGTGGCCCCGTACACCCAACTGGTGCGGAACGTCAGGTGCGGAACGCCGCTCGCCGTCAGGGCAACCTCGCCCGCCAGCTTGCTTTCGCCATAAACGTTCAGCGGGCCAGTCGCATCGCTCTCGACATACGGCGTCGGCTTGGAGCCGTCGAAGACGTAGTCGGTGGAATAGTGGATCAGCGCGGCGCCCAGGGCCTTCGCCTCTTCCGCCAAAATCTGCGGGCCGGTCGCGTTGATTGCAATGGCAAGTGCCGGTTCCTTCTCCGCCTGGTCCACCGCGGTGTGCGCCGCGGCGTTCACCACCCAGCGCGGCCGGAACTCGCGCACCGCGCGCCGAATCGACTCGGTGTTGGTAAAGTCCAGTTCCTTCAGCGTGGGAGCAAAGAGCTCGCCGAACGGCGCCAGCGTGATCTTCAACGCGTCCCCAACCTGGCCGCCGTCGCCCGTGATCAGAATTCGCGCGTCGCCGCGCAACGTGCTTGGCATCAATACACCCTTTCGTCGATGACCCGTCTCAGATACTCGCCGTATGTGCTCTTGGCCATGCGTGCCGCCAGCGCCTGCAGTTGCGTCGCGTCAATGTATCCCTGGCGATACGCAATCTCTTCCAGGCACGCGACCTTCAAACCCTGCCGCTTCTCCAGCGTCTGGATGAACATCGACGCCTCCAGCAGCGAGTCGTGCGTGCCGGTATCCAGCCACGCCATGCCGCGGCCCATCAACTCGGTCGTCAGTTGGCCGCGCTCCAAATACCAGCGGTTCACGTCCGTGATCTCCAGCTCGCCGCGTGGCGATGGCCGAACGCCCTCGGCGACGCTGACGATCTGGTTGTCGTAAAAGTAGATTCCGGTGACGGCGTAGCGCGACTTCGGATTCGCGGGCTTCTCCGCGAGAGAGATTGCCTTGCGGTTCTCGTCGAACTCGACCACGCCATAGCGCTGCGGATCCTGCACGGCGTACGCGAAGACGGTGGCGCCATGCTTGCGTTCCGAGGCCGAACGCAGCAGCTTCGCAAAGTCATGGCCAAAGAAGATATTGTCGCCCAGCACCAGGCAGCAGCCTTCGCCGGCAAGAAAGTCCTTGCCGATCAGGAATGCCTGAGCCAGCCCGTCCGGCGACGGCTGCACCGCGTATTGGATCGAGATGCCCCAGCGCTCCCCCGAGCCCAGCAACTGCTCGAACCGAGGCGTATCGGACGGCGTCGAGATCACCAGAATGTCGCGAATGCCCGCCAGCATCAGCGCGGACAGCGGGTAGTAAATCATCGGCTTGTCGTAGACGGGAAGCAACTGCTTGGAGATAGCTTCCGTGACCGGATGCAGCCGCGTCCCGGAGCCACCGGCGAGTATGATGCCTTTCATTCGTTCCTCTCCAACCTCGAATTCAATTCGGAATCCGCCGCAACGCTCAACTGCGGGTGCCGTAGTTTCCAGTGATCCAATCGCGATACTCGCCACTGACGATCTTTGCCACCCAGCTCTGATGGTCAAGATACCATTCCACGGTCTTGCGGATGCCGGTGCGGAACGACTCCTTCGGCGCCCATCCCAGCTCGCCCTGCAGCTTGGAGCAGTCGATCGCGTAGCGCCGATCGTGTCCTGGGCGGTCCTTGACGTACGTGATGAGCCGGTCGTGCGGCGCGCCTTCCGGATGAAGCTCGTCCAGAATGGCACAGAGCGTATGCACCACGTCGAGGTTCTTCTGTTCGTTCAGTCCGCCCACGTTGTACGTCTCGCCCAGTCTGCCTTTCTCCAGCACGGTGAGAATGGCGTCGCAGTGGTCGGTGACGTACAGCCAGTCGCGCACGTTCTGTCCGTCGCCGTACACCGGCAACGGCTTGCCTTCGACAGCATTGTGAATCATCAGCGGAATAAGCTTCTCCGGAAACTGGTAGGGGCCGTAGTTGTTGGAGCAATTAGTGGTAACGACGGGCAGCCGATAGGTGTGGAAGTAGGCGCGAACCAGGTGGTCGGATGCGGCTTTTGATGCGGAATAAGGACTGTTTGGGCGGTAGGACGTCTCCTCGTGGAACGCCGCTTCCTCCGGCGTCAGCGAGCCGTAGACCTCGTCGGTGGAGACATGCAGAAAGCGGAAGCCGTTGCCGTCGGGCAGCGAACGCCAGTGCTTCAATGCAGCTTCCAGCAGCGTGAAGGTGCCGACGATGTTGGTATCGACAAACGCGGCGGGGCCGAGGATCGAACGATCCACGTGACTCTCCGCGGCAAAGTGGACGACGGCGTCGGGCTGATGTTCGTCGAGGAGGCGGGTGACCAGCGGGCCGTCCAGAATCGACCCGTGAACGAACGTGTGTGCGGGATCGCCTGCGATGGAGGCGAGATTATCGATGTTGCCCGCGTAGGTGAGCGCGTCCAGATTGACGACTTTGTGCCCACGATGAATCGCCTCCAGCACGAAGTTGGACCCGATGAATCCCGCGCCTCCGGTCACCAGCAAGACTTTCCGATGCATGCTTTCCTCTCTCAGGCCTTTGTGTTCCTTGAGATTACCTCAGTCCGTCTGCATTCCATGTACCTGAAACCTGCGCGGCATAACGCTAAAGTGTGACCTGGAGACTTGTGGAATCAGGATACGTCTCCGCATCCGCGAGCAAGAAACCTGCTCCATCCTTGTCCGAAAGTGTGGGGTCGCCGTCCAAGGGCCATTCAATGCCGATGGCAGGATCGTTCCACAGGATCGAGCGCTCAGAAGCTGGCGAGTAGAAGTCGGTCGCCTTGTAGGAGACCTCGGCGAAGTCGCTGAGGACGAGAAAGCCATGGCCAAAGCCAGGGGGAATCCAGAGCATGCGCCGGTTCTCCGCGCTGAGCGCGACCCCAAACCACTGGCCAAACTGCACGGAGTTCCGCCGCAGATCGACCGCCACATCGAAGATCTCGCCGCGGAGTGCGCGCACCAGCTTGCCCTGCGGCTGCTTCAACTGGTAGTGGAGTCCGCGCAGCACGCCTTTGCGCGAGCCGGAATGGTTGTCCTGAACAAATCGTGTGGGCAGTCCCAGGGTCTTGAAGGTCGCTTCGTTGTACGCCTCGAGGAAGAAGCCTCTTGCGTCGCCGAAGACCTTGGGTTCCAGAATGACGACGTCATTGAGCGAGGTCGGGATAGCTTGCAATGCAACTCCTCCGGCGACAAGATTCCAATGCGTGTGGCTGTCTGTGCTTCACTGCACGGCTACTTATATTTCGGTCCTTCAGCCCTCTGTCTCTCTGGTATCTGCAACCTAGGCCTTCGGCCTAGGCTGGTATATGTCGGGCCTTCGGCCCTTTGCATCTCACGAACGAATGGCTCTATGCATTTCACGAACTAATGATTCGGGACTCTATGTCGGGCCTTCGGCCCTATGCGTTTCGCGAACGAATGGCCCTATGTATTTCGCGAATGAATGACTCGGGACTCTAGTCGAAGGTGACCATGATCTTGGTGAATGCTGCCGGATTGTCGCTCCATGCGCGCAGGATCGCCGGCGCCTCTTCGAGCGGGACGATCGCGCTGATGGCCTCCGCCGTGGGAAAGCGCTTCTGCTCGAACATGCGGATGACCTCCTGGAAGTCCTCTGGGAGCGCGTTGCGCGAGCCGCGGATGTCGAGTTCCTTCTGCACAAACAAGCGGGTCTCAAAGCTCACGTGGTCCTTGGCGTATCCGATGTAGACGACGCGCCCCGCAAAAGCGACCTCTTCGACGGCTGCGCGATAGGTTTCGGGCCTGCCGATGGCCTCGATAATGACATCGGGTCCGTTGCCGCCGGATATCTCCTGCAGTCTGGCGTGAACTTCGTCGCGGGTTGAGTGGATGAGGTGGCGAGCTCCGGCACCTTTGGCGATGGCAAGCTTCTTGTCGTCGACATCGATGGCGATGACCTCGGCTCCGCGAAAGGCAGCCGCGGAGACGGCGCCCAGCCCCACTCCGCCGCATCCGTAAACAGCCACGATATCGGTCGCTGTGACGCGACCGCGCGAGACGGCATGGCAGCCAACCGTCAACGGTTCCACCAGGCACAACTCTTCAATCGGTAGCGCCGCGGTGTAGAGCTTGGCCAAGGGCATACTGAAGTGGTCCGTCAATGCGCCGTCGCGCTGCACACCCAGCGTCTGGTTAAACCGGCAGGAGTTGACACGTCCCTGGCGGCAGGCGCTGCACGTGCCACAGCTGGTGTAGGGCGACATGGTGACGTCCATCCCTTCGGCCACGCCTAGCTCATTGGCCGGCACCCGTTCCAGCGTAGCCGCGATCTCGTGGCCGGGAATCCGCGGATAGGTGACCAGGGGATTCTTGCCCAGGAAGGTGCTGAGATCGGTCCCGCACAGGCCGATGCGGCGAATTCGCATGGTTGCTTCGAGGGGGTCCGCTGCCGGACGTTCAACGTTGATGACTCGGGCCTCTCCTGGCCGATCGATGACTAATGCACGCATGACTTCCTGTTGTTCCTCTCCAACTCCTGCGTCAACAAGAGTTACACCACATAGCTAGTATATTCGAGCGCAACCACCAGCCCCGGAAAGAAGGCCCTTCGCGTGGGCACTTACGGCGCGACCGCGTGGTCCGGATGCACAGTGATCTGCACGGTCGCATCTGTATTGCTCTGCCCGCCGGCCTGGTACACCGGCGCCTTCCACCACTCGTGCTGCACGTCGACGGAGAGCTCGATGTGGTCGTGAAGCCGCTTCACGGCGTGGATGTCGAAGCTGTTCTGCGTAGTGCCGAAGGGGACGAAGTCGTCCGCAACCTTCGCGTGCCGGAAGGACGCCTGCAGCAGCTCGCGCGGCGAAAGATGATAGGTCAACCAGGCTTGTCCGCCCTGCCCTTCGCGACCGATGGCGTCGCCCATGATGTAGCCCTTGTTGGTATAGCCCTGAACCTGAACGAACTCCGTATAGATGTATCCGCCGCCCGTGCTGCGGCTGGTTTCCGGGTCGGTGTTCACGCCTTCAAACCGCAGATCGAGTCTGGGGATGCCGGGAAATCGCGACAGGTAGAGGCCGGGACGCACGGCGGCATGGCGGGGCGCATCGATGGGGCTGATGTCGTCGTGGAGCATGGAATCCGTATACAGGGTGACCCAGTGATTGAGCCATGGAAGGCGCCAACTGAAGTCGAAGGAAGCAAAGCGAGCGCCGGGATCCTGGTTGGTTGTCTTGATCGCTGGAGAGACGGCGGTGGTGCTGAAAAAACTTCGGAGAAACGTGTGAAGGGAAATCCCCTCATGCCCCTTGCCACCCCAGATGACGGTGCGCTCAAATCCAAACTCCACGTTCGGCGTGGGCTTGAAGTTGATCTTTTCGATATGCAGCCAGGGATCGTTGGGGTCAGTGTGGCCCTTCAGGCTGCCCACGAAAAAGTCATAGCGAAACGCGCCGGTCAGTCGCGAAATCAGTGGGATGTACAGCGGTTCGGTGCGGTCGATCTGAAATGCGTAGATGTTCTCCGCGTTGTTGCTGTAGGTGAACGCGCCGCCTACTGTTGGGGCCAGCCAATGGTCGCTCTTGCCGAAGGAGAGCTCGTGGTTCAGCAGCCGGTAGGAGAGGTTCGCCTCCACGACGCGAAACACATCGGTGGTGGCGATGGGGCCTGCGGGGATGGTGGCCTGCACGGGGTTGGTGGCAAGTATGAGCTGACAAGCTGGCGATCCCGCTTGCACTGATTGTTGGACACACAAGTCATTTGTGGATAGAGTCGCGGCGAGTTGGGGAGAATACCCCGCCGCGCTCGGGGCGTGCTGGTACTCGCCGCGCGCATACAGGCTGAACCGGCCAAACTCGGCGCTTCCGCTGACGCCGTCGACGGTGTTGAAACCCGGCTGGTAGGGGCGCCCGTAGTCGTTGATGAGGGTTTGTCCCAGATGGAAGCTGTCGCGCAGCGTGAGGCCGGAGATGCCTTGCAGCCTCGCGTAGACTCCCTCGCAACCATAGGAGAGCCCGTCGCTGTCGTCCTCTTCGCCGCCAAACTCTCGCTGCAATGCGGCGAGCGTCTCCACTGCTTGCGGATTGCCTTGCAGGTCCTCCTGCTGCGCCGTGTCATCGAGCATCCGCTGAATGCTGCGCCTGGTCCACGGACGAAGGCCAAGATATCCGGTATCCAGGTAGCCGAGTCCATGCAGACGATCCAGAGCCGGGTACACCCAACTGTCCATCGGGACATAGATGTCCGCAGGAAGTGCCGTTCCGGGACCTGCCTTGCATCTTGGAAGTTCCATGCCGCTTGCCGCAGGTGCCAAGTACATGAACGTCAGAGCGGCTAGTAACACTGTGAGGCTAGACCATAAAATACGCTTTCGCCCAGATGCCCTTTCCGTCGGATTGACTACAGTGTGATGCTTCGACATATCACTCCTTATCCTACAATTCTTCCGAAGCACAGTAGTACTGGGCGAACTGCTTCCAAGGATGCCACGGGAATCCAAAGCGAAGAGTAAGAACGGAGCTCTGCAAGAATCGTTCGCCCGCCCGGCATTGACGGAGCTATAGCAATGCAACCTTCAACTCGCGGGGACAGCTTCACAACGAACGAATCCTGCTAGGGAAGGTATGAACAAGTCATTGGACATTCCCTCAGGGGCTGAAGCCCGGTTGATTTTGCACCGTTTACGACGTGGCTAAACTTGTTCAGAGTCTCCCAAGCGTCAATGAGTGCTCACTTCCGCTAGGACTGCTCGATAGTGTCCACTCAGTTTGATGCCAATCTCGTCCCACGTTGAGAATGAGTCGTCAGGAGGCCGCAGGGTCCCGGGCCCAGCTTTTGCTCGCTCCACTGCTGAGGCAATGCCGGAAACGATGCTTCCCTCGGAACTCGGGTCAACATAGACAGCGCTCTCGCCCAAAACCTCCCGCGTACCTCCGCAAGCCGATGAAACTACGAAACAGTCGCATAAAAACGCTTCCAGATCAACCAGCGAAGACACTTCAAACCAACTTGCTGAAACATGAATTCGGGCGCTTCGCATTAAACTGCTGACCTGCTCATAGGGAATTTTCCCCAAGTACTCCGACTGCGATGTGGCGATCAACTTCTTGAACTCATCACAAAATCTCTTGTGATTTTTGTTTTCGCCCCCAACGAATGCCGCCTTCAATTGCAACTTGTTCAAGGCATTCAGTATGGCGATCTGGTTCTTTCGCGCTTCAATTCTCGCTACAACGCAAACATCCCAGATGCGTGGAGAGTCCTCACCAGAGCGACTGGAAAACTCGGAACTCCGGAGTCCATTTCTCAGAAGTTGAAATCGCCCGTCCGGAACAACGCCAAAATCGACGACAATATCCTCTTGTTCTTTGTTTGTCAGAACGAAGATACGGTCCGTCCCCTCGATAATTGCAACTTGAGACTTCAGGACGCCTCGAAATGCCAGCTTCGCAGTTGGGAGAAGTAATTGTGGATAGGCAATTGACCGGACAAGGCTCCTCATGCATTCCAGTTTCTCAAACCCCAACGCCCCTGAGATGAGACCAATGATTCCGCCACGTCCTTCGCGCTCGTATCGATTTATCTCGGAAAATGAATGATGGATCGAAGACATGACGACGGGTTTTCCTGCAGCACGGGCACGCCAAAAGTAGTTGTACGCCTCCATCGGGCGATCAATGTTTGTCAAATGAATAATGTCAAATCCAGTCAAGTCAGCGGCCATGTCTGCAATGATTTGTCCCTCAAACATGGCTTTGCCGTCGGGGCCAGGTTCCCGCCCCGCCCGGATGTACTCCTGAATCTGAAAGGAATCCCCTCCCGGCTTATCGAAAACATCAACTCTCATGCAATAAGCGACCTTCATTCGTGCCTTCCCGGCTCCAAGCCTGTTGCATTCCGTGCCACAGCCAAAGAAAAAGCATCGGCTTATAACTTACGAAGATGTCAATAAATGTGGCTGTGCACAGCATGATAATCATATATTCGCGGAAGGGCCATGATGACTGAGCGTGATCTTTCATCAGGCTCTGGACAAACCACAAAAACAGCACCAAGCCAAGCAGTCCGGTTTCGACGAAGACTCTTACAAAATATCCGTCGACCGCGGCCGACCCGAAGGAAGGACCGAGGCCAACCAAAACAGAGTCATACCGGCCCAACGTAGACTTGATCAGAGTTGCCCAACGGAAAACCCTCATCATACCGCTCGCATCGCCTTCGCCGGAGATTCCCTGGTAGAAGGCGGTTAGAAATTCACCCGCCAGATAGTCTGTCGATGTCGCGTATACCGGGGCATCGTTATAGGCCTCAGTTAGGGTATTGATCGAAGTGCCCGAAGCCGCAGAGTTCAGGCGACCGACGATGCCAACCTGTTCCTTCGCTGAACTACCCGAGGTAGAACGCACCACCACGATACCGGCAATTACAAGGGCGGCAATGGATGCGATCCCAATGACTCGTTGGCGTCTTGATCTGACTCTTCTCAACCCTACTTTGATTGCGCTAAAAGCTGTTGCGAGACTGGTAACCCTTGAAGCAGAGAGCAGGATGAGACCGACTGAGAATAGGCCCCCTATCCTCTTCTTCTGCCAGTACCCCAGATAGCACAGAAGGAACGCCCCAACCGCCGCCAATTCATAGGGACCGTTCGTATTGCCAACCGCCCTGGTGGTAATGCCTCCGAACGCTCCGGTGACAGGCAGAAGTCCCAGCATTTGCAAAGGAACCGCAACACAAAGCATCCCCAGGTAAATTGATAGCACCCGTGAGAGGTTGATGCTGTTTCTGGCGACCCAGTGTCCCAGATAATAAAAAACCATATACTGCGGCAACCGGATTACAAAGAAAACAGAAAGAGAAGGACTAATCCGGCCGGCGGCAGAATTCCATACTGTCGAAACGATGTTTGCCGCTACAAATCCAAGATAAATGTTGAACGAGCGCGATCGCTTGACTCTGCCTAGGTCTCCCCTGGCCAAGAGCAGAACAAGTGCAATCAGAATCAAGAAATCGTCAGCGCGGATCCCTGATTCGCCCACACCGATCAGTACCACCTTGAACGAAAGGATGCACCACACCAGAATCGCGTATAAAATGATGTCGGTCGTGCGGCCTTTGACGATCATCGAGTCTTGATCACTTTCCCCGGCACACCGACTACGACAGACCTGGCAGGCACGGACTTGGTCAACACGGTTCCGGCGCCTATTACAGATCCATCTCCAACAGATACCCCATCCAGCACAATTGCGTTATTCCCGATCCAAACATCCCTCCCAATCTCGATCCCACGGCGCGTTACCCCTTGAGCATAGATATCGTCCCCGCCTGAGTACTCATGGTTCTCCGCGATCAGTGAGACGTTGGCACCCAACTGGCATCGATCACCAATTGTGAGTTGCGCGGCGGCGCCGAGAATACAGCGCGGACCGATATAAACATTGTTGCCGATCATGACGCCGGCACCAGGCTTGTCATAGTGACTGGTCAACTGCAACCAACAGCCTTCCCGGATCGTGACCGAATTTCCAATGTTGACACCACCCACGGAGAGACAATCAATATAACCGTAGCTGCCAATGTAAACGTTGCTCCCGAGCCGAAGGAGGCGCTTATTCATGATCTTGCAGCCTCTCCCCAGGAAGAAGTTTCCCCGCACCGCTCCGATCCAGGGTCGCGCTAAGAGTCCGCGGACATAAGAACCGAATCCCTTCTGCACCAAATTCATCAAGACGTCCAACGAAGACAGGGTCGGTGCAATCACTGCATCTCTGCCCCGCACGCGTTTCAACAAGAATAAGGCAATGCGATTGCTCAACACGTGGGTGAACTCCCTGTTCGATTCGAACCTCAAAGATTAGGATATCCGCCAGAGAATCGGTACCGCGGCGGGTTATCTCTTCCCTTTTGTGTAATCCATGAAGCTCTCCACAAAGATCCTATCTGAAAATTTCCCAAGCGCTGTTGCATATAACGAGAGCAAGTCCCCCTTGCTTAGGCTCTGCACGTCAACTACCTTCTCGGCAAACGCCCTGACGCTGAAATCATCCGCAATCAGCCGGCCCGGAATCCACTCATGGAAGACAGGGATCGGACTAGCAGTCAGCCGGATGCCCTTCATCATCGCTTCTCGAGCGACCAGAGACATCGATTCATATGTTGACGGAATAAAGATCATTGCATTCTTCGGAACCGTCTCCCACGGATCTACTCTCCATCCCAGAAACTTGATCTTTCCTGCAACCCCAAGTGCCCTCGATCTTGCAACGAAGTCTGCCATGTCTGGCCCGTCTCCGACGACCGTCAAACTAACATCTCTGCCCGCGTCATTTAGTATCTCAAGAGCATCGAGTGCAGCCAGGTTGTTCTTGTGCCCATACTCAACTCGACCGATCATCCACAAGTCAATCGGCCCGTCCCACGGACCACCATCATTCGCTTCCGGGATCCGATTCGGGGAAGGTGGTTCGCCAATGGTTGGGTAGTAGAGGTGACCAACCGTAGGCAACCTCTCGCCACACGTGCGAGCCTTCACCTCTTTTGCACTTGATCGGCTTGGAGCAATAATCCAGGAATAAATCCCGAAAAGCCACCGATCCGCCATCTTATCCCTTGCAGAACTCAGAGCACGCCTCGTCCAGGATCCACGCTTGTTGAAAAATGCGAACCTCTCTGTGTTATGCAGCCAAGCACGCGTCTCCACTCCGAACCATCTAAGAATTAACTGCGGCGCTAGGCAAAACTCGATTCCTGAGAGGTTGAGCCACCAGGCCTGAACTCCCTTTCGTCGTAGGCGAATTAATATCCGAGCAAATGGAATAAGCCGAAGGGGATAACTGACAATATTGAGTGGCAATGCGCTAGGGCAGTCAATGAACTGCAGCCTTTCATTCTCCCCAACAACCCCCTCGATCGCAGATCTGGTCCGGGCAGTGCATACGCAGACAATCCTCGCGCTGGTATTTCGCAGAATGACGCGAATCCCCCAGGCAAGCGCGATTTGTGCGCCACCAAAAGTATGGGCGTCGTCAATGAAAACAATGGGAAAGGCGGAACGGTCCGCATTCATAAGCGTCATGTACGGGCCTTGAGAAATCGGGCGGGCACGCCAGCCACAATCGTATATTCGGGGACGGACGCACTCACAACACTCCCAGCAGCAACAATCGCGCCTCGTCCTATAGTGACTCCGGGGAGAACCGTTGAGTTCGTACCCAGCCACACGTCATCGTGAATTACAACGCCCATTTTGTCGGTTCGAGATGGCTGATCGGTGATGGGCGCGCCCAGAGCAGACGAATGGTTGGTACTGATGATGGAAACTCCCTGGGAGACTAAGCAGTTTGCCCCAATGCGAACCCCGCCTGCAGCGCGAACATTGTTAGCCTCCCCGATGTACGTAAAGTCGCCTATCTCAAGGGTAGCGTGATCGTCCTTCGAAGCATGGCGGTCTGACTCGACCGAGAGAAACGTAAACGCCCCAATAACAACGTTGCGGCCAAGGCGAAGCTTACATGCCCTGCCCACTCGAATTAACGCCCTGGGATCGATCCGGCAGCCTTCATTCGTAGCAGCAATTCGTTCTAGAACAATCCTGTCCCGAATGATCCGCATCTCATTCTTTGCGAATTGGGTCAGGAATCGAACCAACATCATCATGTACCTCTTTCCCTAATACAGGCACTCTTGACTATAAAACTCTGATAATGCTTCGTTGCAAGGTAGAAAGCCACCTGTTATGCCACTACGCTGGGACTTTTGCGCGGCTAAAGATTCCAACGCCGCCACGAACTAAGATCACGATACTACCAATAATCTGGAGAACCTCGATAACGTTCATCGCGATGACGCCGCCCAGGGCGCCGTATCGAGGAATAAAAATAAATCCAATCCCAACATTCACCATCCCCACAGCCAACAGCAGTCTGCTTTGTGATTTATCGAATCCGAATGGAATTAGCGCCAGAACACCAAGGATATAGTTGATCGCTGCCAATACTGGAAATAGCGAAAGCCATCTGACTAGCGCTACAACCGCAAATGCGTTTTGACGGAAAGCAATGTGGGCAAGCGGCTTAGCAGAAACCACGATGCAGAGGCCTACGAGAAGCCCAACGCCGGCGCTCCGCTCAATGGTCTTTCGAATGAATCCAAGCGCCGCGTCTCGGGATTGTGACATCAGGCGAATGGTGTGGGGATAGCTTGCCTGGATCATAGGAGCGATCAAACCAGTTGCCGCACGTATGATCTTGTCGGCTAAACTGAAGTACCCCGCCTGTTCATTGCCCGCGAGAATCCCGACTATGAACGTGTTGGTGTTGCTGTAGAGACTGACCGCCGCAGTGGTAAGGAATAGATGTCGTCCTTCGCTGAGCGACCCATGTATATCGCCTCTGCTCGGAACAACAAAATGAGATACATGATTGCGGAGAGCGACAACCACCCCCACGATACCCGCTATCAGGAAGCCTCCTGAAAGCAGTAAAGCGGCGAGGAAGGTGTCCCCAGGCCCGCGAACAAAGAGCACCACCAGCAGCGCCGATGCCAGCTTTGCAAGTCCGGTGATAATCGAGATGGAACGCATGCGCTCCATTCCCTGAAAAAGCCACTGCGGAAATAGCGCGTTGCCGATCACCCCCACATACGCCGCAAAATACACACTCGCACTCGAGTGAAGGCGCGGAATGTAGACCACGGCCGCCCCGAGCACTACAGCTCCAAGCAAAGTGAGGAAGCCCTTGATCGTGAGCACGGTCCAGAATACCCGCGAGACCTCCTTTTTATCTTCTCGATGTTGGGCGATCGCTCGCGTAGCAGAAAAGTTGAACCCGTAATCGGTGGCCGTAACAAAGTATTGAGCGATCGCCTGGGCAAATGCAATCAAGCCGTATTGCTCAACTCCGAGAACCCGAACGAGATACGGCAGCATCGCAGCTGGAATCAGGTAATTGAGCCCCTGCAAACCATACAGCCAAGTGATATTGGAGGCGAGACGGGATCTATCCTTGATCTTTGACAGAAGAAGCAACTCCAGTTTGAAACTATTCTACTGTTGCACGGACTCCGCCGCCGATTACAACGATATTCCATCACTGAATTGATTACAGCGAGAGTATCTCAAAGAGTATCCTCCAAGCCTGAACGCGCGCGCAAATTCGAAATAGCTGAAATCGCTCTATTCGTCAGATGTCGGTACTCCACCAACCTCAAGGCCGCATCCCCAGCGTATTGTTCTTCACCCCCACGGCGATCGGCGTCACCACCGGCGTCCCCGCCCCCCACCAGCTCGGTCACGTTCGTGCTCTTCGTCGCGGAGTTGGTAACCCAGACGTTGCCAGAACCGTCGACCGCAATGCCGTACGGAGTGTTCAGGCCACCCGCCGCATAATCCGTCGACGGCGAGACCGACGCACCAGGGTTGGAAAGCTCGGTAACGGTGTTCCCCTTGGAATTCGCCACCCGAACATTGCCGGAGCCGTCAATGACGAGCCAGTTGGGCTGGTTCAGACCGCCGCCCGGATATCCGGTAGTTGAGGGCCGCTCCCGCGCTGTAAAACTCGCTGACCGTGCTGTTGATCGCATTCGTAAACCAGATATTGCGGGGCGGCTCTTCATCGGGCTGGGTCGGACGGTTTCGATCGTAGAATTGGTGTTTGCGGACCGCACGGTCCGGTCTCGACCATGGACTAAAAGGACTCGATAAGACGCAAGGTCTCAGCACATTACTTTTACTTTGTGCAATCACCCCAGCCAACCACTCATGTTCGCGCATCAGCATTCAGTCGGCTTGGCTTTGGGATGCCGCCGCGACCTTCGCCTGAAGATACTCCCTCAATAGAACCCAGGTAGAGCTTCCAATCAGTCCAATAAGAAAACCCACG
>Ga0302200_10002498_pt1 | contig 16230 bp, 17 predicted proteins | sample II_Bog_N3_1_FD_194585 | JGI IMG/M metagenome (GOLD analysis project Ga0302200, IMG submission 194585) | Peat permafrost microbial communities from Stordalen Mire near Abisko, Sweden - II_Bog_N3_1 | ecosystem: Environmental > Terrestrial > Soil > Wetlands > Peat | place: Sweden: Abisko... | reverse complement strand
TTGGCTAGTCTACACTCCCCTCATGATTGGACACATCGCACCTCAAATCACACCTCCCCTTGCAACCACCCGCCGGCGCATGATGCAACTGCTCGCGTTTGTCGCGCTTTCAACTGCGGGCTGGCTCATGCTCTCAATCCCCGCACAGGCGGCCACTTCTGCCGATACGCCCCAGGGCGAAGCCGCCCGCGATGGCAGCCACGATTTCGATTTCAACATCGGCAAATGGCACACCCACATTCGCCGCGTTCTGGATCCATTCGCAGCTTCGAAGGAGTCGATAGATCTGTATGGAACCGTCACCGTGCGCCCCGTCTGGGGTGGCCGCGCGCAGTTGGAAGAGATTGAAGCCGATGGTCCCAAGGGCCATTGGGAAGGCTTGAGCCTCTTTCTCTACAACCCCCAGTCGCATCAATGGAGCCAGACGTTCATCAACAGCAAAACTGTCGACTTCGGCCCGCCGCTCATCGGTGAATTCAAAGACGGACGAGCCGAAGTTTTCTCCTCGGATACCTTCAAAGGGAAAGCCATCCTTGTTCGCGGAATATGGTCCAATATAGCCGCGGATTCTCATCAATATGCAGAGGACTATTCCAACGACGGAGGCACCACCTGGGCTCCCTCCTTTCACGCCGAACTTACCCGCGACACCAATTTCGATTCGCAGATCCCGCCGATGGACGCCGCGTCAGACGCCGGGCAGCATGATTTCGACTTTGATCTCGGCTCCTGGAAGACGCACTCCTCGCGTCTTCTCAACCCGCTCACCGGTTCCACAAAATGGGTTCAGATGGAGGGCACCACGAAGGTCAGCAAAGTCTGGAACGGCCGCGCGAATCTCGCCGAGTATAAAGCAGATGGCCCGGCCGGACCCATCGAACTCCTCGCTCTTCGCTGGTTCAATCCCACCACGCATGAGTGGAACATCGACTTTGCAACTCCCGGCGTGGGCACCCTCGGAATCCCCGGCATTGGCGCATTCAAAAATGGCCGCGCCGACTTCTACGACTACGAGCCAATCAACGGCCGCTCCGTGCTCGTCCGCTTTTCCATCTGGAGCATCACTGCCGACACGGCGCAATCCGAACAAGCATTTTCCGTCGATGGCGGCAAGACCTGGGAAGTCAACTGGATCAATAAGTACGAACGAGTGCGCCCGGAATAAATGCATGCGCCAAGGCCGCCCCTGCATTCATTCCAATCGAACTACCCCAACAAAGCGGGCATCTATCCACACCCTCATCGCACGCTTTGTGCGCTCTCCGGACTTACAGAGACTTCGATTCTGCTCTTTACAGAAAGCTTGAGGTCAAGTGGCATTTTTCTCAACCGGGGTGGAAGTAAATGCCACCTCGCATGATCTTCAAATGGCAAGATGTGAATCGAAACCGCTCTAGCCCTTGCACTTCTACAGGAGATTCGATAATCTCTTGTAGAAGCAGATGGGGTGACCATGGCCAACGAACGCATCGATCTTCCGCAGGGCACATTGGACCTGCTTATTCTCCGCACTCTATCCCTTGGTCCGCAACACGGCTGGGCCATCTCTGAGCGCGTGCAGCAGGTTTCCAGCGAGGTGTTGCAAATCCAGCAGGGCTCGCTGTATCCGGCTCTACACAGGCTCGAACGGAGGGGTTGGATCAAGGCGAAGTGGGGCACTTCGGAAAACAATCGCCGCGCAAAATACTACGATCTCACCGCTTCCGGCAAAAAACAGCTTGTCGTGGAGACCGATAGCTGGCTCAAATTGACTGCCGCTGTAACCCAGATTCTAGAGAGCATTTGAGGTTCAATCATGCTGAGTGATCTGCGCTTTCGCTTTCGTGCTCTGTTCCACCGCAAGGAGATGGAAACCGAACTGGATCAGGAACTCCACTTCCATTTTGACCATGCGGTAGAGAAATACGAACGTGCCGGAATGACCCGCGATGAGGCCGTGCGGAGAACTCGTGTCACATTCGGCGGCCACGAGCAAATTAAAGAAAACTGCCGCGAGGCGCACGGTATCCGCTTTCTGGAAACGTTCCTTCAGGATATTCACTTTGCTCTGCGCGCCTACCGCAAAAGCCCTGTCTTCTTTCTGATTGCTGCCGTTACCGTCGCTCTCGGCATCGGCGCCAGCGCTGCGGTCTTCAGCCTCGTCAATGCCGTCCTGCTCAAACCTCTGCCCTATCCAAACGCAAGCCGCATCGTTATGCCCTGGCGTCACGGCCCAATCGGTTCTGTCTATGGCTCTGACGATTTCCCCTGGGCGCCGACGGACTTCTCTCTCATCCGCCAGACACAACAGGTGTATCAACACCTGGCAGCATTCAAAAAAGACGAATTCAACCTCACCGGTTCTGCCGGATCGGAAATGCTCGCCCCTGAGTTGCTTGAAGGTGTCCGCGCTTCCGATGGCTTTTTCCCTGCGTTGGGAGTATCGCCCATATTAGGGCGCGCAATCGATTCAGACGACGACCAGCCCGGCCACGAGCATGTCGTTGTGCTCAGTTATACGTTGTGGAAGTCGCGCTTTTCAGCCGACAACGGAGTCCTGGGCCGAGTCATCCATCTCAACGGCTTTCCCGATACCGTCCTCGGCGTCATGCCTCAGGGCTTCGCGTTTCCCACCCCGGAAGGCATGCCGGCAAGCATCGATGTGCCCAGGAAGACTCAGCTGTGGGTGCCCCTGGCTCTCCCCGTCACTTCCGTCCAGGGAGCCAGCGACCTTGAAATCATTGGCGAATTGAAGCCAGGAGTAAGCTTCGATCAAGCAGTCGATGATTTGCAAGCTTTCGATCGGCGCATCGTTGAAAAGTATCCAAACGTCAAAGGCTGGTACTCCTCGGTCGTTCCCTTGCAGCAGCAAATGGTAACCGGCACGCGCCGGCCTCTATTGCTGCTGCTGGGCGCAGTCTGCGTGGTTTTGTTAATTGCCTGCACCAACGTTGCCGGGCTCATGCTCAACCGTTCCCTTGGTCGCCGCAAGGAATTTACCTTGCGCGGAGCCCTCGGCGCACGGCGCGGCCGGTTGGTCCGCCAACTCATGACGGAGAGCATGATGCTTGCGCTCACCGGTGGCATCCTCGGAGTGGCGATTGCCGAAGCCAGTCTTTTCCTCGGCAAGCTCTTCGGCCCAGCCAGCCTTCCTCAGCTTCAAAAGGCCGGCCTCGATCTGCGTGTGCTCGCCTTTGCCCTCGGCATCACACTCATCGCCGGACTTCTCTTTGGCCTCGCTCCCGCTCTTGGAGCCTCGCGCATGAATATGGTCGAAGCGCTCAAAGAAGGCGGGCAACGATCCGGCGGCAGCGCTTCCGCGCCCAGGATCCGCAACGCGCTGCTCGTTTCGCAGGTTGCCCTCGCGCTCGTGCTCGTCACCTCCGCTGGATTGCTCGTGCGCACCTTCTACCAGATGCTGCGCTCGAACTCCGGCTTTGACGCCACGCACGTGGTCACCTTCGAACTGCCCCTGCCGAATTCGAAATACTCTGACACCGACCGCATGGCTCAGCTCTATAGCCAGGTCCTGCTGCGCATCCAGTCAATCCCCGGCATCCAGTCTGCAGGATGCGCTTCAACCGTCGCCATGGGTGGACCTACTGATAGCACAGTCATTCGCATCCCTGGCCGGGTTGTCCAGCCCGGGGCACAAATCCCATTTGCCGATTACTTGTTTGTATCGCCCCGCTACTTCGCCTCAATTGGTGCGCCCCTCCAAAGCGGCCGCGATATTGCAGGCTCCGACACCCTGACATCCGTGCCCGTCGCCATCATCAACAGCGCCATGGCCCGCAAATACTGGCCGGGCGAAAACCCCATCGGCAAACAGGTGGGCGTTGGATCCAAAAGGTATCCGCTCAGAACCATCGTCGGAGTCGTGCCGGACATCAAGCAGGTGTCCCTTCGCGAAGTGCCCGGACCCACCATGTTCGTCCCCTATACTCAAAACGAAATCAAAGTCTGGCCCAACATGCAATCCATGCAATTCGCGGTCCGCGCGCAGACCAACCCAGACTCCATCGCCGCTAGCGTGCGGCAGGCAATCCAACAGGTCGATCCAGAGTTACCCCTCGCAAATTTCGTACCGCTCACCTCAATCGTCGATACATCGATGAGTGCCGATCGCTTCTCAATGCTGCTGCTGGCCGCGTTTGGGGTTCTTGCATTGGTGCTCGCCGCCATCGGCATGTACGGCGTCATCTCCTGGTCCGTCCTGCAGCGCACGCCTGAAATCGGAATCCGCATTGCACTCGGTGCATCGCGCCGTCGGATCTTCGCCATGGTTCTCGCCCAGGGTGGCCGCCTCGTAAGTGCCGGCCTTGTGATCGGCCTCATCGCTGCCTTTGTTGTCACCAGGCTTATGACAAGCTTCCTCTATCACGTTCAACCCACTGATCCAGTCACCTTTACCACCGTCTCGTTACTCATCATGGCGGTTGCACTGTTGGCCTCTTATTTGCCCGCCCGCAAAGCCATGAAGATCGATCCCTTGATTGCGCTGCGTTGCGAATAATTTCAGGTGAAAGCGTCCATTTGAAACAAGGTGCACGACATCAATCGCGCCAATAGCGCCGATAGAATGCTCCCGGACTCAGCCCTACACCACGCGCCCCAAACATCGCAAGCTTCGTCGTGCAATTGGTGGGAAGCAGTAAACTCATGCGAGGTTCCCGCGATCGATTGGCTGCAACGCAGGTGGCGCCGGGTGCCCCCGGTCTCGCTTTTAAGACCGGGGATTCCAGAGGCATCACCGGATCGCAATATCCGGCAGCACGACTGGCTGCGTATCGCGGGCGGCCAGTGCGATCATCAACCCTGAGCCAATAATCAGCGCTCCACCGAGCCACATGAACAAGCCCGGTTTGTCGTGCCACACAATGTACGAAATCAGCGCGCCGGTGAGTAATTGTGTGTAGTGATACTGCGACACGTTGCTCGCCGAGGTGTGCTTTACCGCGACATAAAAGCTCAGCGTGCCCGCCGCGCAAAATACGCCCATCAAGCTTAGCGCCAGCCAGAGCACAGGCGTCAGCGGCTTGGGATGAAAGCTGGTCAACGCCAACCCAGCCATTGCCGTCACCAGCCCCGAGCAGAAAGCCAGGCTCTCCGGCGGTTCAGTGCGCGTGAGCACGCGTGACCAAACCATGTTGACGGAAAAGCAGGAGACGCATACCAGGCAACTGAGCAGGCCAATCAGATCGACGTGCTGCGTGCTATTCCATGGCGACACCGCGATGACCACGCCGCAGAATCCCGCAACCAGTGCAACGGCTTTCCTTGCAGTAATGCGTTCGCCAAGAAAGATAGTCGATAGGAGCGCGATGGTCAGCGGCGACGTGAACACCAGAATGTAAAACATGGTCAGCGACAGATGCCGCAGCGCGATTACCACGCACACGTTGTTCCCCATGTCCAGCAGCGCGCGCAACCCCTGGCGACCTACTGACCGCGGCCGCAGATTCCCAAGGTTGCCTCGTACCGCTGCCTGCACCGTGAGCGTGAGCGCCATGAAGAGGCCCATGAACGCGACGACCTCTTCCGGTGGCAACCCGAATTGCCCAATCCACTTGATGCAACTGTCACCCAGCACCCAGCAGGTGAAGCCGAAGATGGCAAAAAATATGGCGGTCAGGTCGGAGACGCGAGCTTTCATGACAGATTACAGATTACAGACGACAGCCAAGAGCAGATTACAGATGACAGTCAAAGCAGATGACAAGTTACAGATGACAGTTAAATCAGACGACATCTTACAGACGGGCTTCTAACTGTCATCTGTCATCTGCAACCTGCTACGGCACCTTCCGCCACACCACGTCTTCATTGTTGCGACGGTCGTAAAGGGAATCGACCTTGCCGGATTCGGTCCTGTGAAACAGGATGCGGCCCTCCACTCCAGCGCGAAAGAACAGGTCGCCGGACTCAGCGAGCAGCTTTACCTTTGCGCCCGTTCCGCGCTGCACATAGATGTCGTTGCCATCGCGCGTCACCGTTCGCCGATTGCCCGGGGCAAGCTCATACACCCCTGTGAAATCGTCCAGGTGCGCGACATCGGTGGTGCCCGTCGCAGGGTCTTCGTAGTAGCGCATGGTCTGGCTGACCGCAATCTGCCACTTGCCTTCGCGTTCGAGCCACGTGTCCACGGAGTGATAGCGTGCGTGTAACTCCTGTCCGAAAATCGTCTCCGTCTCATCGCAGTCATACGCCAGCACAGCCACCCCCGGCGCAAAGGTTACATGCGGATGCACCACCTTGATGACGCCGCTGTATCCGGCGGGCATGGGCTGCACATCGTCCAACAAGGCCTTCTTGTCCATTGCCCGACCCTTCTCGTCGTAGACCATGGCGTCTTCAGCGTAGAAGGCCTTCCACGGCGCCTGATCGCCCGCAGGTATCGAGTCATAAATCTGCTGTGTGCGGCGCAGGAGCTCGGCTTGGTCGATGGCTGGGGCAGGGGTGGCCTGTGCACGCGCAGGCGTTGGGAAGGCGCCGGCGGAGAGGGCCAGGCAGAGAAGGGAAAGGGCGTGACGGAGATTCATTCGAAGATCCTCATTGGCGGGGAAATACGGGCTGGTGGGGGCGGGAACTTGCAGGGAGTTGGACTGGTTTTACCAGCGTTTTGGTATTTTACCCGGATGATATTGACGGATTTGTTTTACCCGGATAATATTGCGAAATGGACACGAATCTTACATATTCCGCCTTCTCCGGCAGCAGGCGACTAACCACCGGCCCGCTGGAGTCCGTCCTCCGCAAGATAAAGCATTTTCATGACACTTCGACTCGCGCCGCTAACGACGGTCCACTCCTGGTTTTCTGCGACCAGAAAGGGCAGCAGTTTGATTACGATCTGCGCGGGTCTATTGAGGAGGTACTTCGCAAGGCCCTTCCCGCTCCGGCTCGAACAGGGCCCGGGCGGCCAAAGCTGGGAGTTGTCTCGCGCGAGGTCACGCTGCTGCCGCGGCAATGGGAGTGGCTTGAGAGTCAGCCCAACGGCGCGTCTGCCGCATTGCGCCGACTGGTGGAAGAGGCTCGCAAGAACAGAAACTCGGACCAAACTACCCGTGTACGCATCGACGCCGTGGGACGCGTCATGACGGTTCTGGCCGGCAATCTTCCCGGGTTTGAGGAAGCCTGCCGGGCACTCTACAGGCAGGATATGGCTGGCCTGACTCAGCGTATCGAAAGCTGGCCGCCCGACATACGTGCTTACATCCTGGAGCACGCAATCGAATGAATCCTATGGCTTGTGAAGGTATTGCCCATTCAGCTATGCTGAATTCTCTTTATGGCCCATGGATTTGACGACTATCGCATATTCATCTCCGCTCCGGGAGATCTTGAACCGGATCGCGATGCCTGTTACACCGCAATAGCGCGAGCGAACGAAGAGACGGCGATGCCGGCCAAGGTGCTGCTTATTTCGGTGGGCCTGCGCGAGAACGATCAAATCCTGAGCAGCCGCGGCATTGCCTCAGAGAACGTGCGCTGGAGCGCCTACTTCATCCAGGTTTTTCAGGATGATTGGGGGCCGCGCGATCTGTTTCGGAAGCTGTTTCTGCTGGCGGTGGAGTGCCGCGACGACGCGGCGTTGCCGATGCGCGACGTGGTGGTGGCCATCAAGGATGCGCCGAACGAGACGAGCGCGGAGATACTCGCGTTTCGCAAAGAGCTGGAAGAGCGAACCGATCTTCGGGTCATCCGCTATAAAACTGTCAACGAGCTGCGCGAGCAGATGATTGAAGTCTGCAACGGGTGGGCGCGTGCGGTGATTGAAGCTACGGCTGCGAAGGCATAGTGCCTGTTATCTTCTTCCGCAGCCCAGTTACACCAGCGCCACCGTCCGCCATTCCAGGTAGTAGTGCACCTGGTCTTCGCGGATAATCGAGAAGCCAAGGCGCTTGTGAAAGCGAAGCGAGCCCGGGTTGAAGCGCGACACCATGCAGTGAATGGGCAACCTGGCCCGGGCGGATTCCTGCTGCAGGCGCTGAATCAGCGCAGATCCAATTCCTTTGCTTTGCACCGAGGGATGGATCGCAATATCGACCAGCGTGAACTGGAATTCATCCTGCGCCACCCACAGACGGCCCACACCTTTGCCATCCAGCATCACCACGTGGCAGCAGGAGTTGGGGTATGCGGCCGTGTAGGACGACGTCATGGCGCGGAATTGCATGCGGATGAGGTCGTCGCGCTGCGACTGCGGAATGGGCGCGAGCGCAAACTCCGGTCCGCGGACGGCCGCGTACAGGTCATAGAGGAATATTTCGTCTTGAGGCAGTGCGGGCCGTACGGCGAGTGTCGACATGGAGAAAGAAAATGGGGCCGGTCGTTCGCAGGCCCCGTTGCGCAAGTGTACTACTGTCGTGCCGGAAAGATACCAGTGAACGCAATGATCCAGTACATGCCAAGATACGGCATCATGTTCTCATGCGGTTGACTGCCCCCGCTGTAGATGGGAAGCGCGGCGGCCGACATCTGCAGCAAAGGGGTTGCGGTGGAGGTGTAGACGTTACCGGTCTTGTTATCGGCAAAAGAGTTGCCAATCGGGGTCAAGGCGTCGGGCACAGCGGGCTTTGCCATGACCGTGTGGTTATGGTTGGGGGTTTCCGATGCCAACAGAGTTACGGTGGATGAGCCGCCCGTCTCGCCCTGGAAGTATTGGCTGAGCCCCGGGCTCTGACCTGCTCCTATAGGGACAACGCCCTGCATGTTCGGCAGCTGAAAGTTGCTGGTTCCGTTCCCGCCGTAATAGGTTCCCAGCAGAGAAAAGAGCGCCGTGTATTGCGAAATTGAGACGATCTGGCCATTGGCGAGCTGCCAACCTACCGGGTTGAAGTTGAATGCCACCAGCATCAATTGACCTAAGAATGGTTCTGCCATGTTTCGAATCTCCTTCAGTTACCAGGTCTAGTTCCGGGATGGAAAGATGCCGAACAAAGCAATGCACCAATTCATCACCAGGAATGGCTGCCTATTTTCGTGGGGTTGGGTTCCTCCCACCGTGGATACGGTGGCCGCGCTCATTGAGCCGAGACTGGTGGCCGCGACGTAGTTGTTGGATCCCCCGCCGGCAAGCATGTCTCCAGCAGCTGCCCGTCCACCGCTGGCTGCGGCGCCAGAAGCGTTGAGCGGATGAGTGTGGGGCGGAACGTTGACAGATAGCAGCGTTACCGACTCAACGCCGGCTACCTCACCATAGCCGATGCCATTGCCGACGCCCACCGGCGTCCGGCCCTGCAGGTTGGGGAGAGCGAAATTTTGAATTCCGTTCCCGCCGTAGGTGGTTCCCACAAGCGAAAAAAGCGCCTGGTTCTGAGCGATCGACTGCAACTGCCCATTGGCCATCGCCCAACCCTTGGGAGGGAAGTTAAAGGCGCAGAGCATCAGCTGGGCTATGTAAGGTTGTGACATTCTTTTTCTCCTAAGTCTGCTCGTTATCGATTGCGCGCGTCAGTTCTGGCTCGGATAGACGCCAAAGAGCGCGATAATCCAATTCAGCACCAAATACGGCTGCAGGTTGCTGTGCGGCTGGCTGCCGCCGCCGCTACTGCCGATGGTGGCATTGTTCAACGCGATGGTCGGCGCGGTGTTGGTGTAGGCGGAGACGCCGCCCACGGTGTTACCGGTGGGAATGTTCGAGCTTGCGGCCGTCGACGAGCCCTGCAGAGGGTGGGTGTGAGCCGGGAACTGGTTGATGTTAATTGTCACGGTCTCAACGCCCCCCTGTTGGCCGATCACGTAGGTGCTGACTCCGTTGTTGCCCTGGTGGATGGGAATACGGCTCTGCAGATTGGGAAGGGCGAACGTCTGCACGCCATCCCCACCATAGGTGGTGCCGATCAGGTTGAATAGCGTGCTGTTTTCAGAGATGGATTGAAGCGCACCGTTACAAGTTGCCCAGCTAACGGGCGGAAAGGTGAAGCCGACTAACACGAGTTGACCGATATACGGCTGACTCATCTATGAAACCTCCTTAGAGTCTTTACGTGTGTGTTTTTGGAATGCGAGGTAGCAGGATTTTCTTTGTATCACTGCCGCATGTTACTTGCAAGCAATATTCGACGGTTACTTTTTCCGCTTGAAGTAATCTTCAATTTGAGCCGTCCTTTTCATGATGACGGCCCCATGAATTCGGGGTCGCGGAGCCCTCTGGGACAGCTTGAATTGCGCTGCTCTCTACCCGATCCAACGGAATGGAAGTTCCTGGCCGGCGATCTGGTTTTTCATGTGGGGAAAAAGCCAAGTGTCCAATTTACCAATATAGTACAGGCAAATTCAGGCCGATTGGCAAGAACATTTGCGGCCGGATACCTTACTCAAAAAAATGATAGGCGAATCTCCATTGCCCGATATAGGATGGGCTGGCAGAACCCTGTTGTCATTCCCCAACTCTCAGTCAAGACCGCTTCACTAGATTTCGTGGATGAATTAAACCAGAGATACAACCGGGAGGTACGGCATGTCCCTGTCTCGTCGTCAATTTGTTTATGTAGCTTCGCTGTCCGCTGTCGCCGCTGCGGCCAACCCCTCCCTGTTTGCACAAGAAGAGGCTCAGACGGCCGGCGAGGCTATCACGGAAGAAGGTTCGGCAATCGTCGCCAATCTTTCGCTCAAGGACTTCCAATGGTTGGTCGGAGAACGCTTTTCAATCAGCTCTCCAGGTAAAAAGTTGGGCAAGCTGACGTTGATTGAGGCCACTGTGCTCGATCCCGTCAAGCCTTCTCACGCCGCGCATCTGGCTGGCCAGGCTGCGGCGATGGGCAAGGGGCGGGCAATTTCAGGTTTCTCGCTGCGCTTTCAAGGCGCGGGCGGAACGCTGCCGCAGGACACATACATCATGAGTCAGAGCGGCATTGGCACCTTCCCGTTGTTCATGGTACCCGAGGGTCCCGGGGGATCCAGCCATCCTACGTATCTGGCAATCTTCACCAGGTTTGCCGGCCCGGCTCCAGTTTCTGAGACCACCCCGTCGCAATGATGGCTTTGGCATAGCGACTCAGCAGGCCCCGCAGAATCGACAGGCGCTTCAGCTCCAGCGCAAACCCGTCCCCAGAAAATGGAACATCCAGCATGCGGCGTGATCCGCTTGCACCCTCTCGTCTCCAGCCAATCAACAGGCGCATGTCCGCTCGTCAGTACAAATGGCGTTTCAACTAGGCGTCACAATCTGCTGGACCCATTGGCTACGCCAGGCGGGCGCCTCAAAGGGATCTGCGAAGTACTGCGTCTCATGCACCACCTTGCCGTCGCGGAATTCCATGATGCTCACCGTGTACGCCGGCCGCCCCTGGTAGTTGATTGTGTATTCGGTAATCCAGAGATCGCCATTCCCCACCATGCGCCGAACGTTGAAGCCTGAGGGCTTTCCCGGATGATGACTTCGCAGGGCCTGCAGATTGCTCCTCCCTACGATTCGCTCGCCAGACTGCGGATAATCGCAAATCGCATGGTCGTCGTAAATAGCGTGCTCAGCGTTCAGGTCCCCCACCGCGGACGCATGCCAATGCGCATTCAAAACCTCACGGTTATATTCGTCTTCCATGTTCCCTCCCGCCGAATGCTCGGCCTAAGCAGACATTTTCGCAGTATGCCCTCTGCCCGCAAAACTGCCGCGCAAACACCGCGAGCGCAATCCGCAGGTGCTTTGTATCAGTCATCCACCGGCTTCGCCGACCCTGATGGATGAAACTGTGCCCCATTCATCGAGCGTTTTTTTGCTCGATGAGTGGGCGTCGATGAAGGCCAACCATCCAAGATCTCTCAATCTGTTTCTTTTTTGGGCACGTTTCGCAGCTTGGGAATAACTCCACTGGAAATAGATGTGCGAAGGGGCTCGACTTCAGCCGTGCCAATAAAACGTTTCGCAGTTTGGGAATAACTCCACTGGAAATAGATGTGCGAAGGGGCTCGACTTCAGAGCTTGGGAATACCTCCATCCGGCGGTAGATGCGTGAAGGGGCACGACTTCAGTCGTGCCAATAAAACTCATAAAAAAGACCCGGGCTTGAGCCCGCGGAAAATCTCGTACCAGGCGCAACCCGCAGACTCTTTGTATCAGGGCACGGCTTCGCAGTTTGGGAATAACTCCACTGGAAATAGATGTGCGAAGGGGCTCGACTTCAGAGCTCGGGAATCACTCCATCCGGCGGCGGATGTGTGAAGGGGCACGACTTCAGTCGTGCCAATAAAACTCATAAAAAAGACCCGGGCTTGAGCCCGCTGAAAATCTCGCACTAGGCGCAACCCGCAGACGCTTTGTATCAGGGCACGGCTTCGCAGTTTGGGAATAACTCCACTGGAAATAGATGTGCGAAGGGGCTCGACTTCAGAGCTTGGGAATACCTCCATTCGGCGGCAGATGTGTGAAGGGGCACGACTTCAGTCGTGCCAATAAAACTCATAAAAAAGACCCGGGCTTGAGCCCGCGGAAAATCTCGCGCCAGGCGCAACCCGCAGATGCTTTGTATCAGGGCATGGCTTCAGCCGTGCCGAAAGAGCCCATAAAAAAGGCCGGGCTTTAGCCCTTGTCGGGCGTTCTTCAGACCCAGCGGTCGGGTGGTCCATCCTCCTGCACTACGCAACAGGAGCAGAGGGTACCGTAGAGATCGAATCGGAATGGACCGCGGTCCGGCGAGGCAATCCGCCACCAGAACATCTCCGTTCCGCGGAGAAGAACCATTGAGGCCCGAGTCCGGCCCGATCCCAAGATACAACGGACCCGGGGCGCCGCGCGCCAGGCCGCAAAAAAGGCAGCCGAAGTCCCCGTTGCTGAGCAGCCAGAATTGCTGTGAATATGTATCAGGTCCCCCTATTTTCCCAAGTGCGAGCCCGCCCTCTTTTCCCCGTTTCAGATTCCGCGAGGTGGGTAGGGCAACCGACGAAAAAGGAGTATCCAAAAATGATGTTAAGCTCGAATCAAAACCTTGCTGCTCAGGAGGGTCAAGGGATGCTGACTACTGCAGGCTGGAGCCGGTCGGTGAATATGCTTTCGATGCTCTTCCCCGCCATTTTGCTTTTCACGGTTCTGGCGTTAGTTCAAAGAGCAGTGGCGCAAGAGGTGGCTGGACAAGAAATTCTGACCAATGCATCCGTCGCCCAAATGGTGCAGGCACACCTTGGCGTGGACATAATTATTGAGCAGATTCGCAGCAATCCAGGCAACTATGCCCTTGCCACAAAGGATCTTATTCATCTGAAACAACTGGGCGTTTCCGATAGAGTAATCACTGCCATGCAAGCTAAGAGAGATGAGACAGGATCCCCCACCAATTCGACAACACCAGCGTTGATTCCTAACTCGCCCGGACCCCGCCCCGAAGCCTCGAACCGGTCTGGAGGAGAGGCGTCTGGGGTATGGACGGAAACACAGATAAAGGACCCCATGACGGACGTTGTGAGGTCCGAGTTGAATTTCTCAGGTACCGGTGTCCCTAATGGCCGTTTCGCCGTCAATGCTTCCTGTTTTGTCGATAATTTCGGAGTCAACAGCGTTGAGCTCGGCATCACAAGCGAGAGCAGGGAATTGGCGTTCAAGATGATCGCGGATCAGCGGACTGCTACATCCGAGCAGGTGCCGTTCACCAACGACGTGAACACAACTGTCAGCGGTGATTATGAAAGATCGCATTTTGATGTTCGACTCAGCGGGGAGTCTGTACTCAGGTATATGGAGTCAGCGACAGTTGGCCGCGGACCGGCTGTGTTATTCCTTTCTGAGGACTATCGCGTTGCCGCCCACAAAGTCGTTCAGACGGCCCAGAAGGGAGTGTCTGACACGCTCGGCATCAAAGATCAGGACAATGCCGCCGGGAATTTGATGGAAGCGTTGCTGGGTGGGATCGGAGTGGGCAGAAAGGATTTCGACAACACGAACATCCAGGCGAGCGATGCCCTCCGATCAGACTCGATGCGCATTCGATTTCAATTCGAAGATGGCCAATTTACAGTCCTGACTCTTCCAATTGGCACTCCTGCCTTCCGAGCGTTTGTGGGGCGGTGCGTGCCTGCGGCGAACCCAAGTCCCGTGGCAGCCTCAACGCCTAAGGCAAGCGCCTCGGAACGTTTGGACTTAGATCAGTGGAGAGCTGACCAGGCTAAACGGGAACATGATTTGGAACTAGCAAGAGCGAATAGAGAAGCGGATGAGATAAATCGGGGGAAGGCCTCATATAATCCCGCCTACGACATGTCCCTGTGGCACCCAAGTGACGGCCTCAAGTATGGTTTCGGCGAGACAATAGAATCGAGAGAATTCAAGGGAAGCTCCAAGGACTTCGCATCTGTGTTACCCGGTTTCGTGCAGCGCGCGGCGCAGGGAGGCGGATTGCCGCCGTACAACTACGAAAGAGAGATTTCATACGCTCTTGGAGCAATTGAGACCTGTGAAGAAATCACGCCGCAAATGGCGCAGAAGCTACCCTACTTCCCGGGCCCTGAGGCCATGGAGCGCACGCTGGGAAGCAAATACAGAATTTGCGGCGCAAATGAAGCGAACCTCTCCCTTCAGGTTCGAGCCTACGATGGCCGCGGCAGTTTACGCGGCCTGGTGATTTACATCGCTCCCGCCATTTCCTCTGCTGCTGAATCCTGGAAACGATTGAATGTTCTCATTTCCCTCGCTCGCCTTCCGGGTGACTCTGGCGGCACGCAGGAGGATAATATGAAGGCACAAGACGCGTACACGGTAGTACGTGCGGTGATCGATGACTCACCTCCAAACCAATGACCAGACAGCGAGTCCGCTGTTCCTCCTCCAGTCAACGCTAACACTGTAACTCGGCCTTTCTCGGTCCAGCCGTCATTAGGAACCATGGGCACGATTCCATTCTTCGACGCCATCGGCTGGGGACAGTGGTTCCGCTACGCCTCCGGAGCCGCTGATACGGCCGGGGCCTTGCTCATCTTCGTCCCGCGCTGGACTTCCTACGGCGCCATCATCATTACCTGCACCGTGGGCCTGGGAACCTACCTATGTTTCACTCTGCCCCTGTACAGCCCGATCTTCCCTCTGGTCATGACAATGCTGGCCGCCACGCTGGCAGGTCTGGCGTGGCCACCAAAACCCGCCTAAGCAAATTTTTGCCCCTGCCCCTAACCGCTGACCACCAACCCGCCAAGCGTCCGCATCGGCAACACCAGCCGCATCGAATCGGGCAGTGGAATAAAACCATGAGCCCGGTAGAACCGAGCCGCTCGATCATCGATTGCATCCACTACCACCATTGAAGAACCCACGACGGCTGCATTCTCGTAGGCCTTGCGCAGTGCTTCGGCCAGCAGAACCGCACCCAGCCGCTGCCCCTGAAATTCCACACTCACTGCCAACCGTCCCAGTAGCGTTGCGCTCACCTGCGGGTACCGCGGAATATGCTTCCGGGCCTCTTCGGGAACATCTCCCGGCGCAAGCCCATAAGCGCAGAGTGTGAAATACCCCACTATCTTTTCCGGGGACTCCTCCGCAACCAACACAAAAACGGCATTGGCCTTGCGCCGCATGTCCTGCGACGCCTGCGTTTTCAAATAGTTGTCGAGACTTTCTACTCCGCAGCAAAAACCGGCCCGGTCATGCTGTTTGCCCAATGGGTCAATTCGGTAGAGCCGCTCGGGCGCAGGCTCCATCAGGAGACCACCCGTTCCTCCGCAGACCGGAACGCGCGCCGCAAACGTGCATTGGGCTTGGGAGCGTGGATCAGGGCATCGAAGAAGACCGCGCGATCACGCACTGAAAGCGAGAGGCTTTCGTGCCGCGTGATCGTCTCCCGCGTTGCCTCGGTCAGCGCTGTCAGGCAAAAATCCGTCAGGCTCCGCCGCTCCAACGCGGCGGCGCGCTCCACCAGCCTCTTTGTCTCGGCATCCACGCGAAACCCGAGCCGGGTACCGCGGGTGCGGCGCTCAGTCGTTGCTGCTACGGCCTGTGGCATGGCGATCTCCCTCCCGTTGAACCGCGCTCTCGCGCTCTCTGATTGTACGTCCAATGGTATAACAACTCAACCGTGCCCTCGCCCCGCTCGCTGGCATTGCACTGCGCACAAAGACAGAAAAACCCACTTGAAATCAGTGGGTTACGCCGTATCTCGATGTGTCTGAATCCATTTTCGCAAAGAAACGGCTAAATCTCCGCAACCCTCTTGCTCGTTCAGTCAAACTCTCTGCAATCGAAACATTTCAAAAAGACTGCCCGCAAGGTACGTGTCTCAACGAGTCGCAACCGCGCGAGCAGCCATTTTGCATGTTTTGTAACCACTT
>Ga0302200_10002490_pt1 | contig 16265 bp, 12 predicted proteins | sample II_Bog_N3_1_FD_194585 | JGI IMG/M metagenome (GOLD analysis project Ga0302200, IMG submission 194585) | Peat permafrost microbial communities from Stordalen Mire near Abisko, Sweden - II_Bog_N3_1 | ecosystem: Environmental > Terrestrial > Soil > Wetlands > Peat | place: Sweden: Abisko... | reverse complement strand
AGATTGCTTATACAAATAGCCAAAGACTCTGGTTTAAAGGCACACATTGAGGCTATGTTTCGCGGTGAAAAGATTAATGTCACAGAGAATCGGCCTGTTCTACACACAGCTCTGCGTACACCTCAAGGTAAATCCATTGTGGTGGATGGTATCGACGTCGTGCTACAGGTTCATGCCGTTCTCGACAAGATGGCTGATTTTTCAAATAAGGTTCGATCTGGGGAATGGAAGGGACATACTGGAAAACCGATACGTAATGTCATTAATATCGGTATTGGTGGATCTGATTTGGGACCTGTCATGGCCTATGAGGCATTGCGTTATTATAGTCAACGTGATTTGAATTTTCGTTTTATCTCGAATATAGACGGCACTGATTTCTTCGAAGCAACAAGGGATATTAAAGCAGAAGAGACACTTTTTATTATTTCATCGAAAACCTTTTCAACCTTGGAGACGATGACCAATGCTCATACAGCCCGTGATTGGGTCCTTCAAGCTTCAAAAGATCCATCGGTAGTTGCTAAACATTTTGTCGCTGTTTCAACTAATGCCCAGAAAGTAAAGGAATTTGGAATTGATCCAGCAAATATGTTCGAGTTCTGGGATTGGGTTGGCGGACGCTATTCAATGGATTCAGCCATTGGATTATCAACGATGGTTGCCATCGGTCCTGATAATTTTCGAGCCATGCTTGATGGTTTTCATCAGATGGATGAACATTTTAGAACAGCTCCTTTTGAAATAAATATGCCTGTTCTGATGGGACTCTTGGGTTTTTGGTATAACAACTTTTTTGGGGCTCAAACGATAGCAGTCCTTCCTTATGAGCAGTACCTAAAGCGATTTCCTGCCTATCTGCAGCAATTGACTATGGAGAGTAATGGCAAGCATGTGACCCTTGATGGCAAAAAAATAACATATCAAACAGGCCCCATTTATTGGGGTGAGCCCGGCACCAATGGCCAACATTCTTTTTACCAATTAATTCATCAAGGAACCAAGCTCATTCCATGTGACTTTATCGCGTTTAATCAACCACTACATCCCATGGGTCTTCATCATGACATGCTAATAGCTAATGTTTTTGCTCAAGCTGAAGCGCTTGCCATGGGTCAATCTTCCCAGCAACCCTACAAAGATTTTGAGGGCAATCGTCCTTCCAGCACGATTATATTGGATCGTTTGACACCGCAGGCATTAGGTAAACTGGTTGCATTGTATGAACATAGTGTTTTCACTCAAGGAACTATTTGGAAGATTGATTCTTTTGACCAATGGGGTGTTGAGTTGGGCAAAGTGCTCGCAGAGCGTATTATTCCGGAACTTAAAGTAGGGGCTGGCTGGAATCTTGCGCATGATCTTAACCATGATAGTTCAACGAATACCTTGATTGAGCGTTACGTAAAATCAAAGTACGGGAGTTCTTTATGAAAGACAATGAAGAAGCTATTAAAAATAAATCTAAATCTAAGACGGGATCTAAGCCAAATACGAGTAACGAATTAAAATCCTTACCTATGCCTGAGTTGGAGAAGAAATTAGAGTCTTCAACAGAAGGTTTAAGTCAATCAGAGGCTGAAAAACGTCTGACTCAATACGGGCCTAATGAGATCACAGTTGAGAAAACGAATATGTTTTTAAAATTCCTCAGTTATTTCTGGGGACCTATTCCCTGGATGATTGAGGTAGCTGTGATTTTGTCAGGTGTTGTCCGTCATTGGCCTGATTTTTTTATAATCCTTGTTTTACTTATGACAAATGCTGTGGTTGGATTTTGGGAAGAACGTGAAGCAGGAAATGCCATTGCTGCTCTAAAAGCTAAATTAGCAATTAAAGCTCGAGTGAAACGTGATGGAAAGTGGATCAACCCACCAGCGCGTGAAGTTGTTCCAGGGGACGTTATTCGTCTTCGTTTAGGAGATATTGTGCCAGCGGATGCGCGTCTACTCCAAGGTGATTCAATTGAGGTAGATCAGTCCCAATTAACGGGAGAATCTTTGCCAGCCTCAATTAAATCCGGGGGAGCCGTGTTTTCAGGTTCGATCATTCGACAGGGTGAAATTGAAGCAATGGTTTATGGTACGGGTGAGAATACTTATTTTGGAAAAACAGCGCAGCTCGTTCAGCAAGTGCATACGGTTAGCCATTTTCAAAAAGCAGTGTTGAAGATTGGTAATTACCTGATTATTCTCGCGGTAGCTTTGGTGGCGGTAATAATTACTGTCGCGATCTTCCGTGGGGATCCCATTTTAACTACTTTGCAATTTGCTTTGGTGTTAACTGTCGCTGCCATTCCCGTAGCCATGCCAACGGTATTATCTGTGACAATGGCGGTTGGAGCGCGTCTTTTGGCTAAAAAGCAAGCCATTGTCAGCCGTTTAGTCGCGATTGAAGAATTGGCTGGTGTGGATATTCTATGTGCAGATAAGACAGGTACATTGACCCAGAACAAGCTTACCTTGGGTGATCCGTTTAGTGTTAATAATATACCTGTTGATCAGATTATTCTCAATGCCGCCCTCGCATCGCGAGGTGACAATAATGACACGATTGATCTGGCTGTTCTTGGTGGTATTAAGGATAAAGAAGCTTTAAAGAATTATCAGATGGTGCATTTTCAACCCTTTGATCCGGTGCATAAACGCACAGAAGCCCTCATCAAATCCAAGGATGGAAAGACTTTTAAAGTGACCAAGGGTGCGCCGCAAGTAATTCTGGCCTTATCAGCCAATCATTCCGCAGTTAATACCGCCGTTGAGAAGGTAGTCAACGAATTTGCTGCTCGTGGTTTTCGTTCTTTAGGTGTAGCAAGGGCAGACGCAGATGGATCCTGGCAATTTCTTGGTGTCTTGCCTTTGTTTGATCCACCAAGAGAAGATGCAAAATCAACTATAGCGACTGCATTGTCTATGGGTGTCAAGGTCAAGATGGTTACAGGTGATGCTTTGGCTATTGCTATAGAAACAGCCAAAAAATTAGGGATGGGCATAAATATTCTTGATGCCGCTAGCCTTGGTGACTCAAAAAAGAAAGAGACTACAGAAGAGATTGATTCTATAGAGAAAGCAGATGGTTTTGCTCAGGTTTTTCCTGAACATAAGTTTCACATTGTAGATATTCTGCAAAAACGCGGTCACATCGTTGGTATGACAGGAGATGGGGTCAATGATGCACCTGCTTTGAAGAAGGCTGATTGCGGGATTGCGGTTTCGGGGGCCACAGATGCAGCACGCGCTGCTGCAGCAATCGTGTTATTAACTCCTGGTTTATCAGTGATCATTGATGCTATCAAAGAAAGCCGGCGTATTTTTCAGAGGATGAATAGTTATGCCATTTACCGTATTGCTGAGACTTTGCGTGTCCTGTTTTTTATGACATTGGCCATTCTAGTATTCAATTTCTATCCTTTGACCGCAGTCATGATCGTGATGCTGGCCTTGCTTAACGATGGGGCCATTCTGTCGATTGCCTACGATAATGTCCAATATAAAATGCAGCCTGAGGCCTGGAACATGCGCATGGTCTTGGGTATTTCTACAGTATTGGGTATCATAGGTGTCGTCTCTGCCTTTGGCTTGTTTTATTTAGGCGAGCGTGTTTTTCATATTGATCGCTCTCATATTCAGACGATGATGTACTTAAAGTTGTCGGTCGCAGGCCACTTGACGATTTTTCTCACACGCACACGAGGGCCCTTTTGGTCCATTCGTCCAGCCAAGATTCTACTGATTGCAGTATTTGGTACACAAGCGTTAGCTACCTTGATGGCCGTTTATGGGATATTCATGACACCACTAGGATGGGGTTGGGCATTATTTGTTTGGGGCTATGCCTTAGCATGGTTCCTCGTTAATGACCGTATAAAACTTCTCGCGTATCATTTTCTTGATAAAACAAAAGCTAATCCTAAAATTCTAGCACAATCTGAAAAACTTAGTTCTGATCCGACAACAAGGATCGCCAAACGAGCTTATGAAATATACGAGAAGCGGGGAAGTCAAAAAGATTTGGCTGCTCAAGATTGGAAGCAAGCTGAAAGGGAGATACTTAAAAAATGAAAAGTGATTTAAAAGATTTCCGTGTTCGGCCCGGAGAAAAGATCAATCTAAGCAAATGCTCGACAATGGAGCAGCCCTTTTGCAATTCAAAGAAGAGTTATCATAAAGTTTTGAAAGATCATGTTGCCAAATTGAGTTTATTCCAAAATATTCATTATGCGTCTAACAGGTTTGCATTATTGCTGATTTTCCAGGGTATGGATGCGGCAGGTAAAGACGGAGCGATCCGGCACGTCATGTCCGGGGTCAATCCGCAAGGTTGTAAAGTTTTTAGTTTCAAAAGTCCAAGCGCTGAGGAATTAGAACATGATTTTTTATGGCGCACCACTTGTTGTCTTCCTGAACGTGGACAAATTGGGATATTCAATCGCACTTATTATGAAGAAGTATTGATCGTTCGTGTGCATCCCGAGATTCTTCGCACACAGGGGCTTTCAGAAGAATTGCGTAACGAAAAGAATATTTGGGCAGGGAGATATCGTTCCATTGTAGATCTTGAAGAGCATCTTTATCGTAATGGCACCAGGGTCATTAAATTCTTTCTTCACATTTCGAAGGAAGAGCAACGCAAGCGATTCTTGGAGCGTATTGATCAACCGGACAAAAACTGGAAATTAAGCCTTGGGGATACTCATGAGAGAAAGTATTGGAATAAGTATATGCAGGCTTATGAAGAGTGTCTCAATGAGACAAGTACCCTTCACGCACCTTGGCACATCGTTCCTGCCGATGATAAGCATAATGCGCGTTTGATTGTTTCCCAGATTATTCTTGATGCTTTTAATGTGCTAAAGATGACCTATCCTAAAACAACTCCCAAACATGAGCTGGAATTGAAATCAATTCGCAAACAGCTTGAAAGGCAGAAGGATGAACAATAAGCCAAAATTAGAAGAATTAAGCATTAATACTATACGTTTTTTGGCTGCTGACGCTGTTGAAAAAGCTAATTCCGGACATCCAGGCACTCCTATGGGCTTGGCCCCCTTAGCCTACGTTTTATGGGAGAGATTTTTAAAACATAATCCAAAGAATCCCGAATGGCCTGACCGCGATCGTTTTATTCTTTCAGCAGGTCATGCTTCCATGCTTCTTTACAGCCTACTTTTTTTGACAGGGTATGATGTGACTCTTGAAGATATAAAGCAATTTCGTCAATGGGGCAGCCGCACTCCGGGACATCCTGAGTATGGAAAAACTCCAGGTGTCGAGACAACCACAGGACCTTTAGGTCAGGGGTTTGCAAATGGAGTGGGAATGGCTATGGCTGAGCGTTTCCTTGCTGCTTACTTTAACAGGAAGGGACACACAATATTCGATCATTATATTTATTGCATTGCCTCTGATGGCGACATGATGGAAGGGGTCACGTCTGAAGCAGCATCTATTGCCGGAAATCTTGAGCTTGGGAAACTCATTTATTTTTATGACAACAATCATATTACGATTGAAGGTAAAACGAGTCTGACTTTTTCAGGAGAGAATGTCAGAAAGAGATTTGAAGCTTATGGATGGCAGGTATTGGTTGAAGATGATGGTAATAATATTGAAGCGATTGCAAAATTGATCGTCCAAGCCCAAGAAGAAAAAACAAAGCCTTCATTAATCATTGTCCACACCCATATTGGTTATGGCAGCCCGAAGCAGGACACTGCAGCAGCTCATGGAGCTCCTTTGGGTGCTGAAGATTTGAAACTTACAAAACAAAATCTTAATTGGCCTCTGGAACCATCCTTTTATGTCCCTGATGAAGTTTTGAATCATTTAAGGGAAGCTGTAGAAAAAGGAGAAAAAGCTGACAAGGAATGGATTAAACGTTTTGACGCATACGCCAAGGAGTATCCGGATCTTGCTATAGAATGGCAAAAGTTTAAAAGGGGAGAGTTGATCGATGGTTGGGACAAGGATCTCCCTGTTTTTGATTCTAAAAAAGGACCTATAGCAACAAGAAGTGCATCAGGAGAAGTATTAAATGCGGTAGCTTTGAAGATACCTAATCTTTTTGGTGGTTCTGCTGATCTTGCTCCATCTACGGATACGTATTTAAGAGGGTTGGGTGATTTTTTAAAAGATGATCATATGGGTCGTAATCTTCATTTTGGCATTAGAGAACATGCCATGGGATCAATTCTAAACGGAATGTTTTTGCATGGTGGCATTATTCCCTTTGGAGCCACTTTTCTTATTTTTTCAGATTATATGCGTCCGCCAATCCGTTTGGCTGCGTTAATGAACATTCCTGTAATTTTCATTTTTACACATGATTCAATCGCTCTGGGGGAAGATGGTCCAACTCATCAGCCTATTGAACAACTGGTCACACTAAGGGCGATTCCTAATATGACAGTGATTCGTCCTGCTGATGCTAATGAGACTCGGGAAGCGTGGTGTTATGCGTTAACTAACAGTCGAGGTCCTGTTATTTTAGTATTAACCCGTCAGAAATTACCCATTATCGATCAAAAGAAATATGCATCAGCAAATAATCTAACAAAGGGAGCGTATATTTTGTCTCCCTCGAAAACAGAAGCTCAAGTGATTTTGATTGCGACAGGATCTGAAGTAAGCCTTGCACTTGCTGCGCAAGAAAAATTAGCAGAAAAAAACATAAGTTCATCAGTGGTAAGTATGCCTAGCGTAGAACTTTTTGATGCCCAGCCTAAGGAGTATAGGGACAAAATTTTGCCTCCGTCAATAAAGGCACGATTAGCCGTTGAGGCTGGCAGTCCAAAAGGTTGGCGGGAATATGTCGGAGACGAAGGGGATATTATAGGAATAAATCATTTTGGCGCATCCGCACCAGGACCTGTTGTAATGGAGAAGTATGGGTTCACTGTAGAAAATGTTGTCAAACATGCATTAGCATTGATTAAGAATACGAAAGGTTGATTTTATGAAAAAAAATTCTTTAGTAGAGCTTGAAAATGATGGTCAGGGGGTTTGGCTTGATTATATACGCCGTGATCTTTTTTCAAGTGGTGAATTAAAACGGCTCATTAATGATGATGGGATAACAGGGATGACGAGTAATCCTAGTATTTTTGAAAAGGCAATTTCCAGCAGTACTGCTTATGATGATCAATTGCGTGAGTTACTTAAAGTGGATCCTAAAACACCGGCTGAAACTTTGTATGAAAAGATAGCGATTAAGGACATTCAATCAGCTGCAGATCTTCTATTACCTGTTTATAAGCGTTTAAACAAATCCGATGGTTTTGTGAGTTTGGAAGTTTCACCTTTATTAGCCCAAGATACACAAGCGACCGTCAAAGCAGCGTGTCGTCTTTGGAAAGCGGTGGGGCGGCCAAATCTTATGATTAAGGTTCCAGCAACAGAAAAAGGCATTCCAGCGATCGAACAATTAATTTCAGAAGGGATCAATATAAATATCACTCTTATGTTCACCATGGAACATTATGCGGCTGTGACTGAGGCATATATCGACGGATTGGAAGATTGTAAAAGCCCGGAAAATGTTGATTCAGTAGCTTCATTCTTTGTGAGCCGTGTGGATACCGCTATAGATAAGATTTTAACAGAAATTGGCTCAAAAGAGGCTCTTGATTTGCGTGGTAAGGTAGCTATTGCCAACAGTCAAATGATTTATCGCAGGTTTAAAGATATTTTTTACGGAGATACTTTTGCTGGGCTCCAATTAAAGGGTGCTCGTGTTCAGCGTCCTTTGTGGGCCAGTACATCTGTGAAAAATCCAAATTATCCAGACGTCCTTTATGTTGAGGCTTTATCTGGACGCCATACAGTCGATACAATTCCTCCCGACACTTTATATGATTTTCGTGATCATGGTATTGCGAAAAAGGATGCCGTCGAGAAAGGCAAGCCGGAAGAAGTGCTTTTTCATTTAGATAAGCTGGGCATTGATCTAAAAACAGTCGGAGAAAAATTACAACAAGAGGGTGTTGATTCTTTTGCGTTGTCATATAAGAAATTACTTCAAGCACTAGAAGAAAAAAAGAAAACCATTCTTTCTAAAGCTTGAATTAACTTGGGATGTAGTTAATGAGATGCAACATTAAAAAACTTGCTTTGAAGAGACAAAAAGGCCGATCTTTGATGCTCGCCGGTGATATTGGAGCGACGAAAACTAATTTGGGGATTTTTCAATTGGATCGTGGGATTTTCAAATCAAAGAAAGTTTCTAGTTTTCCAAGTAGGGATTATCAAGACCTGAAATCTATTTTAAAAGAATTCATAAAAGATCATCACGCAGATTTCGATGGAGCCTGTTTTGGAATTGCAGGTCCAATCAATAAAGGTATTTGTAAAACAACAAACTTACCATGGGTTGTAGATCGGGCAGTTCTTAAACGCCTATTAAGAATTAAAAATGTATCGCTTATTAATGATATGCAGGCAACAGCTAATGGTATTCATGTATTACCCAAAAAAGCTTTTGCGGTGTTAAATCCTGGTAAACCTGAACCAAAAGGAAATATCGCTGTACTTGCTGCTGGAACAGGTTTAGGTGAAGGGATGGTTCTTTGGAATGGTAAGAGTTATCGTGCTGAAGGTTCAGAAGGCGGACATGCTGATTTTGCTCCGTGTAATAAGTTAGAACTCGATCTTTGCAGATACCTTTTTGATAAGTTTGGTCATTCAAGTTACGAGCGTGTACTTTCAGGCCCAGGACTTTTAAATATTTATCAATTTCTCAAGGAGAAAAAAGGTGTTCAAGAACCTGCTTGGTTAACTAAAGAACTGGCACAAGATGATCCAGGGATTGTAATTACAGAAACTGCTCGTCATAAGGAAAATAAGCTTTGTGTGAAAACAATGGATCTTTTTTGTGCAATTTATGGTGCTGAAGCAGGTAATCTTGCTTTAAAAATTTTAGCACGGGGTGGTGTTTATTTAGGTGGCGGGATTGCTCCCAAAATTCTTCATAAACTTCAGGATGGAACATTCAAAAAGGCTTTTCGAAATAAAGGTCGATTCTCAAGATTCTTATCTAAAATTCCTGTTTACGTTATTTTAGAAGAGAAAACAGCGCTTTATGGGGCTGCCTTGTACGCTTTACAAGCCTACAATTGCTGAGTAAGAAATAGGGAATATTAAGAGGGGGAGTATATGCAAATTGGATTAATTGGACTTGGAAAAATGGGAAGTAATATGGTTTTAAGACTCTTGAAAGATAAGCACGATGTTGTTGTTTACGATAAAAGTCCTGAACCTGTTAAAAGTTTGGAAAAACAAGGTGCTATTGGCGCTGTATCTGTTGAGGATTTGCTAAAAAAATTACCAAAACAGAAAATTGTTTGGTTTATGGTCCCATCAGGTGACACAACAATTCAATCAATCAGAGAAATTTCAGTTCAATTGTCCAATGGGGACATTGTGATCGATGGAGGCAATTCATTTTATAAGAATTCTATAATGATGTCCCAAGAATTAGCAGTTAATGGAATCCATTTTCTAGATGTTGGAACAAGTGGCGGCATTTGGGGACTCGAGAATGGTTTTTGCCTAATGATTGGTGGAAGAAAAGACATCTTTAATCAATGTGAATCGGTTTTCATGACACTCGCTCCTGAAAATGGTTATCTTCATGTCGGCCCTAATGGGGCAGGGCATTATGTGAAGATGATCCACAACGGGATCGAATATGGAATGCTTGAAGCGTATGCTGAAGGTTTTGAAATTATGAATGCGTCTGATTATAAACTAGATTTCACGAAAATTTCCAAGCTTTGGAATCAAGGAAGTGTTATTCGTTCATGGATTTTGGAGTTGGCACAACAAGCTTTTGCAAAAAACCCTAAACTTACAGGTATTGCAAGTTATGTGGACGATTCAGGTGAAGGAAGATGGATTGTTAATGAGGCCATTGAAAAAAATGTGGCGGCTCCAATCATTTCACTTTCACTCTTTGAGCGTCTACGTTCCAGGGAAAAGGAATGTTTTAGCGCAAAAGTAATTGCTGCACTTCGCAATGAATTTGGTGGGCATGCAATAAAGGCCGTTAATCTAAAATAAATTATGGAAACGGCACATATCTAGAACCAATTTGAAATAGTAATCTATAGGAAGAAAGAACGTATATCTTGATAAAAACAATTGCTCCTCTAAGAATATCATCTCAAGAACATTTTAACGATTTCCAAAAGCCTGATCCTTGCGGAATTATTATTTTTGGAGCTTCAGGTGATTTGACACATAGAAAACTAATACCTGCTCTTTATGAGCTTTATCGTAATAAATTATTGCCTTCGAATTTCTTTATTGTGGGATCAGCACGCACCCGTTGGAATGACAAGATATTCCGTGAGCGGGTTTTAGGTATGTTAAAACATATTGAAAAACCTGATCCATCCTTGCAGAAGAAATTTGTGGAACATATTTACTACGCATCAGCAGAATATTCCAACCCTGATTCACTTAAAGGTTTAGCTGCTTTAATTAAAGAACTTAATATCAAACACAAAGTTCCTGAAAATTTAATCTTCTATTTTGCTACTTCCTCAAATGTTTACAGTGACCTGATCCAACAATTAGCAAAAGCTGGGATGGTTTTAAAATCAAAGAATGGTAAACCATGGATGCATGCAGTTTTTGAAAAACCCTTTGGGTTTGATTCTGCATCAGCACACAAATTAAATAAGGTCATACTTAATGTGCTTGATGAAACACAAGTCTACAGAATTGACCATTATTTGGGGAAAGAAACCGTTCAAAATATATTAATGTTTCGATTTCTCAACACTATTTTTGAACCTCTTTGGAATCGTAATTATATCGATCATGTGCAAATAACTGCTTCCGAAATCCTGGGTGTTGGCCATAGGGCTGGTTATTATGATAAAGCAGGTCAATTACGGGATATGTTTCAGAATCATATGTTCCAATTGCTTACTCTTATTGCGATGGAATCGCCGGTTAAGTTTGAAGCTAAATATTATCATGATGAAAAGTTAAAAGTTGCCGAAGCCATCCGTTCCATTCCAAATAATAAACTGCATGAATTTATCGCCTTTGGGCAATATGGGGATGGAAGAATCAACGGCCACAAAGTTTGTGCCTATCGTCGTGAAAAGAATGTGCCGCCACATTCAAAGACTGAAACTTTTGCAGCTCTTAAACTGTTTATTGATAATCCCCGTTGGGAAGATGTTCCATTTTATCTTAGATCAGGTAAGAGACTTAATCATCCAATGACGGAAATAGCGATACATTTTAAGAAAATCCCACATTCGATATTTACACATTTAAAAATTGATCATTTTGAGCCCAACATCCTATCGTTTCGTATACAGCCAAATGAGGGTATTTTCTTAAGTTTTGAAGCAAAATATCCTGGGCCTAAGGTCAGCATAGCTTCTTTGTATTTAGGGTTTAATTATAAAGATGTTTTTAAAACAATACCCATGGGGCCTTATGAAAGATTGCTTTTAGATTGTATAAAGGGAGATCAAATGCTTTTTGTGCGTGAAGACTTAGTTGAAGTTTCCTGGAATGTTATAACTTCTATTTTAAAGGAGCGAGAAAAGTTGCTCCCACGGGCATTTCCTAATTACCGTTCTGGGTCATGGGGACCAGAAAGAGCTAATGAAATTATTGAAAAGGATGGTAGAAGATGGCAAGATTTCTAGAGGCCAATCAGTTTATATTAAATATCTCTGAGAACTATCAGGAACTTTGTGAGAATGTCACAGAAAGGATATTGGCATTCTCGAATGAAAAGATTGCGATCCAGGGAAGGTTTACCATAGTTCTTTCAGGTGGGTTAACGCCCAAGGGGGTTTATCAATGCATGGCCAGGGCTTCTTACGCCAAGAAATTCCAATGGGAGAAGATTTATTTCTTTTTTAGCGATGAAAGATGGGTATCCAAGGAAGATCAAAAAAGTAATTATCGAATGGTTTCCAAGGCTTTATTTTCAAAGGTTAAGATTCCAGATAAGAATATTCACCAAATTCAAACAAAGGATTGTACCCTTCAAGAATCAGCTTGTAAGTATGAAGAAGATATTAGTGATTTTTTTAAATTGAAGAATGATGAGTTCCCTAGATTTGATCTTATTCTTCTGGGCTTAGGTTTAGATGGGCACACCTCATCGCTTTTTCCGGGAAATGCAGCTCTTTTGGCGAACAGCCGTTTAGTTGTAGATGTGACTGATAATAAATTAACAGAAGAGAGGGTTACCTTGTCTCTTCCTGTGATTAATCTGGCTGATATGGTCATTTTTGTTGTGAGTGGGGAACCTAAGGCAGGTATAGTTCATCAGATATTAGAAAGTGATGCGACAAGTACAATTTATCCAGCTAATGAAATACGTCCTGCCCAAGGAGAGCTTTGCTGGTATTTAGACAAAGATGCCGCTTCCCAAATAAAGAATCCAAATGTTTTTATTAAAACTCCAAAACGTATAGGTATAGCCGCAGACCATGCAGGTTATCAACTTAAGGAAGAACTGTTAAAGCTATTGCGCGATGCTAATTTTGAAGTTATAGATTTTGGTGATCAGAAACTAAATTTGGATGATGATTATCCGGATTATGTGGTTCCTTTAGCGCGGGCGGTCGCTGGGGGACAAGTTGATCGTGGTATTGCCATCTGTGGCAGCGGGGTAGGTGTTTGTATCGCGGCCAACAGAGTGGCAGGAGTGCGTGCTTGTTTGATTAATGAAGAATTCTCAGCTCGGCAAGGAGTAGAAGATGATAATTTGAATGTCATTTGTCTAGGAAGTATAGAGACCAAAAAGGAACATGCCTGGGAATTGGTATCTATATTCCTTGCTTCACATTTTAGCGGAGCCAAACGTCATCAACGCCGATTAGCAAAAGTTGCAGCATTGGAAAAATAATGTCTAAATCTATTGAAGTATCTGCAAGCATATTAGCTGCTGATTTCGCAAATTTAGCTTATGAGATTATACGTTCTCAAGTAGCCGGAGTGGATCATTTTCATATCGATGTGATGGATGGTCATTTTGTACCTAATTTAACAATTGGCCCCATCATCATCGAAGCCATTCGCCCCTTTACTAAGCTTCCTTTGGAAGCACACCTGATGATTGAACATCCCTGGGATTACATTGAAAGCCATGCTAAGGCAGGTGCAGACATTATTCAAATACATGTGGAATGTTATGGGGATCGTCGAAAGGCCTGCAGTCAGTATGGCCAATGGCCTAAAGAGATAGATGTTATCGATAAAGATTCTCTAACTCGGGATCTAAGGAAAATCCGTGCGTTAGGTAAAAAGGCTTATATTGCGATCAACCCCGGAACCCCTTTATTTAAAGAAATTTTACCTGAATGTGATGGTGTTCTTGTGATGTCAGTTAACCCAGGTTTTGCTGGACAAAAATTTATTCCTTCCGTGTTATCTAAAATTAAAGATCTCAAGTCAAGCTTTAAGGGGGTAATCGCCATTGATGGAGGCATCAACGCCCAAACAGCTCCAGAAGTCATCAATGCTGGGGCCCAGTTGCTCATTACAGGCAGTTATTTTTATAGTGCAGCAAACCCTAAAAAAGCCGTAGATTTGCTTAAGAATTTAAAATAAGGTAAATTACGCCTCCCATTCTCGTCACTTCTTATTATACCTAGGTACAATTGATTCATTATGTCCCTTCAATAAAATAACCTATCATCATAAACAGCACTTATTTAGGAGAAAGAAATGTCAAAAAAATATCTTCATAGCGTAGCAAAACAGATTACTGGCGCAGAAGCAGATGATAGCTTTATACAACTTCTGGCCTATAAGATTCATCAAGAAAAAGGTGGTGCTGATTTAGATAATTGGCTCGAAGCAGAGCGGATTTTAAAGAAGGAATTGGATGGAGGCTAGAACAATGTCGTTAATTTCAGTAGTAACAAAAGGAGTAATATCATGTCTATAAAAGTGTCTGGTTATGCTACGAAATCCGCCAAAGACGCCTTGGCGCCATATAGTTTCACGCGCCGTGATCCAAGGGATAATGATGTAGTTATCGAAATCCTTTTCTGCGGCGTATGTCATTCTGATTTACATCAGGCCCGTAATGATTGGGATAATAGCATTTACCCGATGGTGCCGGGACATGAGATTATCGGTAGCGTGGTAAGCGTTGGGTCCAAGGTTAAACTCTTCAAGATAGGCGATAACGTTGGCGTTGGGTGTATGGTTGATTCTTGCCAACATTGCAAGCCCTGCGAACAAGGACTTGAGCAGTATTGTGAAGAGAATCCAACATTTACATATAATGCTGTCGATCGGCATGACAAAATGCCTTTATTTGGTGGTTACTCAGAGAAAATTATCGTATCCGATAAGTTTGTAGTAAAGATACCTAAAGGATTGGATTTGAAGGGAGCAGCACCCTTGCTGTGTGCCGGAATTACGACCTGGTCGCCATTGCGTCACTGGAAAGTGGGTCGTGGGAGTCAAGTTGCGGTTATAGGTCTCGGCGGCCTTGGTCATATGGCGCTGAAATTGGCGAGAGCGCTAGGTGCTGATGTTACGCTCTTTACCCGTTCACCTGGTAAAGAAAAAGACGCTCGTCGTTTGGGCGCCCATCATGTGATAATTTCCACAGACGAAAAGCAGATGACGGCTGTGAAAGGTAAGTTAGATCTTATTATAGATACTGTTCCGGATGTTCATGATCTCAACCCGTATTTGCCGACCTTATCGCTTGACGGCACCTTGGTAATGAATGGATTCTTTGGCGGTCTCGATCATCCAGCACTTGACACCTCTGGGTTGATTCTGGGTCGTAAAGCGCTAGCTGGTTCTCTCATCGGAGGTATTGCTGAAACACAAGAAATGCTCGATTTCTGTGGCAAGCATGACATCACCGCGGATGTAGAGGTTATTAAGATCCAGTATATCAATGAAGCCTATATACGTATGCTTAAAAGCGATGTGAAATACCGCTTTGTGATTGATATGGCTTCGCTTAAGATTTAAAGTTAGCTGAAAGTTTGTCTCACATCTGCCCCCTGTAATCTTTAATTGATTGCGGGGGGTTTTTCTTTGGGGTAGAATGTGATTTTTAAAAAAGTGGATATAATTAAGAGTTGGAGTAGGTCTTAATAAAAAGAGAGAACGCCTTAAATTATGAAGACTCCTCTAAGTAAAAAGTCAACTCTATCGGAAATCCGTGAACGCTTTGACAATGACGTTGAACGGTTTTCAAATTTAGAGACTGGTCAAAAGGCTACTATTGACGCGCCACTTGCTATGGAACTGATCACTCAGGCTGCCATTGTTACAACGCCCCATGCCAAGCGTGTACTCGATATTGGATGTGGCGCCGGCAACAACACATTAAAACTATTGCAAACACTTAACCCTTTGGATTGTGATCTTGTGGATCTGAGTCAGCCTATGCTTCAGCGGGCTGCCGATAGAATTTCTGCGGATAATAAAGGTGTGGTGCGCATTTTCCATCAAGATATACGCACAGCACCGCTTTCTTCAGGGTGCTATGATATTATTTTAGCCGCCGCCGTTTTGCATCATTTACGTGATGATATTGACTGGGAAGAAAATTTTTCAAGATTGTATGGGTTGACAGCACCCGGCGGGAGCATTTGGATCACTGATTTTGTCTCACATGAAAACCAACATGCTCAAGAAATGATGTGGAAAAGATATGGCGAGTATCTTGTGTCTGTTGGGGGAGAACAGTATAGGGATCAGGTCTTTGCGTATATTGATAAAGAAGATTCTCCCCGACCGGTGACATATCAATTAGAGTTGCTCCGGAAGGTGGGTTTCAGGGAAGTTGATATCCTGCACAAGAACTCGTGTTTTGTTGCATTTGGAGCAGTAAAAGGCAAGTAAGTTTAATTATGAAAAGAAGAATAAAAGAAGAAACGATACTGTTTATTAGCGTTGTTAAGTGGGTGTTCCTGGCTTCAGTCATTGGTATTATTGTTGGTCTATCGACAACGATATTTCTCAAGGCATTGAACTGGAGCATCGCATTCACTCATCAACAGCCGTTCTATTTCTACTTTTTGCCCATAGCGTTATTCTTAAGCGTGGTTTTAACAAAATATTTGGCGCCGGATGCGGAGGGGCACGGAACTGAGAAGGTTATTGAAGCAGTTCATAAGCGTTCGGGGAAGATCAATGCTTCGGTTGTTCCAGTTAAACTGGCTGCAACAATTATAACCTTGGCATCAGGTGGTTCCGCGGGTAAAGAAGGACCTTGCGCTCAGATCGGTGCCGGACTTTCATCAGTTTTTGCAG
>Ga0302200_10002484_pt1 | contig 16280 bp, 9 predicted proteins | sample II_Bog_N3_1_FD_194585 | JGI IMG/M metagenome (GOLD analysis project Ga0302200, IMG submission 194585) | Peat permafrost microbial communities from Stordalen Mire near Abisko, Sweden - II_Bog_N3_1 | ecosystem: Environmental > Terrestrial > Soil > Wetlands > Peat | place: Sweden: Abisko, Stordalen... | reverse complement strand
CGACTTTAGTCGTGCCGCAAACGGCCCAAAACGAGTTGGGCTTTAGCCCCTGAGGGAAGTTTCTTCTCCGAATTCAGTCCATTTGTGGGGCTTCGTAAACGATCCTATTTGCGGCGGACACCACTAGACAAGGCTCAGGGCCACCCGTAAGCGGCCAAATCGTCGCCAACAAAAAAAGACGGCACGAACGGTGTTTTGTTCGTGCCGGGAGGCCAGTGACGCAACTTACTCGCTTCTGGTTTGTGGGAGACTCGGTCCACTCCCCAGCAGCAATATATACACAGTACCATATATTTCGAAAAACGCAAATACTAAATTCGAAATATTCCATATCGCCTTCCTGAAGCGTGGGACTGACCGTTCACAGTAGCCTCAAATCCCGTTTTCGGATTACTCTCGACCTCCTAGCCACATCCAGATTCCATGAAGATTTCATTAAAATTATGAAAATAATAGCTTTTATGTTTCTGAGATCAAATCTCATCTCCCCCGCTGTTTCTCCAAGAGAGCCCTGAATCGGTCCAGCCATGCCGCAAAACCACACCGCCAATCTCAAGGATGCCCCCAATAAATACCATAAAACGTATTAGTGCTGAAAATCATAGAGATGCGCCCTCGATCGGACTGATTATTACCAGCGAAAACGCTCAATCTCCGCCCCAACTCGCTCCCCTCGTTTCGGCCTCATCAAACTCCGCCCGTTGATACAATCCTCTCCATGAGCCACGGAAGAATCCAGATCACCGAGGTCTTGAAGCAGTCTCAACTGTTGTCCAGCTTCTCTGACCCCGAACTGAGCCAACTCGCCGTGCGCACCGTACGCCGGCAATTCACCGCAGGAGAAATGCTCTTCTCCGAAGGAGACCCCTGCAAAGGCCTCCACATTATTGCTCGGGGCAAGGTCCGCATCTTTAAAACCTCTGCCGGCGGCCGAGAGCAGGTCCTCGCTGTCGAGGGTCCCGGCGCAACCGTCGCCGAGCTCCCCGTATTTGATGGCGGACCGTACCCCGCCTCAGTCGTCGCGGTTGATGACACCGAAGTGGCCTTCATCTCCCAGCGCGACCTTCGCGATTACTGCCTCGAACACCCAGAAGTCGCCCTCAAAATGCTCGCCGTCGTCGGTGCCCGTCTGCGCCGCCTCGTTGGCATCATCGAAGAGCTCTCCTTCACCACCATTCGCCAGCGCCTCGTTGCCCTCCTCGTGCGCCTGGCGGAGACCGAGGGGCAGGCTTCCGATCTCGGCATTACCGTCCAACTCCCCGGCAGCCATCAGGAGCTCGCCAATCAGCTCGGTACTGTCCGCGAACTGGTCTCCCGCAACCTCACCCGCCTCCAGGCAGAAGGCCTCATCGAGTTCAGTGCCCGCCAGATTCTCATCAAGGACCACAAAATGCTGGCAGCCGCCCTGCAATAGAGTATTTGGCCGCCGCCGTAAGAGGTGGCTCCGCCAACAACTCCTCCAGAAATTTCGCGCTTCCCGCCCGGGAACTCATGTAGACTTGTGCCCAACTGAAAGTCCCCCGCTGTTTCTATATCTCACTCAAACTCCACTCCTGTCCGCGAGCGCTCCCTGACCGCGCATCTTCGGCTCAGCGAGGTGCGATTGGAGACCGAAGCATGTCGGAAGATGCCTATGAAGGCCTGGGTTGGTTCGATTACGTCGTGCTGCTGCTGGTCATCGCCGGCGGCTACTATCTCAGTGAACTGCTCCCCCACGCCCAGTGGGCGCAGATTGTCGCTATCCTCGTCACCTATCACCTCTACCTCGCCTGGACAGTCTTTTCCACCGGAGAACGCAGCCTCGCCCATTCCGTACCCACCACGCTGCTCACCCATCTGGCCTGCGTAGCACTCGTGGTCGCCGGCTCCATGCTGCGTATTCCCCGCGGAATCATCATGATCCTAGCCTTCATCTTCCCCGTCGCCGGCATGATCAAGTTCGGACTCGTCTCCATCGTTCTCTTCGAGCGCGTCTGGGTCTTCAGCGGAGGAAAACAACGCCTGCCCAAGTTCAAAGCGGCGCGCCTCAAGCCCGGCCAACTTGATATCCCGCCCCTCGAATCCACCCCCGAGCTCTACCAGCAGTGGCTTTCCCTCCGCTCCCAAAAGCGCGCCGACCAATATAAGGTGGGTGAAACCATGAAAGAGGAGTACGCATCTTGGCTCAAGGAGCAAGGAAGGCTCCAATACCTCGAAGCCCAGAAGCTCGCCGAGATTGAGCCTGAGGCCCGGAGAACCACCCCTGTCGGCCAAACCGGATGAGCAGATGACCGCTCAAACCGTTTTTTGCCCGTGCGCCCATCGCAAATGCCACTCTGGAGCCCGCGCCGTATGCGTAATGGATGTTAGCCCGCACTTCCGCGGGAGGTCGGCTGCTTCAGCCTCTGCACGCCCTCGAAATCTCTCGCAAATCCTGACTTTTTCCACTCCCAACCCCGCAGCTGCTCTACAAACCAACGGCATCGATTTATTCAAAGGCTCTGCTGCCATCTGCCCAGCATTCACGCTCGCTCTCAGCCCCGCCAACCCCCCAAAGGAGTTCCCGCTTTACACAGCAAGGTCTGCGGACGCATAGTCATACGGGGCTCCATCTGGCATGATGGTTGGCAGGTTTATTGAAGGCATTTTCTTGGATCGTGTGCACTTCCTGGCAGCGGTGGCGACGGATTCTTCCCGGTGAATTATCCAGTTCGTCTCAGGGGTTCCTGTCTGCACAGGTTCGGAAAATACATGAGGGCAGGGGATCGACCATGGAATTCCATATCTCGCGTGCAACAAGGGACCGCTACCAGTTTCCAACGGCCCTCTTCTCTTTCTCCGGCAACGTCATCTTCGCCAACATCACCGGTGCGCGCCAGCTCGCGCATCGCATCAACCAGGTGCGCGACGTGCGCAACCACCCCGATCGCGCGGTTCATGCCGCCGCCCTCTATGTCATGGGCCTCATTGACGAAGCCAGCCACATGGCCATGGCACGTTACCGCGAGCAGCTTGACCCCGCCGCCATGACCGACGCCCTCGGCTGGCTCAACCGCAAAATCGGCGTCAAGGGCCTCGACAAGCTCCTGCTCACCTTCGTCCAGGAGTTTCCCGGCACCTCCGTCTACCAGGGCCAGGAAACCGCCGCCCAGTGGCTCGGCGCAACTACCGAAGGCGTCAGCAATCGCGAAGCTGCTCTCGAAGAGATGACCCTTCTCTGGATGGCCAACCGCAACCAGGCATTCTCTCCCTTCGCCGAGCTCTTTGAAGACAAAACCCTCGCTGAGCAGACCGCCTACCTCCGCTTTGCCCAGGAACTGCCTGTCTACTTCGCCGGTCGCCCCCTCGTCCAGGTCGACGACGGTCCCGTCACACTCTTTGATCTCCTCCTTGCCCCCGCTCTTGCCGCTCCCGGCTCCCTCAGCGATCAGCTCGACGTCATCCGCAAAAAGTGGAAGCCGCTGCTCGGCGACGAACTCGATCGCTTTCTACTCATCGCCGGCGAAATGCTCCACGAGGAAGAGCTGGCCATCTGGGCCATGTTCCACCCACCCACCCCGGAAGATGAAGCCCGAGCGCGCGCCGAAGCCGCCGCTGCCGCCGAAGAAGCCGCACGGCTCCGCCGCGAAGCTGGCCTCATCTGGCACTCCACTGATCCGAAATCTGAAGTCCCCGTCTTTGGCGACCCCGCCAACGAGTACGAGAAATTCTCCCCAGACACCGCCTGGATGCCCAACACCGTCCTCGTCGCCAAAAGCACCTACGTCTGGCTCGCCCAGCTCAGCAAACAGTACGGCCGCAACATCCATCGCCTCGACCAGATCCCCGACGAAGAACTCGACTCCCTCGCCACCCGCGGCATGAACTCCCTCTGGCTCATTGGCGTCTGGGAGCGCAGCCGTGCCTCCCAGACCATCAAACGCCTCTGCGGCAATCCTGACGCCGTCGCCTCCGCCTACTCCCTATACGACTACCGCATCGCCGAGGACCTCGGTGGCGAGTCCGCCTACATCAACCTCCGAGACCGCGCCTACCACCGCGGCATCCGCCTCGCCAGTGACATGGTCCCCAACCACATGGGCATCGATTCCCCCTGGGTCGTCGAGCACCCGGACTGGTTCCTGTCCCGCCCCGTCCCGCCCTACCCCGCCTACAACTTCAGCGGCCCCAACCTCTCTGACGACTCCCGCGCAGAGATCCGCATCGAAAAGCACTACTTCAACCAGACCGACGCCGCCGTCGTCTTCGAGCGCCGCGACTCCTACACCGGCGAAACCCGCTACATCTACCACGGCAACGACGGCACAAGCTTCCCCTGGAACGACACCGCCCAGCTCAACTACCTCAACCCCGACGTCCGCGAGCAGGTCATCCAGACCATCCTCCACGTCGCCCGGCTCTTCCCCGTCATCCGCTTTGACGCCGCCATGACCCTCGCCAAACGTCACTTCCACCGCCTCTGGTTCCCCGGTCCCGGATCCAGCGGAGCCATCCCCTCCCGCGCCGAAGACAGCATGAGCGATTCCGAGTTCAACGCCCTCATGCCTCAGGAATTCTGGCGAGAGGTCGTCGATCGCGTCGCCCAGGAAGTCCCCGGTACCCTGCTCCTCGCCGAGGCCTTCTGGCTCATGGAAGGCTACTTCGTTCGCACCCTGGGTATGCACCGCGTCTACAACTCCGCATTCATGAATATGATGCGAGACGAGGAAAACGCCAAATACCGCTCCGTCATCAAAAACACCCTCGAATTCGACCCCGACATCATGAAGCGCTACGTCAACTTCATGAGCAACCCCGACGAGCGCACCGCCATCGACCAGTTCGGCGACGGAGACAAGTGCTTCGGCGTCGCAGCCCTCATGGCCACCCTTCCCGGCCTGCCCATGTTCGGCCACGGCCAGGTCGAGGGATACACCGAAAAATACGGCATGGAATACCGCTGGCCCCGTTACGACGAAACCCCCAAGCCCTGGCTCGTCGATCGCCACCAGCGCCAGATCGCACCCCTGCTCAAGAACCGCTCACTCTTCGCCGAAAGCCACAACTTCCTCCTCTACGACCTCTACCAGCCCGGTGGCGCAGTCGATGAAAACGTCTTTGCCTACTCCAACCGTCGCGGAGACCAGCGCGCCCTCGTCGTCTACAACAACCGCTACGGCACCGCGCACGGCACCATCCACACCTCGGCCTCCTACGCTGACAAGCACTCCGGCGGCCTCCGCAAGCAGGAGCTCAAAGACGGCCTCGGCCTCTCCGGCGACCCCGCCCTCATCCTCGCCTACCGCGACTCCCTCACCGGCCTCGAATACCTTCGCCGCGCCCACCAACTCGCCACGCAGGGCCTCACCCTCACCCTCCACGCCTACCAGTGCCACGTCTTCCTCGACTGGCGCGAGCTTCGATCCACCGCCGAATGGCCCTGGGACCGCCTCTGCGACCACCTCAACGGTCAGGGCGTTCCCAACCTCGACGATGCCCTCATCAACCTCGCGCTCAAGCCCCTTCACGACTCCCTGCGCGTCGCTATCGATCCCAACCAGCTCCGTGCCATGGCCCGCATTGCAGGGGATCTCCGCAACGCCGGCACACAGTCGGAAAAGCAGCGCAAAGCCCTTGCGGATCTCTCCACTTTCCTAGATTCCGAATGGCGCCGCGTCGAGGCATGGCTCCGTCAGGGCCAGCAGGCCTACATCGATCGCACTGGACAGCCGCTCGGCACCTCCTCCACTCCGCCACGCCAGCTCCGAACCAGCTTCCGTGACCGGCTCACCGCTCTCATGCGCCTCCCGGAGCTGGAAAAGCACTTCCCCAAGCCCTGGTCGGACAGCGCCCGCAGCGTCCTCCCGAATCTCAACCCACGCCGCGAAGCAGCCCAGCTCTGGGGCCCCGTCGTCGCCCAGCTCCTCCTTGCCCTTCTCGCGGAGTCCATCGACGCGCAGAACCCGCCGTCGCTCGCTCTCGACCTCTTTGAACGTCTCCGTCTCCGTCAGCCGCTCGGCGAAATCTTCGCCTCCCTCGGCTTTGAGGGCGAAGACGCCTGGCGCGTCGCGGCACGCACCAAGGTAGCCCTCCTCGTTCAGGCCCGGGACTCACAGCTGGAACCCCCCAAGGCTGTGCTGAGCGAAAGCTCTCCGGCCAAAAAGCCAAAGACCAAAAATCAGCCGGTTACCCAACCGCCCGCCCCCGCGCCCATCATCGCTCCCGCCATGTGGACCGACCCCGACGTCCGCTGGCTCGCCGGAGTCAACGAATCCGAGGGCGTCCCCTGGTTCAACAAAGAGGCCCACGAAGAACTCCTCTGGCGCGTCCAGGTTCCCGAACTGCGCCGCCTCGCCGCCGACCCCGTCCCATCTACCACAGGCATCGCAGCACTCAGCAAACGCATCGCAGCCGATCTCAAAGCTGCTGCCGACTCCGGCTACCGCCTCGATCAGCTCTTGCCAAAGCCGGTCCCGCCCCTCGATGTCCTCTCCGACACTGCGACCCAGGCGGAACGCGAGGCAGCCGAACTCCTCGCAGCCGATGCCGCCGACCGGCCCGAAGCCTCGGCACCCGTAAAAAAGAGGCCGTCTTCAAAGAAAGGCAAGGCATGAACATCCTCACAACGTCATCTCTCGTAGCTGTCGCCGTCGCCCTCGCAGCCTCAGCGGCCCTCGCCCAGGCCGATCACAAGATCACCCCAGGCAACGGCCCCGGCGGCCTTCCCGAGGTATCCTTTCTCTCCCATCGCCTCGGCAACGACCACGCCGAGGGCATCACCTCCATGGACATGAACGGCGACGGCTACCCCGACCTCATCAGCGGAGCCTACTGGTACCAGAACCCCGGCCCCAACGGCGGCCAGTGGCAGCGCCACCAGTTCCGCACCGTCGGCATGCACGGTGAATTCATCTCCGACTGCGGCGAGTGGGTCGTCGACGTCAACCACGATGGCGCTCCCGACATCGTCACCGCCGGATGGATGCTCAACGGACTCTGGTGGTACGAAAACCCCAAAAAAGACGGCGTCCTCTGGCAAAAACACTTCATCACCGACAGCTATGACACCGAAGGCGGCTGGATGGCAGACATCAACGGCGATGGCCATCCCGACATCATCCTCGCCCACTACAACCACTCCGGCATCCGCTGGGTCGACTTCTCCGGCCCCACTCCCAAAGTCCACCTGGTCGGCGGTACTGAGCAGGATGGACACGGCATCGGCGTCGCCGACATCGACGGCGACGGCAAAGCCGACATCCTCACTCCCAACGGCTGGTTCCGCCAGATCGACGCCGACAAAGACCAGTGGGAGTGGCACCCAGACTGGAATATGGACGACGCCGGCTTTCCCATCCTCGGCTACGACGTCAACGGAGACGGTAAAACCGACATCATCTACGGACAGGGACACAGCTATGGCCTCTACTGGCTCGAACAGACCGGCTCCGGCTCCGACCGCAAATGGGTCCGCCACACCATCGACGAGTCTTACTCCCAGGTCCACGCCCTCAAGCTCGTCGACATCGACGGCGATGGCCAACTCGAGCTCGTTGCCGGAAAGCGCTACCGCGGACACAGCGGCAACGACCCCGGCTCCTACGACCCGCTCGTCATCTACTACTACAAAATTGACCAGAAGACCGCCACCTTCACCCGCTACCCCATCTCCGTCAACGGAACCGCCGGCGCAGGCACCCAGTTCGTCGCCGCCGACCTCGACGGAGACGGAGACATCGACCTCGCCGTAGCCGGCAAAACCGGCGTCCACTTCCTGGAGAACCTGCAAATCAACAAAGTTCCCAAAGCAACCCGCGAGAAACAGCTCCTCCTCGAAATACAATGGCCCTTCCCCGGCGAAGGCGACATGGTCGAACAGGAAGACGGCCCAAAGAAATAGCCCGGGCCAACACTCTGGGTGCCCCCGGTCCCTCGCTTTTGGGGACCGGGGAGTAGCCCAATCCCATATCCCCACTGCTTGTCATCCTGAACGAAGTGAAGGATCTGCTTTTGCTTTTCTGTCTGTCATTCCCGAAGGGAATCTGCTTTTGCTCTTTCCCGGTGCCCTCGGTCCAGACCCTCAGACCAGGGGCTCCGAACCACTCCTGCCGGTACTACGATGGGTACGGGCTTTAGCCCGTACATCTGACCGGCAAAAACTCAGGGCGGCTTTAGCCGCGGAGGGCAGCCAAGCCCACCCTCCACCGAGGTCCTCATGCGAAAACCCCTAATCCTCCTCCTCCTCGCCCTCGTCATCCCCGCCCTCGCGCAAAAGCCCCCCATCCGCGTCGCCGTCATCGGCCTCGTCCACGACCACGCCATGGGCCTCTTCGGCGCGCTCAAATCCAACCCAAACGTCACCCTCGTCGGCATCTCTGAGGCCAATCCCACCCTCGTCGAGCGCTATCGACAGCACTTTGGCCTCGACCCCGCCCTCTTCTACCCCGGCCTCGACCAGATGCTCGCCGCCACCCACCCCGACGCCGTCCTCGTCTACACCTCCATCGCCGCTCACCGAAAGGTCATTGAGGCTGCCGCCGCCCTCGGCATCAGCTCCATGGTCGAGAAGCCTCTGGCCACCAACCTTGCCGACGCCCTCGCCATCCGCGCCGCCGCCCGCGCCCACCACGTCCACGTCCTCGTCAACTACGAAACCACCTGGTACGCCAGCAACGCCGAAGCCATCCGTCTTGCCACCCGTGGCCGTCTCGGCCCCATCCGCCGCGTCGTCGTTCACGACGGCCACGAAGGGCCCAAAGAGATCGGTGTCGGCCCAGAGTTCCTCGGCTGGCTCACCGACCCCGTCCAGAACGGCGCCGGCGCGCTCTTTGACTTCGGCTGTTATGGCGCTGACCTCATGACCGTCCTCATGGGCGGCCAGGCCCCCCTCAGCGTCACCGCCGTCACCCTCACAGACAAGCCCGGTATCTATCCCAAAGTCGATGACGACGCCACCATCATCCTCCGCTACCCCTCCGCCCAGGCCGTCCTCCAGCCCTCCTGGAACTGGCCCTTCGCCCGCAAGGACATGGAAGTCTACGGAGCCACCGGCTACGCCATCACTGAGGCCGCCACCGGCATCCGCACCCGCTTCGCCACCGAGCCCGCCGAGCAGAAAACGGAAGCTCCCCCGCTCCAATACCCCCGCCAAGACTCCTTCGACTACCTCGCCGCCGTCCTCCGCGGCGAACTCAACTCCCACGGCGACCTCACCTCCCTCGATACCAACATGGTCGTCATGCAAATCCTCGATGCCGCCAACCAGTCCGCAAAAACCGGCCGCACCATCTCCCTCCAACCCCTCCCCCAATAACTTCCCAATTCCCCAAACCCCTCCGGGCGGAGCTGGCCAACCCTCCATACCCCAGCCTCATCCCTCCGCCCGTCCTCAACCACCTCCGCCGGCTACTCCTTCCGCCAACCCCGCGATACACTACCCTCACCGGAGGTCTATTGCCCACCCCCAGCAAATCCAACACCCTCCTCTGGGTATCCCTCGCCTTCTACCTCATCGCCCGCCTCTGCCAGCTCTTCGCCGACCATCTCCCATCGCTCTTCATCGTTGTCCTCCACGTCCTCCCCCCAGCCATCTTCGCCCTCGTCCACGCCACCCGCCTCTACCGCCTCCGCGGCATGGCTGTCTTCACCGCGCTTTGCCTCGGCGTCGGCGGCCTCAGTGAGAGCCTAAGCCTCCGCACCGGATTCCCTTTCGGCCACTACTACTTCACCACCGTCATGGGCCCAAAGCTCTTCCAACTCCCCGTCCTGCTCGTCCTCGCCTACCTCGGCATCGGCTACTGCTCCTGGGTCCTCAGCCTGCTCATCCTCGGCACACAACCCCTCCGCAACGCACGCCTCATCACCACCCCCCTGCTCGCAGCCCTCCTCATGCTCGCTTGGGACCTCTCCATGGAAGCCGACTGGGCCACGCTCGACCGCGCCTGGATCTGGACCGATGGCGGCCCCTTTTACGGCGTCCCCATCACCAACTTCCTCGGCTGGTACCTCACCGCCTACCTCTTCTACCAGGCCTTCGCGCTCTCCCGCTACGCCATCCCCACCCCACCCAGCCACGACTTCGGCCAAGGATTCTGGCAAGCCCCCATCCTCCTCTACCTCATCTGTGCCCTCGGCAACCTCCTGCTCCCGCTCCAGCCCATGGCCCCGCCCATCGTCTTCGACCCCACCGGCAAACCCTGGCAAACCGCCCACATCCTCGCCGCCACCTCCGCCATCTCCCTCTTCCTCATGGCCCCTCTGCCGATCCTCGCCTGGCTCCGCCTCAGCCTCACATCCAACAAGTCCCGCCACCCTGCTCACTTGCTGACGCGGCGAAGCCGCAGCTAACCCGCGAAAAAAATCAACCCAAACCTGCCTCCAATTAACCCCAAAAAGCGCACAATGGAACCATGACCATCGCCCCCACCCCTTCGCCCCCATCCTCCCGCCGCCCAGACCCCGTTCCCAAAAGCCAAAAAGCGCCCAAATTCGCACTTCGTTCTCTTTTGTTTCGCTTTTTGGTATAGGGGCCCAATAGAATCAACAATTTAATTTTTTCGTTTCGCTTGTAAAGTAGTCAAAAAGACACTTTTCGGGTCCCCCAATCGAGCGCAGCTCGATCCAGCTGGCAGCTAGCGGCTGGCGGCCAGCTGCTCCTACCCCCCATCTCCCCCGCCCTTAACGCCAGCCCCCGCGCCACAGACGTAAATTCGTTCCCGCTCCGCACCCGCTCCACCCCAAACCGCTTCGTAAATATCCCCCGCACCGCCGGCACAAACGACGTTCCCCCCGTCAAAAACACCCGGTCCACATCCCCAAACCCCACCCCGGTCGACTCCAGCAGCCCATCCACACACCCCTCGATCGCCGCCAGATCCTCCCCAATCCATCCCTCAAACTCCGCGCGCGTCACAGCTTTCCGCAACTCCAGCCCCCCGTCCGAAAATCGGAACTCCGCCTTCTCCGCGCTCGACAGTTCATACTTCAGCCGCTGCACCGCCTCGTGCAGTTGAAACCCCAAATCCTCGTCCACCAGCGTAATCAGCGCCTCAATCTTCTCCGGCTCCATCGCCCGCACCCGCGCCGTCTTCAGCAGCTCCGTCACATTCCGCGTCCGCAGAAACGACAGATAGTGCCACCGCTCCAGGTTCGCGTAAATCCAGTTCGGCACCGCCGGCAGCATCTTTTCCGCGGGCTTCAGCAGCGTCCCCGCCCCCAGCTCCGGCGAAACCAGCTTCCTCACAATCCGCGCATCAAACGCGTCCCCCGCCAACCCCAACCCGCTCGTTCCCAGCAGATCCTCCGCCCGCCGCCCGCGCTTCCGCACTCCCGGCCCCACGTGCACTAGCGAAAAGTCACTCGTACCGCCGCCAAAATCCCCAATCATTATCAGCTCGTCATGGTCCAGCCCCGACTCATAGGCGTACGCTGCCGCAATCGGCTCCATCTCAAAGGCCACATCCTCGTAGCCCGCCTGCTCAAACGCCCGCTGCAGCCGGCCCATCGCAAACGCCTCGTCCGCCGCCGTCTCCGCGCCCACAAACCGCACCGGCCGGCCCACCAGCGCCCGTCGCACCGGCTCCCCAAACGCCCGCTCCGCCTCCAGCCGCAAATCCGTCAAAATCCGCGCAATCAGGTGCTCAAACGAGTAGTGACGGCCCAGAATCTCCGTCCCATTCAGGTTGCTCGCGCTCAGATAGCTCTTCAGCGACTGGATCAGCCGCCCCTTTTTCTCAGCGTCCAGATACTGCTCAATCGCCGCCGGCCCCGTCCACGAGCCAATCCGCAAGTGCCCACCCTCGCGCACCCGCTCCATGTAGAGCACCGAACGGAAGCTCTCCGTCAGCCCCCCGCGCCGCGCAAACCGCACCAACTCCACATCCCCCGCACCGGTCACCCGCGCCACAGAGCTGTTCGTCGTCCCAAAGTCGATGCCGATCGTAGTCCCAGAGTGGGGAAGTGAGCTCGTTTGCCGCATCTACCCATTATTCCCCAAATCCAAGCCTCAGTCGTTATCCGGCTTCTTCAACTTCCCCTTGCTCTTCTCCAACTCCTTCTCAATTTCCGGCGCATCGTCCACATCCTTCAGCGCCGCCGCCTCCGCCTTGGTCTTTGGCCTCGCCAGCTTGGCCAGCGCCGGGTCAAACACCCGCTTGTCGCTCGCCACCGCCGCAAACGGCTGCAAGTCTGCCGTCTCCCCAAACACCCCGGTAAAGTCCCCGGCCAGCGCATCCTCCAGGTTTAGATACCCCACCCCCAGCAGCGCATCGATCGTCCGCGTTATCGACCCCATCGACGAGTGCCCATGGCTCACCGACCCCGCCTTCACCCACGGGCTCGCCAGCAGAAACGGACTCCGGTGCGCATCCACGTGGTCCACCCCGCCCTGCGAATCGTCCTCCGTCACAAAAAACGCCGAGTCTTTCCAAATCGGCGTCCGCGACAGAAAATCCACAATCTTCCCGAGCGCCAGATCGTTGTCCGCCATATAGCTCGCCCGGTACGGATACCCATCCCCCGGCCGCGCCTCCGTCCCATGGTCGTTCGGCAGCCGAATCACAACCAGCCCCGGAATCTTCCCCGCCTTCAGCCGCCGCGTAAAGTCCCTCTCAAACTCCGCCACCCGGAACTGGTCCGGAATCCCCAGGTTGAAGGTCGGATAATGCCTGTCGCTCGCCTCAAACACCGGCCGCGGCAGCGGAGTGTTCAACAGCATCCGCTGCCCTTCCGGCGCTGCCCCGTCCATCTCGTCGTTGCCCTCAATCTCCAGCCCTTCGCCGTAATTCAAAATCCCCTGGCCAGAGTCTGCAATATGCTCCCACAACGACCCAAATTGCGGCTCATCCTCCGGCGAGGGCGAGTCCGCCCCGCCAAACATCGCCCGCCGTCCCGGCTGCGTCGCCCCTGCAAAATCCGTCCGCCGCCCCCCATACCCCGACGACCACGCCGTGTTGAAATAAGGCGTCGGATTGATCCCCACCGCCCACCGGTGCCCATCAGCCGACACATCCGAGTCCACGTGGAAGTTGTCGCTCGTCGCAAACCGCCCCACCAGCGCGTGCATATTCGGCGTCACATGCAGGTGTGTCGCCTCCTTCGATTCCTCCGCCCAACCGTCCATCCCGTATCGCGCCAGCGTCGGGTCCCCGTTCGCGCCCGCCACGTCGCCCAGCGTCTCGTCATACGTCCGGTTCTCGCGAATCACCAGGAAGCAGTGCTTCAGCCGCGGCAGTGCCGGGCTCTCCCCAATCGCGTACGTGTTGTTCGCCACCACCGCAGCCGTCAGCGCCGCAGCATCGCCCAGCCCATCCAGCGCCACCACCCCCAGCCCCCCATACTCCAGTGAGCCCACATAGCTCGGCGCATTCGCGTCGTGCTCCTTGCCACCGTTCGGTCCCGCGCCCTTGCCCTTTGTGTTCACCACATACAGCGTCTTTCCGTCGGGAGACACCATCACCGCCGACGGATTCCACCCCGCCGCAATATGCTCCACCACCTTCATCGTCGCCGTATCCACCACCGCCACAGCGTCAATGCCAGATTCGGCCACATACAGTCGCCCATCCCGCACCGCTAGCCCGCTCGGCATCACCCCCCGCAACGGCCGCCCCTGCGCATCCTGGAATCGCGCTCCCGTAAGCGGAGTAAGCGCCGCCTCGGCCAGCACATGCGTCCCGTCCGCGGCCACCTGCACCACCTCGTCCTGGTGGCTCAGACTCACATACACAGCCATCCCATGCGCATCCGTAATCCGCTCGCCCAGCCGCAGCTTCGCCGTAACCGCCGGCTTCTCCCGCTCCCGCACGTCATAGGTCCACAGTGAGCTGCCTTCCACCGAGTTCTCATCCCCCAGACCCGGAACCTTCTTCCCCTCCACCACTGCGCCCTCGCGCGCCTCTTTCGACGGATACCCAAACGCCGGAAACTTCAACCCCGTGCCCAGCGGATTCTCCTTCCTCACTCCCGGCACCAGCGCGTACTCAAACAGCCCGATGTTGGTCACATACAGCCGCCCTCCATCCGCAGAGACCGCCAACCCATACGGATACCGCCCCGTCGGCATGGAAGCAATCACCGTCTTCGTTGCCACGTCCACCACCGCCACCCGCCAGTTCCCCTGGTCCAGCGCATACAGCGTCGCTCCGTCCGCCGATAGCACCACCGTCGCCGCAAAGCTCTGCGTAAACTCCACGCCCCCCACCGGCACATCCAGCGCAATCTGCCCCGTCTGCTTCCAATCCGCCGTCCGGTACACCGCTACCTTGCCGGAGTTCCCCGTCGCCACATACAGCGCCCCGCCGTCCGGCGAGTAAGCCATCCCCGCATGCGTCTCAATCGCCGGATCGCTCTCCGCTCCCGGCGGCAGCTTCCGCACTGTCGCCGTCGCCGCGTCCGGATGGCTCACCACATTCAGCGCAAACGGAAACCCGATCGACGGCAGCGCCGCCTCGCTCCCATCCGCCTTCAGCGCCATCGCAAACGGATACGGCGCCAGCGCAATCCAGCTCCCCTCCGGCTCAATCCGCCGCCCATCCGGCAATATAGCCCGCACATGGCTCACCACCGCAACCGGCGCAGCCACCACCGCAGGAGTTTGCTCCACGGGCGCTTGCACCGCGGGCGTCTGTCCATGGGCTGCAATCGCAATAAAAAGGGCAATCAGGGGCAGGGAAGTCAGTCGGAAAATGCGCATATCTACAAGAATGCACGCAACTTGTGAATCTGGGAATAAAAACCTGCTTTTTGACGGAACGCAAAGCCCCGCGCCCGGATCGTGGCACACCTCCACCCGTCCGGGTCTACAATTGGGCCAGCAGCGAAGCCTCAAGGAGATATCCCACATGATCATCGGCGTTCCCAGGGAAATCAAAGACCACGAAGCACGCGTCGGCGTCACCCCCGCCGGAGCCAAGGCCCTCACCGATGCCGGCCACACCGTGCTCGTTGAAACCAACGCCGGCCAACTCTCCAGCTTCCCCGATCACGAATATCAGGACCACGGCGCGGAGATCGTCGGCGACCCTGGCCACGTCTGGGGCAAATCCGACCTCATCGTCAAAGTCAAGGAACCCGTCGAAAGCGAGTACGTCTATTTCCGCGAGAATCTTGTTCTCTTCACCTATCTCCACCTCGCCCCGCTGCCCGACCTCACCGACAAGCTCCTCGCTTCCAAGGTCATCGGCATCGCCTATGAAACCGTCCGCGACCGCGCCAACACACTCCCGCTCCTCACGCCCATGAGCGAGGTCGCCGGACGCATGAGCATCCAGGTCGGCGCCAGCTATCTCGAAAAGGAAAAAGGAGGCCGCGGCATCCTCCTCGGCGGAGTCCCCGGCGTCCCTCCCGCCAACGTCTGCATCATCGGCGGCGGCATCGTCGGCATCAACGCCGCCAAAATCGCCATCGGCATGGGCGCTCACGTCACCCTCGTCGACGTCAATCTCAACCGCCTCCGCGAACTCGACGACATCTTTGGCGGCCGCCTCAACACCCTCGCCTCCAACAGCTACAACGTCACCCGTGCCACCCGCGAGGCAGACCTCGTCATCGGCGGCGTCCTCATCCCCGGCGCAACCGCACCTAAAATCGTCACCAAGCACATGGTCAGCCGCATGAAAAAGGGTGCAGTCATCGTCGATGTAGCCATCGACCAGGGCGGATGCGTCGAAACCGCCCGCCCCACCTCGCACTCCGACCCCTCCTACCTCGTCGACGGCGTCGTCCACTACTGCGTCACCAACATGCCTGGCGCAGTCCCCCACACCTCCACCCTGGCCCTCACCAACGCCACCTTCCCTTACCTCATGCGCATCGCCAGCCACGGTGCCGAGGCAGCTCTCCGCCAGGACCCCGGCCTCGCCGAAGGCCTCAACGTCTACAAGGGAACGCTCACCCATCGCGGCGTAGCCGAAAGCCAAAACCGCCCCTGGACCGCTTCCGCAACCGTCCTCGCCTAAGGGAGACCGCCATATGCAGCGTCGTCAATTTCTCGCCGCCTCCCTTGCAGCCTCCGCCCTCGCAGTGGCCCGTCAGGGCCACGCTCAAGCTCAGTCTCAGGCCACGGCCGCCGCCGCCCGCGAGTTCTACCAGATCCGCAGCTACAAACTCGAAAACGGCCCGCAGACCAAGCTCGCAGCCGCCTACTTCGCCGACGCCCTCATCCCCGCCCTGACCCGCGTGGGATTCGGCCCCATCGGTGCATTCTCCATCGACATTGGCCCGGAAACACCCACCTACACGCTTGTCATCCCCGGCTCCTCCGTCGAATCCCTCGTCACCGCCGACCTCCATCTCGCCGAAGATGCCGACTTCCAGAAGGCCGC